>Ga0209515_10003203_pt1 | contig 23837 bp, 28 predicted proteins | sample Subgroupgradi54m_FD_187454 | JGI IMG/M metagenome (GOLD analysis project Ga0209515, IMG submission 187454) | Subsurface groundwater microbial communities from S. Glens Falls, New York, USA - GMW60B uncontaminated upgradient, 5.4 m (SPAdes)... ... | reverse complement strand
CATTGAGCGAAATTTTATGAACTTAAATACTTTGCCATTTTTTCCTACTCTGTCTTGAAAATAAAAAATCGGGCCTTCAGAGCCCAGTTTTATGAAAAGAGCAATAAAAGGAAATAATAGTATAACAGGTATGGATAATAGAATTGCGCATACGGTATCAAATAGTCTTTTTGCAATTTCGAATGATTTTTTGTTTATTTCTACTAAGTTTTCTAAAAACCATGTTTCATTGATGACAGAAATCGGTATTTTGCCGGTGATGGATTCATAAAACTCCGGGAAATTTATTATGGTGACCCCCAAAGGAAGAACCTGATAAAACATTCGTACCAATTCCTTATTTTGTAAAATACTTGGTTCTACCACCACTAAGCTAATATTTTTTTCTCGGATGAAATTTTTGAGGCTCAAATGGTCAAATCGGACATTGTCTATGACCGTTTCTGTCCGATAGCCGAGCGAAGGAGTATGTTCCAAAAAATGAGCGAAATTTTTTATTTCTTCCGTAGAACCAAAAAATAAAACTTTTATTTTTGATCCTTTTGAAGAAAAACGCAAAAACCAAACTCTCCAAATCCAAAGAAATATCGAAACAATAGCGGTATCAATGAGTAGGTTTATTTTAGGGGTTATGCTGAAGTATACGACAAAATAAAATAATCCAGCGGCAAAAAGTCCCGCAATGATCATGGTAGTGAATACCAGTTTTGCTACGTAGTATCTTCTCGAGGGTGGGAATCGTTCCCAATCATACATTCCGGCGCTATAAAACATTAAAATCCAAACGATATGCACCCAAAAAAATGGTATGGTATGCAATTGCCATTCCTTTAAATTTCCATACCGTATTAAAAGCGTAATAAGCAATGCCACATAAAGCAGGCCTATATCTACGGTAAGCAGTATTATTTTTTTTAACCTCGTTTTTTTCATATAAGATGCATTGTGTATATAACTAATTTAGGCTACCATAAGTAGCATTATGTCTCAAAAATATATTAAAGTGATTTCTCAAATCGTTAAGGGGGGGCTTTTGATATTGCCCTTTTTAGCATTGATTGTAGCGGGTAATTTTTATGGTCAGGTGCTTTTACCCGGAGTGGGAGATCTATTTTTTCCCTTTATAACGGGAAAAAATTTTTTCTTTAGAATTGTTGTTGAGATTATTTTCGCCCTGTGGGCATGCATCGCGATATTTGATAAAAAATACCGGCCAAAAATTTCTCCATTATTCATATCTATTTTAGCAACGGTCGGGGTCTTAACGCTTTCTACTGTCTTTGGAGCGAATCCTTATAAGAGCCTTTGGTCAAATTACGAAAGAATGGAGGGTTTAATTGGGCATCTACATCTTCTGGCCTATTTTATTATATTAACGAGTGTTTTTTTAACCCGTCAAGATTGGAAAAGATTTTTTGGAGTTTCTCTGATAGTCAGTTTTTTAGTTTCAGCGTATGGATATTTGCAATCATGGGGAGTTTTGGCGGTACATCAAAGCAGCGAAAGAATTGATGCGACTCTGGGGAACGCGACCTATCTCGCGATATTTATTATTTTTAATATATTTCTCATAATGTATTCTTTCTTAACGTCTGAATCCAGAGTCTATAAATACATTTTAGCTGTTTTATTTGTTTTTGAGGCGCCGGTTGTCTTTCTCACGGCGACCAGAGGAGCAATTATTGGTCTTTTGGGGGGGATGGCCATACTCGCCTTTTTACTGCCCTTTTTGAGCCAGAATAAAAAATTAAGAAAAGTATCTATTGTTTTCGCGATTTTAATGGTCATGTCCGTTAGTTTCTTCTGGTTATTAAAGGACAGTGGTTTTGTACAAAAAAATTACGTTTTGAGGCGTCTCGCGAGTATTTCGTCCAAAGAACAAACGGTTACTTCACGTTTTACGATTTGGAGCATGGCTTTTCAGGGTTTTAAAGAAAGACCGATATTAGGCTGGGGTTTAGAGAACTTCAATGTGGTTTTCAATAAATACTATCGGCCAGAATTATGGCAACAAGAGCCATGGTTTGATCGTTCTCATAATGTTATTTTTGATTGGCTTATTGCGGGAGGTATTGCGGGCCTTTTAGCATACGGAAGTATCTTTATATCCGCCTTATATATGCTTTGGAAATTTACGACCAAAATAGAAGCGGCTCTCTTTAGTACTTTATTTGCGGTGTATTCTTTTCATAACCTTTTTGTTTTTGATAATCTTACTTCGTATTTTATGTTTTTTTCGATTCTTGGTTTTGTCCATTTTCGTTATCTGTACCCTAGATTGGAAACGGACAAAAAAGTGGTTTCTCAATCGGTTAAACCAAATCAACTTCACTATTTTGGTTCCACCCTTGTTTTCATCAGCATGTTATTTTTTTTCTATTTCATAAATCTTAAACCTCTATTGGCATGTCAGGCTTTAATTAACACGATAAAGGACGCGGGCGTTAATGGACTTAATGCCGATATAATGATATCGGACTTCAATAAAGTATTCGCGTATCAGACATTTGGTACGGGCGAAGGCAGGGAACAGTTCAGTGGATATGCAAATAACATTTTGTCTGCCAATGTTTCGACAGATACAAAAGTTAAAGTACTCACAAAAGCAATTAGCGAGTTGGAAAAACAAATAAAAGATTCTCCCGAGGATGCGAGGGGATATATATTCCTTTCCAATCTTTATGTTGGTGCGGGGAGAAAGCAAGATGCATTAAAAACTTTAAACAGGGCACTCGAGCTTTCTCCTCAAAAACAACAAATTTTCTTTTTAATTGCTGACGCACAGGTATCCACAGGTGATTATGAGAAAGCCTTCGATGCGGTGAAAAAAGCGTACGATCTTGATCCGACATTTTCAGGAGCTACTAAAAATTTAGCGATGGTGGCTATTTTAACCAATAAGAGTGCGTATGCCGAAGAAATTTTACAAAAAAGTTTTGGTAAAAAAGTTATCCCAGACCAACAATTACTCAATGCGTATGCCCGGATGGGTAATTACCAGAAAGTCAAAGAAGTTTGGGAATTATTAATTCAAAACGAACCCCAAAATTACCAATATCATGTAAGTTTAGCCGCCACCTATATAAAATTGGGCAACAGAAATAGCGCCATTTCAGAACTTAAAAAAGCCATAGATCTCAATGGCAATTTTAAAGATCAAGGAAACTATTTTATTAATCAGATACAAGCTGGAAAAAACCCATAACATTGATTTGCCCGCCGGCGAGCAAGAGTTATCCACAGATTTTTTGTGTAATAAAAATTTTCTCTGATACACTTAAACAATCGGTGTAAAATGCCGACCAAAGGTTGTTAGTTATCTTCGAGTTTATTATTAGAATTTATTATTAAACTAAGTTTTATATGAAAAAAGTTTCGCAAAATAGGTTTTTGTCAGTAACGTTATCAGTGGTCGTTTCTGCTTTATCCGTTGCGGCCATTGGTTATGCCGCCACAACTATTAGTACCAATATGAACACGGGTGGTACTCTCACAGTCACCGGTGACTCTACTCTCTCCGGGAACATTACTGCTGGTGGTACTTCTGCTACCACAACAATTTCCGGAGGTTTAAGAGCGGATAGTGCGGATAACACCTTTGTAGTCGATTTTTCAAGTAGCCGAGTTGGTATAGGGACAACGAGTCCGGCTGTGTTGCTTAGCGTTCAAGGCAACGCCTTGATTGGAAGCGCTGATACAGACACGTTTAATATTCGGTCCGGAACATGGAATTTAACTTCTACCGCCACTACAACGATCGGTGTTTCTACTGGTGGTATCAATGTTAGGAGCGGTGCTTTAATTCTTGATGCGGTAAATAGCAAGTTATATGTTGGAACTTCAACTCCTATTAGAGGAAACTTTGCGATAAGCAGCTCCGGAACAACAACATTGGTTATCGATTCCACTGCCGCTGCCGCCGCTAACTCTACCGGAGGTTGTATCGAAATGAAAGCGATTGGCGGTAGCGTAGTTCATCTTGCCGCGACAGCAACTCCTGCAACTGGCGTTGGCTCTGTGGCCATGTGGATGTCGGGTAGTTGTAGCGCCGGTGGGCAATAAATCTGTTTTATTCCTTTCAAAAGTCATAAATTTAATTCATGAAAATTTACTTATCAATTTTCGTCGCATCACTGGTAGCAATATTCTCTCCGGTGTTGGCATTGGCTGCTTTTAACGATGTCACGCTAACTACCGATACGGTAATAAGCGTTGCGGGAGTAAGCTTGAACGTAACTGGTTCCAATGCTGTTGTCGAATCCACAACAATCAACTCTGATAACTTTTCGGTTACAATGCCGGCGGGATCCACTATATCGGTGTTATCATCTGACAAAAGAATTCTGGACATTCCGGCGGCTGGTTCTTTGCAAATAACGTCAAAATGTACTTCAAGTGATAATACTTATACGGTAACCAATCCTTCCGGTGCGGACACCGCAACTATAACAATCGGCGTTAATTCTACTACCTGTGCCGCTGGTGGAGGAGGCGGCGGAGGTGGCGGCGGCGGAGGTGGAGGCGGAGGTGGTGGCGGCGGCGGAGGTGGCTATGCTCCAACGGTGGCTTATGCTCCGCCAGCACCCGCTCCAAAACCCAAGCCAGTCACGCCAGCTCCGAGTGTTGCCAATCCATCGGTTGTGGCTCAAAATGTGTCGCCAGTGTTCAACAAAAATTTGGCTACAGGATCTAAGGGCGATGACGTTAAAAGATTACAACAATTGCTCGCTTCAGACAAAAGTGTTTATCCGTCGGGTGTTGCCAATGGCGTATTCGGTCCCATGACCAAAAAAGCAGTTGTCGTTTTCCAATTGAAATATAAGGTAGTTCAAAAGTCTACTGATGTGGGTGCCGGTAGCCTTGGTCCAAAAACGCGCGCAAAATTGCAAGAAGTTTTTGGAGCAAGCTCGAGTTCCAGTCCTGCGCCAGCTCCAGCTCCAGCTCCAGCGCCTGTGGTAAAAAGCCCACCAGCTTCAACTTTGATCCCTATTCCAATTACTCCACAACCCGCCCCCGCTCCATCATCTGACATTCCAGAATTTCTTAAGTTAAAGGCAGTTCCTCATCAAGGAGGAGCATCGGTAAGGCAACCATAGCTTTTCTCGCCTAGTTCTATTGTTTGATGAAACCAAAAATAGGTGTTTTAGGTGTTGGTATGGTGGGCAGTGCTTTAGTAAAATATTTTCTGAAGTCCGGATGGGAGCGTGATAAGAATTTATTTTGTTATGATGCTGATTTTCAAAAAAGATTTTTAGATGATGTGGCTAAATCAAAAATTCTTTTTATATGCTTGCCAACGCCAACAGCCAAAGACGGCTCTTGTGATACTTCATTGGTTGAAAAAGCTGTGCAAAAATATCATGATCCAAAAAGGATTTTGGTTGTTAAATCTACCGTTGAGCCGGGAACTATTGCCAAACTTCAAGAAAAATATTCTTCCCCGATTATTTTTAATCCGGAGTTTTTAACCGAGGCTAGATCTTGGGAGAACTTTATAAAACCCGACAGACAGGTTGTGGCGCATACGATAAAAAGCCGGAAGTTTACAGACAAAATTCTCAAAATTCTTCCCAGGGGGAAACACAGTTTCTCGAATTTAACCGCAAGCGAGGCAGAGCTTGGTAAATACGCCAGCAATGTTTTTGGGGCAATGAAAGTCGCTTACTCCAACATTGTTGCCGATTTTGCATCGGCACTGGAGAAAGTTCACGCAGAATCCGGCATAAAAATGAGCGTGAAGTATGATAGGTTGCGCCACATTGTGGGAAAGGATCCCAGGATTGGAGATTCGTGGATGAATGTAAATTATCAAGATTACAGAGGCTTCGGCGGCTATTGTTTTCCAAAAGATCTAAACGCGTTCATAAATTTTGGCGCGAAATTGGCAAGAAATTTAAACAAAAAAAACGACCAGAATACAAAAAAGTTGGTAATTTCAGGTGTAGATTTTTTAAAATCAATTCGGGCCTATAATGATAACCTTTTGAAGGCCCAGGGTTTGAGCGCAGACTTGGTAAGTCGGCACGATAAGCGCTTGAAACAGCTACTTAAGCAGCGTCGTTTAAAGAATATATGAAAAAAGCACTTGTAACGGGAGGCGCCGGCTTTATAGGATCTCATTTGACCGATGCCTTATTAAAAGACGGCTATTCGGTTACTGTTATTGATAATCTAACTACCGGAAAGAAATCGCAAGTAAATAAAAAGGCAAAATTTGTAAAAGCGGATATTAAAGACCTCGCAAGAATAAAGCCTCATTTCAGTGGAGTCTCTTATGTTTTTCACACCGCGGCTCGCGCCAGGATACAGCCCTCAATTGTCGATCCGGAGCCAACTTTTCATGACAACGTTATCGGGACTTTAAATGTACTTTTGGCCTCGCGCGATGCAAAAGTAAAAAGAGTTGTTTATTCCGCTTCCTCTTCTTCTTATGGCGACCAAGCAATTTTACCGCTTCAGGAAGATATGAACCCACATTTTAAAAGCCCGTATTCGCTTTCAAAATATGTAGGTGAAGAAACGTGCAAATTATTTTCAAATCTTTACGGTTTAGAAACGGTTTCATTAAGATATTTTAATGTATACGGCCCAAGGCAATTGACTTCCGGCGCTTACGCCACCGTAGTTGGTATTTTCCTTCAACAGCTTCAAGAAAAAAAACCTATAACCATAGTGGAGCCTGGGATTATACGGCGTGATTTCACTCATGTCGAAGATGTTGTTCGCGCCAATATTTTAGCAGCTAAATCAAAAAAAGTTGGAAGCGGAGAGCTGATCAACATTGGGACGGGGAAAAATTATTCCATAAACGAAATTGCTTCTTTGATACTTCATAATTACGGCATAAATAGTGTTTCTAAACCAAAGTACGAAGTTGCGTTGGCAAGTTCGAATACATTTGAACCGAAGGTGATTTTAACTTCTGCTGTTAAAGCCGGTGCAGTTCAATATATTCCTCGGCGGCCCGGAGAATCTCTCCGGACTCTTGCCGACAATTCCAAAGCCAAAGAACTCCTTGACTGGTCTCCAACAATCTCGTTGAAGCAGGGCCTCGATGCGTTGATGAAAACTAATTAAGTATTCAAAAATTCCCGCACTTCTACGAGCAAAGAAAAATATGCATTTTTCCCACGATAGCAGCAAAAATGTATATTGTATGAAATAAAGAAAATGATGAAAAAAATTAGTAAAAATTATTATAAAATGGGTCCGGTTATGCAAAAGGTTATTTTACTTTTGTATGGTGGATTGGCATTGGGTTTGACTCGGAGGCCCGGCCGATACTTCAAACTCATGAAAAATATAAAACACGAATGGGAGAATGTTGATAGGCGAGCTCTTAGAAATGCCATAAATAATTTATACAGATCCCATTTGGTTGACGCTAAGGACAACAAGGATGGTTCCGTGACTATTACTCTAACCGACAGAGGACACAAAAAAGCACTTGTGTATAATATCGATTCTATAAAAATTAAATCCATGAACAAATGGGATGGAAGATGGCGGATTATCATATTCGATATTCCCGAACGATACAAAAAGGGAAGGGACGCGCTAGCCGCAACCTTAAAGAGGATTGGTTTTTATCGTTTGCAAAAAAGTGTTTTCATACATCCATTTGAATGCAAAGACGAGATTGACTTTATTGTCGAATTTTGGCGTCTCAAACCCTATGTCCGTTTTATCACCACTTATGATATAGATAATGATTTGCATCTTCGCAATATTTTTAAATTGAATTAACCTCAAGTCCGACTAACCCTTGAACTCAAAAATGTGCAGTTTTCATGCTATCGCGGGAAAAATGTATATTTTTGAAAGTTAATAAAAGAAAATGCTGCCCAAATAGGCAGCTTATATTTTAAATCAATCCTCCAAAATAGTTGTGTTCTCCCAACTTTTCGCCAGCAGACACGCCCGTATGAGGGGACGCTGAGATTATGTATTCATAACCTCTAAAGTTGCTAAAGTCATTTTTTTCGTTTTTGTTAACGAAAAAATAGTCGAGTAAAGAATATTTTCCTTTTGCGAAACTGATACCATAGGAGCCTGGGAAACCAGGGACGGGCATTTCTTCCGCGCCCGCGACCCAGCCTCGTTTCATTGCCTCAAAAAAGAAAGCTTCAATTTGTTTGCTGTCCATGTTTACCACCCTTCTTCCAAAATCAACTTAGCACTACTGATTATACAAGTCAATAGTCCGCCCAAGCATCTCTTCAAAAGAGAATTTTTGGGAGACTATTTCTTTGCTACGCTCGCCGAATTGATTTCTTAAGTTTTCGTTTTCCATAAGTTTTATGATGGCTTTTGCTAGGGCTTCCGGATTTTTTGTGGGTGCCAGATATCCGCTTTTTTCATTTTCTATTAGATCGGGTATCCCGCCAACGGAAGAAGCCACTATGGCAACGCCGGCGTGCATCGCTTCTATTAACGTGTACGGCAAACCTTCTTTGATTGATGGCAACACAAAAATATCAAACGCTTTGATATATTGAAAAGCGTTATCTATAAATCCCGCAAGGAAAACATTATTTTCCAAACCCAAACTTTTTATTTGATCTTCCAATTTTTCTTTTTCTTCTCCATTTCCAATAATAATAGTTTTTATGGCGTATGGCGTATGGCGTATGGCGTGTAAGGAGTCAATTAGGTAAGCGAGGCCTTTATTTGGTGTCAGTTCAGCGATTGTGCCAAGAATAATTGTGTCGTTATTTTGTTCCAATCCCACAATTTTTAAAAGCTCGTTCTTCACCTCTTCTTTATTTAGGAAATTTAAATTTTCAGAAGGAATTCCAAGCGGAATCAATATAAATTTTTCATTTGGGATAAGAGGCATCTGAATTGCCTGGCGGTAATCGTGGCGGGAAATTATTATGATCTTGTCGGAGAAAAAGGCTGTGAGCCATTGAAGAAAAAAAATAGCGGATTTTGGAATAAAATTCCTATTTTCATTAAATGCCCATCCATGAACCGTAAAAATAGTTTGTGGCCGAGGGGTAACAAAATAGGTGGCCAAAGCTCCCAAGCCGCCTACTTTTGAGCTATTCAAATGCACGATATCAGGTTTTTCATTTCGGATTATTTTCCATATTGAAAAAAAAGAGAACAGCTCTTTTCGAATATTTACATCGCGTTCGAGATGAGGGATTGCTATGGTTCTGATGCCTTCGGCATTTAGTTTATCTGCCAAGGGACCCGTGCCGCCCAGAGCAACGGAGACGCTAAATTTGTCTTTTGGAAGAGACGTAGCCAGATCATATACGTATCTTTGGGCACCGCCCCATACCGATTTAGTTATGATAAAAAGCACTCTTTTTGGCATATTGTTACTATATATTATGATATTCACATATAACGCTTGACAAATCAAAAGCGTTTTGCTAGGATGTGCACGTGGGTGTTGTCCGATGTATTTCGGACTACTATCTATGTCTGTACAAAGCCTTGGTGTTTTCACCAGGGTTTTGTATTATATATGAGTTGCTGTACTTGGCTTTTTTGAGGGATTATGGAGCTGGCACTCATATAAAGACATAGCATAGGAGTACAACCCTCCATAGTCCCTCCAAGACGCTTAAGTATCGTCTTTCATATGCGCACATCTATTAAAAGCACCAATATAGAATTGATAGATTCTATCCGAGAATATGTGGATAGAAAGATTATTGCTTTGGCTCAAAAATTCTTAGGAAGCGATGGTGAGCCAGTTGCCGTGGAAATCGAAGTTGAGAAAACTACGAAGCATCATAAAACCGGCAAACTATTTAGAGCCGAAGCCAATATTTCCATGGGCCGAGCTTTGTTGCGGGCGGAGGCGGTGGGGGAAGATTTATATGAAGCAATTGATTTGTTGGAACCAAAACTGGCCCGTGAAATTAAAAAATTTAAAGAACGCCGATGAATTTTTTGAGTAAAATATTTGGCGATCCGAATGCAAGGGCGATTCGGGAGCTTACCCCCGTGGTAGAAAAAATCAATTCTTTAGAAAAAGAGTATGAAAAACTCTCAGACGAAGATCTGTCAAAAAAGACCGAAGAGCTGAAAAAGCATGCAGATCTGGATGAAATTTTACCGGAAGCATTTGCACTGGTTCGGGAAGCCGCCAAAAGAACGCTTAATCAGAGGCATTTTGATGTCCAGCTTTTAGGGGGAATGACGCTGCACCATGGCCAGATTGCGGAAATGAAAACAGGAGAAGGAAAAACATTGGTTGCAACATTGCCTGCGTATCTTAATGCGCTTTCGGGGCGGGGCGTTCATATTGTAACGGTCAATGATTATTTGGCGCGGAGAGACACGGCGTGGATGGGACAAATTTTTAATGCGCTCGGGCTTTCCGTAGCTTGTATTGTGCATGACACCGCATATATATACGATCCGCAATATGCCAATAAAAATTTAGACAAAGAACGTGATGTGTTGGGCGGTTTTAAAATCGTCCATGAATTTTTGCGGCCATGCACAAGACGCGAAGCATATGCGGCGGATGTAACATATGGCACCAACAATGAATTTGGTTTTGATTATTTGCGGGACAACATGGCGTATTCTTTGGAAGATATGGTTCAACGCGGCCATCATTTTGCCATCGTAGATGAGGTAGATTCCATATTGATAGACGAGGCGCGGACTCCACTCATTATTTCAACGCCCGATACAGAATCCGGGGACCTGTACCGGATATTTTCTAAAATTATTCCGAAGCTTAAAAACGCCATTGATTATACTATCGACGAAAAAATGAAAACCGCGACGATTACGGAAGCGGGCATAGAAAAGGCAGAATCTCTATTGGGTGTAAGCGATATATATACCGAAAAAGGAATACGGTATGTGCACCATTTGGAACAAGCGCTTCGAGCAGAGACGTTATTTACGCGCGATCGCGACTATGTGGTGAAATCCGGAGAGGTCATTATCGTGGATGAATTTACCGGCCGTTTAATGCCCGGGCGCCGCTGGTCTGAAGGGCTTCATCAGGCGGTTGAGGCGAAAGAAGGAGTGGAAGTTCAAAAAGAATCACGGACACTTGCTACCATTACCTTTCAAAATTATTTCAGATTGTACAAAAAGTTGAGCGGGATGACGGGAACCGCCGCGACCTCGGCGGAAGAATTCCACACCGTATACAAATTGGAAGTTATGCAGATTCCTCCAAATCGTCCGATGATACGAAAAGATCTGTCTGACAAAATTTTCCAAAATGAAAAAGGAAAATGGGCCCAATTGGTAAAAGAAATAAAAGAGCGGAATAAAAAAGGCCAGCCGGTTTTGGTGGGCACCGTTTCTATAGAAAAAAATGAACGTCTCGCGGCGCTGCTTAATCGCGAAGGCATACCGCACAAAATTTTAAATGCTAAAAACCACGAAGAAGAGGCGGCAATTACCGCGCAGGCGGGAAAGTTTGGTGCGGTGACGGTGGCGACGAACATGGCGGGCCGCGGAGTTGACATTATTCTCGGAGGAAATCCGCCAGATGAGGGTCAAGCGTCAAGGGTCAAGAGCGCGGGAGGGCTTTTGGTAATTGGCACCGAAAGGCACGAAGCGCGAAGAATTGATAATCAGCTCCGCGGAAGATCCGGCAGGCAAGGGGATTCGGGCGAGTCGCAATTTTATGTTTCTTTGGAAGATGATTTGATGCGGATTTTTGGATCCGACAAAATAAAAAATCTGATGGTGCGGATGGGTATTCCGGAAGATGAACCCATTGAAAATAAAATGGTGAGCCACGCGATAGAGTCTGCCCAAGAAAAAATCGAGGGATTTAATTTTGATACTCGAAAACATGTATTAGAGTACGACGACGTGATGAATAAACAGCGTACGGCGATTTATTCAGAGAGAATAAAAATTCTCTCCGCGTCTCCGGAAGAAATAGAGCATGAGGCTTTGCGTATCGGCGCAGAGGTGGTTTCAAAAATTGTGGAAACGCATACCATATCTGATGCTACTGACGATTGGAATCGCGCGGAGATAGAAGAAAATATTAAAACTATGGTCGGAGATTTTGTGTTCGAAAACAAAAGTTTGCACGAGATTATTTTATCTTCACATACCAAAGAAGATTTGATTCGTATTTTAAACAATTATATCACCGCAGTTTTTTCTGAGAAAAAAGCTGGGGTCAAAGATTTTTTGCACCACGCGCACTTGACGATGTTGCAAGCAATTGATTTGTTGTGGATGGAGCACATTGAAGCGATGGATTATATGCGTTCATCGGTGCGGCTTCGCGCGTATGGCCAGCGAGATCCTTTAATCGAATATAAAAATGAGGGCGCCAAAATGTTCCATGCGTTGCAAGGAAGCATTAATGCCTACATTGCAAACATGGTTTGGAAAATAGGGGAGCACAGTCATACACAGCAAAAGTCAAATGTGAATGTCAAACATCCGATGTCTGACAACAAAAATATCGGCCGCAACGACCTCTGTTGGTGCGGATCAGGGAAGAAGTTTAAGAAGTGCCATGGTAAATAAAAATATGAGTCAAACAAAATTAAAGTATCTGGAGGATTTTAGCCTTCTTAAATCAGAAGCTAGAGTTGTTGAAGTTCAAAAAGAAAATGATCGAGATATTGTAATTCTCGACGAAACAATTTTTTATCCGCAGGGAGGCGGTCAATCGTACGATCAAGGAACAATTGAATCTGCTTCCGGAAAATTTCTTGTTGAAGAGGTTCGTTTTGTTGAGGGTGTTGTAAGGCACATTGGTAAATTGAAAAAGGAGTATTTCAAATCGGAGACGTGGTAAAATGTAGTGTAGATGTGGAGCGGAGAAAATTACATAACGGCGATCATTCGCTCACAGCACAACTCGTTGATAAGGCTGTTGCCGAATTAAAACTTCCTTGGATTCCTGGCAAGGGCTATCACTATCCCAATAGTCCTTATGACGAAAGAAGAGATGCAAAAGGTTTGCCACTATACTCCTGATTTTCCGGAAGAAAAAGAGAAACGCGCCAGGATAGTGATTCACGATGGTTACTATATGCCGTGCGGTGGGACGCCAGTGGCAGATTTATCAGAAATCGGCCATATGACGATTCGCAAAATAAAACAAGAAAAAGAAAATATTAGAATTGGGTACGATGTTGAATAATTTTTTTATTTTGTTATAATGCTCATATGTCAACAATAACTATTTCTAAAAAATTAGCCCAAAAAGATGATTTAGTGGTAATTCCGCGCAAAGAATACGAAGCTTTATTGGGACTTAAAAATGTTAAAGAGTTTTCTCCGTCTTCGGCACAAAAAAAAGCCCTTATAAAAGCCGAACAAAATCTTAGGCAAGGGAAAACTTTATCTTACAATGAGCTTGTCAGAAAACTGGGATTTGCAAATTGATGACCGTGTCTTCAAATCGCTCAAGAAAATTCCTCGGAATTATGCTGAGGCAATTTTATATGTAATAAAACTTTTACCTACCGATCCTTATTTTGGAGACGTACAAAAAATGAAGGGCGAAGACAATTCATGGAGGCGCAGAATCGGTAATTACAGAATTTTCTATAAAATAAAAATTTCTGAAAAGCTAATTTTAGTATTTCATTTAGAGCGCCGAACATCCAAAACTTATTAATAATCCTATTCGTATAGCAGTTCAAGAAGTGCCATGGGAAATAAAAATATGACAAAATTATTAAAAATCAAACCATTTCAGGAAACTTTAAATAAGGGGTATTGTGGCCCCGCGGTTTTAAAGATGGTTTTAAAATATTACGGGATCGAAAAATCAGAAAATGCATTGGCAAAATTGGCGGATACTTCCAAAAATGCCGGTACTGACGCTAGGGCGATAATGAGAGTTCTAAAAAAATTTGGAATAAAGTCAAAAATAAAAAATAACGCTAATTTTTCAGACATTAGAAAGTATTTGAATATGGACATACCGATTATAGTCGATTGGTTTACACGAGGCAGGAAAGATTATCCAGATTCGGCCGTTGCCGACGGGCATTATTCGATAGTGGTTGCTTTGGATAAAAAATTTATTTATCTTCAAGATCCGGAAATAGGCAAGATTAGAAAACTGGCAAAAGCCGATTTTTTATGTGTTTGGTTTGATTACTCCGGCGAGTTCTTAAAATTTCCAAAACAAATGATTATTCGGCAGCTTATTGCGGTATATAAATAAAGAAACCCTCCCCCGATTTCTCGGGGAAGGGTTAATCTAAAATATTTCCTTGCAGAAGGCGAGCAAAGATTTTAAGTGGCCGTTCTTATGATATGCAAGAGGTATGTATTGAAATCCGCCATAAGTCATATGAATATCTTCTAGCGCTTTCGCGAGTGTTTTGATTGAAGATTCCGGGTTTGCCGGCAGGTTGATTACAAACATTCCTTTATTACCGGAAAGTTTTTTTACTGCCATATTTACTTTCATCCCTTCTTCATGTTACAAATAATCTAAGAACAGTTTATATCATTTAATAAATTTTATCAAGCTTTTAATGAATAAAAATGTAGAAAAATCAAAATTCCGCTGCGTGCTTCACGGGAGTTTTCGAAAGCACTTCGTTGAAATCCAGCGAATCCATCGGTTGTTTACGAACGCCGGTATTGAGGTTTTGGCACCAGGCATTTCGGAAGTAGCTGAAATAAAAAATGGTTTCGCGATACTTTCCACTGATAAAGAAACCGATCCGCGGATGATCGAGCTTTTATATTTGCATAATCTCAAGCAACTTGGCGAAAACGGTTTTAGTTATTTTGTAAATCCCGAAGGTTATTTAGGTAAGAGTGCCTCGTACGAGCTTGGCATAGCGCAGATTTCAAATATCAAATGTTTTTTCTCTGATTCAGTTTCGGATCACCCGGCCTATTTTCACAAAAATTCAGTTTGGAAGCCCGAGTTGCTTTTGGAATATATTTTTGAGCACAGAGTCTTGCCTTCGCCGAAAATAAAACGAAATGAGAATATAATTCATAAACTCTGGGAAGATTTGATGATCCCGGGTTCGGTTGTTGCTGTTGGCGGAATTGTTGAATATGATGGCAGAGACTCCAAAAAAGAAAAAGAGGTTTTATTGGTCAAAACTCATAAATGGGGCGGGCAGTATTCTATTATCGGCGGCAAGGTGCGGAGAAACGAGCGGCTTGAAGACGCTTTAAAACGGGAGATTAAAGAAGAATCTGGGCTTCGATCAAAAATAGGCGAGCACATTTGCACTTTCGATCAGATCAAGAACTCGGGATACTACAAAGCGGGTACGCAGCATATTTTTGTGGATAAAATAGTGAGGGTGGATAGCAGAAAAGTGCGTTTGAACGAAGAGGCGGAAGAATATCTTTGGATTCCGGCGAGAACAGCACTAAAAGAATTGCTGATTGAGCCCAATGCCCGCCACACTCTGGAGCTTTATACAAAAATGTTTGCGATGGCCTAATTTTTCCCATTCGGATCACAGTTCAAACGCTGTGGGCTTGTGAATTGAAGGAAGCTATACATGCAATTCCTCAATAAAAAATAGGCCGTTCAGGCGGCCTACTACTTTAATTTAATAATATTTCGCTGTCATGCTTTTTGAGCGGCGGTAGATCCGGGATAGGGGGCGCATGTTTACAACGCGAGTTTCGTATGTATGCTTGATATGTTTCTTCTTGCTCAACGAATTCCTCCATGAGCTCGATATTTTCTTTGGTCACCTTTGTAACCGTCCGCGCCAATTGGCGCACTTGCCGCTTTTTTTCAAACAATTCCATTGCCAAGAAGCCGATCACTGATCCCATTAAAAGAAATTTTTTCATAACGCCTCCCCGTATTATCTCCACCATCTCTATAAATAAGGATATATTAAAAATACTTTTTTGTCAAGCAGTATTTATTGTGATAGCATATAATAGTCTATGAAACGGTTAAAAAGAAAAGGCGCCCTTTATATTTCTTGGGAGCACGTGTTTATTACTCTCGCTGTGATCTTTTTGCCGTTTGTATTTTTTCTCGTTTTTTCAAAGCTTGCGCACATCACTTCTTCAGTCCTTTTTTACGACCTGTTTATTTCCATGGTTCGGCTTTTTATTGCGTATGGTATCGCGGTCGTCATTGGTTGGGTATGTGCCGTCTTATTTTACAAAGGAAAAATTTCCCACATTGCGCTTCCCATTTTTGATGTATTGCAAAGTTTTCCGATCTTTGCGGCTTTACCGCTCGCTGTTTACTATTGGGGCGCTACCAATTTTACCGTCATATTTTTTCTGGTGGCCGCTGTTATCTGGCCGATTTTTTTCTCATTAATCAGCTCTCTTAAATTAATCCGGCATGATTGGGAGGAGGTGGCGGAAATTTCTCAATTGAAGGGTTGGAGGTATATTAAAAATTTTTTATGGCCGGTGTCTGCGCCCGGGTTAATTACCGGCTCCATCATTGGCTTGGGAGACGGGTGGGAGGCGTTGGTCGCGACGGAAATTATTGTGCAAATAAAAATGGGTCTTGGAGATTTTTTCGGGACCTATGCAGCCAATCCGACCATAACCACCTTCGGCATACTCGGATTTTTATTGTTTATTTTCTCTATTAATAAATTAGTGTGGCTACCGCTTTTGGAACGGAGTCATAGAACCATGGAAGTATAAATCCTATGAAAAAAAATAGCGCGCTATCACTTGAGCGGGTATCTAAAATATTTTTTGATCCGCCGGTTCACGGATCGGCTGAAGCATTTACGGCAATTAAAGATATTAATCTCGAAATAGAAAAAGGGGAACTGTTTGAATTGGTGGGGCCTTCGGGTTCCGGCAAATCTACTTTGCTCCGTATCATGAGCGGCCTTGATCGCGAATTTACCGGAAGCGTGAAAATAGCCTCCGATATTACTCCGTTTGATATCAGTTTTGTTTTTCAGGAATTCGCTTTACTTCCGTGGCTTACGGTGAGAGAAAATATTGAATTGGGACTTTTGGCTCGAGATATTGCGAAGGAAAAAAGATTTCACTTGGTAGAGCAAGAAATTAAAACGTTGCGACTCGAAGGCTTCGGTCAGAGATACCCCCGTGAATTATCAGGAGGTATGAAGCAACGCGTAGGAATCGCGCGAGCGCTAGTCACGAATCCAAAAATAATTTTTATGGATGAGCCGTTTTCGGAATTAGATTCTTTTACTGTCGAGGAATTACGAAAAGAACTCTTATCGATTTGGGCCCAGCGGCGCCCGACCATTGTCATGGTAACGCACATTATTGAAGAAGCCGTTGAACTGGGGGATAGTATCGCCGTGCTTACCCCCACTCCCGGAAAAATTGAAAAAATACTTAAAAATACCTTGCCTCGCCCCCGCCAAAAACGATCACTCGATTTTTTCCAGCTTGAGGACGCAATCTACAAATTAATTCGGCCATAGCGGCAAGAGAGTTGACTTATAGGTGAGAAAATGCTAATCTTGACATACGCTGTAAATTATGTCGAAAAACAAGATACGGTTTGCGGGGTCTTTTGTTCCTATTTTAGCCTTACATATCACCCTTGGTTCGCTCGGTTCTTTACCAATCATTTCCCGGCCAATTATTGATGTTGTTACCCAAAACCAAGAGATTTCTGCAACAAAATTAGAAAAAAAACATGCCCAAGTTATCGATTCATATTTTGAAAGTCGGAACATGCCCCTGGCAGGTTTCGGCTTAAAAATGGTGCTTGAGGCCCAAAACAACGACATTGATTGGCGGCTTCTTCCGGCTATCGCTATTCGCGAATCAAGCGGCGGAAAAAATATATGTGGCAATAATCCTTTTGGATGGGGATCATGCAAAATTCATTTCGATACCGTGGATGAAGCCATAGAGACTATTGCTTGGAATTTAGGCGGCAATAATCCAAACACGGAAAAATATTATAACTTAAACGATACTCGCCACAAACTTCATCATTATAACGGCACGGTAATTAGGCGATACGAAGATCAAGTTTTAAGTATAATGGATCAAATCAATAACACTGATTAAAGGCCGGCGGGAGTTGTCCACAGATCAAGCTATTTCTAAATATAGAATATGGTATAATGGAAAGACGCATTTTTATGTCTTTTCAGAAATACAATAAACATTTTTTAATGGTGGGGGCGTCGCTTTTTCTTGCGACATCTCCTTTTTTCGTTTTAGCTGACACATCTCGAGTTGCTACTACCACTAAATTCAAAGATATCCGCCAAAATTTAAGACAAGAAGTTCAGCAAAAACGTCAGGAGTTAAAAAATAGCGTTCAAGATATTCGCCAGAAATTTATGGAAGAAGTAAAGCAGAAGCGCCAAGAATTTAAAGACCAGACAAAAGAGAGACTGGATGAAATTAAGAAAAAATTGGGTGAACAAAGAGGCCCGCGCATTGAGGCGTTTTTTAACCAAATGGTGAAAAAAATTGAATTAGCAATAGATAGGTTAAATAATGTATCGGATAGAATAAACTCTCGTTTGGACAAGGCAACAACAAATGGGAAAGATGTGACTGCTTTTAGGGCAAAGCTTGATATGGCAAAAGCAAAAATTACCGATGCGCAAAATGCTTTGAATGATGCTAAATTAAAATATAGCGATGCGATCAAGAGTGTTAATTTTAAAACCGCCTTTATGAACGTAAAAACCTTAATTAAAACTGTTACTCAAAAATTAAAAGAGGCACATGTCGCTTTAATCGACGTTACCAACTCTATTAAAGGTTTGGGAGAAAAAGAGGCGACGACCACTCCCAATCATTAATTTATTTTATGAATAATATGATGCCCCAATCTGAAACAAAAAAGTCTCGCGCATGGTGGACTATCACCATACTTGTTGCATTGGTCGCAATTACTTTTTGGCTTTTTTATCTTCAACCGGCACCCGAACAAATTTCTCCCGCAAGCCTGAACGTAACGCGCGCAAGTGATACTATCATTTCTCTCCAATCTGATCTGCGCGCAACCGATGTCAACAGCTTAGATAGTGCACTTGCCGACACAGACAAAGAATTGACGCAATGAAAGCTGGGTTCCAGGAAACCAAAAATCGTCCCGATGGCCATCGGGACGCGATTTTTAAAATTCTCAAAAAAAAATATCCTCATGCAAAAATTGCTCTGAAATTTAAAAACAACATTCAGCTACTGGCCGCGGTGATTTTGTCTGCCCAATGCACGGATAAAAAGGTAAACGAAGTTACCGAAAAATTATTTAAAAAATATAAAACGGTGGATGATTTTGCCACAGCCGACCCAAAAGTTTTTGAACAAGAAATTCATCCGTGCGGTTTTTATCGAGCCAAAACAAAAAATATTATTGCCGCTGCCCAAAAAATCAAAAAAGATTTTGGCGGCATCGTGCCTCGTACGATGAAAAAAATGCTTACCCTTCGCGGCGTTGCCCGAAAAACCGCAAATGTTGTTTTGGGAAATGCATACGGCGTGGTGGAGGGGATTGCCGTTGATACGCATGTAATACGGTTTGCCGCCGTGTGCGGACTTTCGGCGCATCACGATCCGGTAAAAATTGAGCGAGATTTAATGAAATTATTTCCAAAAAAAAATTGGTTTCAATTAACGTATATGGTCATTGACCATGGCAGAGCCTCGAGAAAAAAAGAGCACCGGCATGAGAAGTGCGCCTTGCGCGACCTATGCGGCGATCCCTTATTTTGATACCGTACATACTATGAAAATCGCAATTTTAGGATTTGGCATGGAGGGCAGATCGGCTTTTGCATTTTTAAAAAATAAATATTCTCAAGCAAGGATCGAAATTCGAGATAAAAATATAAGTCCCACTTATTTGAAAAATTTGGAAAAATTTGATTTGATTGTGCGTTCCCCGGGGATTAAATATTTGCTTCCAGAAATTCAACACGCGAAGCAACAGAGGGTTGAAATTTCAAGCGCCACAAAATTATTTTTTGATCATGCGAAAGGAACCATCATTGGCATTACGGGTACCAAAGGCAAGGGGACTACCGCATCAATGTTGTATGCTATTTTAAAATCTGCTGGGCGCAACACGTATCTGGTTGGCAACATTGGCAAACCAATGCTCGGTATTATCTCGAGGCTTAAAAAAAATTCTATTTCAATTGTGGAACTTTCCAGTTTTCAGCTGCAGGATTTGGATTCTTCTCCGTCAATCGCGGTAGTTCTTGAGATTGCTCCCGACCATTTGGATTATCACAAGAATATGAAAGAATATGTTGAAGCAAAGTCGCGCATCGCGGCTTTTCAAAAGAGAGATGACACGATTTTTTATATAAAAGAAAACAAATGGTCCAGAAATATTGCAGAAAAAAGCAAGGCCAGAAAAAGACCGATTGATTTTAAAAAACCCGGCGTTATAAATCAATCGGATTTAAAAATTCCGGGAAAGTATAATTTTTACAATGCGGTAGTGGCGGCGTCAGTGGCTTCGCATCTTGGCATCAAACCCAAAGTTATCAAGAACGCAATTCAAAATTTTAAAGGATTGTCTCATCATTTGGAATTAGTAAGAGAGTTGGGCGGAGTGCGTTATTTTAACGATTCCGCTTCCACAAATCCAATTTCAACAAAAGTCGCCTTGATTGCGATACCAAACCCAAAGATTCTCATTGCTGGAGGAGTAGATAAAAATTTTAGTTACGGAATTTTAAAACCTGCGCTTAAAAGCTCTACAAAATTGGTGATTCTTTACGGAGCCTCAAAGGCAAAAATTGCACGGGAAATAAAAGGATCTGTTTCGATTAAATTTGCAAAAGACCTGCGCACATCTATTATAGAGGCGAAAAAATTTGTAGAAAATGGCGATAGTATTCTTTTTTCTCCAGCCTCCGCGAGTTTTGATATGTTCAAAAACTCTAAAGAGAGAGGCAAAGAATTTTCTAAAATTGTAAAAGGCTTGCGTTAATTGCCTCTATATTGTATACTCTACTCAGATTTTATTGAGGTAATTTTTATGAATGTTGTTTCCGAATTGCGAAACGATCTTGGTTTGTGGCGCGGCTGGGCTGTTTTTGAAGCGATTGAGGCTCGGGGTGCAGTTCTTTTCCATTGGGGCGATCATTATACAAGACTCGTTGCCTCATGCATCAGCGCCCATATTCCGCTTGATAACTTTGGTCTCTCGATTGAAGAAGGAGAATTTTTAAAAAAAAGAGTTATCGAGGAAATTATGCTTCGCGGATATCCAGAATCTTTAATTAAAATTTTGGTGACACGCGGAAATTCTCATGATCACAAAAACCCTATTTTAGGGAGCTCAAAAGTATTGATTGATATTTTGCCGCTTCCTCTTCCACCACAAAATTATTTTCATGTAGAAATTCAGGAAGGTGCCAGAGAATTTCCTCATATTAAACTTGCCGGCGGTTACGGAAGTACGATGATTCGCAAGGAGATTGCCGCACATACCGGTTTCGATGATTTTCTCTATTGGAACGTTTGCGACGGTATTTCCGAATCGTCTACTGGAAATATTTTTTTTGTGGCGGAGTTTTCCGGGAAAAATATTTTAATAACGCCCGCGAAAAATATTTTATTCGGAGTTACCAGAAAAATCATTTTAGATTTAGCAAAAAAAAGCGGTATCTTTTTTGCAATCCAGGAGCATCCTTTGCAGTATATTAAACCTTCCATGTTTTCTTGCTATCAAGAGTGTTTTTTAACGTCTACCACGATCGGGGTTTGTCCTGTGGTGAGCGTCACCACGATAGATAACGTAAAATATGATTTTAAAACAGGAAAAAATACTTTTTCTGAAAAATTACGCAATTCCTTTTTGGAATACCGGGAAAATTATTTTCAAGAACGCGCGTCCCGATAATTATCGGGACGCGTTTTATGCTATGATAATTCTGCATGGACACCCATTTGTATAAAACCTGGGTTGAGATTGATTCAAGCGCCTTGCGGGGCAATTTTCGTTTTTTTCAAAAATGGGTGGGGCCGAAAGTTACCATGATGGTGGTGATAAAATCGAATGCATACGGACATGGGATTTTGGAAACAGCCCAAATTTTATCTGGTGATAAAAATACCATATTCGGAGTTGATTCGTTGGATGAAGCGCTGTTTCTTAAAAACAATAGAATTACAAACTCAATACTGATTTTAGGATACATTCCTCAATTAAGAATTGCCGAGGCAATAAAAAATAATTTTCATATTTCCATTTACAGCAAAGCATTGCTCGAGTTATTGCAAAAATCTAATGGCACATTTCACTTGAAAATAGAAACAGGCACCAATCGGTTGGGCATCAATCCGGAAGCATTGTCAGCAATTAAAAAATTTCCAAAAATTGCCGGAGTGTATACACATTTTGCGGATGTAGAAAATACGCAGTCTTCTTTTTATAAAACACAGCTTAAAATTTTAAATCAGGCCATTGCTGTGCTAGATTCCCAAGGAATAGTTCCGGAATTTATTCATTCAGCTTCCACTGCAGGGATTTTAAGAAATCCAGAAACGCATTTTAATTTGGTGCGGTTGGGGATCGGGCTTTATACAAAACCCAGGCCGGTGTTGAATTGGAAAACAAAAATAGCGCAAATTAAATTTGTTAATAAAGAAGAAACCGTAGGTTATGATCGGACTTTTCGAGCGAAGCAAAAAATCAAGATTGCGGTTTTACCGGTAGGATATGGAGATGGCTACGACAGAAAACTTTCAAATAGAGGCGAGGTTTTAATTCATGGAAGGCCCGCCTGCGTCCTCGGGCGAGTCTGTATGAATATGATGATGGTGGATGTTTCAAAGATTCCAGGAGCAAAAGTGGGGGATACAGTGACGCTGCTTGGAATATCCGGAAATAAGAATATTTTTGCAGATACCATCGCAAAAAAAATCGGGACGATCAATTACGAAATTTTAACGAGGATTAATCCTTTAATACCACGAATTATCATTTAATATGCCCAAATTATTTATAGTAGCTACCCCGATAGGGAATTTAAAAGACATGACGCTCCGCGCGATAGAAACATTGCGGGAAGTAGATTTTATTTTGGCGGAGGATACTCGGGTAACTAAAAAATTGCTCACGCATTTGGGTATTCACAAAACAGTTATTTCATTTCACGAATATTCAAAAGATAAATCTTTAGAAAAAATATTCGATTTATTAAATGAGGGCAAAAATTTGGCGTTAGTAACTGATGCTGGCACTCCCGGTATTTCTGATCCTGGGCAGAGATTGATCAACTTTTTAACCTCTAATTACCAAGCCACACAGTCTGGAGGACCCGGGTTTTTCGTTGCTACGAAAACCCTGAAGACTCGCGCCGACGCGCTCCGTACGTTCTCCATCCCGTATGACTTGGCAAATCGAGGCCAAATAGAAATTATTCCAGTCCCTGGTCCGTCTGCGATTTCGGCATTACTTTCGATAAGCGATATAGATTGTTCAGAGTTTTTGTTTTTGGGATTTCCTCCGCGCAAAAAAGGAAGGCAGACATTTTTTAAAAGAGTTGCTACCAGTGAAGTGCCCGTAATTTTATTTGAATCGCCTCACAGAATCCAAAAAACTTTGCGTGAACTGAAAATGGTGGCCGGGGATAGGCATTGCAACATTGGTCGCGAGCTCACAAAAATCTACGAAGAAGTTTTCCGTGGCACACTTTCAGAGGCCGAAAAACATTTTGTTGGCGAGAAGCAAAGAGGGGAGTTTGTATTAGTGGTTGATATACAATAAAATTACTGCTATGTCTTTACACAGATTTTTTTTAGAACAGCATGTGGACAAAGAAATCATTATGGTGAAAGATCGACCGATGGTGCACCGCATGAAGAGTGTTTTGCGGCTCCGAAAAGGAGATTTTGTTTCCTTTTTTAATGCTTACCCGGAAGGACTTGGTTTTGATTTTTTGGCGGAGCTAAAAAATATAGAAGGAGCATCAGCTGTTTTTAAAAAA
>Ga0209515_10003202_pt1 | contig 23845 bp, 20 predicted proteins | sample Subgroupgradi54m_FD_187454 | JGI IMG/M metagenome (GOLD analysis project Ga0209515, IMG submission 187454) | Subsurface groundwater microbial communities from S. Glens Falls, New York, USA - GMW60B uncontaminated upgradient, 5.4 m (SPAdes)... ... | reverse complement strand
TCATGCAATCGACAATCACTGCTGCGCCGCCGATGCCATAGCCTTCGTAGCGAATCTCTTCGTAGTCCACACCTTCCAGCGTGCCGCTGCCGCGATCGACGGCGCGCTTGATGTTGTCGGCCGGCATATTCTGTTCCTTGGCCTTGTCGATCGCTACGCGCAGGCGCGGATTGGTCGCGAGATCACCGCCGCCGAGTTTGGCCGATACCGTGATTTCACGAATCAGCTTGGTCCACACCTTGCCGCGTTTCTCATCCTGCCGGCCCTTGCGGTGCTGGATGTTGGCCCACTTGGAATGACCTGCCATTTTGGTTCCGAAGACATGTTATAAAAGAGGCCGAATTTTACCATCTCATCCCCTTTATCGAAATGGTTCGAGCACGTGCTCGAAGGTTGTCAGCGGACTACTCAATGTTCAAGATGTTTTTCAAGCCGCAGTACCGTGTCGTGCTCGGCATCGCGCTGGGACTGCTTGGCGCAGTCGCGTTTTCCGCCAAGGCGATTGTGGTCAAGCTGGCCTATCGCCATGGCGTCGATGCGGAAACCCTGCTGGCGCTGCGCATGGGTTTTGCGCTGCCGTTTTTTGCGGTAATTGCCTGGTTGATGCAGAGGCGCGCCGTTGAAAGAATTTCCCTTCACCAGTGGTTCAAGGTCACGGTCGTTGGCGTGCTCGGCTACTATGCCGCCAGCTATCTCGATTTTCTCGGCCTGCAATATATCTCCGCCGCGCTGGAACGACTGATTCTGTTTCTCTACCCCACGCTGGTCTTGTTGTTCGCCTGGTTATTCTACGGCCGCACCCTGCGCCGCATGCAAGGCTGGGCCTTGCTGATCAGCTACCTCGGTATTGCCTTGGCTTTTGTGCACGATGTGCGGCTGGCGCAGGCCAACTTGTGGCTGGGCAGTGTTCTGGTGTTTGCCAGCGCGGTCAGCTATGCGTTCTATTTATTGCTCGGCGGTGAACTGTTGCGCCAACTGGGCACGCTGCGCATGACGGCGCTTGCCTCCAGTATCGCCGCACTGGTGTGCATCGCGCAGTTCTTCCTTGTGCGCGATCTGACGGTTTTGCAATTGCCCTGGGAAGTCTATGCACTGAGCCTCTTCAACGCGATTTTCTGTACCGTGATCCCGGTTTTTTTCGTGATGCTCTCGATCGACATTCTTGGTGCTGGCATCGCCGCGCAAATTGCCATGGTCGGGCCGATGAGTACACTGTTGATGAGCGGATTGATTCTGGGTGAACAGATTACCGCCTGGCATCTGCTCGGTACAACCGGTGTGCTGCTGGGTATTTTCATGCTGGGCCTGCAACAAAGGAAGGTTGCATGAAGGAGAGCGCCATGAGCAAGGCAGTGTTCATTACACAAACCGGCGGGCCGGAAGTATTGCAGTATGGCGAGGTCGCATTACCCGCGCTCGGGCCGCGCGATGTGCGTGTACGCCAGCACGCCTGCGGCTTGAATTTCATTGATGTGTATTACCGCACCGGGCTCTATCCCTTGCCCGCACTGCCCGTGACTCTCGGCATGGAAGCGGCCGGGGTGGTGGAGGAAACCGGGGATGCAGTCACGACGCTGCAAGCAGGTGACCGTGTCGCCTACTGTCGCCCCATTGGTGCGTATTGCGAAGCGCGTGTCATGCCCGCCGACACGCTGGTGAAATTGCCCGAGGCGATCAGCTTCGAGCAGGGCGCCGCGATGATGCTCAAAGGCTTGACCGCGCACTACCTGCTGCGGCGCACCTATCGCGTGCAAGCTGGCGATACGATTCTGATTCACGCCGCTGCCGGGGGCGTTGGCTTGATCGTGTGTCAGTGGGCCAAAGCGCTGGGCGCTACCGTCATCGGCACCGTCAGCACGGCAGAAAAAGCCGAGTTGGCACGTGCCCATGGCTGCGATTTCGCCATCGTCAGCACGCGTGAGAATGTGGTTGCACGGGTACGTGAAATCACCGGCGGTGCGGGTGTGGCCGTGGTCTATGATTCGATCGGTAAAGACACCTTTGAAGCTTCGCTCGACTGCCTGCGCCCGCTCGGCATGATGGTCAGCTTCGGCAACGCCTCCGGCCCGATCGGCAATTTCAACCCCGGCATCCTGGCGCAGAAAGGCTCGCTCTATCTCACCCGCCCCACGCTGATGACCTACACCGCCCAGCGCAGTGATCTGGAAACGATGTCGGCGGAATTATTTGAAATGGTCGCCAGCGGCAAGGTGAAGATCGACATCCACCAACGCTACGCGCTTAAGGACGTCGCCCAGGCGCACCGCGATCTGGAAGCGCGCAAGACGACGGGATCGACGGTGTTGACAGTTTAAGAAAATATTTTCACCAGGTAGAAAATTGAGCGCAGGAAAATATCAGTTGTTCATTACAACTTGCCCGGATTTGAGATGCTAAAACAACGCCAGCATTTGATGGCTGGCGTGCCTACAAACTTAGCGGGCTCTGTTAGGATAAATTCTTACGTGTGGCATGACTGCAACCCGAGGCGATAGGAATATTCTTCCACAAGATCTGGGCTTGCAACAAGTGAGGCTACCAACCGAGCAACTTTATGATGTAAAACGGAAAGGGTTTCATTCCAGTCAGTAACTTTCTTTCCCATCAATTGCAGTGCTGCACCCGCACCTCTTTGCATTACCTTCACAAGTCCCAATATGGCAATTATTGGCACAAGTAGCAAAGAAATTACAAGTAACCACCCTGAGCTAAGGATCATATAGCTTTGGATTATCTCTTTACATGTGGCACGCAACTCTTGCACAAATCTATGTTGCTCGGCGGTGTAATCTTTACTATGAAACTCTTTCTCTAGTTTTTTTTTCAAATACTTTTGCAATTCATCTTCGTTTTGGATTTTGAACTGAAGGAACACAACGCCTATAAGCGAATAACTTTCAGTAAAGCGCAGACAACCATTAACCAAGTCACGCAAATGCTGATATGTGGGATCACCCAAATTCCATGAATTTTCTACATACTTTTTTCGTAGCGCATCGCGCAGATCGAACAAAGCATCTCGATGATGATCGAGGATCGTTTTGCGTACGCAAAACCTCCAAATCACTATAAGCAACAAAATATTAATGCACAACAAAATGAGTTCCATTATTTTTTCCTAGTCTTCGGTGTGTCACCTGACTTAGTTAATCCGCTTGAACCATTGTGCGGGTCATTGGCCTCTAACTGCTTGCGAAACTCCGCAACTTTTCCGATAGCCCGTTTCTTGCCTTTACGCTCGTATACGCCGTAACCTACGCCCATAACGCCTATGATTGTGCCAGCCATCTTTGAAAGCTGTAGCGCATTAACCAATTTTGCAAGCGCTTCAATGGAGCTAGGGGAATTGCCCGCCACTGCAGTGATCATTGTGAACGCCTTATCCACACAAAGATAGATTACATACAGAGTAGCAGCGACCGAAAAAAATCCAAAAATGGTTTTAAGGTTTTCTGCTTGAATTAAGGTCTTCTTAAATTCCAATTCATTATTATTCAAAGCTGCTGCCCCCTTATTTTGTCTTTAACGCGTATAGCGACGTTAAATACTATCACGACAAATATTTCTCAAGGAAGCGGTAAATTCCGCGAATACTGATCACTAGTCCTTATGCGCAGTACCTTCTGCAAGCTTTGTAGTTCAAAAATCAGCCATTTGTTAAAAAGACAATGGCAAAAATAAAAAATGGGCTTTGGATTTCTCCGTGCTCTTCTTAGTGAACCTTTCGGTTTTAAAACAGCAAGCTATAGCGCTGATACTGTTTTTGCATATCCGGCAGCATTTCTTCAAACACTTCCGGCTCCACCGGTTGCTCGGTGAATTCCAGCTCTTTGCTGGTCGGCAGCTTGGTGTCCATCGCGTAGCAGGCGGCATGGTTAGCCAGGCGTAGCGAGCTGGCGAGCAGGTCGCTGGAGGTGTTTTCCATGTGGTGTTCATTGATCGCGTTGACCAGCGGCGTCGGCAGGTTCCAGTCGCCCAGCACGCCAGCGCCGATCACGCTGTGATCCAGCCCCAACACTTCCTGTTCGGCTTCGAAGGTTTGCAGGTTTTCCTGCTGCTTGAGCTTGATCACCTGGGTGTATTCCTCTGGATACGATAGCGCCAGGATCAGTTTGCCGATGTCGTGCAGCAACCCGGACGAGAAGGCGATGCCGGTGGACAGGCCCAGATGCAGGGCCAGTTGCTGTGTGACGATGCCGGTGGACAGGCTGTGGCGCCAGAAATAACTCATGTCGAAACCCGGCACCTTGGGCGCGCGCGCCTTGCCCATCACGGCGGCGGCAATGATCAGTGAGCGGGCATTGATCATGCCGATGATCATCACCGCATCGGGAATCGAACCCACCTGACGGCCGCGGTTGAAAAAAGTCGAGTTCGCCACTTTCAGCACGCGCCCGGCGATCACCGGATCGAGCGTCACCTTGTCTGCCAGTGTGTGAATATCAACATCGTCATTGGCCAGCATGCTTACCAGCTCAATCGCGCTGTGCGACACCGCAGGCAACTGATCGGCATGCGCCAGCACACTACTCAAGTCAAGTTTTGCCATTGAAATCTCCGCCTTATGGGGGTATTTCACAATTAACGGCAGGCGGTGGGGGAGCTTGAGGGGGGCTTTTCACTTCGCCCTTCAACGGGCGGCGCAACAACTGGCCGGGTTTGCCAGTTGCACAAAACAGACGCCAACGCAGAGACGCAGAGGCCCGCAGAGAAAGTCTTGCGATTCTCTCTGCGCTTCACTCTGCGATTCTCAGCGCCCTCTGCGTCTCTGTGTTGGAGGTTGCTTTTGACGTGCTTACTACTCCCCACGAATCCCCAGTCGTGCAAACAACGCATTGTCGCGTTCATTTTCCGGGTTGTCGGTGGTGAGCAGTTTTTCGCCGTAGAAGATGGAGTTGGCGCCGGCCAGGAAGCACAGTGCCTGCATTTCATCGGACATGGTTTCGCGGCCGGCCGACAGGCGCACGCGGCTGGTGGGCATGGTGATGCGCGCGACCGCTAGGGTGCGGATGAATTCGAACGGGTCGAGATCTTCGGTGTGATCGAGCGCCGTGCCTTCGACCTTGACCAGGGTATTGATCGGCACCGATTCCGGCGGCGGGTTCATGTTGGCCAGGGTGGCGATCAGCCCGGCGCGGTGGCGGCGCGATTCACCCATGCCGACGATGCCGCCGCAGCACACATTCAAACCGGCGTCACGTACTTTTTGCAGGGTGTCGATGCGGTCGTCGAAACGGCGCGTGGAAATAATGTCGGCGTAAAACTCCGGCGCGGTGTCGATGTTGTGGTTGTAGTAATCCAGTCCGGCGTCGCGCAGTTTTTCGGCCTGACCGTCTTTCAACAATCCAAAGGTACCGCAGGTTTCCAGACCCATGTCCTTGATCGCCTTGATCATCGGCAACACGGCGGCGACATCGTTGTCCGTCGGACCGCGCCAGGCCGCGCCCATGCAGAAACGCGTCGCACCGTTTTCCTTCGCCGCGCGCGCACTGGCCACCACATCGTTCAGCGCCATCAAGCCTTGATCCTCCACCGGCGTGTCGTGATAGGTGGACTGCGGGCAATAGCCGCAATCTTCCGGGCAGCCGCCGGTCTTGATCGACAGCAGCGTGGAGCGTTGCACACTGTTGGCGTCGAAGTGCTGACGGTGCACTTGCTGCGCTTCAAAAATCAAATCGTTGAACGGCTTGTTGAACAGTGCCTCGACGGCATCGACCGACCACGGGCCGTCGGTCGTGCTGCGGGTTTGGCATGACTTCACAAACTGGATGGGTTGTACGTTGCTCATGATCTTCCTTCAGTCATTAAAACATTTTAGCCACAGAGGGCACAGAGAACACAGAGGAAGGCAAGAACAAAAGAAGTTTCTCTCTGTGTTCTCTGTGCCCTCTGTGGCTAAGATTTCATTCATCATCAAAACCCGGTAGAAACCGGTTGTGTTGCGCCGCTGTCATTCTGACAGCGGTCAAGAATTTTCGTTAGGGTGGCGTAGGCGTCTTGCAACTGTTCGGGTGTCAGACAATACGGCGGCAACAGATAAACGGTGTTCCCCAGCGGGCGCACGATCAATCCTGCTTCCAGGCAGAGCTGTTGCACACGGCGGCCGAGACCGGCATCGTAGGGTGCGTTCGTGGCACCCAGATTGAATGCGGCGATGCTGCCCAGCACGCGTGAGCAATTTACGCGTGGATGCTGCGCCAATTCCTGCAAGGCGTTGCGATGCACGTGTTCGAGCGCGGCAATTTTCTGCAAGGTGCTTTCCTCGTTGAAGAGACGCAGCGATGCTAGCGCGGCAGCGCAGCCGAGCGGATTGGCGGTGTACGAGTGACCGTGCGCGAAGGCGCTGGAAAAATGTTCGCCGAGAAAGGCTTGATAAATCGCATCGGTCGTGACCGTCACGGCCATGGGCAGGAAGCCGCCGGTCAGACCCTTGGACAGGCAGATAAGGTCGGGCGTTATTTCCTGGCCCGTGCCGATGTGTTCGCTGGCAAACATTTTTCCGGTGCGGCCAAAGCCGGTCATCACTTCATCGAAGATCACCAGGATACCCAGCGCGCGCACACGCTCGATCACGGCACGCATGAATTGCGGACGCACGCAGCGCATGCCGCTCGCGCCCTGAATCAGCGGTTCGACGATCAGCGCGGCAATGCGCTGGCCGTCCTGTTGGAGCACCGTGTCGAGGGTGAGCAGTGCCTGTGCTTCGCGGGTTTCAATGCCGTGATCGCCGATCCAGGTGTGCGGCCAGGGCAGTGTGCGAGTTTCAAACAGGAAGGGTTGGAATGGATTGAAAAAACTCGAGGTGCGTCCGGCCGCCATCGCGCCGAAGGTGTCACCGTGATACGCGCCGTCGAAGGCAAGGAACAGCGTGCGCTGCGCTTCGCCCCGGTTGTACCAAAACTGGTAGCTCATCTTGAGCGCGATCTCGGTCGCGGTCGAACCGTTGTCGGAAAAGAACACGCGCGCCAGTGGCGGCGGCAGAATTTTTGTGAGTGCCTGTGCCAGTTGCGCTGCGGGGGCATGGGTGAAGCCAGCGAACAGCACATGCTCCAGCGTGCGCGCCTGTGCTGCGATCGCTTCGGCAATCACTGGATGTGCATGGCCGTGCAGGTTCACCCACCAGCTCGAAATCAGATCGCAATACGCCTTGCCTTGCTCATCATAGAGATAGGCACCCGCGCCGCGCACGATCGGCAGCGGCGCGGGCGCGGTGTGCGCTTGCGTGAAGGGATGCCAGACGTGGGCTTGATCGAGTTCTGTGATGGTCATGACAGTAGCTGCCGCAAGGTTTCCGGCGGGGGAATGTTTTGCAAGGCCGCGCGGGTGACTTCATGCAGCAGGGGGAATTCAGCCAGCACCTTGACCTTGCCATAGTGTTCGATGGCTGCCTTGTTATCAATGTTTTGCGGGCCGCACATGATCACGCCGAGTACGGGCAGGCTGCGCGCGCGCAAGGCGTGCAGTGAGAGACAGGTGTGATTGATGGTGCCCAGCGTAGAGCGCGCGACCAACAGCACCGGTGCTTCCAGGTGGGCGATCAGGTCGAGCACAGTTTCGCGTTCATTCAATGGCACCAGCACGCCGCCCGCACCTTCCATCACTAACCCGCGCAGCGCCGACTGCTCCCTCCCCTTCAAGGGGAGGGTTTGGGGTGGGGATGGGTTTCCGTCGTGCGCTACCGAACCCCATCCCCACCCTAACCCTCCCCTTGAAGGGGAGGGGACAGGTAATTGGAAATCGGAGAGATTGATTTCGATGCTTGCGTTCGCGGCCGCGAGATGTGGCGAGGCTGCCAATTGCAAGCGCCAGGTTTCGGGCCAGGTCTTGACGCCGCTCAGTTGCGCCACGGTTTCGCTGTCGGTCGTGGGCGTGGTGCCGCACTGAATCGGTTTCCAGTAATCGGCTTGCGTATGCAGGCACAGCCAGCTGCACACGAGGGTCTTGCCCACATCGGTATCGGTGCCGGTGACGAAGATATTCATGCCGTCTCCACGATCACGTAGGCGATGCGGTATTCGGCATCGACGCCGTTGGGCAGGGCGCGCAGGATGCGGCGCAACGAGGCGGGACTGTGCTGGCGGTGTGGCTGGCTGGCGCCGATGGCGCGCAGGGTGCGGGCGAAATCGAGTGCGTTGAGGTGGTGCAGGGTTTCCGTGTGAATGGAAAAATGGTGCAGGGTGCCGAGACTGGCGCAGCATTTTTGCAGCGCGGCTTCATCCGGCAGCGGGTGCAAGCCGTCGCGCTGGCCGGTGCGCAGATGGGCGTCGCGCCACTGGCTGAAGCTGCCTTCGAGCGGCACGCTGAAGGCAATGGTGCGGGCTTGTTGCGCCCAGCGTTGCAGGCATTCAGGCCACTGGTCGAACCATTGCAGGCTCAGGCTGCTGACCAACCAATCGACGGCGCTGGGCAGTTGCAAGGTCTGGGCATCTTCGACCTTGCAATGGAGATTGGAATATTTCTGCAAGCGGTTTTGACACAGCGCGATCATGGTCGGTGCGATATCGAGTGCGAGCAGAGGCACGGTCGGGAATTTTTTACACAGCGATTGTGTGAGGAAACCGGTGCCGCAACCGACTTCGATGATGTGTTGCGGCGGCGTCAGTTCTTGCAGCAAGGCAAAGAGTTTTTCCGCGACGTGCAGTTGCACGATGGCCGCTTGATCATAGGTGAGCGCGGCATCGTCGAAGCGCTGGGCGATGGAGGCGGGTTGCTTCATGCCGGACTCTCTTGCGGGCGCACAGCCCCCACCCAGGTGGCAATTTTTTCTGCACACCACTGCGGCGCCTGCCAGCCCAGCGCGTGTCCGGCGTCCGGGTGCCAGTGCAGTGGGTGACCGTCGAAGCAAGCGCGTGTGAGTGCGGCAGGGACGACGGCATCGTTGACGGCGGCCAGGGCGAGCAGCGTGTTTGGACAGACTTCATCGCATTGCCCCAGGGCTGCCAATTCGCTCTGCAGGAATGCGAGCGGCAGATCGTTGGCGGGGCGTAGCGTAGATGGCAATCCGCAGAGACGATAAAAACGCCGTAACGTGGTGGCGGGGTCGTGGCTCATGCCATCCTGCAATTGCTGGAACATTTCGCGCGCCACGCCCGGTGCCTGCGGCGTGGCGCAGAAGTGCGTAAAGCCATTGATGCTGACCAGCCCTTGCCAGGGCTGCGCACGGTGCAGTAAGCGCACAAACCCCCAGGAGTGGCCGATGCCGATCCATTGCCGCTGCGGCAATGGCGCGCTCACCGGGTCAAGGTTGTGCATGGGCGCGTGGGGGAAAAATTCAGCCAGTGCCGTTTGCAGTGGCGCGAAAAAATCCTGCGGCATGGCCCAGCCGGGGCAGAACACAAAGCCGAGTGCAGCGGACGTGTTCATGCGCCGAATCCTTCCAGCAAGGCTTCGATCTGTTCTGGTGTGTGCGAGGCCGCCAGTGCGATGCGCAGCCGCGCGCCGTTTGGTGGCACGGTGGGTGGGCGGATGGCGGAGACCTTGATGCCGCCTGCGAGGAGGCTGTCGCGCAAGGCCAGTGTTTTCGCATCGTCGCCGAGGATGACCGGCAGGATGTGCGTATCCGACTCGCCGGTGTCGTAGCCTGCGGCCAGCAAACGTGCGCGTACGTGCGCGGCGGTGCGCAGCAATTGCGCGCGCGTCTCATCCAGCGTCGGCAATAGCCGCCAGGCGGCGCGTGCAGCGCCGATGGCCGCAGGTGGCGGCGCAGTGGAGTAGATGAATCCGGTGCTGTGGTTGACGAGATAGTCGGCAATCGTTTGACTGCATGCCAGATAGGCGCCGGATGCGCCGATGGCTTTGCTGAAGGTGCCCATCACCACCGTGTTGGGGTGCGCGCTACCGAGGCCGTAACCCTGCGGGCCGAACACGCCGGTGGCGTGGGCATCGTCCAGATACAGCAGGGCATCGTAGCGCTGCGCCAGCGCGGCGAGCGCAGTGACATCGACGCGGTCGCCATCCATGCCGAACACGGTTTCGCTGACGATGAATTTCGGCGCGCTGGCGTCGCCCTGTTGCAGCAAGGTTTCCAGATGGTCGAGATCGCCATGACGGTAGCGCTGTTGCCGCACGCCGGCGAGTTGGCAGGCATGGTGCAGGCTGGCGTGGTTGAGCCGGTCGGCAAACACTTGCGGTGTCGCGCCGAGCACCTTGGCATCGAGCAGGGCCGCGAGCGCGGTGGCGTTGGCTTGATAGCCGGAGACGTAGATCAGTGCAGCTTCACTGCCCTTGCTACGCGCGATTTCGGTTTCAAAATCGGCCAGCAAATCATAGTCGCCCGACAGCAGGCGCGACCCGGTGGCGCCTGCGCCCCAGCGCGCGACGGCCTCTTGCGCGGCGTGTATCACCTGCGGGTGCTGGCTCAGACCGAGATAATCGTTATGTGAAAAATCCGCGCGCAGCGCAACATCCCGCCCCGGCAACCGGCGCAAGCGATCCTGCTGGGCACGCTGTGCGCAGGCTTGGCGGTAGGCTTGCTGTGGGTTGGTCATGGGTTTGGGGTGAGTCAAAAAATATTTACCACAGAGAGCACAGAGAACACAGAGAAAAGCAAAGACGTTCACCGCCAAGGTGCCAGGAACGCGAAGGGTTTTTCTCCGCGCCCTTGGCGCCTTGGCGGTAAAGCCTTTGACTTTGCTTTTCTCTGTGTTCTCTGTGGTGAAAAGGTTTTTTCCCTGCCATAAATTCTATGGACTTTGTCCAGTTTTCGGAAATTTGATCTAACGCAAGCGTGGCGTCGGGGTGGTGTGCGACGATGCTGGCAGAAGCGTTGAAAATAGCGATACTTGAATACAGAAGCTACTGCGGCTCAGGCTGATTCGATTCAGACCGGGTGCTTGAATGTGTCTTTGGCTGTCGATGGTGTAACGTTCTGCAACACAGTGTCAATCAGAGAATGAAAGGTTAACCATGAATCATTCTGCACAGCCGTCGGGCGCGGCACCGAAATCCTGCTGCCAGCCTGCCGCCGAGCCCACCGCAACCACCGCACCCTCCGTTACCCTGGCGGAAAAAAATCATGTTGACCCAGTCTGCGGCATGAAGGTGGCGGCCAATCCGCAGCGCATGGTTGAGCATGGCGGCCAGCCATTTTATTTTTGCAGCACACGTTGCGTCGATAAATTCCGCGCTGACCCGCAACCGTATTTGCACCCGCCGCCAAAAAATGACGACATTCCTGCCGCTGCCGGAACGCTGTACACCTGCCCGATGCACCCAGAGATTGAGCAAGACCATCCCGGCGCGTGCCCGAAGTGCGGCATGGCGCTGGAGCCGCTGCTGCCGACGCTGGATGCGTCGAATCCCGAGCTGGAGGATTTCAGCCGACGCTTCTGGTGGAGTCTGCCGCTGACGCTGGTGGTGTTTGTGCTGGCGATGTGGGGGCATCGCTTGAACTGGATGCAGATGCAGACCCAGAGTTGGGTCGAGCTGCTGCTGGCGACGCCGGTGGTGCTGTGGGCCGGTTTGCCGTTTTTCGTGCGTGGCGTGCAATCGGTGATTCAGCGCAGTCCGAATATGTGGACACTGATCGGACTGGGTACCGGCGCGGCGTATCTGTATAGCGTGGCGGCCACGCTGTTTGCCGATCTGTTCCCGGTTTCCTTCATGGCGCATGATCGTGTCGCCGTGTATTTCGAAGCGGCGGTGGTGATCATCTCGCTGACGCTGTTTGGTCAGGTGCTGGAACTGCGGGCGCGTGCGCAGACCTCGGCGGCGATCAAGTCGCTGCTGGGTCTGGCACCGAAGACTGCGCGTCGCATCAACACCGATGGCAGCGAGGAAGATATTCCACTGACCCATGTGCATGTCGGCGATGTGCTGCGCGTGCGGCCGGGTGAGAAAGTGCCGGTGGACGGCGTGGTGAGAGAAGGAGCGAGCAGCGTTGATGAATCAATGCTGACTGGTGAACCGATGCCGGTGCGCAAGCAGGCAGGCGACAGGTTGATTGGCGCGACGCTGAATACCAGCGGGGCGCTGGTGATGCGCTCCGAGCATGTCGGATCGCACACGGTATTGGCGCAGATCGTGCAACTGGTGGCGCAGGCGCAGCGTTCGCGCGCGCCGATGCAGCGGCTGGCTGATTGGGTCGCGGGATATTTTGTGCTGGCGGTGGTGGCGACGGCCAGCATTACTTTTCTGGTCTGGCTGTTGATCGGCCCGGAGCCGCGTGGCGTGTATGCATTGGTCAACGCGGTGGCGGTGCTGATCATCGCCTGCCCCTGCGCACTCGGGCTGGCGACGCCGATGGCGATCATGGTGGGCACCGGCAAGGCGGCCACGCAGGGCATCCTGTTCCGCGACGCGGCGGCGCTTGAGGCACTGCGCGAAGTGGATACCTTGATCGTTGACAAGACGGGCACGCTCACCGCCGGGCAGCCAGAGTTTGAAAGCGTGATTGCGGCGCCGGGCTTCAACGCCGATGAAGTGCTGCGCCTGGCGGCCAGCCTCGACCAGGGCAGCGAACATCCGCTGGCGCACGCCGTGGTGGCGGCGGCGCGCGCGCGTGCATTGACGCTGGTCAGGGCGGATACGTTTGAATCGGCCAGCGGCATCGGCGTGCGCGGCAGCGTCGCGGGGAAAACGCTGGCATTGGGCAATACCGCATTGATGCAGCAAGAGGGCGTTGCGGTGGAAGGGCTGGCAACCGAGGCGGCGCGTGTGCGCAATACCGGCGCCAGCGTCATGTATCTGGCGGTCGATCACACTCTGGCCGGCGTGCTGGCAGTGGCCGACCCGATCAAAGCGAGCAGCTTCGACGCCATCAACACCCTCAAGGCGGAAGGGCTGCGCATCGTGATGGCGACCGGCGATGGTCTGGCGACCGCGCAGTCCGTAGCGCAGCGCCTGGGCATCGGCGAAGTGCATGGCGAAGTCACACCGCACGACAAACTGGCGCTGGTCAAACGCTTGCAAGGCGAAGGGTGCAAAGTCGCGATGGCCGGTGATGGCATCAACGACGCGCCCGCACTCGCGCAAGCCGATGTCGGCATCGCGATGGGCACCGGCACCGATGTGGCGATGAATAGCGCGCAACTGACGCTGGTGAAAGGCGACCTGCGTGGCATCGCCCGCGCCCGCGCAATCTCGCGCGCCACCGTGCGCAATATGCGGCAGAACCTGGTCTTCGCCTTTGCCTACAACACGCTCGGGATCCCGATTGCTGCCGGGCTGCTCTATCCCTTCACCGGCCAGTTACTGTCACCGATGATCGCCGCGCTGGCGATGAGCCTCAGTTCAGTGTCGGTGATTGGCAATGCCTTGCGCTTGCGTGGGGTGGCGTAGGAGGATGGGTTTCAGTAACGGTGGGGCGAAAACATTTTCACCACGGAGCACACGAGGTAATCAAAGACAACCGCTAACGCAGAGACGCAGAGACGCAGAGACGCAGAGGAAGTCATTTTCCATCTCTCCGCGAACTCAGCGTTCTCTGCGTCTCTGCGTTAGCGGTTGTCGTTATTGTCTTTCCCCGTCCCTCAAACGATTGGGGATGCGATAGCAATAAAGTTGCGTCCCGCGACGATCCTGGACGTCCAGCTGGGCATCGGCGTTTTGTCCGAGGATGACAAAACTGTTGCTGACTAGCAGCGCACCGCTACGCATTTCGCTGCAGGCCTTGCCCCACAGCGCAGGCATGGGGACCGGCGATAGAAAGGCGTAAACCACATCGTAATCGCCCAGGTCGTGTTGCCAGAAATCGTCGCGCTTCAAATGCAGATTACGCAGACGTCGTCCCAGCAGGCATGACAGCCAGTAGGGTGCTGGCGCATTTTCAATGCCCACGATCTGCCAGTGCGGACGCAACTGTGCCAGCACGCGCGCGAAGCTGCCGGTGCCGCTGCCGACATCCAGCACTTTCAGAGGGTTGTCCTGTGGCAGCCAGTCGGCCAGACATTGCACCGTGCGCTGGTTGGAAAGATAGAGCGGCACCTGACCGCGCAAACTGTTCCAGTACACCAGCAGCAGGAGGGTGAACGCGAGCAGGTAGAGCCAGCTCGGCAAATGGAACGACAACATCATCACCAGCGCCGGCGCAAAGGTCAGATGAATCACGCGCCACCAGGGCGCACTGCGCAGCAGGGTGGCTAGCAGGGCGGCGGCTATTCCTTGTGCGGTGGCGAGGATCAGCGGCTGCGCTGGCAGCGCACCCCGCTGGCTGAGTTGAAGCACCAGCAGCAGCGCGATTGCTTGAGAAAAGAGGGCCTTGAGAATATGCACGGGGGCGGGGAGGGTGTTTGTCTGGCCGCCATTATGGTGCGACAAGGACGCGGCAAATCGTGCGAATTGAATGGCTTGTTCAGCCCAATTATTCAGCCAGATGGATGGTTGCGATCACCGGCGCGTGATCCGAGGGCTGTTCCCAGGCGCGTGGAATCTTGTCGATGGTGCAGGCGTTGCACCGCTCGGCCAATCCGGGCGTGAGCAGAATATGGTCAATGCGCAAACCGTGGTTGCGACGGAACCCCATCATGCGGTAATCCCACCAGGAGAAACTTTTTTCCGGCTGTTCGAATTGGCGGAACACATCGACCAGGCCCAGACTTTGAAAACCGGAAAAATGGGCGCGCTCCTCTGGCGAGACCAGGTTCTGGCCGACCCATGCAGCCGGGTCGTGCACGTCACGGTCTTCCGGCGCGATGTTGTAATCGCCCAGTAGTGCCAGCTGCGCGGCGTGCTTCAGCTCCTCTTCCAGCCAGCGATGCAGAGCCTCCAGCCAGGCCAGCTTGTAGATGAATTTTTCTGAAGTGGGCGCCTGCCCGTTGGGAAAATAGCCGCAGATCACGCGCACGCCGTTGATAGTCAACGCCAACAGACGTTTTTGCTCATCGGCATAAAAAGGATTGTTGGCAACCAGCGATGCCGTGTCCACGCTGTTCCCATCACGCACCAGGATCGCCACCCCGTTATAGGTTTTCTGCCCGGCGAAGAAAGATTGATAGCCCGCCTGCTCCAATGCGGCGACCGGAAACTTGTCATCGGTCAGCTTCAATTCCTGCAAACACAACACATCCACCGGGTTGGTTTGCAACCACTGCAACACATGCGGCAGCCGCACGTTCAGGGAATTGACGTTCCAGGTGGCGAGACTGAATGTAGAAGTGTTCATGGTGTGGCTCGGTTAATGCCTTCCCTCTGGCAGGGGGAAGGGACTGGCATACCTTTCGTTGCTAATTTCGGAGTCCGCTTAACTCCTTCCCCCTGGCAGGGGGGATGCTGTGCATAGCCAGCCGACTAGGCACGATACAACCCGTGCCAAGTCGCTGGTTAAGGCTGGGATGGGGGTTGAGTCTCCAAGTCAAGTGACTGCCAAATCACCGCCATCACTCCCTCTATATTTTCCAGCACTTCGTTATTCCAAAACCGCAGCACCGTGAACCCTTGCTGGTTCAGCCAGGCCGTGCGTTGTTGATCATACATTTCCTGTTCGGCATGCTGCCCGCCATCCACTTCGATAATGAGTTGCCGATCAAGGCATATAAAGTCTGCGATGTAATGTCCGATGGGGTGCTGACGGCGAAATTTGCACCCGTGTATCTGCCTTTGGTATAAATGTTTCCAGAGCAATCGCTCGGCATCGCTCATTTTTGAACGCAGCGCGCGTGAATTTTTTACGGCGTTTGGTTTGATGCGTGAGAGCGTGTTCATGGTTGGACTCAACCCCCATCCTAACCTTCCCCCTGCCAGGGGGAAGGGACTGGTATACCTTTCGTTGCTAATTTCGAAGTCCGCTTTACTCCTTCCCCCTGGCAGGGGGAAGGCTGGGATGGGGGTTGAGTCTCAAAGTCAAGGAGCGATCAATTTCAGATCCAGTATGGTTCAAAACCGGAACCCCGGCGGCGCATTGTCCGGTTTAGGTAGAGCGTTTGGGGTGACTGGCTGACTGACGGGGGGGGCGCTGCCCGTGTCTGGTTTGGCCGGTTTGCTCTCGCCTGCCAAGCTGGTGGGCGCAGGGTTTTTGTAATTGCGGGGCAGCTGGTTGTCTTTGGGGTAACCAGCCAGATCGAGTATCTGGTTCCACGGACTGGATTCAAAGCCGACCTGTTTCTGGTTGCCGACGGCGAGGATCGGGAAGTTGTTTTCACTGCTGATTTTTTTCAGCGCATCGGCATCGGCCTGGGTGCTGATGGTTTTTTCCTGAAACGGCACGCCGCGCGATTGCAAATGATTGCGGCCCTGATCGCAGGCGCTGCACTCCTTGATGGTGTAGAGCGTGACGGGGAAATTTTGTGCAGCGCGGCTGACGGCATAGGGCAGACCGCTGGCGGCGGGTGTGGTGGGTGTGTTGTTGGCCGCAGGTACGGGTGCACCTGCCTTGGTATTGGCGGGTGGCGGCTGGTCGGAATAGGTGACGCGGCCATCGGGGCCGATCCATTTGTATTGCGCCTGCACCGGCAGGCAGGCTAACAGCATCGACAGCAACAAGCACTGAATGGACACATGTTTCATGGAAAAACTCCGTACTTAAACAGTCGTTTCAATCATACCCTGATGACGCAGGAGTGCGTCAATACTGGGGGCGCGTCCGCGAAACGCCTGGAACGATTCGAGTGCCGGGCGCGCGCCGCCGACTTGCAGGATTTCCTGCAGAAAACGCTGACCGGTGGCGGGGTTGAGCACACCGGTTTCCTCGAACAGGCTGTAGGCATCGGCGGACAGCACTTCAGCCCATTTGTAGCTGTAATAGCCCGCCGCATAGCCACCCGCAAATACGTGCGTGAAAGCATGTGCCACGCGCATGAAACGCGGACTGGGGAAGACGTTGATGCGATCCAGTGTGCTGAGCACAAGCTCGGTGACGCTGCCGCTCTTGCCTTGCAGGTTGAAGTCGTAGTGCAGACGCATGTCGAACAGCGAGAAGGCGACTTGGCGCAGGGTTTGCCAGCCACTCTGGAAATTCTTGGCGGCCACCATCTTGTCGTACAGCGCGCGCGGCAGCGGCGCTCCGGTGTCAACGTGGGCCGTCATGTGGTGCAGCACGTCCCATTCCCAGCAGAAATTTTCCATGAATTGGCTCGGCAGTTCGACCGCATCCCATTCCACGCCATTGATGCCGGCCACCCCCAGATCGCCGATGCGTGTGAGCATGTGATGCAGACCATGACCGAATTCGTGAAACAGGGTGATCACTTCGTCGTGGGTGAAGAACGCGGGTCGCATTGTCCCATTCATGCCTACAGGCGGCGAGAAGTTGCAGGTCAGATAGGCCACCGGCGTTTGTGTGCTGCCGTGCGCGGCACGGCGTCCGCGCGCATCGTCCATCCAGGCGCCGCCACGTTTGCCGTTGCGTGCGTAGAGGTCGAGATAGAACTGGCCGATCAGATTGCCATCGGGATGCTCGATGCGGAAGAAGCGCGCATCCGGGTGCCAGGTGGGGGCGCTATCGGGTTTGACGCGCACTGAGAACAGCGTTTCGATGACACGGAACAGTCCTTCCAGCACCTTGGGTTCGGGGAAGTATTGTTTGACTTCCTGTTCGGAAAAGGCATAACGCTGTTCGCGCAATTTCTCCGAGGCATAGGCGACATCCCAGGCTTCCAGATGTGAGATGCCCAATTCGCGCGCTGCAAATTCGCGCAACTCGACCAGATCGCGTGTGCCGTAGGGGCGGGCACGTTGCGCCATGTCTTCGAGGAAGGCCATCACATTTTCTGGCGAGGGCGCCATCTTCGGCACCAGCGACAACTCGGCAAAATTCTTGTAGCCGAGCAGTTGCGCCTCTTCGGCGCGCAACTGCAACAACTCATTCATCAGCGCCGTGTTGTCCCATTGCGGCGCGCCCAGTTCGGACGCGCGTGTGGCGTTGGCGTAATACAGTTCCTGGCGCAATTCGCGGCGTTCGGCAAATTGCAGCACCGGAAAATAGGATGGGAAATGCAGGGTGAATTTCCAGCCTGGCTTGTCATCCTTGACGGCGGCCTCGCGCGCGGCGGTGATGACATCTTCCGGCAAACCTTGCAGTTGTTCTTCGTGTGCCACCCAGAGGGCATAGTCGTTGGTGACATCCAGCACGTTCTCGGCGAATTTGGTGGTCAGCGCCGAGTGACGTTCCTGGATTTCGGCGAAGCGTTTTTTCTGTGCTTCCGGTAGTTCGGCACCGCCGAGACGGAAATCACGCAAGGCATTTTCGATGATTTTTTTGCGCGCGGGCGTGAGTGCGGCGAAGCTGGGCGCTTGATGCAGTGCCTTGTATTTTTCGTAAAGCGCCAGATTTTGCGAGAGCTCGGTCCAGAACTCGGTCAGCTTGGGTTGGTTCTCGTTATAGGCGGCGCGTAGTTCGGGTGTATCCACCACGGCGTTCATGTGCCCGACCGCACCCCAGGCGCGCGACAGTTGCTCGGTGACATCGTCGAGCGGTTCGATCAAATGATCCCAGTCGGTGGCGACGTCCGCTTGCGTCACCTGCGCCACGCGCGTTCGCGCCGCTTCCAGCAAATGGTCGATGGCTGGGGTGACATGTTCCGGTTTGATCTCCGCGAAACGCGGCAGATCGGTGAAATCGAGTAGGGGGTTGGCTGCTGTACTCATATCAAGAGAACCTCCAACGCAGAGGCGCAGAGGGCGCTGAGGATCGCAGAGAAAATCCAGAAGTGTTTCTCTGTGAGTCTCTGTGTTCTCCGCGTCTCTGCGTTGGCGTTTGTTTTTCCATGTTTATGTGAGTGTGCTGGTAATAGTGCGTTCAGCCGCTTCAATAGTATTGACCAGCAACATCGTGATTGTCATCGGCCCAACCCCGCCCGGAACCGGCGTGATCCAGGATGCCACTTCGCTGACGCTGGCGAAGTCCACATCGCCGCACAGCTTGCCGTCCGGCAAGCGGTTGATGCCGACATCAATCACTACCGCGCCGGGTTTGACCATAGCGCCGGTAATCATACGTGGACGGCCGACGGCGGCGACCAGAATATCGGCCTGGCGCGTGATTGCAGTCAGATCCTTGGTCGCACTATGGCACACGGTGACGGTGGCGCTCTCTTGCAACAGCAACAACGCCATCGGTTTGCCGACGATATTGGAACGCCCGACGATGACCGCATGGCTGCCCTTGATCGGCACCTGTGCGGCCGCCAGCATTTTCATCACGCCGTAAGGGGTGCAGGGGCGAAACAGTGGATTGCCGGTCATCAGCAAACCGGCGTTGGATACGTGGAAACCATCGACATCCTTTTCCGGCGCGATTGCTTCGATCACCTTGTGTTCGTCGATGTGTTTGGGCAAGGGGAGCTGCACCAGAATGCCGTGAATCGCCGGGTCGGCATTCAGGCGGGCGATGTGTTCCAGCAATTCCGCTTCACTCAGTGTGGCCGCGTATGGCTCCAGCACCGAATCCATACCGCAGTCCAGACAGGCCTTGACCTTGTTGCGCACATACACCTGCGAGGCTGGATTCTCTCCCACCAGAATCACCGCCAGCCCGGGTTTGACCCCGCGTCCCGTCAGCGTTTGTGCACGCTGCGCGACTTCGGCGCGGATGGTTTTTGAAAGGACGTTGCCGTCGAGAATTTGAGCAGTCATGCGTATGGAGTCTTGAGATACACCTTGGTGGATTGATTATGTATTCTTCAATACGACGACTAATTCGGGCGCACTTCACCAACAGAAGCCAAGTAAGTCGCCATGACCTGGCCTTTGTCCTTCCAGGTGAAGGTGGTTGCTCCCGTCTGAAATACTTCCAGGCAGCCATAGATTTCAAACCAGCCTGCATCGTATCCAGAACCGAGCTCGGGTTTAAGGTCCAGGCACATCTTATTGTTCCTGCCAAATCTTAGGCGGCCAGTCTTCTTTTCTGCATAGAGCTCGGGGTTTGCTTGTTTTGCATAAATGCCCATTGCAGTGAATTGCAGACTGATTGACGCGCCACTGACGGTTTTGAGGTTGATGGTCGGGTTGAGAGCGAGATGTTGTTTTATTTCGCCGACTGTCAGCTTTCTTTCCTCAAACACGGGCTGCGCGGGGACTGAGGCTGTTGTTGCCGGGGCTGGTACTTTGCTCGCTACAGGTTTGCTGTCCTCGGCGAGGACGGCCTTCCCGCGGATTGGAAGTTCTCCGATGTAATCGACTGGAACCGCCAGGTTCAGATTTTGTGAATCGCCGCGCAAGGCCAGTGTCGTGATGCCGATCAGGCGGCCCTGCTCGTCGAACAGCCCGCCGCCGTTGGAGCCTGAAGGAACCTGCGCCGTAGTCTGGATCATCTTGTCCTGTTCAACAGTCCGTATGGAAGAGACGAGGCCATCCGTCAGAGACAGATCCGTGCCTGATGATGCGCCGATCACATAGACTTTCTGTCCGATGCGTGTTTCCTTGAGCGAAGCCTGTACGGCTTGTGGTGCGTTGAGTTCTTTGACCTCGAGCATGCAAAGGTCGCGTGCGACGTCTGCGTAAAGCAGTTTGGCACCATAGCGGGCGTTACCGGATTTCACTTCAACGGCCTTGCCTTTTTTCAGGACTTGACAACTGGTGACCACCTTCTCGTTGCCGATCACGACGCCGCTGCCTTGTGCTGCGGGCGTGCCGTAATTGCCAATATTGATGACTACAACAATGCTGCGGCTGACTTTCTCAAAGACCTGGTCGGGTGCCAGCGCTGAGGCGGAGCCAAAGATGAAGCTGGCGAGGAGAGACAGGGCTAGTTGAATTTTTCGGGCTGTTTGCATGGCTGTTCTTCGAAGATATTCATTAATCAAAACGTTAAGCCGCTTGGCTTCGGTACTTTCTCAGTACTTTGGCATACAAGGCCACTGCTGGCTTGCTGCCTGTTTTTGTTGTGAGCGACGGATTGTATCCGAAGGGTCGTGTTTGCTGGAATATGAGGCATTTTTATCATGTGTTCTTGAAAAGCGCGCCCGGCTAAATTTCACTATATAAAATATAGAACCGCTATTTGAAAAAAAACTTGCCATGCTTTATTTCCTTCCATAAAATCCTGTCCGTGAACTACCGAAAGGTAGGGCTGAGGGGTGTTGCCGGCATGAACGATTCCGATAACACTCGCTACAACAAAAGGAGACAAGACATGTCAGCATTGCCTGATAATTCCCCCGCCAATGATATTGATCCAACCGAAACCCAGGAATGGGTTGATGCGCTGGAAGCTGTGATTGACCGCACCGGGCCGGATCGCGCCCATTACCTGCTGGAACAATTGATCGACAAGGCGCGCCGCTCTGGCTCGCATATTCCCTATTCCCCTTACACCGCTTACGTCAACACGATTGCCACGGGCATGGAAACGCCTAACCCCGGCAACATGGAATACGAAGAACGCATCCGCAGCTACGTGCGCTGGAATGCGATGGCGATGGTGGTGCGCGCCAACCGTTTGAATCCGGCCGATGGCGGCGATCTGGGCGGACACATTTCCTCGTTTGCCTCGCTGGCCACCATGATCGGTTGCGGCATGAACCATTTCTGGCATGCGCCACACGAAGGTCACGGCGGCGATCTGATTTATTACCAGGGCCATTCATCGCCCGGTATCTATGGCCGCGCTTTTGTCGAAGGCCGTCTGACTGAAGAGCAACTGAATAATTTCCGTCAGGAAGTCGATGGCAAGGGCCTGTCGTCCTACCCGCACCCGAAACTGATGCCGAGTTTCTGGCAATTCCCCACCGTGTCGATGGGCCTTGGCCCGCACATGGCGATTTATCAGGCGCGCTTTCTCAAGTATCTGCATGCGCGCGGTATCGCTGACACCAGCAACCGCAAGGTCTGGGTATTCTGCGGCGACGGCGAGATGGATGAGCCGGAATCGCTCGGCGCAATTTCACTGGCAGCACGCGAAGGTCTCGACAACCTGGTGTTTGTGGTCAACTGCAATCTGCAGCGTCTCGATGGCCCGGTGCGCGGCAACGGCAAGATCATTCAGGAACTCGAAGGCGAATTCCGTGGTGCGGGCTGGAACGTCGTCAAGCTGATCTGGGGCGGCTACTGGGATGCACTGCTGGCCAAGGACAAGAACGGTCTGCTGCTCAAGTTGATGAACGAAACCGTGGATGGCGAGTATCAGGCATTCAAGGCCAACGATGGCGCCTATGTACGCGAGCATTTCTTCGGCAAGTATCCTGAGCTGCGCGAAATGGTGTCGCGCATGTCGGATGACGACATCTGGCGTCTGAATCGCGGTGGACACGATCCGCACAAGGTATTCGCCGCGTTTGCCGAAGTCAGCAAACACAAGGGTCATCCGAGCGTGATTCTGGCCAAGACCGTGAAGGGTTTCGGCATGGGCAAGGCCGGTGAAGGCAAGAACACCGCGCATCAGACCAAGAAACTGGAAGACGACACCATCCGTGAAATTCGCGATCGTTTCAATATTCCGATTCCCGACGACAAGCTGCCCGAGATCCCCTACTACAAGCCGAGCGAAGATGCGCCGGAAATGAAATACATGCACGAACGTCGCAAGGCGCTGGGCGGCTATCTGCCGCAACGGCGCATGAAGGCCGACGAGCAATTCACCGTGCCGCCGCTGGAAACCTTTAAATCGGTGCTTGATCCCACCCCCGAAGGCCGCGAGATTTCCACTACGCAAGCCTATGTGCGTTTCCTCACGCAACTGCTGCGCGACAAGGAACTCGGTCCACGTGTGGTGCCGATCCTCGTTGATGAGGCACGCACCTTCGGTATGGAAGGCCTGTTCCGGCAGATCGGTATTTACAACCCGTTGGGTCAGCAATACACGCCGGTGGACAAGGATCAGGTGATGTATTACCGCGAAGACAAGGCCGGTCAGATTCTGCAGGAAGGCATCAACGAAGCGGGCGGCATGTCGAGCTGGATCGCGGCGGCGACCTCGTATTCGTCGAACAACCGCATCATGATTCCGTTCTATGTCTATTACTCGATGTTCGGCTTCCAGCGTATTGGCGATCAGTGCTGGGCGGCGGGCGACATGCGTGCGCGTGGCTTCCTGCTCGGCGGTACCGCCGGACGGACGACACTGAACGGCGAGGGTCTGCAACACGAAGACGGTCACAGCCATCTGATTGCCGCGACCGTGCCGAACTGCGTTTCCTATGATCCGACCTTTGCCCACGAAGTCGGCGTGATCATGCAGCATGGCCTGAAACGCATGGTCGAGTTGCAGGAAGACGTTTACTACTACATCACCATCATGAATGAAAACTATCCGCAGCCGGGCCTCAAGCCGGGTCAGGAAGAGGGCATTCTGAAGGGCATGTATCTGCTGCAGGAAGGCGGCAAGAGTAAAACGCGTGCCCAATTGCTGGGCTCCGGCACCATCCTGCGCGAAGTGATGTTCGCAGCCGAGCTGCTGGAAAAAGACTGGGGCGTGTCGGCCGACATCTGGAGTTGCCCGAGCTTTACCGAGCTGCGCCGCGAGGGTCTGGATTGCACCCGCTGGAACCTGCTGCACCCCACCGAGACGCAAAAAGTGCCGTATGTCACGCAACTGCTCGACAAGACCACCGGCCCGATCGTGGTTTCGACTGACTACATGAAACTGTTCGGCGACGGCATCCGCGATTTCATGCCGAAAGGCCGCGATTACCGCGTGCTGGGTACCGATGGTTTCGGTCGCTCGGATTTCCGTTCCAAGCTGCGCGAACACTTTGAGGTCAACCGTCATTTTGTCGTCGTTGCCACGCTCAAGGCGCTGGCCGATGAAGGCAAGCTGCCGGTGGCGAAAGTTGCCGAAGCGATCAAGAAATACGGCATCAATCCAGAGAAAGCCAATCCGCAGTACGCGTAATGGCCCTTCACTGATCGAACAGAGAGAGAAAAAACATGAGCCAGTTAGTGGAAGTGAAGGTGCCGGACATCGGCGACTTCAAGGATGTCGAGGTGATCGAGTTGCTGGTCAAGCCGGGCGACAGCATCAAGGCCGATCAATCCT
>Ga0209515_10003201_pt1 | contig 23858 bp, 16 predicted proteins | sample Subgroupgradi54m_FD_187454 | JGI IMG/M metagenome (GOLD analysis project Ga0209515, IMG submission 187454) | Subsurface groundwater microbial communities from S. Glens Falls, New York, USA - GMW60B uncontaminated upgradient, 5.4 m (SPAdes)... ... | reverse complement strand
GAATGCGTTGCGGGCCTGAAGCCATGGCGCTTCAGCATCGGCGCGCGGCGCGACGCCGCAGGTCGGCGCCATGGCAGCCCGGCGCATTGCCTGGAGCTGCGATGGCAAGCTCTTCACGCGGCGCTGTCCGGGAATGACTGGATGCAGTTGTGGGATCGGGCATGTGCCTATGCATATTGGGACTCGCGCATTTCGCACATCGCGCAGCTGCGCGTTTGGCAAGACTTTCAGTCCGGAAAGCGGCCGCAGTACCTTGGTTTCATGATGTTGCATCGCATGGGCTTCGTCATGGCGAACTGTCTGGCGCTCGGCTGGATGGAACGGGCCGTCGACTTGGTCACCCGTGCGCGCTGGGCGCTGGAGCGCAATGGTTTCAACGACGGTGGCGATGAAACGCATCGCCGCACTCAGCACTTTGTGCTTCGCCTCGTCGGGGATTGGCAAGGATGGCCCGAGCCGAAAGGTCCCCGCTGTGCGTTCGACGAACCCATCTTCAATGCATTGGTTTCGCAGTGGCGAGAACCCGAGCCAGACTCTCTCGTGCCATTGCTTCTGGCTGCCTGCGATCGGCATACCCACGAAGCGCGTACCGACAGCAACAAGGGCTGGTACGACCTTCCCTGGCTCGACACTTGGTACGTCCCGTTCGAAGTTCTGGCTGTGCTGAAGCTGCGGGCGGCGCAAGGCTTGGCCAACCCGCCGCTGGACACGCTTGCCAGCTACCGCTACAACCATCGCGGCGAGCGCATCAGCAAACGGGCCGGCAGCGAGGTGGTGCACTACCTCTACAACGAAAGGCGCCAGCGCCTGGCCGAGTTGGACGCGCAGGGCCGCGTCACGCGGCAGTACGTCTGGCTGGCCGACCAGCTTGTCGCTCTCATTGACCCTCAACAGCCGCGCGCCCCACAAGCACCGGCCGAAGGCCTCATGCAGCAACTGGGCAGCACGGCACAAGCGCTGAGGGCGGGTGTGAGCCGCAATCAGTCGACGCTGAACTACGTGCACGTCAACCACCTCGGCGCGCCGGTGGCGATGACCGATGAGAACGCCAAGCCGGTGTGGACATCCGACTACGCGCCGTTCGGAAAACGCATTGCCGGCGCATCGCAAGTCGGGATCATAGAGACGGCAGCGCCGGGCCACGTGGCGCAAGCCGGCGTGCAGGGCATCAGGCTCGACCTGCGACTTCCCGGGCAATGGGAAGATGCAGAGAGCGGCCTGTACTACAACGACCATCGCTACTACGACCCCGAGCGCGGGCGCTATTTGAGCCCCGATCCGCTGGGGTTGAACGGCGGGCTCAATGCGTACGCATATGTCGACAACAATCCGACTGCGTTCAGCGATCCGCTGGGGCTTGTCCTGTTCGCGTTCGATGGGACAAGCAACGACGAGACCGATGCAACGCGACTATCCAACGTTGTGCGCTTCAAGGAGCTATACCGAGACGGCCCGCCCAACTACATCACCGGTCCCGGAACGCTCGACCCGGCGACGGGCATCGTTAATCCGTTGCTAAAAGGTGGCAACCTCGTAGACGTCGCCGAGGCGCTCACCGGGAAGGCGCGCATTACGGCGATGATCGACCGACTGAACATCTACTCAAATGATTTCAAGGACGACAACACGGCTTTCGACATCGACGTGGTCGGCTTCAGCCGCGGTTCGGCAGAGGCGAGGGATTTCGCGAACCAGATCAACAGCCGCTTCTCCAACGGCTACTACAAGTACACCGACGCGAATGGCAAGGCGCAGTGCCAGAAAGTGAACTTCCGCTTCATGGGACTTTGGGACACGGTGCTCAGCAACCACGTTGGAACCTACGACCTGGGCATTCCCGCCGCCTTCAAGTACGTGGCCCACGCGACGGCGCTCAATGAATACCGGGGCACCCTGCCGTCATTTCCTTCGGAGTCGATTCTCGGCGCGCCCACGCCCCCCGACACCACGCGCATCGAGCGCGGATTCCTCGGCGCGCATTCCGACATCGGAGGAAGTTTTCCGGAAGGTGACCTGGCCAAGGTGGCGATGGTCTGGATGGTCGACCAGGCGAAAACCGCTGGCGTGAAGATCGATGAGCCGGATCGCAACTTGATCGCCAACCCGGTCATTCACGACAAGAGCAGCAACTTGCTGATCGGCCAGCCGACGGACCGGAGCGAAGACCGCGACGTGCGCTACCGGGACGGCAAGGTGGTCAAGCAGCGCAAAACCACGGACCAGGGCATGACCTACACGGACACGCAGAAATTCATCACCTACAAGCCCGATCCCAACACCTCCGACTACATCTCCGGCACGGTTGATGCGAAGGCCTACCTGGCGTGGCTCAATGCCAACGGCTACAACATCAACATGACGGTCAACTGATGAATACAACCGCCACAGACAGTACGCGCCGCCAGATGCTCATAACGCTCGGCACTTCGCTGGCCTCGCTGACCGGGTGTGCCAACGCGAGAGACGCTGAATCAATGCTCGATCGATCGAAGACGCCATTCGTTGTGCAGTATGACTTGGCTCCTGGAGCGGCGGAGAAATCTGGCTTGCAGGCGGTGACCGACACTGGAGCACGGATCTTTGCGAGCTCCACTCTGGACGAACGCAACGGCGGTTTGAGCTCGTTCGGCGGCACGGTGCGCTTCCCGCGGTGGGTGCAGGTCACCTGGAGAGAAGGCGTGACGCCGGGCCTATATTGGACGACGGGGACCGTCGTCGGGAGTTACCGGGTGGAAGTGCTGAGTCGAATCCCGGCCGAACTCTTCTCGCAGGCGCAAGCAGCGCCGAATCGCGCCATCAAGCTGCACTTTCGGGTCAAGGATGACGGTGTTCTTTTGGCTTGGTCCATCGAAGAACACGTCAAGAACGGATTTGTCGAATTTCTCCATGACGGTGACTTCAAAAAGCCGAAGTTCGACAACGGAAAGCTCGTTGATCCAGGCTGGCAAAAATAACCGGTCAGGGTCCGTACGCCGAGGGAGGTGCGAGCGGCAGCATCGAGTACGAAGGCACGATCACCGGCGACTACACCGTTCCTATTGCCGAGCGCATTCCCGACGCAGTGCTCAAGGACATCCGCGCCAAGGCGCTGGGCGCTGAGGCTGAAGTTTCCGCTCAAGCCCGATGGCGTGCTGTTCGGCTAGGACATCGAACGGCCGGGCGGAGGTATCTCCAAGTTCGACATGCCCGGCGGCGACTTCCTCGATACGAGGTACTGATTGTTCGCTCAACAGACAAGCACCCACGACCATTCGAAAGCGAGCGCAACAAATAAGAAACGCCTTGCCGGGCACTACCTCCCATCCAAAGAACCTTCAAGAGAAAGCGATCTGAAAATGAAGCAACTCCCCCTGATCACTGCCGCCCTGGCACTGGCTGCTGCCTTCGCCAGCGCGGCGCGGGCCCAGGAGGCCAGCTCCAGCGTCGAGAAATGCGGCAAGAACTTCGGCACCCTCGCTGTGGTCGAGCCGCAGACCGGCTGGGGCCACCTGCAGCACTACGGCCTGGGCTCGCCCTCGGCGCTGCTGCGCCTGATGATCCAGCAGTCGGGCTGCTTCGATGTGGTCGAGCGCGGCGTGGCCATGCAGAACCTGCAGCAAGAGCGCGCGCTCGGCCAGACCGGCGAGCTGCGCCAGGAGTCCAACGTCGGCAAGAGCCAGATGCAGGCGGCCGACTTCGTGCTCACGCCCAACGTGCAGGTCGCCGCCAGCGACACCGGCGGCATCGGCGGCCTGCTGGCCGGGCGCCTGGGCGTGCTGGGCGCCATCGCCGGCGGACTCAAGTTCAAGGAAGCTTCAACCAGCATCCTGGTGGCTGACGTGCGCTCCAGCATCCAGGTGGCCGCAGCCGAGGGCAAGGCGACCAAGACCGACTTCGGCGTCGGCGGCTGGGCCTTTGCGGGCGGCTTTGCAGGCGGCGGCGGCTACACCAAAACGCCCGAAGGCAAGATGGTTGCCGCCAGCTTGCTGGACAACTACAACAAGATCGTGATGTCGATCCGCGACCAGGACAAGTTGATCAAGACCCGCAGCGCCTCCTCCGACGTCAACGCCGCGGCCTCCACCCGCGCCGAGGCGCCACAGGAGGCCGGCCAGATGCTGCAGGCCAAGATCGCCAACGTCAAGCTCTACGCCAAGCCCTCCAGAGACAGCAAGGTCATCGCCACGCTGCAAAGAAGCGACGAGCTGGTGGCCACCGGCGAGGCCAGCAACGGCTTTGCCAAGGTCGACGCCGCCAACTTCAGCGGCTGGGCGCAGCGCACGCTGCTGATGCCCGCCTCCGGCGCCGCGGGCCTTGCGCCACGATCGGCCGCGCCGCTGGTGCATCCGATCTCCGCCGCGGTGGGCCTCTACGGCACCTTCGGCGGACGCTTCGGCGGCAGCGAGCAAGGCAGCTTTCTGGTCTCGGTCGCTGGCGACGGCGTGCTCACGGGCTCGGGGGCGTCGCAGCTGAGCGGCCAATTCACCGTGCAAGGGCGCGTCGAGCCCAGCGGCAGCGTCGCCATGTCGACCACCGGGGCGGCCGGCACCGCCCTGTTCGATGGCCGCATCGATGGGGCCACCGGCGCGGTTGCCGGCACTTGGCGCTATGCCCAGCGCGCTGGCGGCGGCAGCTTCAACGGGCAGCGCCAGTGAACCGGCTGGCAGGCGCCGACCCCACGAGACAAACCCAACCCGACACAATTTCGCTCAGCGCGTACCACCTGGCGTGGGCAACAACTTCTCGGATGAAATCTGCTCGCAGTACAGCGAGTTTCCTCGAACGAGAACGCAAAGCCGGGCTCAAGGGCTACGTCTCCAACCTTCTCAGTCCGCGCTGGCTCAACTATCTGGAGTTGAGTCCTATCGTGCCTGACACAGATGGCATCGAAGTGATATCCGACCTGTGGGATAAGCCCGTTCCGCTGCGAGAAGCGCAAGCTGACGCACGTTGGCCGTTTCAAGCCGCTGCGTCGACGCGATTCGTGGGCTATCTGGAATTTTCCCCGTGCACCTGATCGGAGGATGCATGATTGACCGACAACTGAATCGACAATTTTCCACAACGGTCGTGCTGGCCTTCGCGCTGGTCGCGGGCTTTGTGTGGTCATCCACAGCCGTATCCGCCGATCTTCAGTCCGCGACCTTTGTGCCGGACCTGAGCACCCTGGCACCTGCCAATGTGAGCCCGGCGGAGTTGGCCGAAGCGGAGAGAAACCCATGGTTCGTCTACTCGGTGCTGTGCGAACGACAGGACCGATGTCGCATGCGGTTCGAACTGGGCAGCGATGTCGTGGAGGCGCCCTTGCAACGCAGCCAATCGCTTAGACAAGACGTTGAGGCGACGCTGCTTCTGGTGAAGGAGCGGGGCTACCCGCAATCGCGCGACAGGGAATACAAGATGCTCGATGGCATGCGGCCGATGGAATGCTGGAGCAGTGGCGACCCTCGTCAGGCGGGTGGTCTCTGCAGGTTCGGCGCGCCCGACGGTCGCGTCAAATGGGTGATTCTCTGGGGCGACATGTGCAGCTCGTCGTGCTACAGCGGGTTCGTGCCTCTCTTCGCCGTGCCAAAGAAATGATCAAGCCCGAAGAACACCGCGACGGCGGATTTGTGGACTTGCTCCATGGCGGCGACTTCAGGAGAGCGGCGCTCTACAACAGGACGGTCTTGATCCGGGCTGGCAAAAATAGCCTGGGGCGCCGGCCCATCGTCGAGCGGGCGACTCGACATGTCGGCCCGCTGGCATTGACGCTGGCCGGCTTGGCAGCATTGCCGGCGCAGGCTCTGGGTTCGTTCGGCAGCTCGGCGGCGGGGGCGGCGCGGGCGCCGATCCACATGCGCAAGTTCCGTGGCCATCGGCCTTGTGCTGGTAGTGGATGCAGTGCCGGGCGCTGGACCGTCGTGAGTGCGGAACATCGAACCGTTGGCTGCGTGAGCCACGCTGCAGGCTCCTGGCGGTGAGGTCTTGGCCGACGGGAATCCCTGCTGCGTGGTTGGGGGGCTGCGCAGCCTTCACCAATCGAGTTCAACTGTGAGAAGAAATTGATTACAAGCCACCGCCCCAGCAATGCGCCGAGCCTATCGCGTGGCCGGCTCCGACGCAGATCGTCAGGCCCAAAGCTTGGCGGTGAACGCGAAGGGAAATCCAAGCTACTACGACCTTCATGGCTGACTCTTGGCGCAGTCGTCGCTGCTTTCAGCTTGTTGCTGACGCTGCTTGGATACGGATACGACACGGGATATCTGGAGCCCTTCGGCCTGAGTCCTGAAGATCTGCAGCGAACACCGTTGGATTTGTTGATGCGCAGCTATCGCGCAGTGTTGGTCCTCATCGACTTTCATGGCAGGCTGACCGATCGCATGTTCCGTTGGGAGGTCATCGAAGAAATCTGGTGGAATTCGTGGCACGGTCTGCTGGTCGTCGGCGCGCTCGTGTCTTTCCTTGCATATTGGTGGTCTACGCAAAAGGGCGCGGGCCGCAAGAAGAATGGGGTGTGGCTGTCCAACGTGACAGCGCGGGAAATCATGGCTGACAGCGAACGCGGTACGACTGTGGGGATACGGTGGACCATTCGGTGTGGTGCTGGTGTGGTACGCGGCGCTCTACCTTGTGGCCATGTTCTTGTGGCTTGCGATCGCGATCCTGCTGCTTTTCGTCATTCTTGTTCCTGTTCCGCCATCGACGGCTGCGGTGGCCAAGGCGACCGAGTCGGTGATCCGCCCGATTGGATGCAGGCGACCTGCAGCGCGAGCGGGTACCTACCGAAGCGGTGCACGGTGCGTGAGGGTGGTGCGACAGGGATGCGAGATTGGCCGAGGGCGGTATATCGACCTTGGCGGCAATCGTGTGTGGCTGCTTCGCAAGATGCCGTGGACCGTGTCGTCGATCCCTCTCGACGGGAACGTAATTGAAGAGGTCGTTGATGAAGTCGCTCCGATCGCTTCGACTTGTCAGGCACCAACGACACGAAGTCCGTGAGTCCGAATCAAGATGAGTTGGTGGCGTCAGAGACGCGGTACCAACGGGAGAGAAAGACCATTGAAGGCGCCGATAGCAACATGCGCATCTGCCCCGCGCCGCCGATTGAGTGGGCTGCTTATTCGGTGCAGCGCGTATGACCGACCACGCGGCGTCAGTCGCCGTCATGCCTGTGGCCGTCGCCACAGGAACTGCAACACCACCCATGCTCTGTGATTGACCCGGGAGGACAGAACAATGATCACGCCGCTCAAAACCCTTCTCGAACTGCTGCGCGAAGTACGGTCTGGAAGCACATGGCTGGCCATCGTGCTGGCGCTCGCATTCGCGGACCTGTATGCCATTGCACACTTCGAGCATTCGCTCGTTGTTGTCGTGCAAGCGGACCCGGCTCGCCTCATGCCTGCGCTGGGATCGCGTTGGCTGGCCGAACTCATATGGGCTGTGAGTGCCGCGGCCATCACGTGGTTTTATGTGCTGGCCATGGTGCTGGTGCCGTTGTGGCATTGGCTGCTCTACATTGCGCGCCTGCATTTGCCTGGTTGGCTCACATCACGAGCCTGGCCGAGGTCGGATGGGGGGTGGCATTGGGTGGACGCTGTTCGCAGATGTGCAATCGCTGAAGGCAATGCGCTGCTTCTGGGTATCTGTGAAGAGCGGCGCTTGCGCGCACGAACCCGGGATCGGCGGCTGACCTGCGTACTCGGTAGCTTGATCTTCATGCTGGCTGCGGCATGCCTGGCGACCGATGCCACGGGTCCAAGCCTCCTTGGCGCCGCGACCGACGCGTTCGGACACTTGCCAAAATTTGCCGCGTTTGTGTCGTATTTCATGCTGTTTCCGGGCGCTGCCTACGTTCTTGCAGTCCTCTTCGAACACGGCGTCGAATACGACGATCGCGTTTACCTTCCCGAGTGGGCGCCCCGGGCTCCTGAACAGAAGTAGCCACCGAACTCCACCGTGGCACACGACACCCGACGTTGGTGAATCTGCCTTGGCGAGCACCACTGGAGACAACATCCTCGCGTCTTTCGGGCATCGACCCACCGTTTCATCGCTGCCCCTGGTCGGCATGGCGTCCATCGCCGGCTTGGCCGCGCCCGTCGGCTGGGCGCCGCTGGCTTGGTGGCCCGTGGCGCTGCTGTGCCATGCCGTGCTCTTTCTGGCTGTGTCACGCTGCCGCGCTATCGGGCAGGCGGCTCTCGTCGGTGGGGCATTCGGCCTTGCACTGCACCTGTCGGGGCATGGCTGGATCTACGACTGCCTGAACACCAAGACCGGCATGGGTCTGTTGCCTGCCTTGGTGGGTACGACCGCGTTCGTCAGCTACCTGGCGTTGTTCACTGCTCTGCCGTGTGCGGCATGGCGCGCGCTGGCACTTGCCGGCAGGTCGATCCGTTCGGCGTGGGTCTCGGTGCCGGCGTTCGCCGCGTTGCTGACGCTCGGGGAATATTCGCGCAGCCTGCTGTTCAATGGCTTCACGTCGATGTCGCTGGGTTATGCGCTGATCGATACCTGGCTCGCGGGCCTGGCGCCCGTCTTCGGTGTGTACGGTCTGAGCTGGATCGGCTTTGCGCTGGCCGCCGGCGCGGTCCTGGCCTTGGAGAGCCCGCTGCGTTGGCGCCTGGTATTCGGCACAGCGCTGGCCTTTGTCTTCGGCATCGGCGCAGTGATCACTCAGGTGGAGTGGGTACGCCCCAACGGCGCGCCGCTCAGCGTCCGCCTGATCCAGGGCAATGTGGCGCAGGCGAAGAAGTTCGACCCACTCCATACCCGACAGCAGATCGCGCTTTATGCGCAGACCATCACGGCACAGCCGGCGGACATCATCGTGACGCCGGAGACGGCCTTCCCGGTGTTCCTGAATGAGTTGCCGGGAGAGCTGCTGGAAGACCTTCAGCGCTTCAGCCGCGCGTCCGGCAGCCATCTGTTGCTGGGCATCGCGACGCGAGCGGCCAGCGCGGAAGGCCACAACAGCGTGGCGCACGTGGCACCCGGGCGCGAGGATCTGGAGCAATACGACAAGGTTCGGCTGATGGCTTTCGGCGAGTACAGCCCCACCGGCTTCGGATGGTTCACCGGCCGCTTGCACATCGGTCTGAAAGACCTCGAAGCCGGTCGCGCTGACCAGAGACCGTTTCAGATCGGCGAGCAACGCATCGGCACCCTCATCTGCCAGGAAGACGTCACCAGCGTGCAGGCCCGACGCTGGCTGGCCAACGAGCCGGCGGCCACGCTGCTGGTCAATCCGAGCAACCTGGCTTGGTTCGAGGGCAGCGCCGCGCCCGAACAGAGCCAGCAGCTGGCACGCATGCGGGCGCTGGAAGTCGGGCGGCCGCTACTGCGCGTGGCGAACACCGGCGTCACGTCAGTGGTAGATCATCGGGGCCAGGTGCTGAGCTTCTTGCCGGCCGGCGCGGCGGACACCTTGCGCGGACATGTGCAGGGCATGCAGGGGCTGACGCCGTACGCGCGACGGGGCGACTTGCCGTTGCTCTTGATCTGCGCGCTCAGCGTCGTAGGCCTCGCAGTGACGCACCGGCGACACAGCCGTGTGTTGGCGACTTTGACGCCGACTGAACACTGAGCCGGGTGATTCACCTGCCTTGCAGCGATGGGTCCCCGGAACGGAAGAACCCTTGCAGGTCTCCGACTTGCAAGGGTTCTGGCTGTTGGTGGCGCTTCAGGGATTCGAACCCCGGACCTGCGGATTATGATTCCGTCGCTCTAACCGACTGAGCTAAAGCGCCTGAGCCCGCGATTATAGCGTGAGCCTTCGCGACCTTCCGGCCCCACCGGCCGCCCTTGCCATCACCTCGCGCTACCCTTACGCATGTTCAGCTTCTTCAAGAAAAAGCCGGCGCTCGATCCGGCACCTGTCGCCTCGGTCGAGCCGGCGCTTGATGCACTGCCCGAACCGGCAAAGGCATCCGAGCGCAGTTGGCTCGACAAGCTGCGCCGCGGCGGCGCGCCGTCGGCAAGCACAGCCACACGCGAGCCCGAAGCACTCGTCGTTGCCGAAGCCTCGCCGGCCGAACGCAGCACCTGGGTGGCCAAGCTGCGCAACGGGCTGCGCAAGACCGGCTCGAGCATCACCCAGGTCTTCAGCGGCACCCGGATCGACGACGCGCTCTACGAGGAGCTCGAAGCCGCCTTGCTGATGGCCGACGCCGGCGTGAAGGCCACCGAGTTCCTGCTCGGCGACCTGAAGCGGCGCGTCAAGGAGGCGCGTGCGACCGACCCCGCCGCCGTCAAGGGCCTGCTCGCCGATGCGATCACCGAGCTGCTGCAGCCGCTCGAAAAGACGCTCGTGATCGGCTCGGCGATGCCGACCGTGATGATGGTGGTGGGTGTCAACGGCGCCGGCAAGACGACGAGCATCGGCAAGCTGACGCGCCACCTCGCCGACGCCGGCGAGAAGGTGCTGCTGGCCGCGGCCGACACCTTCCGCGCGGCCGCGAAGGAACAACTCGCAGTGTGGGCCGGTCGCACCAACGTCGAGATCGTCAGCCAGGAAGGCGGTGACCCGTCGGCGGTGAGCTTCGACGCGGTGCTGGCCGGCAAGGCGCGGCGCTGCGACGTGGTGATCGCCGACACGGCGGGGCGATTGCCGACCCAGCTGCACCTGATGGAAGAGCTGCGCAAGATCAAGCGCACGATCGGCAAGGCGCACGGCGGCGCGCCGCATGAAGTGCTGCTGGTCGTCGACGGCAACACCGGGCAGAACGCGCTGGCGCAGGTCAAGACCTTCGACGAGGCCTTGCAGCTCACCGGCCTGATCGTCACCAAGCTCGACGGCACGGCCAAGGGCGGCGTGCTGGCGGCGATCGCGCGCGAGCGGCCGATCCCAGTCTATTTCATCGGCGTCGGCGAGAAGCTCGAGGACCTGCAGAACTTCAACGCGCGCGAGTTCGCCAACGCGTTGCTGAACTGAAGCAGGTGTCACCCCGACGAACGTCGGGGTCCACTGGGTGGACAGCGCGCGCTTGATGCAGTGGATACCGGCTTTCGCCGGCATGACGACTGCGGATCTAACGCGCGGCGCGGTCCTTGGCCGGCTTGTCGGCTGCGGGCGGCTGCGACTCGGGCATGAGCGGCGCCGCACCGGTGTCGAGGTCGTCGAACCAGGTCGACGGCGGCGCTTCGTTGAGCTCGATCACTTCGTCGTTCGAGCTGTCGCGGGCTTCGTCGCTGAACGGGTTGATGCCGGTGAATGTGCGGCCCGGCGTCGAGCGGGTCAGCTTGACCGGCATCGACGGCCCCGGTTCGACGCTCGGCGGGCTCGGGGCGATGGCCTCGCGCGCGACCTCCGGGCTAGGCAACGCGGTGTCGGTCCAGACGTGCAGCGGGATCCCGGCCGCCTTGAGCACACGCGCCAGGCGCTGCTGGCGGCGCAGCGCGCGGTCGATGACCGTCCCGCTGGCATGCACTTCGACCACCGCGATGACCAACGAATGGCGGTCGCAGACGACGAGGTCGGCACACAGGTGTCCGACCCGGCGCATCCATTCGGCGTAGGAGTTGCGCGTCGGCACCTTGATGAAACGCGCCAGCGGCACCTGCGCCAGGATGATGTGCGCCGGTAGCGCGGTGCGCAGGGTCTCGTAGGCCAGGCGCTCGGCGGTGCTCAGCACCCGCGTGCCCTGCGGCATCCAGCCGGTGATGGTGTCGACGTTGTCGGCGGCGTGCGGTTCGGGCTGCTGGCGCGCAGCGCGCGTACGCAGCCCCCACCAGACGAGCAGAACCGCGAGAAAGAGGGCGAGCGCGATCAGGACTGAGTTCAAGGCGACGATTCAGCGGGTGGTCAACACGCGAACATAGCCCGCCGGCCGGCGGCGGTCAATCTGCCACTGCCCGGGCGCAGGCGCAAACCGCATCAGCGCAGGCCGCCCATGCCCTTCATGCCGCCCATGCGTTTCATCATCTTCATCATGCCGCCGCCCTTCATCTTCTTCATCATGTCGCGCATCTGCTCGAACTGGTTCAGCAGGCGGTTGACCTCCTGCACGTGAACGCCGGCGCCGGCGGCGATGCGCCGCTTGCGCGTGGCCTTGATCAGCTCGGGCTTGCGCCGCTCGAGCGGGGTCATCGAGCAGATGATGCCTTCCATGCGGCGCACATCGCGCTCGGCCTTGTCCATGTCGACCGCGCCGGCCTTGGCCGTCATCTGGCTCGGCAGCTTGTCCATCAGGCCTGACAAGCCACCCATTTTTTTCATTTGTGAGATCTGTGACAGAAAGTCGTTCAGGTCGAAAGCGCTGCCCGACTTGACCTTGTCGGCGAGCCTTTGCGCCGCCGCCATGTCGACGCCCTTGGTCACCTCTTCGACCAGCGCGACGATGTCGCCCATGCCGAGGATGCGCCCGGCGTGGCGCTCGGCGTCGAAGACTTCGAGCCCGTCGATCTTCTCGCTGGTGCCGGCGAACTTGATCGGCGCGCCGGTGATCTGGCGCACCGACAGTGCCGCGCCGCCGCGCGAGTCGCCGTCGGTCTTGGTCAGGATGATGCCGGTCAGCGGCAACGCCTCCTTGAAGGCCTTGGCGGTGTTGATCGCGTCCTGGCCCTGCATCGCGTCGACGACGAACAGCGTCTCGACCGGTTTCAATGCGGCGTGCAGGTCGGCGATCTCCTTCATCAGCGCTTCGTCGATCGCGAGCCGCCCGGCGGTGTCGACCAGCAGCACGTCGAAGTAGTGCTTGCGCGCGTAGTCGAGCGCGGCGTGGGCGATGGCCACCGGCTTGTCGTCGGCGTGCGACGGGAACCATTCGGCGCCGGCCTGTTTCGTGACCGTCTTCAGCTGCTCGATGGCGGCCGGCCGGTAGACGTCGGCCGACACGGTGAGTACCTTCTTTTTGCGCTTTTCGATCAGGTGCTTGGCGAGCTTGGCGGTGGTCGTCGTCTTGCCGGCGCCTTGCAGGCCGGCCATCAGGATCACCGCCGGCGGCTGCACGACGAGGTTGATGTCGGCCACGCCTTCGCCCATCGTCGCGGCGAGCTCGCGGTTGACGATGCCCACCAGTGCCTGGCCCGGCGACAGCGAACCGACGACCTCGGCGCCGAGCGCCTTCTCCTTCACCCGCGCGATGAAGTCGCGCACCACCGGCAGGGCCACGTCGGCTTCGAGCAGCGCCATGCGCACCTCGCGCAGCATCTCCCCCACGTTGTCTTCGGTGATGCGGGCCTGGCCGCGCATCGTCTTGACGAGGCGACTCAGCCGGTCGGTGAGGGTGGATGCCATGGGTGAGGGTGCCGTGGGCGGGCGTGGGTTGCGTGCAAAAACGCGGAGCGCTTGTCGCAAGGCGCGAAAGTACACTCTGCGGATGATTCTATCTTTCGGGTCCGCGGCCGATGGCGGGGTGGCCAGCAGCTTGCTGGCGCTGCTCAGCCTGTTGGCGCTGGCCGCTTATGCCGGCGCCGTCTTGTTGCCCGAACGCCAGGTGCGTTCGGTGCGCGCGAGCTTGGGGCTGGGCTGGCTGGTGCACGCAATCGCGATCGCCGCCGACACCGTCGGCCTGGGCTCGGACCAGCTCGGTGCGCGTTTCGGTTTTGCGCCGGCGCTGTCTGTGACGCTGTGGCTGGTGATCGGTGTCTACCTGATCGAAAGCCGCTCGACGCCGCTGTCCGGCGGGCGCCGCACGCTGGCCGCGCTCGGCGCGGCGGCGGTGCTGCTGGCCTGGCTTTTCCCCGGCGAGCTGCGCTCGCAGGCGGTGCCGCGCTGGGCTCCGCTGCACTGGGTGATGGGCATCGCGTCGTACGGCTTGTTCGGCGCTGCAGTGCTGCATGCCGCGATGCTGAGCCGGGCCGACCGCCAGATGCGCCAGGCGCCGCACAAGGGCGCGGTCGCGGTGGCGCCGCTCGGGCTGCCGCTGATGCGCCTGGAGCGCCTGACCTTCCGCTTCGTCGGCGCCGGCTTCATCGTGCTGACCGCGGCGCTGCTGCTCGGTTGGTGGTTCGCCAACCCCTGGCGCTGGGACTACAAGACGGTGTTCTCGATGCTCGGTTGGGTCGTGTTCGCCGCGCTGCTGGCGGGCCGCCGCGCCTTCGGCTGGCGCGGCCCGCACGCGACCCGCTGGCTCTACGCCGGCGCCGGGCTGCTGCTGCTCGCGTATGTCGGGTCGCGCTTCGTGTTCGAGGTGGTGCTGCACCGTCCGATCGTCAACTGATCCCATGAAATTCATCCTCCTGATCCTCGTTGTGCTGCTGGTTGTCTGGGCGATGCGCGCGGGCCGCAAACGCATCGATGTGCCGAAAGCGCCGCCGGCGCCGGCACCACCTGCGCCACAGCGCGAGGACATGCTGTCCTGCGCCCACTGCGGGCTGCACCTGCCGCGCGGCGAAGCGCTGCCGGGCCGCGGCGGGGTGTTCTGCGGCGAGGCGCATCGCAGCGCGTACGAGCAAGCACATCCGTCGGCATGAGCGACGCGCAAGCGGCCAGCGCCGACCGGCGCCGCGGCGACCGCCGCGCCAAGCGCCGGCGTCCGCCGCCGGACGAGTCGTGGTTCGGCGCCATCGGCGTCGGCGAGGATTCGCAGCCCGACGATGCGATGACCGACGAGGAGTCGCGCTACGACCATGGCCTGGCCGGGGTCGACGTCGAAGCCGACTCGCGCTTCCTGTCACGCCAGGCGCGCCGCATCATCGTCGCCGGGCAGACCGCCTTCGATCGCATCTACCGCGTTTTCCTCGGTGCGCGCGCGGCGCTCGGCGTGACGCTGATCCTGACGCTGGTGGGCGCCTGGATCTTCGGCGTGCGGCCCAGCCTGTCGGTGGCGCTGCTCGGTGTGGCCTACGCGGTGCTGTCGATCAGCATGTGGCTGCTGCCGCGCTTTCGGCTTTCGGTCAAACCGCAGGAGCTGGCGAGCCTGCGCGGCCCGCAGTGGCTGGGCACGATCGGCGCCGACATCGTCTGCTTCACCGGGTTGCACCTGCTGGCGGCGTCGTCGAGCTTCAACTACGTGGCCTTGCTCGTGCTGCCGGTCTTGATGGCGGGTGTGCTGACGCCTCGCGTCCAGGCGCTCGCTACCGCCGCGGTGGTGGCGCTGGCCTTGCTCGGCTCGGCCTGGCTGTCGGTGCTGGCCGGCGGCGACGCGACCTCGCTGATGACGCAAGCGGGCCTGGCGGGCAGCGGCCTGTTCGTCATCACGGTGCTGGCCGGCGAGCTGGCCGGGCGCCTCGCGCGCGAGGAGCTCACTGCCAAGGGCAGCCTCGAGCTCGCGCGCCAGCAGGCCCAGCTGAACCGGCTCGTGATCGAGGAGATGCAGGACGGCGTGCTGGTGGTCGACCGGCGCGGCCGCGTTCGCGCCGCCAACCCGGCGGCGCGGCGGCTGCTCGCGCCGAGCGCGATGAGCCGGCCGGCGCCGTTCCAGCTGCGCGGCGTCGAGGCCTGGGAGTCGCTGGTCAGGACGGTCGAGCGGGCTTTCGCCGACGCCGTGTGGCCCGAGGAAGGGCGCGACGTGGTGCTCGAATTCGACCCGGCCCAGACTCGCACGCTGCGGGTTCGAATCCGCTTCACGCGCCGGCTCGAATCGCAGGCGAGCGAGGAGTTCTGCGTGCTGCTGCTCGAAGACGTGCGCAACATGCAGGCGCGCACCCGACAGGAAAAACTGGCGGCGATGGGCCGCGTCTCGGCCGGCATCGCGCACGAGATCCGCAACCCGCTGGCCGCCATCGCGCAAGCCAATGCGCTGATGTCGGAAGATGCCACCACGCCGGCGCAGCGCCAGCTCACCCAGATGGTGACCGACAACGTCGAGCGCCTCAAACGCATCGTCGACGACGTGATGGAGGTGGCCCCCGGCACGGTGCAGGACCCCGGTGTCATCGACGTCGGCGCGCAGGTCGCCGCGGCCTGCAGCGAATGGGCGCGCGGCGCCCAGTTGGCACTCGGCGAGAACAGCGCGCTGCGGGTCGAGCTGCCGGCCGAAGGGCTCGGGGTGGCGTTCGACCCCGATCATCTGCGGCGGGTCCTGATCAACCTGCTCGACAACGGCTACCGCCACGCCAGCCAGGGCCCGGGGTCGGTGCACCTGCGCCTGTACGCGCTCGACGAATCGACGGTGCGCCTGGTGGTGGCGAGCGACGGCGCGCCGATACCGCCGGACGTCGAGCGTTACCTGTTCGAACCCTTCTTCTCGACCCGCAGCCGCGGCACCGGGCTGGGCCTGTATATTTGCCGGGAGCTGTGCGAGCGTTATCGCGCCAGCATCGAATATCGGCTGCGCCCGCCCGGCGAATTGAACCGCAACGAGTTCCAGGTCGCGATGCAGCGCCGGCCGCTGACCAGCACCGAGGCCCGACTGCACCTGACGAGCTGACACGCGACGATCGACACGATGGCCAACCCCGCCCACTTCAGCCTGCTCGTTGTCGACGACGAGCCCGACCTGCGCACGCTCTACGAGCTGACGCTGCTGCGCGAGGGCTACGACATCGAGACGGCTGGGTCGGTCGAAGAGGCCTTGCTGCACCTGAAGGACCGCACCTACAGCGCGGTCATCACCGACATGCGGCTGCCCGACGGCACCGGCCTCGATCTGCTGCGCCGGCTCGAGGAAACCGGCCGGCGCGAGAAGGCGATCGTCATCACGGCCTACGGTTCGGCCGAGAACGCGGTCGAAGCCTTGAAGGCAGGCGCCTACGACTACCTGACCAAGCCGGTCGACCTGAAGCAGTTCCGCGCCGTCGTCGCCTCGGCGCTCGGGCGCGCGCCGGCGACGGTGCCGACGATGGTGCCGTCGAGCTTGCCCTCGGAAAACGATCCGATGCCCGCGCCGCTGGTGGCCAAGCCGCGCGCCGTTGCGCCACCTGCTCCGGCGGCGCCGTCGCAGGCGCCGGTGAGCCAGGCCTTGTCGCGCATGGCCGGCACCTCGTCGGCGATGCAGGAGGTGCGCACGCTGGTCGAGAAGGTGGCGCGCAGCATGGCGCCGGTGCTTGTGAGCGGCGAGTCGGGTACCGGCAAGGAGCTGGTGGCGCGCGCGATCCACGAGGTCAGCCCGCGCAGCGCGCAACCCTTCATTGCCGTCAACTGCAGTGCGATCCCCGAGCAGTTGCTCGAGGCCGAGTTCTTCGGCTACCGCAAGGGCGCGTTCACCGGCGCCGCGGAAGACCGCGAGGGCTTCTTCCAGGCCGCCAACGGCGGCACGCTGTTCCTCGACGAGATCGGCGACCTGCCGCTGTCGATGCAATCGAAGCTGCTGCGCTCGATCCAGGAGCGCAAGGTGCGCCCGGTCGGCGCGGTGAGCGAACTGCCGGTCAACGTGCGACTGTTGAGCGCGACCCACAAGGATCTGGGCGCCGAAGTACTCGCCGGCACCTTCCGGCAAGACCTGTTCTACCGCCTGAACGTGATCCAGATCCGCGTGCCGCCGCTGCGCGAGCGCCTGGAAGACCTGCAGGCCATCAGCGAACGGGTGCTGCAGCGCATTGCGAACGACGCCAACGTCTCGCCGCCGCCGCGCCTGACCCGCGACGCGCTGGTGCACTTGGCGCGTTACCCGTTCCCGGGCAACGTGCGCGAGCTCGAGAACCTGCTGCATCGCGCGGTGGCGCTGTCGGGCGACGAAGCGATCGACGTGTTCGACCTCGGCCTGCCCGAGACGGTGTTCACCGACAGCGCGGCGCAGGAGCTCGATCTCATCACCGAGAACACGCGCATTGACATCGCCGAGCTGGTGCCGCCGGCGCCACCCTCGCCACCGGTGGCCGCGCCCTTGCCGAACGACCTGGCCGAGTACCTGGACGAAGTCGAGCGCGAGATCTTGCTGCGCGCGCTCGAACGGCACCGCTTCAACCGCACCGCGGCCGGCGCGAGCCTGGGCCTGTCGCTGCGCCAGATGCGCTACCGCATGGCGCGGCTGAACGTCAGCGTCGGTGGCGACAGCTTCGATGGCGAGCGCGGCGGGTGACACGCCGCCGGTGTGGGACGCCGGCTGGTGGAGCGGGGCGACGCGGCGCGAATCGTCCAACCACGGCGCGCGGCCGGGCGGCGTCGAAGTGTCGCTGGCACTGATCCATTCGATCAGCCTGCCACCGGGCGAATACGGCGGCGACGCGGTCGAGCGGCTGTTCACGAACCGGCTCGATTGGGATGCCCACCCGTACTACCAGCGCATCCGCGGGGTTCGGGTATCGGCGCATTTTTTCATTCGGCGCGACGGCGAACTGCTGCAGTTCGTGTCCTGCGATGAGCGGGCCTGGCATGCGGGGGCGTCGTCGTGGTTGGGGCAGGACAACTGCAACGACTACTCGATCGGCATCGAGCTCGAGGGGCTCGAAGGCGAGGTCTTCGAGTCGGCGCAGTACGGCGTGCTTGCCGCGCTGCTGCAGGCGGTCGCGGCGCGGTACCCGATCCGCCATGTCGCCGGTCACGAGCATGTGGCGCCTGGGCGCAAGCAGGACCCGGGGCCGGGCTTCGACTGGGCCACGCTGCGGCGCGCGCTGAACTGGCCGGACGCCGCGTTTGCAGGGCTGCCACCGGCATAGCGCGAGGCTTGTCGCGAGCCGCCCACGAGCATTGCCATGAGTGCTTGTCCGGATGGGGTACGCTATAGGTAGTGTTAGAGTGCGTCCCCAACACCAGATGTAGTGTGCAAGCGAGGCGAAGGTCATCCACGTGCGCTCCACCGGATCTCCACAAGCTTTTCCACATGTTGCCGGCCCCGCGTACCCCGTCGGGACACCGGCAGCGCCGCTTGTTTCGCCGTAATTCAGACCCAGATATTCACTGCCGGAACCGTTCCTGCCGCTTGGCCCGCGCCCGAACGATCGAAGCATTCACCGAAGGACTTCCATGCAAACTGTCGCCACCCGTTCGTCGCCGACCGCGCCGGTCTCGGCCGCCGCATCGGCCGCCGGCTCCGCAGCATCGGCCTACCAGGGCTACCAGATCATTCGCCGCAACGGTGCGGTGGTGGCGTTCGAGCCGAACAAGATCGCGGTGGCCTTGATGAAGGCCTTTCTGGCGGTTCACGGCACCCAGGGGGCGGCGTCGGCGAGCGTGCGCGAAACGGTCGACGGCCTGACCGAAGTGGTGGTGCGCGGCCTGCTGCGCTCGCGCCCGGGCGGCGGCACCTTCCACATCGAAGACGTGCAGGACCAGGTCGAGCTCGGCCTGATGCGCGGCGCCCACCATGAGGTCGCCAGAGCCTATGTGCTGTACCGCGAGCGCCGCACCCAGGAGCGCGCCAAGCAGGCCCAACCGGCGTTGCCGGTGGAAGCGGCGCTGTCGGTGACCGACCGCGGCCAGCGCGTGCCGCTGGACCTGCCGCGCCTGCACACGATCATCGAGTCGGCGTGTGCCGGCCTGGGCGCCGACGTGAAGGCCGAGCCCATCATGGCCGAGACCAAGCGCAATCTGTACGACGGCGTGCCGATCGACGAAGTGCACAAGGCGGCGATCCTGGCCGCGCGCACGCTGATCGAGAAGGACCCGGGCTACACCCGCGCCACCGCGCGCCTGCTGCTGCACACGATCCGCAAGGAAATCCTCGGCGAGGAGGTGCTGCACACCGACATGCATGCCCGCTACGGCGAGTACTTTCCGACCTTTATCAAGAAGGGTGTCGATGCCGAGCTGCTGGACGAGAAGCTGCTCCAGTTCGACCTCGACAAGCTGGGCGCCGCACTGAAGGCCGACCGCGACCTGCAGTTCGACTACCTCGGCCTGCAGACGCTGTACGACCGCTACTTCCTGCACGTCGACGACGCGCGCATCGAGCTGCCGCAGGCCTTCTACATGCGTGTCGCGATGGGCCTGGCGCTGGGCGAGGTCGACCGCGAAGCGCGAGCGATCGAGTTCTACGAAGTGCTGTCGACCTTCGACTTCATGAGCAGCACGCCGACGCTGTTCAACGCCGGCACGCAGCGCTCGCAGCTGTCGAGCTGCTACCTGACGACAGTGGCCGACGATCTCGACGGCATCTACGAAGCGCTGAAGGAAAACGCGCTGCTGTCGAAGTTCGCCGGCGGCCTCGGCAACGACTGGACCAACGTGCGCGCGCTCGGCTCGCACATCAAGGGCACGAACGGCAAGAGCCAGGGCGTGGTGCCCTTCCTCAAGGTCGTCAACGACACCGCGGTGGCGGTGAATCAGGGTGGCAAGCGCAAGGGCGCGGTCTGCGCCTACCTGGAAACCTGGCACCTCGACATCGAAGAGTTCCTCGAGCTGCGCAAGAACACCGGCGACGACCGCCGTCGCACCCACGACATGAACACGGCGAACTGGATTCCCGACCTGTTCATGAAACGCGTGATGGAAGGCGGCGACTGGACGCTGTTCTCGCCCAGCACCTGCCCCGACCTGCACGACAAGTTCGGCAAGGCCTTCGAAGAAGCCTATGTGCGCTACGAAGACAAGGCCGCGCGCGGCGAGATCAAGCTGTTCAAGAAGACGCCGGCGCGCGACCTGTGGCGCAAGATGCTGTCGATGCTGTTCGAGACCGGGCACCCGTGGATCACCTTCAAGGACGCCTGCAACGTGCGCTCGCCGCAGCAGCATGTGGGCGTGGTGCACTCGAGCAACCTGTGCACCGAGATCACGCTGAACACCAGCCCGACCGAGATCGCGGTCTGCAACCTCGGTTCGGTGAATCTGGTGCATCACCTGAAGGACGGCCAGATCGACCACGCCAAGCTGAAGAAGACGGTGGCGACGGCGATGCGCATGCTCGACAACGTGATCGACATCAACTACTACGCGGTCAAGAAGGCGCGCGATTCGAACCTGAAGCATCGCCCGGTGGGCCTCGGGATCATGGGCTTCCAGGACGCACTGCATGAGCTGCGTGTGCCGTATGCATCGGATGCGGCGGTCGAGTTTGCCGACCGGTCGATGGAAGCGGTTTGTTATCACGCCTACTGGGCATCGACCGAGCTCGCCGCCGAGCGCGGCCGCTATTCGAGCTACCGCGGCTCGTTGTGGGACCGCGGCATCCTGCCGATCGATTCGCTCGATCTGCTGGCCGAGCAGCGCGGCGGTTATGTCGACGTCGACCGCAGCGTGTCGCTCGACTGGGACGCGCTGCGCCAGCGCATCCAGGCGAACGGCATGCGCAACTCGAACTGCGTCGCGATCGCGCCGACGGCGACCATCTCGAACATCATCGGCGTCAGCGCATCGATCGAGCCGAACTTCGGCAACCTGTCGGTCAAGTCGAATCTGTCGGGCGAGTTCACCGTCATCAACGAGTACCTGGTGCGCGACCTGAAGAGGCTCGGCCTGTGGGACGACGTGATGGTGATGGACCTCAAACACTTCGACGGTTCGCTGCGCCGCATCGACCGTGTGCCCGAAGAATTGAAGCAGCTCTACGCGACCGCGTTCGAGGTCGAGACGCAGTGGCTCGTCGAAGCGGCGGCGCGGCGCCAGAAGTGGATCGACCAGGCCCAGTCGCTCAACATCTACATGGCCGGCGCATCGGGCAAGAAGCTCGACGAGACCTACAAGCTTGCATGGACGCGCGGCCTGAAGACGACTTACTACCTGCGCACGATCGGCGCGACCCACGCCGAAAAATCGACGGTGAAGGCGGGCAAGATGAACGCGGTCGCAAGCGGTTCGGGCGCCGGCGGTGTCGATGCCATCGCAGCCGCGGCGCAGGCACAGATCGCAGCGGTGAGCGGCGATCCGGCGAGCGACATCAAGTTCTGCGCGATCGATGATCCGACCTGCGAAGCATGTCAGTGATGACTGAACACGATGTGTGCGAGGCGAGCCTTCGCACCCATCGTTGGTTGACCGCAGCGATGCGAGTTGGTCGATGCAATGGCGCAACATCGAACAACAGCGAAGCGCTTGCGATGTCAAGAAGTGCTTGGTGTTTCAACGCAACACTCCGATAATTCGAACGCACAGGAAATTCACCATGCTGGTTTGGGAAGAAGAAGTCATCCCCTCGAAATCAAACGCATCGAGTCCCGCGCCGAGTCCTCTGTCTCAAGCGCGTGCGGTCCTTCCGTCTTCAGCGCTCGCAGCTCCGGCTGCACCCGCCACCGCGCGGCGCGTGAATGCCGCCGACAAGCGCATCATCAACGGCCAGACCGACGTCAACCAACTGGTTCCATTCAAGTACAAGTGGGCGTGGGAGAAGTACCTCGCGACCTGCTCCAACCACTGGATGCCGCAAGAGATCAACATGTCGCGCGACATCGCGACATGGAAGGATCCGAACGGTCTGAGCGACGACGAGCGCCGCATCATCAAGCGCAACCTGGGCTTCTTCGTGACGGCCGATTCGCTGGCGGCGAACAACATCGTGCTCGGCACCTATCGCCACATCACCGCGCCGGAGTGTCGCCAGTTCCTGCTGCGCCAGGCCTTCGAAGAAGCGATCCACACCCACGCCTATCAGTACATCGTCGAGTCGCTCGGGCTCGACGAGAGCGAGATCTTCAACGCCTACAACGAGATCAAGTCGATTCGCGACAAGGACGAGTTCCTGCTGCCGTTCATCCACGCGATCATGGATCCGCACTTCCACACCGGCACGCCGCAGAACGACCAGACCTTGCTGAAGTCGCTGATCGTGTTCGCGTGCCTGATGGAAGGTCTGTTCTTCTACGTCGGCTTCACGCAGATTCTCGCGCTGGGCCGGCAGAACAAGATGACCGGCGCGGCCGAGCAGTACCAATACATTCTTCGCGACGAGTCGATGCACTGCAATTTCGGCATCGACCTGATCAACCAGATCAAGCTCGAGAACCCGCACCTGTGGACGGCAGAGTTCAAGGCCGAGATCCGCGCGCTGTTCATGAAGGCGGTCGAGCTCGAGTACCGCTATGCCGAGGACACGATGCCGCGCGGCGTGCTGGGTCTGAACGCTTCGATGTTCAAGGGCTATCTGCGCTACATCGCCAACCGGCGTGCAACGCAGATCGGCCTCGAAGAGCTCTTTCCGAACGAGGAAAACCCGTTCCCGTGGATGAGCGAAATGATCGACCTGAAGAAGGAGAGAAATTTCTTCGAGACGCGTGTCATCGAATACCAGTCCGGTGGCGCGCTATCGTGGGACTGAGCGCTTGAGCGAGTGAGCCAGGCGCGAAGAAAGTGAAAGATCAAGATTGGCGGACCGTGATGCACCGACACAGAAGCGGCGCACTCGAGACGCAACCCGATTCATCGTACCGGGGCGCTCATCCTGGGCAGACTCCGGGCGATGAATAGCTGCTTGACCGCGGTTTTCCGCCGTTGCCGAGCAGTGCTTTTTTAACTTGATCAAGGAGAAATGTAATGGCAACTGCGAAAAAAGCTGCGGCAAAGAAACCTGCCGCGAAAAAGGCTCCGGCGAAGAAGGCGGCCGCGAAGAAGGCGCCGGCCAAGAAGGCTCCGGCGAAGAAGGCCGCCGCCAAGAAAGCCCCGGCCAAGAAGGTCGCGAAGAAGGCGCCGGCGAAAAAGGCTGCGGCAAAAAAGGCACCCGTCAAGAAGGCCGCGGCGAAAAAGTCAGCAGCGAAAAAGCCTGCTGCCAAGAAGTCTGCGGCGAAAAAGCCCGCCGCGAAGAAACCCGCGGCCAAGAAGCCCGCCGCGAAGAAGGCCCCTGCAGCTCCAGCTGCCCCTGCCCCCGCGAAGCCTGCGGCAGCCCCTGCTGCCAAGACCGCGCTCAGCCCTCAAGCGGCGTGGCCATTCCCGACGGGCAACAAGCCCTGAGCAACGCTGTGCTGTCCCAGAACCCGGCTTCGGCCGGGTTTTTTCTTTGGCGAATCGACCGTCAGTTGGCGCGGCACCCCCAGATGGTTGCCCGCGTCGAGGCCGACGGAGCCCGCTTGTTGAAAGGATGACTTGCAACACTACTGTCCGGTTAAATGTTGAACAGAATCAATTGGTTAGCGTCATCGGGTGGCTCGATTCGGGACTCATCGGGCTGCAAGGCGCATGAAAGCTGGGTTTTCTCGAAAACCGAGACCGA
>Ga0209515_10003200_pt1 | contig 23864 bp, 20 predicted proteins | sample Subgroupgradi54m_FD_187454 | JGI IMG/M metagenome (GOLD analysis project Ga0209515, IMG submission 187454) | Subsurface groundwater microbial communities from S. Glens Falls, New York, USA - GMW60B uncontaminated upgradient, 5.4 m (SPAdes)... ... | reverse complement strand
AGGCGCGCCTTCTTCTGTCATCACTTGCGAAAGATTTAATTTAATATCTTTTGCGTATTCTGGCAGTGTATTTCGTAATTGTTCAATACTCATGATATGTTCCTTTTTAAATTGACGTTTAATTTTAATTTACGTTTTAGTATTTGCTCTGTGTCATTGCGAGGCCGCGTAGCAACGATGGCCGCTCCTCGCAATACCAGACGAAAAAAATGATTATGCCGCTTTAATTGTTTCATCGCCTTTTTGCCAATTGCACGGACATAATTCATCAGTTTGTAATGCATCAAGTACACGTAATACTTCTTTCGGATTACGACCAACATTTAAATCGGTGATCATGACAAAACGAATAATGCCTTGCGGATCGACGATATATGTCGCGCGTTGCGCAACACCTTCGTTTTCATCGAGAATACCTAAGGCTTGTGATAAATCGCGCTTGATATCTGCCAACATCGGGAAGGGTAAATCACGCAATTCTTCTTTATGTTGTTTCCAGGCTAAGTGCACGAATTCTGAATCGGTACTGACTCCAAGTAATTGTGCATCACGCTCTGCAAATGCTTGATTTAAGCGGCCAAATTCAGCAATTTCAGTGGGACAGACAAAAGTAAAATCTTTCGGCCAGAAAAATACGACCAACCATTTACCTGAATAAGTTCGATTTGTAACAGATGAAAATGCTTGTTTCATCTCTGCTGAAAAAACACCTGTTATGTTGAAAGAAGGAAATTGGCGACCGATCATATGGTTGTTCTCCTGAAAATAAGTAATAAATAAGTAATAAATAAGTAAGTAATAAATAAGTAATAAATAGATTTGTATTACTGTGTTCTTTAGGCGCTAGTATGTCGGGAATATTGAATTTAATTAAATATATTGTTGTTATGGAATCGATAAGTATTATTTATGGATGACAACGGCACACTTCGCTAGCAGAAAAAAATATTATTCATTATCATACCGTACCGAAATTGCTTGAATAACACTAAATAAATTAAATAGGATGTTGCTCCATGCCAAGATTATCAACCATTGAATTATTCAAAGAAGACATGAAATTTTCTGCGGGTCACTTCACGATTTTCTCCAGTGAAATCAGAGAACGTTTACATGGTCATAATTATACGGTCTATGCTGCGATTACAACACTCATTAAAGATGAAGGTTTGTCCTTTGATTATCGTTATTACAAAGAAAAATTACGTGTGATTTGTGAAACCTTAGATGAAGTCATGCTCATTCCTGAGCAATGCAAATATATTCAAATCAAAGAAAATGGCGATTATTATCATATTCATTTCAATGGCGAGGTGATTATTTTTTTAAAAAACGATGTGAAATTATTACCGGTCACCAATATTACTGTTGAAGAATTATCTAATTGGGTTTTAAAAGCGGCACTGGAAGACAAAGAAGAACTCCTCAAAAATAAAATTCAAAAAATTAAAATAAAAGTTTTTTCAGGTCCTGGTCAATCTGGCTCATCTACATGGAGACTTGCGGATGCATAATTATTTGATTATTAGCGGTGGCAGTCGCGGCATTGGTGAAAAAACGATTGCGTTATTTATGCAACATGACTGGAAAATAATTAATATTTCTCGTTCACCATCTGCACTGACGGGTGTGATTAATATTAATGCGAATTTAACTGATCCCGCATGGCCCCAACAACATGCTGCTGCTATTCTTGAAAAAATAAAAAATGCGAAACAAATTTGTTTAGTCCATAACGCGGCGAGTTTTAAGCGTGATAATGTTGTCGATTTATCTGCAAAAGACTTACGTGAAGTATTGGAAATTAATATAGTTGCACCTACTATATTAAATCAACTTTGTATTCCACATATGCAAGTGGGTTCTTCGATTATTTATATTGGCACGACATTAGCAGAACAAGCTGTTTCAAATCGCGCGTCGTATGTTACTTCAAAACACGCAATCGTTGGTTTGATGCGCGCGACGTGCCAAGATTTAATTGGGAAAAATATTACGACGTGTTGTATTTGCCCGGGTTTTGTCAATACTACGATGTTAACCAATGAGCTTGATCATGCAACATTGCAATCTATCGTCAAACAAAAAGTAACGATGGGACGTTTGATTGAACCACAAGAAATCGCCGAGCTCATTTATTTTTGCGCGACTCATCCTGTGATTAATGGCGAAGTGATACACGCCAATTTAGGGCAGATTATGACGTGAGCTTTATTTTTTTATATTACCGCCATTGCTGTTTCAGTGGTTTTGTTAGCCACACACTGATAAAAAATGGTAGGAAGGGAAAACAGTATAACCACCAGTCAAAATAAACTGGAAAAGCCATATAATGCATAAATGACAATACGAGCATAATTGAAAATACACTTGTAAGCCCTATTAAATACCGCATCGTCTCTTTACTAATCGGTTTCAAAAAATAAGAGGGCAATGCTGTTAACAAAATCAACATAGAATAAATTAAAGCAACCGTAAAAAAACTTAATCTTCTCTCAGAAGCATGCTCATTATGAAACACAACAAGAGGCATGACGATTCCAATCAGTATAGAAATAAAAAATAAGATACAAAAAGAAACCCACCGAGATACATCTACTGGCTGCGCTATTTCTTTTGCTGGTTGTGGTTTACCATTCGCAAAGCGCTTAAAAACACAAATAATTAAATGGCCCACAAGAAAAGCTGCGTACAGATAATGAAAAAATCGTGGTGGAAAATGGACGATATTCCAATAAAGCAATACATCTCCTAGTAAAAGTACCATAACAAAAATAGTCGTAAAACAAATTGTATAAAAAGAAGAAATAGAACGATAAACAAAACAAGTCACAAAAGCATATAGAGCAGATACAATAATTTGTACACCCAGCTTCAAAATAAAAATTACCGGCCACCAACCACCATCTATCGATTTTTCAAACATCATTAGAGATGAAAACATATTCTGTATAGTCAATATCCCTAATACAATTAAAAATCCTTTTAACACATTCACGTATATTGGTTTATTTATTTTTAAGAAAAATAATCGAGAAAGAATCATCGCAACAATCACAATACTATTTGTCATTATCACTGCTTCCATACTCAAATGCACAGTTGGGTTAAATAAATACGTAGACATTTTATTTTTCCTTAAAAATTATTTAAAAATCACAACAATTCCCTAACTAAAACTTATTTTCTCTGTATATTGTCGCTCGGTTGATAAAGACTAGAAATACCACTTTTTAATATTTCATTATTGACATTTATATTCTTACTATCAAAAGAAGGCAATTGATTATTTAATTTTCCATAAAATAAAGATTTATAATATGCCCTATCTGCGGGCGTCATTTGCTTCATCAATTTCCAATTTAACCCTGATAATAATTTTGCTTTTACAAACACATCGGGTTCCTTACGAATATAACTCAACATAAATTTATCTTTGTCATTTTTTGTCTGCGTCATCACAGTCGCATATGCACCCAACCAATTACACAAAGACCCTGTTCCTTGGATAGGCAAGGTAAATCCACGTGCAATCAAATCATCTTTTTTTAATTCTAACAATTGGCTAATTTCCACTTTAACCTGGCTATCAATTCGCTCTGGTGATAAGTCATTTAAAACAAAACATAATGAATCATTAAAAACAGTGTTATTTTTATTTTCCTGAATAAGTTGTGGCAATGTTTTTTTCTGCTGCTCTTGGGTTGAAAATGCCATTCTTAAATCAAGTAAGAATTTTTCTTCTTCAGTCAATAAAGCAGGTTTTAAATTCATTACATCTTGTCTATTGAGTGATTTCTCAATATCTTTGGCTGCAACATCCACCGGCACGATAGAAGCATACATCATTAAGGCATAACGCAACATATATCTATCTTGAGATTGATATAAAATATCTCTCACAAAGTTTTGCGCTTTGACCACGTTAGCTACCTGGCCAGCAATACGTGTCAAGTCAGTAGAAGTTTCATTTTGCAAAGAATCAATAATGACATTCAATAATTTGCGTTTATTCTGATTTGATTTTTCTAAGTAAAACTGCTGAATAAATTCATCAGTTAACTCAATGGGCTTTAAATATTCTAATTTGGTGACTAAATAATTAAATTTTTCTGGATTAGCCTGATGTTTCAAAGCAAGCAACCATAATTGATTTAATTTAATCGTACGTGGAATATTATTATCTGCGACATACCTCCTCGTCACATACTCCGCTTCCTTAAGATTAATACTAGGTGCAGAAAAAATGGTGGTGAGTGTTACAGATGGAACAGGCAAAGTAAAAGCAGGTGTGATAGTTGAAAAAGATTGAATTTTCTGATTTCCGCAAACAGTTCCCTCAAAATCATTGCAGGAGAGAAAAGCATTAAACATAGCGACGGGCGTTACTAATTCAACAAAAACAGGAAAAATATACAGATTGGCGCCAGCCAAATATGAAAAATAAACTAAAGAATCACAGCGAAATTTAGCGGATCTTACCGAATTATTCTGATACCATTCTTGTTTATTTTGATCATAAATTTCTTGTTCACCTATGCCACCCGGATGCCAATCCCAATCTAATGTATATTCAAAAGGATATTGCATTTGCGATTTAGCGATTTGTACTATTTTATCACCAAGCTCAGCTGACAAATCAGGATTTTCTTTTATCCCACCTTTTTCTCCCCAATAAGGAAAATTAGGAACATGTTTAAAATCTTCTAATTTATTTTTAAAAATACCTGGATGTGCTGCATCATTTAATACTTCTATCACTTGTGATTCCGTATTTCCATCCTTGAAATCCGGATACGATGCCAAACCCACATGGCCTAAAAAATTGAAAAACTCATCATTCAAATCTCTGCCAACAATATCGGCATAACATGCCATTGGCGTCGTCGTGCATTTTTTTTGCTTCGTAAATCTATCGATACCTAACACAGAACCTGCAGGACAAACATATTGAGGATAAATCTCTGTACTTATACTTTTAAGAACTTGACCTGTTGAATTCACACAACTTCGCATCGCCCACATAGGCACAACAATACTTAGATCCGTTTGCGTTCTCAAAAACCAATCATCAGGAGGATAACCAGGATAACCCTCAAATGGGCCCAGAGGATTTCTCATATAAAAAATATTGCCCCACTGACAATCCGAATATATTCGTGGGTTACTCATTTTGCTATTGGCAATAGCCTGATAAGAAGGTTGTAAATTGATATACTCAAAAACATCGGCGAGACAAGCATTTTGATGACGATTAATCGCATCGCTCATCCAATACCCAGTAAACACTGGCTCTACCACTTCTGCTTTAGCAATTGCACCGATAATCATTGAAAGAAATAAGAATAATATCTGCAATTGTAATTTGGTTTTCATCAATGTAACTCCATTTTTAAGTTTCTTAATGCCCCGTCAGAAAATCTAAATTTATTTAGGAATGATTAGTAAAATAGATGAAATAAAGATAAGCAACAGGGACGTGAGAAACACACATTTATTATAAAAAATAACTCGGCTTGATGGCTGCAGAAGATATCACAGCTATCAATAATAAAACAAGTGTTATTTTATTATTTATAATTATTAAGGGCACCTCTAGAAATTGCTATTTTGATTCAACTCATCGTTAGATCAAATTTTAAAATGCTCATTTATTCGCATATAAACTGCGCTTTTAAAATTTAATCCGCCTCGATTTGAATCAAAATATCGTGTTATAGAGATGCCCTTAATATTTAATTCAGAAATAAAAAATCCTATCTGTATCGCTGTGGAGCAATACAGATAGAAATCAATCATGAACAATATCATTTATTATTTTAAAGTTAGATGGTGGGTGTAACTGTCGGCACTGGCACCGGTGCAGATGCTAATGCAGATGCTAATGCAGATGCTTGATATTTTCTCGCTGCTGCTTCATACATTTTTTGATTTTTTCCATATTCCACAAGAAATGCAGCTTTAAAAACTTCCAGATTTAATCCTTTCTCTAACATCAAACAAAACAATGTTTGCCAATTTGCATTGACGATAATGGGAGGAAAACCCTCTTCTCTATTTTCATTTACTTCCTCAAAAATTTCACTCACTTGTCCGGTCAATTCATATCCGTGCTGTAATAAAATAATTGCATTTTCTGGCAATAATTTCTCAATCGCATTATGGTCATTTAATGCAGCATGTAAAAGTGAAGAGATCTCTACTGACGATGATCCATTTGAAGCAACATAAGGTTTGTTAATATCAATTTCTTTTCCATAATGTTTTAAATAAAGTTGTAATATATCTGATAATGTAGATTCCACCAACACATCAAAGAGAGTAGATTGAGACTTATCCTTTTGATGCACTGACTGCCGCGTCCAACCATAATATTTTTGCGCGTAATAAATAATGGCAAGTGGATTAAGCATTTTATTATTGAACACTTCCTCAACTTCAGGCATAGCAAAATTTCTAAAAATTTGAAATTCCCCTTCGAATCCAGAAGAAACATATTCGCCCGTATATTGCTTGGGCCCTTTTTCAAAGATTTTCGCAAGTAATTTTGCTTTTTGTTTGACTAAGCCATCTTTATAAACATATTGCAATTTATAAGCACGGTGATCATCTTCTTTGGCTAAATATAAACTGTTTTTTTGCCATAAAGAATCATCTTGAGTAAGCTTATTCCATTTATGACTGACTTTAGCCATCTTCACTAAATTTTCTTCCTCTAAATACCTCAATATATGTAGTTTTATTTCATCCGGAAGAAGATTTTCTGTATCAAATGCCGTCGATTTAAATAATGCTTCTGCAGCCAAATGATCGAGTAAAGTAGCAGTAGATGATGCTAATTGTGTGTTTTTCATGATGTTATGTCTCCTCTTATTTTCGCTATTTATTTTTATGGAAGCTTCTTGGTAAGAGACACTATAATTTAAAATTATTATTTTATAATCACCAAAAAGGTTGAATGACTATAAAAAAATAGTTTATAATGCGGCCATGATCTCACTTGACCAATTAATCACATTCAAGCTCGTCGTCGATCACCGCAGTTTTTCTCAAGCCGCGGAAAAATTAGCATTGACAGCGGCAGCCGTTGGTAAACAAATTAAAAATTTGGAAGACATGCTGGGCGCGCAATTGCTGTATCGCACTACGCGACATGTGTCACTCACCGAATTGGGTGAAGCCTTTTATGCGCAATGTGAATCCATCTTAAAAGAAGTAGAACAAGTCAATGATATTGTGGCTACTTATAAAGGTGAAATTACGGGAAAATTAAAGATTGTCAGTGGCATTTTTTTTGCAGAGTCTTATATTATTCCACACCTTGCTACATTCATGGCGCTCTATCCAAAAATTATTTTAGAGATTGAATTAGCAGATCGCGTGCCGAATATTGAAGCAGAAAATATTGATTTATTAATTGGATTAATGGCAGGGTTGCCCACGCATTATATGTGTCGCAAATTAAAAGATGATCGTTATGTGTTTTGCGCCTCCCCTGCTTATATTAAAAAATACGGCGCCCCACAAAAACCCATGGATTTAATGGAACATCATTTTATTACTCACAGTCGCAGGCCACAACCCACGGTGATAACCTGGAACGATGAGCTCAGCGTGCATGTCAACCCAGTTTTATGGATTAACAGCACCAATGCCATGTTGCAATGTTGTTTAGATGGCTTGGGGATTGCAATGTTACATTCCGATGTTGTTTCACCTTACCTTAAGAAAAAAGAACTGCTGGAAGTATTAATCAACTATCGCCAATCGCCGCAACCGCTTTATATGTATTTTAAAAAGATGCAATACATGCAGCCGAAATTAAGAGTATTTATTGATTTTTTTATGAAAATATTAAAATCAAAATAACTTTTCAAACAATAGCAACCCCCACTCCATAAAAAACTGGTCAAAAAATATATAGATTTAATAAATTTAAAGATCTAAAAAAATTTAAAAATATTTAAAAATATTTAAAAAATAAATGCTTTATTTTTTCTTGTACCTCATAATACGCTGCTGTGATTATGATTAAAAAATAATGAGGGGTGAAAATAATAATGCTGCATAAAAAAATCGTACAAAATAATCTTTTCGAGCCTTTTCCACGCTTTAATTTATTTGCGAATTTTTCAAAAGAATTCTATGAATTAATATTGTCACCAGAAAATACAAACAATCATTCACAAAAATTTTCTTCAACTCAATCAAATACCCCCGCCTACAAAGCCATTGTTGTCTACAATGCCTTAATAGAATTAATGAAAGCGCATAATAGCAATTTCACAGCATTTGTTCATATCCATTTACGATTAGAACAATTTGATGAACTCATAGGACACACGCAGTATTGGTTAGACCATTGCAAAGACATTGATGCGCGCATCAACCACATCAAACAAAGTCCCTCTCAAGAATTATCGCTCCTTATAAAAACTCAATCAGTTCATACCACTTTTAGAGAGCAAGTACTTAACAATCTTAAATTACTGAATGACGAAGATTATTGGAAAAATAAAAAAAAGAAACTATCCGAAAATGGACAGAACAAATTAGATAAAATACATAGCCACTGGAAAAAACAAAGTCGTTTCGCTGGTTATAATAGTAAAAAATTATACGATTTTTATAATGACTTATTAGAGCGTGAAAAAGCATTCATAGATTTTACGCAGCAGTTTAATCTAACAGAACAGACATTATTAGACTCTTTATCTACAAAAAATAAAGATGGCATTAAAGAATATTTTTCCATCGCTAGAGATAATTTAAAAAAATATTATCACTCTATATTAGATTTAAAAAAACAACTTATAGAATCTATGCTATGTCGCTTACAAGCAAGCGATTTTTATTGCGATATTTCTCATGACGAAATAATTATAATAACATACCGTGAATTACTATCATTAGGTGAGGGTACTCTGCCAGTATTACGTTTTACAACAATAGAAGAAAAAATCAACCAACCCATTACAGCACTGAAAAACACATATATATTAAGTACCGGATTAACGTCAGAGTTGGCAGTTAGTTTTTATCAAACCATTATTTCGCATATTCAACAACTTTATAAAAAAGATAAAAATCACTCTCAACAAATTAAAGAGTTAGCGTTTTATACGGCTGATGAAGAAAAAAACAACGATACAACTAATATAGATGAAGCGTCAGTATTAACCAATTTTACAGCAAAAATAAAGCTATTTAATACCGCCACTGATTTAATAACGTTTGATTTGGTTCTTAATACAAAAGAATATATTTTAGCGACCAGCCCAAAAATCTGGTTGGCTATTAATACTCTCCCTATTTCATTAGCTACTTATTCATCTAAAGCTGAATTTTTACTGACAGAGATTAATGAAGAAGGAGAATTACTCGAGCTTAAAAAAATCACCTCGGCTTTAGAAGAAGCAAAAAATGATTATGATAGTCTCCATGCTGATGCTCAAAAGCCCATTAAAAATATTGATTACTATGCGCAATTACAATGGATGCTTGATAAGTATTTTTCTGAAATAATCAAAGAAATTCAACAAGCGAAAGCAATGATTGCCAATAAAATCAAACAACAAGCGAAAAAAGATATAAGCACATTCATTGCTAAATTTGAAACAATGATTCTTCAAGAAGAAGAGGTCATTCATTTTAAACAATTATTATCACGCACAAACCATCTTATCAATAACTACACCAAAAATGATGCCAATGCCTCTATTGCTGATTTGGATATTATTCTTGTATTATCATTTCGCTGGGAAAAAATATTAAACGCTACAATAGCATTTCGTGCGGATGAATTTATTAATACGCTTATATTATTACGCTCTTTTCCTATTGATAAATTTACTTTATTTTCTGATGAGAAAACCAAACAATTATTGCTTTATTTTGCAAAACTACCCTCCGCCAAGAAAATACATTATCACGAAGTAACCCCTATCTTATTAAACTATATTGCTCCAAACCGATCGCTAACAGAAAATGAATTACTCAACATGATAAAGCTTGTTACCACGCATTTACCGGCGTGGAGACAACAACAAGAAATTTCAATCGCAAATGCAGAACCTGTTTCCATTCCTACTTTTTTAACCCATAAAAGATACGCTAAAAAAATAGGTCGGGGTGACTTGCGTTTTCAATTTTTAATTGAATCTCAAACTATATTTTCTATTATTAATCAAATGGGGTCGTATTTAAACGAAACATTATTTTTACTGCATCCTATTACAGATATTCGTTTTTATTTTTTTCTTTTACAAGTAATCCATTATTTAGAAGAACAATTAAATAATGAATTCGACAAACATCAACCAGCCACCTTCTCTTCTCCTCTTTCACCTAAAAAGAAAATACTTCACAATAAATCATTTGCTATGCAAAAAGATTGGCTAGCAGACATTCAAGGCCAACAACAACTTCTACCCATTTACAAAAATGAAATCATCTCAAAAATGTTGGTGCCTGCAGAAAATGAAACATATAGCGCACGTATCCACATAATAGAAAAAAATCTTACGCTTTTAAATGCAAATGAAATCCCTTCTATAAAAAAAATGATTCAAACCTTCTCTCAAGAAATGATTATTAGCCAATTACAATATCGCTTAGATAATTCCTGGAATGATTTAACTGAGAATGATAGAGAATTATTAACACAATTCAATGACGAAAACCTATCTAATATATTTAACAAATTGACAGGCGATTTAATTGCAGAGAGCATAGAAAGCAATAACGAAAACAACCATGATAAAGCAACCCAGAATAATAATAAAATACCTGGCATAACAACTGCTAAAAAAAAATCATGGAATACCAACGCCGCATACCTCATTGAAGAATTCGGCACCGATGAAAATATTTATTTATATCGTTTAGTAAGAATTAAAGAAATTCTACAGAACCAAACATTAACCATTGAAGAAACAAAAACTGCATTTACTGCATTGACTCGTTGCAGCAAACGCTTACCGCCCTCTCCCATCGTGAGAGAAAATACCGCTGCCGCCACAAAGTTGCAAGTGCTATTAGCGACACAACTCAATGAAATAACACAATCACAAGTCATCTTTTCTTTAAGATATGATTATATTTACAGTCAATGCGGAGAACAAAAACTATTACAAAATTTACGATACCATTTCTTAGTAACAGCTTTGTCAGATGAAGAAATATCACTTTCATTACGCACCTGGGTACATGAGCAATTAAATAAGATGACGGCTACTGATGACGCTTTCTCTGCATTTACTGATTTTTTAGGCGAAACGCATGTCATTCAATTGCATCGTCAGATGACAGAATTTTGTCATCAATATTTAAAAAAAGATATTCCACTTTTCACGATAAGGCCGACTGATTTTCGCAATAATGACATATTACTGACTGAGCAATTGCAGCAAAAAAAAGCCGTTATGCAATCTACCGGCAATATACTTATTTTGTTAATTCAGCTATTTAATAAAACATGGGACTATCAATTAGAAGATAAAGAAATAATCAATAAAGTCCAAGCCCATCTTGAATTATTAACTATCAAACATAATTTAAATATATACAGTCTATTTTTTTATTTATTTACAAAAGAAAGCGCAATAGAAAATAGCATTAAGTGGCTGCGTCGAAATTTAGACACTCTATCAATTTATTCTTTTAAATCTGATCCGCCTGATCCAAAAAAAATGGATCTTAGCTGTTTTTCATATCCTGATGATACCATTAAAAAAATGTGGCTAACTCTCCATATTGGCATGGGCCAAAAAAATTTAGCGCCGGATCAAGCTAAATTATTACAAACCAGATGGGAAAATCCAATCGCAGATATCACGCAAGAAAAAGCTTACGAAAATTTAAAATTATTCTCTCATGAGACGGATGAATTAAGAAAACTATACCAAGCAACAGAATTGTCTTATCCACTCACTTATTCTTATAAAAATGATCCTATTATTTTATTCACACACTATCTCAATTCAATTTTATCTATTTGCCAAGCTTATACCCAATTCGTTTACGCACATGCAATAGATAAACAAACTGAATTAGCAAAATGGATTGATGCAGGTATATTTAATGCTTCATTTTATCCGCCGAGTTTTACTACGCATTTAATTGATGAATTAAATACTCTTTTGAAAAATCGATATGAACAATTCACGTTGCCATTATTTGAAAAGCTAAAAAAATTACATGCAACTTCATATATAAAAAAATGCGATATTGAAACTTTTGAGGAAGCATGCTTAACGTTGCAGCAATCAATGTCACCCGATGATGCCGCCCAAACAAAACACCTCACATTAACCTTGAATGCATTTATTTATTTTATTAGTGAAATGAAAAACAAACTGACTGATAATATCTATACGATGATGTTAGAAAATACAATAAAAACAAATGTGCAATGTTCTTCTGAATGGATAGTATGGTTAGCAGGGCATGCTCAATCGATCAAATTTGCTGTTGATGATTTAGAAAACGCAAAAAAAACTGAGCTCTCTAACAAACTCAACACGTTCATCACTGCAACACTTGAATCAACAAATGCATTAACCCCTGAGGCAGCTACTTTTATAGAATATTTTGGTAATGATCTTCAAAAAAAGTCCTGTCATCGCTTAATGTGTATACAAAGAAGTAATACAATTATTTCTGAAAATTTTTCTACGTCACTAAATGAATTGACTCAATTTATTCAATTAATAAATGCATATGCAAATGACTTATTAGAAGAAAATAGAGCGGAATTAGAATCAGAATTACCTTTTTACAATACGGCAATGATATGTGCAATTTACCAAGTGACGGCGAGTGATAATAATCATCACCCTCACTCTAATAACAACAGGAATAATAATCGTGGCAATAATGATAGTCGCGTCCCATTACTAACGGACGCAATAAAATTATGGTTTGCTTTTAATAAAAATCCAAAACCCACACAAACTTTTTGTGGATTATTATCTTTTGAACAAGGAATTTTTTTATGGGAACAACTTGTTAACCTATTAAAAGAAAATACATTACTGCAACCTGATGTCAAGGCGTATGATTCATTGCTACTCGCCACTACTGATTTTATTATCATTAAAGCGACACCAGAACAACTGGTTTCTTTCCAGAAAACTGCTAAAGAAGTAACACAGCAAGTAGGCGCCAACCGGAAAATAAAAAACACCCCGAGCAAAGATAAGATTATTTTATTTACAGTTCAATCGCTTTCATCCACTCTGAACGACATACATCAAAAAATATCAAACCACTTATCAACTTGCGCGCCCGCTACCATGCCTGTAACTAAAAAATGGAAAAAGGATAAGCGATAAAAATATTTTTATTTAAACCGCAATCTGCTCCTTATTCCAATCACCTTACTGCGCATTTTTTAAAAATTCTAATTCTGCTTTGGTAGATTCGCGCCCTATTAATTTATTACGCTGCGGAAAACGGCCAAATTCTTTGATCACACGAAAATGTGCGTACGCATACGCTAAAAATAATTGATAAATTTGCATGGTTTCAGTCATCGATAATGTCGTTAATTCTTGAAAAAGACGAATGGATTTTTCCTGGCATTCAGAATCTTCTGCATGCACCAATGGCATATAAAAAAAGACGCGCTCAATCAGTGTGAGTGAATGATCCATTTTATCTTTTAATCCTTCCATACATAATATTTGTGCGCGATCATCACAAGAAAATGCGTTCGCAGAATGACGGTATATATAACGTGGAAATTGATCTAATAAAATAATTAAGGCTAAACGTCCGCGCGCAGTAATTTCCCATTCCGTTAAATTTCCTGCAATCGCTTCATGAAATTCTTTTTCAAATGTTTTTGCTAATTGCTGTTTGACAGTTTCATTTTCACCAAACCATAATGTGGTACGATCACTCGACGGTAAATCAGCACTGCCAACATCGCCAAACCAATAATGCAATAATTCATGAATTTTATCTGTCATTAATGCCTCGTATAAAAATGCGTGTTCCTACAGGAACGCGGTCAAATAATTCAATAATATGCTGATTTTGCATGCGAATACAGCCTTTTGAACCCGTCACGCCCATGTTCACTTCATCCGGTGTGCCATGAATATAAATATAACGTTGCATCGTATCGACATTACCTAAACGATTTTTTCCTTTTTCTAATCCACTCAACCAAAAAATGCGTGTCAATATCCAATCACGATTGGGAAATTGCGCTTTTAATGCAGACGAATAAATTTCTCCGGTGGGTCGACGACTGATAAACACAGTATTAATTGGACATGCCGCGCCGATTTTTGCACGCACTACATGTAAACCGCGCGGCGTTTGTTCGCTATTACGTATTTCGCCTTCACCATTTTTTGCAGTGGAGATGGGATATTCTTTGATGCAGGTATCATTATCAAGCACGCGTAATGTTTGATTGGCGATAGAAACTTCTAGTGTTAGCATACTAATTCTCTTTTAGTTTCGTTGTCATCTAAGGAAAAAAATGAGCTTGTCATCCTGAGCGCAGCGAAGGATCTCCATGGAGTGCACGGGCATATCATAGAGATCCTTCGCTGCGCTCAGGATGACAAGCTCGCTCGAGATGACAACTTTAATATTCCAATAACCCAATCAATTTCACAATCAACTTTTCCGTCATTTTTTCTTTATCTTTAGAGGGATCAAATTCCACTATTTCTGCACCCATAAAGGTGGGTTGTTGCGCCGCAACTTTCATCCCCATCAACACATCGGCCGCGCGCAACCCATCTGGCGTTGGCACGCCCACGCCCGGCGCTTCTTTCGGATCAATTGCATCCAAGTCTAATGAAACACCAAAACCTATCGTATTTTTTGTAACCTGTTTTATTGCTTCATCAAAAATAATTTTCAAGCCACGTTGTTTGACTTCTTCAATAAAATAAACGCGCACATTTAATCGTTTTAATAATGCAGCTTCACCAGATTCATAACTGCGCACGCCAATCAAACAAATATTTTCTGGTTTCAATTTTGGCATGTCATTTAAAATAGCAATTAACGTGGGATAACCATATCCCATTAATGCGGCGAGTGGCATACCATGAATGCGTCCAGATTCTGTTGTTTCCGGTGTGTGACTATCCATGTGCGCATCCACCCAAATCAAACCAATATCACCTTGCTGATGTAGCGCTTGCTGCACACCGCTCCATGTGCCAATTGCCGATGTATGATCACCACCCACGACAACAAATCGTTGTGATTGCTGCGTTAATTCCGCGGTTTTTTTCGCAAGCTGCGTATCGAGATGATTAATAATTTGATCAACACGCTGGTTTGTTGTTTCTGGTTGCGGAAAAAAAATCTCGTCAAACACTACATTATTGATATTCTCTGGACCACGACCCACATCCGGCGCAGCGCCGGCGATGCCGGAGGCATAACCCAATAGATATAAATTATTTTGTGTCATGATGATTAACCTTTTTTTACATTTTTAATAAGCTTATGCTACCCTGCATTTTTTATTTTGCAAAATAATAAAACTTGAGGTAGCTCAATATGAACCCAAAACAAAATATGGCGTACGTACAAAAACTCTGGGACGAAAGCGTCCTCCCCACTTTAATGGACTATATAAAAATCCCGAATAAATCCCCACAATTTGATCGTCAGTGGCGTCAACATGGTCACATGGATAAAGCGGTCGCACTCATTGCTAATTGGTGTAAAACCCATGCGATCAAAAATATGACAGTTGATATCGTGCAAGCAGGAGAACGTACGCCGGTTATTATGATCGATATTCCTGGCGCTAATAACGACACTATTTTGTTATACGGTCATCTCGATAAACAACCAGAAATGACGGGTTGGGAACCAGGTTTGGATCCATGGACACCGGTATTGCGTGGCGATCGCTTATATGGTCGCGGTGGCGCGGATGATGGCTATGCTGCATTTGCTTCTCTCGGCGCCATTAAATCGTTACATGAACAAAGCATTCCACATGCACGTTGTGTGATTTTAATTGAAGCGAGCGAAGAAAGTGGCAGTCTTGATTTACCTTTTTATATTGATTTATTGCAAGACAACATTGGTCAACCCAGTTTAATTATTTGTTTGGATTCTAGTTGTGGAAATTACGATCAATTATGGGCGACAACTTCATTGCGCGGTTTGGCCGGTGGCGTGTTAAAAATCAGCACACTTAAAGAAGGTGTGCATTCCGGTACTGGCAGCGGTGTCGCTCCTTCTTGCTTCCGTATTTTGCGTCAATTACTCAATCGCATTGAAGATGAACAAACCGGCGATGTCCTTATTAAAGAATTACATGTCGACATTCCCAGTTTACGTCAACAACAAGCAGAGAAAACAGCAGCTGTGCTAGGCAACAATCTAATCAAAGATTTACCGTTTTTAAATAAAGTTTTACCTGAAGAAAATAGGAACGCCGAATTATTACTACGTCGCACCTGGAAACCAGCTTTATCTGTGACTGGTTGCGAAGGCATACCCGCCATTGAAAACGCCGGCAATGTCACGTTACCTTCAATCTCAGTAAAATTATCTATGCGTTTACCACCCACTACTGATCCTGTTAAAGCCGAAGAATTATTGAAGGAAATATTAGAAAAAAATCCGCCTTATGGTGCGCATGTTTCTTTTACTATTGATGCGGTTGGACCTGGCTGGAACGCCCCATTAGAACAACCATGGTTAGCGCAAGCAATTAATCGTGCCTCACAAGATTATTTTGGTAAAGATGCGATGGCGATTGGAGATGGTGGCTCGATTCCTTTTATGGGTATGTTAGGAAAAAAATTTCCACAAGCGCAATTTTTAATTACTGGAGTTCTTGGACCCGAAGCGAATGCGCATGGCCCCAATGAATTTTTGCACGTACCCACAGGAAAAAAATTGACGGCGTGCGTCGCGCAAGTCATCGCGGATCACTTTACGCGGGTGATTGACTAACCAAACACCACCTAAGATGAATAACCCGCCAAACAAAGAAATGGCAGCGGGTTTTTCATCTAATAATATCCAACCGAGTGCAGTAGCAACTAATGGTGAAAAATAAAGAAAACTAACAATGCGTGATGCTGGCACTTCAGCAAGCGCATAACTCCAGGCAATATAACCAATCGCCGCAGGAAAAACGCCTAAATAAACGACTGTTAATGTCGTTGATAAACGAGCTGTTGAAAAATCTTGTAACATCTTTGGAAAATAAATTAATAAAAATAATGTACCACCCCAAATCACGTAACTGGTTGCTTCAATCGCATGACATTTTTTTAAAAAAGGTTTTTGTAAAATGGAATAAGTGCTAGCAATCAATGTGGCTAATAAAATATAAGCAATGCCCGTATCCCATTTTAATGCGCCGACTTCGCCTAAGGTAATTAACGCAACACCAATAATCCCTGTCAAAAATCCAATAACAGATAAAATACTGAAGCCTTCTTTTAAAAAGAGAATAGCAAAAATAGCAGTCAGCAAAGGAGATTGACTGACAATAAAACTGGCCATGCCAGATGAAACTGATAATTCACCGTAATTTAAAGCAATATTATACAAACCAATACCAATGGCACCGACAAGAAATAAAGCAATAATCTCGGGAATACGCATGGTAGAAATAAAAATATTACGAGAAACAGCAGTGGGATGAGTGGAAGAAATATTATTAGAATTTATATTTTTGTCTGTTAGAAGAGCAGTCGTTGTTATTTTTTTTCGCCACAACCAACCATATACTATCAACATACAAACCGATGCAATGAGATAGCGTAAAAGCGCGAGACCTTCAGGAGAATAATCTTCCAATCCCGCACGAATACCTACAAATGCAGAAGCCCACAAAAAAACCGCGAGAGCAATTGCAATTTTAGATTTGTTTGATATAGGCATCAATAATCATCATCACCTGTTGCTGTGTCTGGACTACCGCCACTACCGCTAGCATTACCACTACTATTATCACCACTATTATTGCTACTGCCCTGTCCCATCCCGCTACCGCCGGAATTATCTGCCAACATCATGGCACCATCATCATCACCACCCAATCCCATATCATCGGCTGCAATTGCCGCATTATTGAAAGAAAGTGCTGCTAATCCTATCATCACTAACATTGCAAAAGATTTTATTTTCATGCTGTTCTCCTAATCCTAAATTGACAAGTGAATACAAACAAATGTATGGACGTATATAATCTTATTTATCTTTCCCTTTGTCATCTTCTTTATCATTTACTACCCACTGATGCGGCATACCCGTTGGTCGTGGCGCAGTCGCCAATGGCGTAGGTCGAAAAGAAGCGCCACTGCTTGCACCACCGCCGCCAGCACCTGCGGAGGTTTCAACTTCTGTTTTGCCCCCAGCTGATTCATTTAAGTAAAATTCTGCCACCACCACATTATCTTTAAAAATACGATAACGAATCGCCGCTGATTGCGCGCGATAATTAAATTGATATTGAATAAATAATTCTGCATCTTGCAATTGACTAAATTCAGCAACAGTCACTTCGACTTGTGTTGCACTGGGTTCTCCAACCACTTTATGCGCGGTAGGTAATGTCCGCGGAATAGGACCATCACCATCGGCGTAGCGTGCAGGTTGTGATGGTCGAATATTTGACGGGTTGATGTCTTTAAGTAAATTCATGCCATCAAATAATCGATAAAACACACCAATTCTTAATGAGTCATCTAAATCAACACGTGCTTTAATAAATGCATCGGCATTTTCTAAATCTATAAATTTTGCAAACGGTGTTTCATAATCGCGTGCATATTGTCGAGTCAAAGTATATCGCATATTTTTTCCTATGATTTATAAACGAGTAGCGCTTACCCAGTTTTTGCGTGATAAAAAATTGTTATAAAGTATTTGTTCCGCATTATTCACTTCTGATTGTGATGAATATTGCCAAGCAACCAATGGTGGTAACGACATTAAAATGGATTCTGTGCGCCCACCCGATTGCAGGCCGAAGAGTGTACCACGATCATAGAGCAAATTAAATTCAACATAACGTCCACGTCGATATAATTGAAAATCTCGCTCTTTTTGCCCATAAATAGGATGTTTGCGACGCGCTAAAATCGGTTGATACGCTTTAATAAAATGTTCGGCGACGCTTTGTATAAACTGAAAAGAAATATCAAATCCCCAAACATTTAAATCATCAAAAAACAAACCGCCAATGCCACGCGGTTCATTGCGATGTTTTAAGAAAAAATAATTGTCACAGGCTTGTTTCAATTTGGGATAAATATCTGCACCGAACGGATCACAGGCAGCTTTCGCCATGCGATGCCAATGTATACAATCTTCTTCAAAACCAAAATAAGGCGTGAGATCAAAACCACCGCCAAACCACCAATCAATCGAGCCATCTGTTTTTTCAACTAAAATAAAACGCACATTCATGTGCGATGTTGGCGCATAAGGATTGAGTGGATGCGCCACAACAGATAAGCCCATGGCTTGAAATGCGGCGTTTGCTAATTCTGGTTTGCGTATCGTTGCAGCCATTGGTAATTGTTTACCGTGAATATGAGAAAAATTTACGCCGGCTTTTTCGATGACAGCGTTTGAAGTGAGAATACGTGTGATACCACCACCACCTTCAGTGTGTTGCCACTGGTCTTCAAGAAAATGATTTTTATTTTTATTTTTATTTTCTTTTTGGGTTTCATTTATATTTTCGTTTATATTTTTGTTTATATTTTCATTTTCGTTTTCATTTTCTAACATTTGACAAATACGGTTTTGTAAATCGAGTAAATAATTTTTGACGGTGGCAATTGCTGTCGTTGGATTTAATTTATCGTGATTCATTTTAATATCTTTAAGTTATTTTTATCGCTGTCATCCCGCGATCTTTTCCGCTAGATCCAGTTATTGGTGGATTACGCCACGCATAAAACGCGTGTCTAATCCACCCTACATCTTTATATCTTACTTGTAGGGTGGATTAGGCGCGTTTTATGCGCCGTAATCCACCACATTTAAAACCCATCTTCAGTATCATCGTGATCTAACTCCAACCACAATGCATTTAATACAGCAAAACTGCAGGCAAATGCTGTGCCTAAAATCCACGCGAAATACCACATATTTTTCTCCTCTAATAAACCCCGTGTTTTTTATCTTCATTCTCTACCATTTCTTTCGTCACTTTGCCGCGTAACACGTGGTACACCCACGACGTGTACAACAAAATAATCGGTAAAAAAATTGCGACCGACACTAACATCAATAACAACGTAAATTCGCCAGAGGATGCATCCCACACTAACAAACTTGATGTTGGATGAATTGACGATGGCAAAATAAATGGAAACATACTCACACCAACAGTTGTAATAATACCTGCCATACTCACACTGCTACACACAAATGCAACGCGACTAAAACGCTTCACACACAAACACGCACCCATTGCGCCCGCAATGCCAACTATCGGCGCAAGAATTGCATATTGATAAATCGCATAATTTTGCAACCACGCGCCCAACTTCATGCCTACATTTTTATGTAATGGATTAGAGTAACCAAACGGATTAATTTCACCTATCACTTCATATCCCATCACTGCAGTTGCAATCCACACACCGCCCAATGTAAATAACACCATCAGCGCACATGCAGCCAAACGCGTTGCTAACACCGCGCGCGTATAAATCGGGTTTTCTGTTTTAATCGCAATATAAATACCGCCGTGCATACTCAACATTGTTAAACTCGTTAATCCGCACCACCACGCAAACGGTGAAAACAAACTAAAAAAATCACCGGTATAATGCATACGCAAGGTTTCATCAAAATAAAATGGTATGCCAGTTAATATATTGCCGATTAAAATTCCAAAAATGAGTGCGGGCGCAACGCCACCGACAAACACAATCCAATCCCAGGTGTGTCGCCAAAATAAACTCGATAATTTATTGCGATATTTAAAACTGACTGGACGTGAGATGCCCAACGTCAGTAACAATAATAAAATTAATAAATAAAATCCGGAAAACGCAACTGCATACACGTATGGCCACGCCGCAAAAATTGCGCCAGCGCCTAAAATAATCCACACTTGATTGCCTTCCCAAAATGGGCCTATGGTATTTAACACAACATGTCTTTCAGTTTCATTTTTGGCGACAAATGGAAGTAATGCGGCAACACCCAAATCAAAGCCATCGGTTATTGCAAAACCAATAAATAAAACACCTAATAATACCCACCAAATTAAGCGTAATGTTTCGATGTCTAATGTCATCATGTTTACCTTTTCACTTACACGTTCACACCTTTCTAATAGAAAACGCTTTCTCTGGCCGCACATTAAAATCCTCAGCCTGAAATAATGCTGTCGGCCCTAAACGTATATATTTCATCATTAAAAATATTTCGACGACAGCAAGCGCGGTATAAAATAAAATAAAACCACTCAATGAAATCCACACACTGCTCGCAGAAACAGAAGACACACCCATAAATGTTGGCAGCAAGCCATCCACCACCCACGGTTGTCGTCCATATTCAGCTACAATCCAGCCCATTTCAGCTGCTAACCATGGCAGCGGCAAACTCAAAAAAGCCGTCCACAAAAACCAACGGTATTTTATTAATCGGCGACGCACTGCTAAATAAAATGCGAGTGCAAATAATGCAATAAAAAATAAACCGCACGCGACCATCACCCTAAACGTCCAAAATAATGTGAATACATCAGGCACCGTGTTCCACGCTGCCTGATCAATTTGCGCTGGTGTCGCCTTCACCACATCATCGGTATATTTTTTTAGTAATAAACCATAACCAATATTTTCTTGATTGGCATCGAGTAAATTTTCTGCACGTTTATCTGTGGGATCTTTTAATAAAGTATCTAATGCACCATACGCCAACATGCCGCTTTGCACGCGATGACGCGCTTCTTCGACTAGATCATTAATGCCATACACTGGTTGGTTGATTGAACGTGTTGCAATTAAACCTAATAAATAGGGGATTTTGATGGTATAACGCGTCTCTTTTAAGGTTTGATCAGGCATCCCAATAAGATTGAGCGCAGCGGGTGCCGGTTCTGTTTCCCACATGCCTTCAATCGCCGCAACTTTCATTTTTTGATTTAACCCAGCGAGATAACCACTTTCATCGCCCAACACCACTACACATAATGCAGATGCTAAACCAAATGCAGCCGCCACCGTCATCGAGCGTTTTGCAAACGCCACACATCGTCCGCGCAATAAAAAATAAGCGCTGATGGATAATACAAACATCGACCCTGTCACATAACCTGCGCTAATGGTATGCACGAATTTTGCTTGCGCCACTTCATTAAAAAATACGCTATAAAAATTATTTAATTCCATGCGCATGGTGTGAAAATTAAAACGTGCGCCGACTGGATTTTGCATCCATGCATTCGCCACTAAAATCCATAACGCTGAAAAACTAGAACCAGCGGCCAACATCCACGTCGATAATAAATGCGCCCCTTTTGAAACACGGTCCCAACCAAAAAAGAAAATTCCCGCAAATGTGGCTTCCAAAAAAAATGCCATCAAGCCTTCAATTGCGAGTGGCGTGCCAAACACATCGCCCACATAATGCGAGTAATACGCCCAATTCGTACCAAATTGAAATTCTAAAGTGACGCCGGTTGCGATTCCCATCGCAATATTAATCCCAAATAATAATCCCCAATATTTGGTCATGGTGCGCCAAATGGGCCGATTAGTAATGAAATAAACGGTTTCCATGATGCCCAATAAAGTGGACAAACCCAGCGTCAGCGGCACAAATAAAAAATGATAAAGCGCGGTTAACCCAAATTGAAAACGCGAGAGCATGACAACTTCATCAGTAGGCAGCATTTTTTTGATACTCCTCACTACAAACTCGCCAAATATAAAAAAGTGAGAATGTTTATTTAACTGTGTCATTACTTTATGTAAACGAGAGACGTCGCAACTAGGACGCAGGAAGCGCCGAGTACAGGGATGTACATTCCCGAAGTACATAAAGTAATGACACAGTTAATAAACATCTCAAAAAAGTTGGCATATCATAAGCGTTATTCCATAAGATGACAAATTCAGGCGTTAGGAATAGTATTGCCAGCAGTAGGGTGGATTAGACATGCGCTTTTTGCATGTCGTAATCCACCCTCATCACAACAACTCTTGGAGACCAAACCATGACTTCACTTGACTCATTCAAAACCGCGCGTGAATTAAAAGTAAACAATCAAACTTATCGCTATTTCAGCTTGCCGGCGCTAGAACAAGCAGGTGTCAGCGGCATTGCGCAATTACCCCATTCATTAAAAATTTTATTAGAAAATTTATTACGTCATGAAGATAATCACACTGTTAATCAAGAGGACATCAAAGCCTTGAGCGTCTGGTTAAAAACCAAAAAATCGGATCGCGAAATTGCGTATCGTCCTGCACGCGTATTAATGCAAGATTTTACTGGCGTGCCAGCGGTTGTTGATCTCACTGCCATGCGTGATGCCATTAAAAAACTGGGCGGCAATCCCGAACAAATTAATCCACTTTCACCGGTTGATTTAATCATTGATCACTCCATTCAAGTCGATGCCTTTGCGTCTAACCAAGCAATGAATATCAATGCAAACAAAGAAATGGAGCGTAATTATGAACGTTATTCTTTTTTGCGCTGGGGCCAACAAGCGTTTGCTAATTTTCAAGTGGTGCCACCTGACACTGGCATTTGCCATCAAGTGAATTTAGAATTTTTAGCAAAAACCGTTTGGCATGATAATAAAAACGGCCAGCAAACGGCTTATCCCGACACCTTAGTTGGAACCGATAGCCATACCACCATGATTAATGGTTTAG
>Ga0209515_10003198_pt1 | contig 23869 bp, 28 predicted proteins | sample Subgroupgradi54m_FD_187454 | JGI IMG/M metagenome (GOLD analysis project Ga0209515, IMG submission 187454) | Subsurface groundwater microbial communities from S. Glens Falls, New York, USA - GMW60B uncontaminated upgradient, 5.4 m (SPAdes)... ... | reverse complement strand
CGGTATAGGTATCTTTTGCTCCAGCAAATTTTTCGGAAGAACTTTTTGTCCCTATCGTTACTGGAATAGCATAATATTCTTCGTACACCGCTTTATACCATTCCAAAGTTTTGAAAATAAGATGTATTGCCTCTTTTTCTGTCTCGTGTGCCGTATGTCCTTCATGCCATAAAAATTCCATAGTGCGAAGAAATAGATATGTCCGTTTTTCCCAACGAATCACATTATTCCATTGATTTATAAGAAGGGGTAAATCGCGCCAACTGTGAATCCACTTTTTGTACATTTCGTACATAATGGTTTCCGATGTGGGTCGAACAACCAGTGGGTCTTTGAGTTTTTCTCCTCCACCAATGGTCACAATTGCCAATTCTGGCGAAAATCCTTTGACGTGTTCCTTTTCTTTTTCTAAAAGGGAATGCGGAATAAAAAGAGGAAAATAGGCATTTTGCACCCCGGCTGCCTTCATAAATCCATTCATAATTTCTTGCACGTGCTCCCAAATGGCATAGCCATAAGGCCTTATCACCATCGTGCCTTTTACCGGCGCATAGTCGGCTAGCTCTGCTTTTAAAACCACATCCGTATACCAATCCGACAGATTTTCGCTTTTTTTCTTCAGTTCTTTTTTCTCAAACGTTGCCATAATATTTATTGTAAGGCGCCTTGTCATTCTGAGCATTCTTATGCGAAGAATCTCTCAGCTTGTCTGAGAAACTCTCGCGCATTCGTGCGGGATTCTTCACTGCGTTCAGAATGACAACAATTTCTTAAATTAAGAATTCTTCAAACGACAAATTCTTTTCCTTAATGAGTTCCATTTTTCTTTTTCTCGTCCAACCTTTCAATTCTTTCTCTCTTTGTATTGCTTCTAAAGGTGAACTATATTCTTCAAAATATATCAGTTTATCTATATTGTACTTTTCTGTAAATCCTTTTACCAGTTTATTTTTGTGTTCAAATAATCGTTTTTCCAAATTACTTGTTATCCCGATATACAAAGTATTCGATTTATTGGTCAAAATATATACCCAGTAGTGCTTCATATTTCTCGCATACGCGAGAGATTCTTCACTGCGTTCAGAATGACATCAATATAGCTTACCACCAATCACTGCTTGATTATTATCCGGCACAATGAGCACACATTCGTGTTCTGAATCCGGTACGCCGAGCATTAAGACTTCAGACAAAAATGGTCCGATTTGGCGTGGGAGAAAATTTACTACGCCAAGCACTTTTTTACCCAATAACTCTTCTTTTTTATAATATTTGACGAGCTGAGCACTGGATTTTTTTATCCCAATCTCCGGGCCAAAATCAATCGTTAATTTATACGCGGGCTTTCGCGCTTCGGGAAAATCATCAACTGCGATTATTTTTCCTACACGAATATCTATTTTCTGAAAATCCTCATATGTTACCATTTATTACTCTTTTCCCTTCCCTTTCTCTTCTTTATGTTGTTCTTGAGGTTGTGGCGCTTGGGGTACTTCTTTCTTTTCTTCCTGCTTATGTTCTTGTTGCTGGGATTTTTTGGTCACCTGCTCAAGTTCCTTGATGGTTTGGGCAATGTTTGCCTGTGTCTGACTAATTTGTGCAGCAACGATGGGTGGAAGTGGTGCACTCGCCGGCTGTGGTGCCGGTCGTTGAATTGGTGCTTGCGCTTGCTGGGTAACAACCGACGGTGGCGGCAACTGATTTTGTGGCGCCCGCACGGCTGGTTGAATTTGAGGTTGCGTTGGTCCGGCTTGTCCTGATGAAGGAACGGTCGGCTGCAGTTGAATCGATGGCGTTTGTTGCTGCTGACCACTCGTCGGCTGACTTGGCGGAATAAATACCTGTTGTTGTGTAGGGGGTGGGGTTTGTTGTACTTGTTGCGATGGACCTGTCCCCACCAATGCTTGTTGCTGGGCATCAAGTTCCGCGGAAAGATTAGTTAACGTATCAATATATTTTTGCGCAAGTTCTGTTTGCACCTTTGTATCGTTTCCTTTTTGAATAATGTCTCTCGTCGTCGTCACCTGTTTATCCACATATTGCAATCCCTCTACCGACCCTTTATCTGCTAATAATCTTTTTGCTTCAGAAAATCGCTGTTCCGTATATTTAACGCTTAAGTTTCCTTGCGTTCCAAATGACGGACTCACGAGAACTAATAGTGCTTGCTCAAGCCCAAGTTTAATCCCATATAATGGGTCGCCAGGTAAACTATTCCAAGAAGCAATAATCATCACCGTGGGAGCCGCAAATAAAATGATAAATCCCCACGTGATATAATTTAACACTTGTCTCATTTATCCACCTCTCGTAAGACGGAGTATGTCATTTATGGAAACCAAAAGAATGAGAATAAAAAGAATAATCATACCAATCTGATGTGTGGATCGTTCAAAAGCGGGTGCCACTTTCCGTCCTAAAATCTTCTCGGCAAATACAAAGAGAAGTCTTCCTCCATCAAGTGCAGGAATAGGAAGCACATTGAGAACGGCTAAGTTCAAAGATAAAATACTCATAAATTCCAAAACTGCAGAGAGCCCAAATTTTACCGCTTGTCCAGTGACTTGCGCAATCCCAATGGGACCAGCAACATCTGCTCCCAATGGCTTAAGAGTCACCAATCGCACAATAAGCTGACCAATGCCAATGAGCATCTCGCGGGCACGTAAGACATTAATTTTCGTCGCCTCAACGGGGGCTGCCGTCATCGAGTATTTTTTTATTTCTAAATCTGAAATCGCTACACCCATCGGGCCTTCTCCTTTAGGAGAATCTTTGCGCGGAATAAGTACAACAGACAATTCTTTGCCATCACGAATGATGGTGAGCGTCGTCTCTTCACCTAAATGAGCTTTTGTCCTATCAATAAGGTCTTTCGGTGTAGTAAATCCTTTAATGATATCGCCAGATTTGAGTCCTGCTTTTTCTGCCGGACTTCCTGAAAGAACTTTTTCAATATGTACTCGTCCAGAAGGCACCGAAATGCCTTGGATCAAAAGATATGTGGTGAGGGCAACCGCCAACAAAAAATTCATCGCAACACCAGCAGAAAGAATGGCAGCCCGTTCTTTTTTACTCCGCGCCCAGAAGTATTGTCCTAGATTTTGTTTGCCTTTTGCATGTTCCCTGGCTTCTCCATCGTCTTCCCCGGCAAGTCGCACAAATCCACCGATGGGCAGCCAGTTGAGCGAATATATGGTTCCTTTAATTTTTTTGCCAAAAATCCGTGGCGGCAGGCCAAACCCGAACTCTTCCACTTTTACACCAATAAGGCGCGCCACTACAAAATGCCCCAGCTCGTGGATAAAAACAAGAAGAGATAAGATGACGAGAAAAACAATGGCAGTAGTCAACATATATCTACACTTGCATCAATTCCTTTTCTTTGCGCTCACCTAATCCATCTATCTCGGCAATCATTTCGTCCGTGAGTTCTTGTACTGATTTTTCACCATGTTTTTGTTCATCTTCACCGATTTCTTTGTCCGCAGTTTTTCTTTTCATATGTTGCATCGCCTCTTGCCGCACTTGTCGGATCATAATGCGACCTGCTTCAAGCTTTGCCTTAGCGAGTTTAAGATATTCAGCTCGACGTTCGGAAGTCAAGGCTGGGATAGTAATACGGATGATGTCGCCATCAATAACGGGAGTGAGTCCTATGTTTGCTTCAAGCAGTCCTTTTTCGATTTCTGCAACAATCGATGGATCAAATGGGGAAATAACGATAGTCTTGGCATCCGTCGTGGTGGTGGTTGCTAGTTCCATGATTTTGAGTCGTTGACTGCCGCCATAGACGGATATAACGACGTGTTCAACGAGTGCGGGGGTTGCGCGGCCAGACCGGATAGAAGAAAGGTCGTTTGTCGTAACCTCGAGAGCCTTTCGCATTTTATCCCGAGTTTGGTTGAGGATTGCTTCGGTCATTCTTAAATATCTTAAGGCACGCAAGCAACTTACGTCAAGGAGATCCGGTGGAACTTTCCCACGGTGATATTTTCACCAAGCTTGGCAATGGTGCTTTTAATGAGGGCTTCTATCGTCATACTGGCATCACGAATATAGGGAGTCTTCAAAAGCTCCTCGATATTTTTTGGGTTTATAGCGGCAATCTGGAGGGCAAGTTCATGGCTAAGTTTTTTAAAATCATCCGTTCGTGCTACAAAATCCGTCTCACAACGAAGTTCTACCAACACACCAACCTTTCCTGTGCTATGAATATAGGATGCAATAATCCCTTCTCCTGTTTCTTTCCCTTCTTTTTTTGCCGCCTTCTCCAAGCCTCGTTCTAAAAGAAGTTTTTTTGCTTTCTCATAGTCCCCACCAGCATCTTCCAATGCTTGTCGGCAGTCAGCAACCCCCGCATTAGTTTCTGCCCGAAGTTTTTTAAGAAGATCTAGAGAGATGTTCATATTATTTTTGTGTCATTCCCGACCTGATCGGGAATCCATCTTCAATGAAAGACTGGATCCCCGCCTTCGCGGGGATGACGAGTTAAACCTTCTTCGTTTTTGCTCGTTTCGGTTTTTCCGTTTTTACTTCCTCTCCACCAGAGGTGGACTTTTCTTCAATTTTAACTTCCTTTACTTTTTCCGTTTCTTTTTGCCGCGATTCCTTTCCTTCTTTATACGCCTGTGCAATCACATGCGTGATATATTGTATGGATCCGACGGCATCGTCGTTAGCCGGTATTGGATAATCAATACCCGTCGGATTAGAGTTGGTGTCAACGATAGCAATAATGGGGAGTTCTCGGCGTTTGCCTTCCCGTACCGCTGCGTCTTCTTTGCGTACATCCACTACAAACAGTGCTTGAGGTACTGCAGTAAGTAACAACACTCCACCATAAAATACTTTGAGTTTACGGAGATACCTGCCAAGTTTTGATTGTTCATGCTTCGGGAGTTTTTTCCATCCACCCGTTTCTTGCTCTTGTGTTAAACGAATTATTTTGTCTATGTTCTTTTTAATACTGTCCCAGTTCGTCAAAAATCCACCGATCCAACGCTCTACAAAATACGGCGCCCCGACTGCTTCTACTTCTTCTTTCACGACTCCTTTTGCCTGACGCTTGGTAGCAACAAAAAGCACTTCGCCGCCGCCAGCGGCGAGATCTTTTACAAAGTTGGCGGCTTTTTCTAAATTGCTTTTCGTCTGAGCTAAATCGATGATGTGGATACCATCTTTTTCGGTGTAAATGAATTGAGAAGCCTTCGGATGCCACCGTTCGGCTTTATGACCGAAATGACAACCTGCCTCCAGTAATGCTTGTAACGTAATTTCTTCCATATGAACAAAAAACACCAAAGATACGTCTTTGGTGTCGATACGTATCTTCTTTTAGTCCTCCACTCATATGTCCGCCTCGGGCGGAAAGAAGATATCGATGAGTGTGTGTAATAGAGGTATTATACCTAATCTATTGGGAAAAAACAAGCAAACATTCATCCTCCATTAGGGTCAGTAGAGGTAATACTAGGCTTCAGATCAGCATAATCCTTAATATTTGTTTGGATTGTGGTTTGTATTCGGTCTATAATTTCTTCGGGCACCTGCCAAATAATGCCTCTTTTCCCTGCTGCTTTCATAAAATGATCAGCTGCACGGATATGAACCATAGCTTGCTCTACACTCTTGATCATTTCTGGAGAAAGTGCTTTTCCTTTACTCGCAAGCATTTGACTCACTTCTTTGTATCCACCAACAGATACTTGCCGCAATTCTTTATCTAATTCATCCAAAAGCACTGTCTGTGCTTGCGGATTCTTAAGAGCTTGACTACCAAGAAGCTGATCCTTTGAAAAATTGATTCCCCGAAGGGGATTATCAGGATCTGATGTTATTTCATAGACATTTTCCGGATGAGCAGTCAATAGATCTGTAAAATGAGGAGCCACGGCTTTTGAATGGCCCAGATTAAAAAAAATATGTTGCTCATCAACGGGAGCTACTTTAGACAAATCGGCAAATCGTTGCGCTTGCGATATCTTAATATCCTTTAATGATGCAGAAGGTATATCTTGCGGCAAAGAAATTTCTCCCATATAAATTGTTTAATACTTACAATCATAAATAATTTTTTATTTCTCCGCAAGGTAATAAAGAAGCACTCTTTACGAGGAAACTGCTATCTCAAGCGCCTTTCGCTATAAATCTTTTGTTGACGATGCATTTCTTGACGAAGACCTTGCTCATCTTCTAAAGCTTTCCATGTACCTCCGAGCTCTGTCTTCACTGCTTCTGTTAGTTGGGCAAGTGATCCTGCCTGCTGAAACCAAGGGCCGTCGTGTCCACTGATCTGCCCAGCAGACAAATCAGCAGCAAACCATGAGTTATCTTTAGAAGACATGCCTACCGCAATGGCATGATGCCCTATTATATTTCCGCGTTTATCAGATTTTCTTAAGTTTGGTTCACCAATGACCGAAGCTTCAAATCCCTCGCCTAAAACTTTCCGTACAAATTGTTCATTCCAATCATCGCATTTTCCAAAAGGACTCTCGTGTTTTTGGAGAAAAGGCAACTGTTTGAGGATTCCTGAAAACTCTATGCGTAGAGGCTCCCCGCTGTTTATTTCTGTCATAACGGTACCGGGAATTTTTGACAAAGTTTTTTTACCTCGGAAGCAATAGTTAGAAGCTTTTTATTTTTCCCAATATCTTCGTGGAATGTTTTGAGATATTCAATACGCTCCTCTTTACTTGATGGTAAACGGTAATGAGAAACCTCACGAATTACTTGAGCAATCCACATGCCGATTTGCTGCATTTCTTTTTCCTTCATCCCGCGCGTGGTGATTGCCGGCGTTCCTAATCGAATTCCTGACGGATAAAAGGGTGAGGAAGGATCTTTTGGAATCGTATTTTTATTGACGGTGATGCCTGCTATCCCCAACGCCTCTTGAGCAAAAAATCCACCACCTGGGCCAAAAATCGGCACGACATCGACAAGGATCAAATGATTTTCCGTACCATTTCCTACCAATGTAAGTCTTTCTTGTATAAGCGTTTGCGCAAGTGCCTTCGCATTGGCAACAATTTGTTTCCCGTACGTTTGAAATGCTGGCGTTGCTGCCTCTTTCAGAGCTACCGCGATTGCTGCAGTCTGATGATTATGCGGACCCCCTTGAAAACCAGGGATAATGGCTTTGTCCACTTTCCCTGGCAAATCCGGATCTTTAGTCAGGCCAACGTCGGTGACCATAATCATCCCGCCGCGAGGGCCCCGAAGCGTTTTGTGGGTCGTCGTCGTCACAATATGCGCATACGGAAATGGGCTGCTGTGCACGCCAGCGATAACCAGACCGACGACGTGGGCAATATCGGCAACTAAGTATGCACCCACATCTTTGGCAATTTCAGCAAATTTTTCAAACTCATACTGATACACGTAGGCAGTAGCTCCTGTCCAGATGAGTTTGGGCTTGTGCTCACGGGCGAGTCTCCAGACTTCATCGATGTCCACACGACCATCGTTTGTTACATGATAGGGAACGCTTTTATAAAAAAGTGACGTTACTGATGCCTTCCAACCGTGCGTCAGATGTCCACCGTCAGGAAGATTTAACCCCATGATCGTGTCACCGGGATGGCACGTAGCTAGGTACACAGCAAAGTTCGCAGGAGACCCCGAATATGGTTGGACATTTACGTACGGCACGCCAAAAAGTTTTTTTGCTCGATCTTGGGCGAGTCGCTCAATTTCATCAATATATTGATTGCCGCCGTAGTAGCGTTTACCCGGATAGCCTTCCGAGTATTTATTCGTAAGGATGGATCCCATGGCCTCCCGTACGGCCGCTGAAGCGTAATTTTCCGACGGAATCATTTCCAATACTTCTTTCTGTCGCTTGGCTTCTGCGGCAATAAGAGATGCAATTTCAGGATCTTCTTTTCTGATGTAGTTAGACATATTACATTTCTTTCCGAGATGATTTTTCAATTTTAGAAGGGTTTCCTTCTACGGTCAAATGAGGGAAAAGAAATGTTTCAAAGATATCCCGTGCTTCTTGATAAAATATACCGAGGTCATCACCACCATTGTTAAGTTGTCTATAATGATCACCTAACCGATGCGCATCCGCCTCGGTCATTTCACCACCATCAGGAAAATATTTTTGAAACGTCTCCGGTGCCATGGCATCCGGCCTTCTGGCTTCTCGAATCACTCGCGATCCTAACTGTGCTTCTACATCAATAACGAGTGTTGCTCCTGTCACTTCAAACACTTCTAAATGATCAACCAAGTGACGAGCATCTTGAAGCAACGGCTCTTTTTCTTCCCCAAAAGAAATATCTGGGCCAATAGCATATTCCGCGAGGACTACCTTCTTCCCATTTTTTCTTTGCAATATCCTCATACTGGCAATCATTTCTTCATGAACACGATTAAGGAGTGTACCGTCAAGTACATGAATCTGTTTTTGTCCGGCCGGCCGGCTTCCATCAATTAGCTTGCTATGCGGACCAGTCTGTGATCCGTCTTGGGCAATCGGCGCATCCCTGGTGTCCATAAGAATTGCCTCTTCCAAGCCTAGTCGATCAGAAAGAAGCGATATTTCAAATCCTCGGGCGGTGAGAAAACTGGTAAGGTGTCGCACCATTTCCGATTTTCCTGATCCTGGTTTTCCCATGACGATAATATTCATACTCCTCTATAAATTTTATGACAGGTTGCACACACTGGTATATATTTTGCGGCAATTTTTCCCGTTGTGCCAATAGATTGTTCCGTGCCGCCGGCAACGCGTTCCGTATGGGCTGCTTTTCCACCGCATTTGACGCAAATAGAATATTGCTCTATGCATTCATCTGCTAATTTCATAAGTGCCTTCGTTGCCCCATATTCTTTTTTGCGATAATCATAGATAAGCCCATTGACATAGACATCAACCCCTTGGCTAAGTAATTTTTTAACGATGGTAATAAATCGATCTTTCGGAAAAAAATGAATCGCATCAATAATCACTTTTTGTATGCCGTCGCGGCCGACATAAGCAAGGATCTTTTCCGGTTCATCTTGGCTGATATAAATCACTGGCAATGGTCGTTCGTCGTGAGAGCGGGTATGTCCCATGCCACCATTACTTTTTGCTTCTGCCTTAAAACACAAAATACTATAATTTAAGTTCGAAAGCACGGAAAAAAGAGTAAGAAGTTTTGTGGTTTTTCCTGCAAACATGGGACCGGCAATGACGGTAAGAGTTCCCTTTTTCATTTCACACTACCTATTGGTCTTATACCACCGCTGGCAATGCGACTCAAGTCCCGATAATAAAAATAGTGACGATTGTGCTCGGGGAACCGATAGATGCGTTTCCCTTCCTCTGGCGGCACGCGATCAAAAATCTGTACATCTCCCCAACTAAGGGGCAGGGAAACAACCGGGTATTCTTTTGGCACGTTTTCAATCCAGATGACTCGAATCTTTTTTTTGAGTTGGTGAGCTAACATAAATCTATGTTCTCCATCCACTAAAAGCGGCTTGCCGCCATCAACTTCCGAAATTTCCACAATAGGCGGCGCCATATGCCAAAGCTCACTCTCTCCTTCCACGCGAAATGATATATCTGATTGTTTTCCGTGTAAATCCAATGTATCTATATCATGTTCTTTCAAAAAGTGTTCTCGCAACTTGTGTTGGATATCCAAATGCGTTTGCAAAAGATATCGGGAAATGGGGTACACATCGTTAAATCCCACAATCCGCAATGAAATTGCGGCCTGTTGATACGGAAAAATTTTAAGATCACCAAGAAGTGCCACTTCACGCAGGGAAGCTTCTAGATCATTCCATGAGCGCTGGTCAATTAACGTGATGGATCCTATGGGAGACATTGTGTTATTTGAGTATGGACATCTTCAATAGATTGATCCGCGGCAATCATGGCATGAGGAATGGCAGTAAGCACATCGCGATAAATTTTGTATTTCGCATGCAACACATCCAACGATTCAAATTTTCCCATCGCCTCCCCCGTGGTCTCGTATCTTTTTCGTATGCGGGCAAAAGCAATCTCAGGGGTAAGGTCAAAGTATAAAAAAGCATCAGGCGTTAGCTCGAAACGGGAAAATTCGTCAGTAATCCACGTGCGTTCCTCTTTGGTTTTTCCCTGATAGACAAGTGCACTCACCCAACTCCGTAGACTAATCACCCATTCTCCGCGGGCAAGAGCCGGTTTGATGGTTTGTCGCACGCGATCATAGCGATCGGCAAGAAACAGATACACTTCGGTTATATGGTCGATGTTTCGCTCTTTTCTCCACTGGGATAATAATAATTTCACTTCTGGCGTGGGATGATAGACAATATTCGCCGTGATCTTTTTCTTTGCGAGATACTCTTTAAGGAGCACTGCCTGGGTTTCCTTCCCCGTTCCGCTGATTCCTTCAAAAACAATAAGTTTGGCTTTGTTCATACGAGTATTTTCTCAATATCATAGACTGTTGGCAAGGTGATATCGGCAACAGGACTTTGATCGCGGCTCCATACAAGGCACGTCTTCATGCCTAAAGCCCTGGCTGGGGCCAGATCAACGACCTCACGGTCTCCAATCATCATATGTTGATTTGCTGGAAGTTTTGTTTTTTCAAGGATATAGCGGAACCCTTCTTCATGGGGCTTATTGACGCCAACAATTTCACTCGTCACAATTTCCTCAAATGTTTCCTTCGGAATACCCAATACTACAAGCGTTTCTGTAATGCGATGGGCAACGCCATTGGCCAAAATAAAATGACGAAACGAACGAAGCTTTTTAAATAATGCGATAAGTTTGGAATCTGACGAAAGGAATTTGCGTCGGTCATAGTACGTTTCCATTTCCAACGCCGCGTCTTCTGTCTTCATCTTGCAAATATAGGCAACGGCTTCCGTGGCACTGGGCGTCACTTTTTTATAGACGTTCTCAAATTCTGCAATCACTTTTTCCCGCTTCCATCCGGTATGATTGGCAATCGCTTTATACTCTGCCTCCCGCACATCATGCCAAATATCTGGATTTGGTTTATACAGCGTCCCATCAAAATCCCAGATAAGAACTTTTATATCAGTAAATCGCGTATCCATCGATTCCACTTGTATCACAGATGGAAAGACTTGACAATCTCCCTATTGCTCTTTAGTATAAAGAGGAAAGGAGCTAAAAAAGCGGCAAGTTGACAAATGAAGCGTGTGGTCCCGCGAAGCTTTATGCGAAGTGGGAATACGAGGAAAGGGTGTCTTTAATACGTAAGTATTGGAGGCAATCGGGCGTCGCCGATGAGGCGATAGTATCTGCGGAAACCCTTTGGTAGTACTCCCTACCACAACAATAATCGGATAAACCTTGATAGTAATGTCAAGAATAAATGATTATTGACGGAGCCCGCTTTTTATTCTTCAAATTTTGATTTCTCATCAATAGTGTCATTCCCGCGCAGGCGGGAATCCATCATCGTTTACATACTGGATCCCCGATCAGGTCGGGGATGACAGAATCGGAGGTTCTATGTGTGGCATATTTGGCTATATTGGTCCTCGTACTGATGCGGCAAAAATCGTATTAGAATGCCTCAAGTCTCTTGAATATCGTGGATATGATAGTTGGGGAGTGGCTACGGTGACAGGAAATACAATCGTAGTTAAAAAACGTACCGGCAAAATCGGAGACGGGACGGTTGCCGAGTTACCCAAAAGCTCTCTTGCCTTTGGGCACACGCGCTGGGCCACTCATGGGGGCGTCACTGAAATAAATGCCCACCCACATTTGGATTGCACCAAAACCATTGCCGTCATCCATAATGGTATTATTGAAAATTACGAGGAACTCAAAAAAGAATTAGTGGCCTTGGGTCACCAGTTTGTTTCTCAAACCGATACGGAGGTCACTACCCATCTCATTGAAGAGTTTGGCAAAACGCTTCCTTTTTTTGAAGCAGTCCGGCAAGCATTCAATAAACTTATTGGCTTAAACGCCATTATCGCTATAGATTCCAATAACCGTCAATTTGTTGCCGCCAAAAATGGCTCACCGCTCGTCATAGGATTTGGGAAACGGGAAAACTATTTGGCAAGTGATGCCGCAGCCCTTCTTCCCTATACCCGTACGGTCCAGTTTTTAGAAGATGGAACTATGGCAATAGTGGATGATAAAAAAGCAATCATTCTTGATACCAAAACCGGCGATCCACTTCCCTTAGACAAACAGAGATTAGATTGGACCGCAATGCAAACAGAAAAAGGAAGCTATCCATTCTTCATGCTCAAAGAAATCTACGAGCAACCAGAGATCATTACCAAAATTGCCGCCCATCCGCCAAGTCAATTAGAGCAATTAGTTGAGCTCATTAAGTCGAGCTACGGCACCTCCATGGTAGGGTGTGGAAGCGCCGGCTATGCGTGTCTTGCTGGGGTATATTTTTTTTCCAAAATTGCCAAACGCCATATCAATTGTGCCATTGGCAGTGAATTTGGGTATAGCTTAAATTTCTTAACACCTAGAAGTTTAGTGATTGCCCTTTCGCAATCCGGTGAAACCATGGATATTTTAGAATCGGTCAAAAAAGCCAAAAATAAAGGGACGCCGATCGTAGCGTTGACCAATGTCGTCGGGTCCACGCTCTATCGCCTGGCCCACTACAACATACTTATTGGTGCCGGTCCCGAAAAAGCTGTGGCATCCACCAAAGCGTTTACCGGGAAGCTTGCCCATCTTATCCTTCTGTCGTACGCTTTGGCTGGAAAACCTAAAGAAGGACCTATGGTGGTCAACCTTGCAGTGAGCGCAAGCAAAGCAGTTCTTGCGCCACCGTCGGTGAAAAAAATCCAAGCCCTTGCCAAACGTCTGGAAAAAAGTGAACACATCTATGTCATTGGCCGAGGACTTTCCTACCCGGCAAGCTTGGAAACAGCATTAAAAATAAAAGAAATTTCCTACATTCATGCAGAGGGACTGGCAGCCGGAGAGCTCAAACACGGCCCATTAGCACTTATTGAAAAAGGTGTACCCTGCATTGCTTTTTTGCCCAATGATGAAACATACGGGGCAAATCTGGCTGGAGCTATGGAAATGAAAGCACGCGGCGGCATGATTATAGGAATTTCTCATAAACCGCATGAAGTATTTGATGAATATATTGAAGTGCATGATGCCCGTGAAGGAACCATTATTCCCAATGTGATCGCGGCTCAACTTTTAGCATATTACTTGAGTATTGAAAAAGGACTAGATCCAGATAAACCCAGAAATCTTGCCAAAAGCGTGACGGTAAAATAAAAAACTGAGACTTTTAATATCCTTCTCGGTGATCAGATCCATTCGAGGAAGGAATGGAGGAGGCAAAATTTCGCTTTCTTTCTTCAAGGTAGGAATGATACGCATCAGGAAACTGGACTCTCGGAGAATAGGATTCGTTGCGAATATCGTAACGTAAAAGTGATACGCCCCGCCGCACTAGTTCATCTTCCACACATGCCAAAAACTCAACCATCGGTCGATCGACGAAGTCATCTTCTTTCAAAGGTAGCGGCATAACTATCTTGAGCGCACGTTTAAGAATTTCTGAATCATAAGTGCCTTGACTGCGTTCGTTGGCAACATAGCGCTCGGCTCGCTTTTTCGCTAGTTCATAAAATTCGGGATTATGGGGATCTGCAGCAAGCAGGGCAAACTCATCAACTTCTGGTGAAGATTTTATAGGGACAGAAAATATTTGTTCAGCAATTGATCTTGCAGCCTCAACGGACTGATTGCTCATAAAGATGTGCGTGCTCTTTGCTATTATAAGCTTCCTACGTCATTTTGCAACTGATCAAAGTCGCTTTTACCCCCATCATCACTTAAGCCACCAAGATCACTACTTAAACTTGCGGCACTCACCGTGGGCACTGGGGCAAGAATATTGTTTTGATTCTGACTTTGTTGGGCATACTTTTGCACATACTGCTGATACTTTGTCTCTGCTTTTTGCAGTTGATCGCTCTCGATAAATTTAAAGCCAACAACTACACTTACAATCCCCACGACGAGAAAAAGAAAAACGATCATGATAGTGCTAAATTGCTTCATAATTTACCTCCACTCGGTGATGCTGTAGGTACAACAGAGCCAGGCACTACCTCTCCTAATATGCTCGCCAATGCTCGTACCGCATCAGCCACACTTTTATGTGCAGCAATCACCAAATCTCGCACCACCTGCAAGTCTCCCTGCAATGATTTCATCGTTGTTCCCACATCTGTGCGCACATTGTCTTCTGAAGAAATAGTCACGGTGTAATCTTTTCCAGCCTGGGCAATGATTGCGCTTTTTGCTTTATCAATATCTCCTTGTGCTTTGGTGATTGCTGCATCCACATTGGAGGTATCTTTTCCTTTGGCTTTTGCGGCTCCCGCGCGGCTTCGTACTTTGTCTAACACCTCACTCACTTTTGTGAGATACTTTAGCATCTGGTCTGTCCGTTTTTTATTTACCTCATTAAAATTTTTATTCAATCGATCCACCAAAATTTTTTTCTTCTCATCACGAATGGTCTGCAGTTGTTTTTGAAATGTCTCTCGCTGCGTTTTAAATGTTTCTTTGGCTTTTTCCCGGCGATCTTCCAATTCTTTATTATTAAATGTTCCTCCTCCACTGACAGTATTTGCAGGAGAACGAAGATCACGAGTATCCACACGAAGTTGTTGAAAGGTATTTGTTTTTATATCTTGCGCAAGGGTAGTAATTCCTTTTACTTGCCCATGGGTGGCAATCCCCAAGCCAAAAATAATAAGCGCAATCAGTCCGTGAACCATACATCCAGTATGGATACATTTCTTCTGATTTGTCAACCTACCTGGCGAGGTCAACTACAACCCTTTATTTGGTGCAGGGTCTTGAGAGAATTTCTCTACTTGTCCCATTTTAATTGCATATTCTGCGCGCTGAAGCTCTGTACCAATGTAAATAAGGTGCGACGGCATGACCAAATAATCCCAATCCGTCATTTGCATATACACTTCCATTGCCGTTTTCCCCCGCCATTCTTTCAAAAGTAACCCGCCATTGGGTGCATACAGTTTGGCAACAATTTCATACGCAATGCTTGCTGGTGGTTTTTGTACATATTTGGTGGGACGCCCCACCGCATTTTCCGGAACGGAATCAATTTCCACCGTCACATTGCCGCGCGGATCTTCTTCAAAATGAGTACGAGAAGAAAATCCAAGTTCTTTTTCCAAATTTTCCGAAACTATTTTTTCTACCAGTGCATAATCATCGCTATAAATATGAGCACTATGCGTAATCATGCTAAATGCACCCATGGGCATCCCAGCGCTATCAGCAATCATCTTTTGCATTTTACGAAGCGAAAACACATTGCGCGGCCAGCCGTGCACCATATCTTGACTTCTGAAATGTGTGGTCATAAATAATTTCCCGTCCTGCATGGAACAAAGAATATTCGTCAGACACGGCGTATCGCCTTTATTCACTTCTCCCCAATCTTCTTTGACGTTTGCTGTCACCGCAAGCATTTTTTTGCTAAATGGACGAGTTTTTATAAGGTCAATGATGTTTTGAATTTGATCCACGCCATCGTGATCGCGGAGCCTCTGTCCATAGGTGTAGGCAATACCAGGAATTTGTTTGGCGGATAAAACCTGCGGATAATAAGTAAGTAAATCTTTCTCGCTAAATGGAAAGTAATGCGGCAAGTAAGGCTTGTCGGGATCTTCGTTATAGACGACGGCCATCACATTGAGGAGTTCTTTCAATTCATTTTCCTGCGTATAGCGCGTCGTTTTATTGCGGCCATACCGTATGATGTTGTTTAAAATTTTCAACCACGTTTGGGCCGCAGTTTGGCCATGGATACGAAATCCCATCTGCTCACTAGGAAAAGTAAACGGCTTGGGACGGCTGGTGGGAAAAATTTTGGGCTCGGTGAAAGGTTTTTCTTTTATACTCCCTAAATCATTGACGGTTTTTTGAAGCTCGCTCACTGGTTTCCCTCGCAGATTAACTACTTCCACTGATTTTCTAAAATGTTCGATAGCATCTTTTCCAATTTCTTTCTCAATCTGGCCTTTCTTTTCGTCCCCAATGATAAAAAAATTTTCATCCACACCATTTTTCATAAATTCCAATAGCGCCTGACCACTGCGCGATAAATCTGCTCCCCACAAGACAATTTTACGAAGGTGAGGGTTAGCATAAATATTTCTGATCATCGCAGAAATACCTGCCGAACCATACAGATTTCCAATCACACAGTAGGGTTGATCAGAAAGCATGTTTGCCACCACTTGCCGTTCCGTCCACATGACAGCAACCCCCACGGAATTAGCAGGGTCTTTTACTTGTAATACTTGTTTATAAAGGATAGGCCAATCCATATTATTTTTCCTCCCCAATCCTGCTCGTTTCCGGTTTTCTCTGTCCGACATATTTTGCTGATTTCTTTTTGTAATACGGAATTTCTGCGGGACTTGATAATTCATCAAATGAAAGCGAACAAATGCGCATGCCGGAATACAACATCACCGGAATTCTGCCCATGTTAGCTAGTTCAAGCGTAATATTTCCACGAAACCCGCACTCGATGTTGGCAGCTGTGGAGTGAATGACCACACCCAAGCGACCAATGGATGATCTGCCTTCGAGCCTTCCCGTCAGGTCATCGGGCATTTCAATGTATTCGCGCGTTGCCGCAAGGATAAATTCGCCGGGATGCAAAGTAAACGCCTCACCATCACGAACTTTAATTTCCGTCGTAATTCCTTCAAGCGTTTTGGGATTTTGCGGATCCAAATAGGGCGTTTTACTGTGATTAAATACGCGGTAGACATTTCCTAATTGCAAATCGATCATACACGAACCCAATTGGGTTTTGTAGTTCGGTTTGGGGGTAATTTTTATGCGCCCTGAGGCAAGTGCCTTTTTGATATCCCGATCTGATAAAACCATATGCCACAGTATAGAAAAAATATCTTCAAAGGACAAGACAGAGGATTTAGATTTGATAGCGCCGATAAAACCAATACTTCAAACATTCTACCAGCACTGCATATATTCCCACGAAAAAGATAAGGAATACATAAAATGTGAGTGGTATGGGCACAAATGAGAAAAGTGGTGCAAGCGGACTAATCGGCAAAACCAAAGCAACAGTAGTGATGCCAAAAAGTCCCAAGGCAAAAGCCAAACTTGGCCTGCTTTTCCAAAATGGCACCACAGCGGTACGGATGCTCAGTACAATAAGCGTCTGCAGCACAATGCTTTCCACAAACCAACTCGTTTGAAAAAGCGGTACGGAAGCATGGAAAAACCGAAGGAGTAAAAAAAACGTTACTATATCAAATAATGAACTTGCCGGGCCAAAAACAACCATAAAACGACGAAGAGACACTATGTCCCACTTGCGAGGCCTGGCAAGATACGCCTCGTCTACTTTATCACTCGCCACAAAAAGCTGAGAAACATCATACAAAAGATCATTAAGCAAGACTTGCACCGGGAGCATCGGTAAAAATGGGAGTACCAATGATCCAACCGTCAAACTTATGGTGTTGCCAAAATTTGAACTCGTTCCCATCATGATGTATTTCATCACATTGCCAAAGGTCTTTCTGCCACCCCGCACTCCTTCAGAAAGCACATGCAAATCTTTATGAAGAAGTATGACATCTGCAGACTGGCGGGCAACATCCGTGGCATTATTCACCGATATGCCAATATCAGCAGCGCGAAGCGACGGGCTGTCATTAATGCCATCTCCTAAAAATCCCACCACGTGACCATTTGCTTTGAGCGCCGTAATGATGCGTTCTTTCAGCGTTGGGTCAATTCGTGCAAAAATCGTCGTATTCTCTACCACCGAAGCCAGTTGTTTATCTGTCAATGATGCAAGTGCCGGACCCGTGACCACACCGGTAACGGAAAGACCGATATCAGCACACACCTTCTGAGTTACCAATTCGTTATCACCAGTGAGAATTTTGATCGTAATCCCTTGTTGTTCTAACCGTTTTAATGCTTCAGGAACCGTCTTTTTGGGTGGATCAGAAAAGGTGAGAAATCCTAAAAAGATTAAGTCTTTTTCATCCGACGACGTATACTTTTTTTGTTGGTGCATTGGCCGGTATGCCACGGCTAAAGCTCGAAGTCCATCAGCACTTATTGAGTTAAAATATGCGTGTGCTTTCGTTTTGGCACTCGGCATGAATGAAAATTTTTTCCCACCAATTTCATAGTGTGATGAAAGGGCCAACATATCTTCCGGCGCGCCTTTGACAATAAAGAGAGTTTCTTTATTATTATGCACAACAACCGACACGCGCTTGCGATAGAAGTCGAAAGGAATACTTCCCAAACGGTGATATCCAGAAGCAGTCTCTCCGTCTTTTTTGGCAGCGATAATTGCTCCCTCCATGGGACCGGCAAATCCGGTCTGGAAAAAACTATTCAAAAAGCCATAGTCAAGAATTTTTCTCTCTTCTTTTCCTTCAATATTAGAATATCCATGGAGGGTAATAGTATTTTCTGTAAGCGTCCCGGTTTTATCGGTACAGAGGAGATCCATACTGCCGAAGTTTTCAATAGCCGGCAGACTTTTGACGATGACTCCTTTACGCGACATGCGGATGGCGCCTTTGGAAAGATTTATGGTAATAATCATGGGGAGAAGTTCTGGTGCAAAGGTTATAGCAACGGCGAGCACAAAAAGAAGTGATGACCAAACATCATGCCGAAGGCCAATATGAAAAGCCAAAATGATTGCGGAAAACACGATAGTCAACTTCACGATAAAAGAACCAAAGCGCTCGATCCCTTTTCCAAATTCCGTCTCCGGCCGTTTGCTTACCAGTTCTTTGGCAATTTTTCCCAATTCTGTTTGACTTCCAGTAGTTACCACTAACGCAGTCCCAACGCCTGCAGTCACATTAGTTCCCATCAAAATTTTGTCTGCCTTTTGAGTATCTTTTTCTTGGGGAAATGATTCACCGGTGAGTACAGACTCATCTATCAGCAAATCTTTAGCAACCAATAACCGGCCATCAGCCGGCACAATATCACCAATAGAAAGATACACCACATCGCCCGGCACCACATGAGACATGGGAATTTCTTTTTGTATACCATCGCGAACGACCGTGGCAGTCAGCGACACGCGCTTTTTGAGTTTTTCTGCCCCTTCTATCGCTTGATGCTCTTGGAATACGTCAATAGAAATACTCATGAAAATGATAATTGCCGTGATAAAAAAGTCGGACGTTTGCCCCAACACTCCCGAGAGAGCCCCGGCAAAAAGAAGGAGAAGGACTAACGGATTGGCAAGCTTACTGATAAAACGCTTCAGAAGCGTAGGTTTTTTCTTTTCGACCAGGACATTGCGTCCAAACTCACGAAGTTTCTTTTCCGCTTCTTCCTGTGTGAGTCCTTTTAAGGGAATATCATCCATAATTTCATGGTAGCACAAACTAAAGGTATCGGAGGGCAAATTCGTGGGCTTCTTGCTCTTGTTGGGCGATTTCTCGTTTGGACTGCGCTGCCATGATGGCGTTTCTATGACCCAAAATCACATGACCAATTTCGTGAGCAATCGTATAGACAATCTGCTCATTGGACTGTGCGAAAAGATCATCGCTCAGGACAATAAGATGCTTGCCGGCAACGTCATCCCCGCTAAAGGCAAATGCAAACGCATCGGGAGTGGAAGCCAGAAACCAGCAATCAGCGGTGATGTGATTGATAACTTCCTCCGGCATCACTGCTAACGTCCGGCACACAGCCCACTTCATCGCTCCACTTCCATGAAGCTTTCCATCAAATGCCTGATAAATTTCTCGCAGATATTTCTTCATAAAACGATCATATACTAGCATAACCAATAAAACCTCGCTATAATTCTATCCATGACTCCATTAGTTGCTGCTGTTGCCAAATTACTTGCCATACTCACCGTTTTCACCGACATCGGCATAATCCTTTTTATAGGAAGTGCGCTTCTCTCTATGGCGATCAAACCAATACGGACAAAACGAGAAGTATTACTTAAAAGTATCGCTCCCTATGCACGCATTCTTGCATTTATCGTAGCCATCGCGGCAACCAGCGGGAGTTTATTTTATTCAGAAGTTGCCCATTTTACACCGTGCCTCTTGTGCTGGTGGCAGCGGATTTTGATGTATCCGCAAGTCCTTTTGATCGGATTAGGAATTGTAAAAAAAGATAAAGATATTGCAGGCTATGCGATGGCCATGTCTGGAGTCGGCGGACTTATTTCGCTTTACCACTACTACATCCAACTCGGCGGCAATAAATTTATCCCCTGTTCAACCGTCGGATACTCCATCGACTGTACGCAACGATTTTCCCTGGAATTTGGCTACATCACCATCCCCATGATGGCCCTTTCTGCCTTTGTGGCCATTTTTCTCCTGATGACCGTCGCGAAACAACATCATACCACCTGAATCTCGTTATCCCAACGCCACTTGGTTGTGCTTGCGAAGAATATGAAGCGCTAAAAATAGAGAGGCCAATGTTACGGCGCTTCCGCCGACAAACGGCAACGGAACAGAAAAGGTAGCAAGTGCCCCACCGACAATGGGACCAAAAATCATCCCTATGCTCATATAGGAAGTACTGATTCCCATAATTTCCCCTTGTGACTTGGCATCGACTTCTTTTGATAACAGTGCTTGTATCAATGGTTGAACAAACGCATTGGCAAGAGAGATGCCGATAAGTACCAAGATAAAAAGCAGAAATGTTTTGACAAAAAATAAGATAAAAAATGTGCCGACCAGACCAGCCAAAGCAAAAACTAATGCTTTTACTTCACCGAATGCCTTGGTAACTCGAGCAACGAGAAGTATCTGCACAAAAAAACCTACCAAGCCAAACAAGGTAAATGTCGCGGCAATTTGTGAAGGCTGCAGTCCTAACACTTCTACCGCCACGGGTTGAAAGGCATAGATAAATAGTCCTAAAGCAAACGAATATAAAAGAGAAATCAAAAGGGTGCGACCAACACGTTCATCCAAAAGTGCTCGCACCAATTTTCCAAAATCAAACAATTTTCGATGGCTTACTTGCCCTCGATGCATATTGGTTTCCGGCAAAATTATTGCTGTAAGCACCACTGCGATAGTCGTCACCGATGCGGCAATCAAAAACGGTATTGCCATGCCAAAACCCACGGTGAGAGCGGATATGGCAGGGCCAAAAATAAACCCAAAGCCAAATGATGCACCGATGATACCAAAGCCTTTTGCACGATCTTTGGGCTCGGTCGTATCAGAAATCACCGCTTGAGCCACGGGCAAATTCCCGGCAGTCAACCCATCTAATGCGCGAGCGATAAAGAGAAATATAGCACTCGGCGCAAACGCCATCATGAGAAATGATATGACGGTTCCCACTAAAGAAATGATGAGCAATGGCTTTCTGCCGTAAAGGTCAGAAAGATGCCCAATAATCGGGGTTGCTAAAAATTGCGCAAGTGAAAACGTGGCAAACAAGAGCCCATTTTGAAAATCGGAAAGCCCAAACGAATGCGAGTAGCTATACAAAATCGGGATAATAATCCCGTAGCCCAAGGCATTGACGACGGCAATAAGGGAGATGATAAATAAGTTGCGGTTGTTTTTAAACATAAAAGAGTGATTTTTGTATTATACGAGACAATCTAGTATCATGAAAAGAAGGAAAATATATGGATGCCGATATCGCCAAAGCCAAAAAGAAACTAACTCCCGAGCAATACAACATCTGCTTTTTAAAAGGTACCGAACCGCCGTTTAGCGGAAAATACGTGGATAATCACGAGCCCGGGATGTACGTGTGTGTCAATTGTGGGAAGGAATTATTTAGTAGTGATACCAAATATGACTCAAGTTCTGGCTGGCCGAGCTTCTACGACGTTATCAACCGCGCCAATGTAAAAACCAAACTCGATACGAGTCATGGGATGTGGAGAACAGAAGTGCTGTGTGCCAATTGTGGCGCACATCTGGGCCATCTTTTCTCAGATGGGCCTCATGACAAAACAGGAATGCACTACTGCATAAATTCCCTCGCCTTGGACTTCAAACCAAAAACGTAACTTGGACTACATGCAATGGTAACATCTCATTTTTCCGAAAAGATGTCCCACGATTCCCACTGCCACAAGCGCCCATCCGACCATCATAATCGGAAGTTGAAAATAGTACGCGAGTAAAAATCCTATACCAATGCCACCAACCACATGCGTGACTCCAAAGACACTCATACAACAACTCCCAAATGATCCATTGCAACACATACACATATCATTTTTACTTTTCATAAACATCACCTCCGTTTCCTATCTATCAGCATAGCAAATGGGTAGTTGAGGTTGTCAAGGGAGATTTTATCAACGAAATATGGTAAAATTTTACCTGTTGGCGCGGTGGCGAAGTGGTAACGCGGGAGTCTGCAAAACTTCTATGCAAGGGTTCGATTCCCTTCCGCGCCTCAGACATGATAAAATATGGCTTTACTGGGTGACTAGTTCAGCGGTAGAACGCTTTCCTGATAAGAAAGAGGCGCATGGTCCGACTCCATGGTCACCCACCAATACTCCATCTGCCAAAAATCCCTGTGGATAATAGCCTGCCTCGCGATGTTTCTTTCAAAGTAAGCTCCCCCGCTTCAATAGTTCCGCCAAACCCTTGCAAACAATCCGAAAGTACGTTTTCCAACATGAGCGCTGATGCAGAAATAGCATACGCATTGATCAAAAAAAATACTGGTGTTTTTGATAAAATCATTTTGCACTGCGCCATAAGCATAGGAAAGTGTTTGGAAAAATCCCACGTTTCTCCCTGCGGCCCGTGTCCATACACCGGAGGATCCAGAATTATCCCATCATAGACCACTCCCCGCGTATGCTCTCGTTTCGTAAACTTGAGCGCATCATCTACTATCCATCGAATAGAAGTATCATCAAGACGAGAAGCATGTTGATTTTCTTTTGCCCAAGCAATCGAAGGTTTCGAAGCATCCACATGCGTCACCGTAGCGCCAGCTTCTGCGGCAATCAGTGAAGCGAGTCCCGTATAGGCAAAAAGATTCAGGATATTAAGTTTGCGATGTGCTTTTTGAATACGTTCCTGTATCCATCGCCACTGCACTGCCTGCTCCGGAAAAATGCCGGTATGCTTAAACGGGGTAAGTTTTGCAATCAAAGAAAGATGATGGTACTGCAGTTGCCAGCTGTCGGGCATAGAAGTTTTTACCACCCACCGTTCCCCGCTTGCAGTTTTTTCAAATACTGCATCTGCTTTATCCCACTCAATCTGGGACAACGAAGGCTGCCACAAAATCTGCGGATCCGGCCGGGAAAGGACGTATACACCGAACCGTTCAAGTCGCCTGCCATTACCAGTATCCAAAAGTTCGTAATCAGACCACGGCTCGGGAGTCAATACAATCATATAGTTTGATTATAGCAACGAAACCACAAAAAATCCCCCTTTGGGGGAAATTTTGTTTGATAACCGAATGGTGACAGGAACGGTTTTGAGAGAATCGCGACCTTCTTAAGTACACCCTAAGAAAGGATCTTGATGCGATTTAATGCGCTGCTCTCAAGCAGCGCTGATAATCTCCCTCACTCTTCATGCAGTGATTTGTGACAATGTGCATGCTTTGTGAGATCGATTTTTTAAATAGAAAGGAGGTGATCCATCCCCAGCTTCGGCTAGGGATACCTTGTTACGACTTAGTCCCCATCGCTGAGTTCGGCTTCGACCGTTAAAAACGGCCTTCGGCCGCCCCCAACTTTGTTGGCTTGACGGGCGGTGTGTACAAGACCCGAGAACGTATTCACCGCAGCCTGCTGATCTGCGATTACTACCGATTCCGACTTCATGGGGGCGG
>Ga0209515_10003196_pt1 | contig 23874 bp, 22 predicted proteins | sample Subgroupgradi54m_FD_187454 | JGI IMG/M metagenome (GOLD analysis project Ga0209515, IMG submission 187454) | Subsurface groundwater microbial communities from S. Glens Falls, New York, USA - GMW60B uncontaminated upgradient, 5.4 m (SPAdes)... ... | reverse complement strand
AGTATCAGAGCTTCGACGCGTTGCAGTTCACCAACTTGAAAGTCATCGAGGGCTGGGTATGAGCGCCCGCTTCGCCTGCACGGCGTGCGGCGGCACGCTCGAACTGCGCGCCGAGGGCGTCAGCGAGAGCCTCGCCTGCCAGCACTGCGGCGCGGTGCTCGACGCGCGCGACCCGAAGACGGTCTTCATGGCCGCCATGTCCATGGTGTCGACGGCCCGCGTCGAGTTCGCGCACGCGCCGACGTAGTCGATATCGTGCGCCCCAACCCGAGCCTCATTCATCGCCTCGCGCACCGCGCTCACCGCGGAGGTCGCCGACGGATCGCAGCGATGCATCGACGCCGGGTGAAACGCCGTCCCGTAGCCGAGCACTTCCGCGTGCGCGTGCGCGCCGCGCCGTCGCGCCTCGTCGAGCGTTTCGAGCACGAACACCGCCGCCCCCTCCCCGAGCAGCGTGCCGCTGCGCCGCGCGTGCAGCGGCGAGAACACCGGCCGCGATTCTAGCTCCCCGGTCGCCAGCAACCCCAGGCAATAGAAGCCGAGAAATGTTTGCAGGCACAACTCTTCCACGGCGCCGACGACCACCGCTTTCACGCGGCCGAGTTGCAACAGCCGCATCGCGTACCCGATCGCGTCGAGCCCCGCCGAAAACCCCGTCGAGATCGTCGAGTTCGCACCCCGCAGTTGGAACCGGATTGAAATTTGGCTCGCGGGAGAATTCATGACGACGTTGGGGAACAACGCGGGGTTGACGTAGCGCGGCCCCTCGCGCAGCCCTTCCAAATCGAATTCGCTGATCGACCGCACGCTGCCCATAGTGCAGCCGAGCACGACACCGATGTCCTTGCGCGCTTCGGGCGTGATCTCGAGCTTCGCGTCATCGAGCGCCAACTTGGCGGCGACCAGCGCCAGTCGCGTCGTGCGATCGAGCGTCCGGATCCCCTTCGGGCCGAGATGGTCTTCCGGCGAAAAGGCGGTGATTTCGCCGCCGGTGTGACATCGGTAGGGCTGCGTATCGAACAGCGTGATGGGTTTGATGCCGGACGTGCCCGCAAAGCAGTTGCGCCAAAACTCGTCTCGGCCGGTGCCATTGGGTGCCACCACACCGATTCCCGTTATTGCGACCCGCGCTAAACGGTCCGACGTCATGGGCGTAGATTTGCACGAAAAACGATAAGATGTCAACTATGTTGTTTAATTTTATAACGTCTTTCGTGCATTTGCAGATATTAAGTAACGCTAAAAGGTATTTTTATCTTGTAAACCGTGCCTTGGATTGGTACAAAGCTAACTAACGTGGCTCTGCCTAACACGACCCCACAAGCAATGGCGATCGGACAGCGACTAGCTCAAATTCTTTCAGAGCGGGGGCTCGGCCCTATGGACCTCGTGGAGAAAACAGGAATTTCTCACACGACGGTCTACAACTGGATTAAAGGCGTCCAGGAGCCCACCCCGAAGAATCGCGAAGTCATTTGCAAGGCGCTCCACATCGCGGAGAGCGAGCTGTTCACCGAATCGCACCCGCAAGTCACCGCTCAGCCCGACTCGTTTTGGTTCGTGCTGCAGCACCTCGGCTACACGCCCGACGATCTCTCTGTATTAACCCCGGATGATTGGCGCATCATCCGCAGCGTCCTCGAGCCGCTCATTCAGACCACGCTCGAGCGCCGCGGCAAAAGCCCCCACACCGTCGCCGGCACCGCCACCGGTAGCCAAACGTCCAAATACATCTTCATCGTCGACGATGAAATCCGCATGTGCCACATCCTCGCCAGCGCGCTGCAGGAGCGCGGCTTCGTGACCGACTACGCGTTCAACGGGCGCGCCGCGCTCGATCGGCTGCTCAAGCGCAAAGAGAAACCGGATTTGATTCTGCTCGACTTGCACATGCCCGGCATGGACGGCTACGAGTTCCTGCGCCAAGTGCGCCAAGTGAACAGCGACTCGAAAGTCATCGTTGTCACGGCCCACCCGTCCGACCTCGCCGAGCTCCATGCGGCTGACCTCAAGATCGAAGGCTTCTTCGAAAAGCCGATCATCGTCAAAGACGTCGTCGACCAAACCGAAGAGCTTCTGCGGTAAACGACTGAGCCAACCCGCGCCGTCCTCTCGCTTGATCGGGCACGCGCTCGCTCGCGGCACATCCCCCACGCGATGAGCCCCGACAAGACCGCCGCGGCCCGCCAAGTGTTGCTCGTCAGCGGCGACGTCGACCTGCGTCACCGCCTCTACGATTTGCTCACGCGCCACGGCTACGTGGTCACCACGGTCTCGCACGGTGCCGCCGTCAAAGAGAAGATGGTCAATGAGCGGCCGCACCTCATCATCGCCAACAGCTTGGCCAACGACGTGCCCGGCTGGGGATTTGCCGATTGGATCCGGCGGTTCAACGACTACGTCCCGATCATCATTCTCGGCCACCCGGGCGAAGAGCCGCCGGACCCGCGCACCGTCAGCGACATCCAGGCGTATCTGCGCATCGATGTCTCCGACGAGGCGCTGCTCGCCATGGTCAACCGATGGGTGCTCCAGGCGCCCGGCGTGCCGAGCGAACCAATCCAGCGGATCAATTATCCGGGCACGATCCTCGCGATCGACGACGAGCCGGACTATTTGCGCTCACTCGAAGAGTTTCTGCAGGTGCGCGGCTGCACGGTGGTGACGGCGATCTCGGGCGAAGAAGGGCTGGCGGATGTGAAGCAGCATGAGCCGAGCCTGGTGCTGCTCGACCTGAAAATGCCGGGCATGGACGGGCTGGAAGCGCTGAAGAAGATCAAGGAACTGCGACCGGAGCTGCCAGTCGTGGTGATGACCGCCGTCAACGATCAGCAGTCCGTCGCGCTGGCCTTCGCGATGGGCGCGTTTGAATACATCATCAAGCCGTACAATTTCAGCGCGCTGAAAACGATTCTCTCGTATATGAAGAACAAGATCGGCTGACGCGCTCGCTCGGCGGCGAGGGTCGCCGGACGGATCGTTGACGCGGCGTCAGGCGGTTAGCGAACTGGCCGCTGCGCGTACGGCTCCAATCCTTCCTTCGCGCGTGCGATCGCCCAGCTGTGGTTCCAGCGAAAGAGCGGTCGCAGCACGGGTGTCAGCACTCGGATAAATCCTCGTCGCGCGTCGACACGCCAATCGAAGCGCACGTGCGTGCCGCTCGGCGTCGGTGTCAGCGTCCAGATCCCCCGCCCAGCCAGGTCGCCCGCGACGGTGAACTCGAACTCGCGCGGCGGCTCCATCCGCACCATCGTCGACACCGTGCGCAACTGATACGGCAGCCGCCCGTGAAAGATGTGCGTCGACGTCCCGTCCACGCGCGGCGGGCCGTCGGCCTCGACCCGCAAGTACACCGCCGCCCACCACTCGGTGTAGGTGCGCGGATCGCTCAGCGCCGCAAAGACGCTTTCAATCGGCGCCGCGACATCCCACTCGTCGAGGAAGGTGTATGAAAGCATGGCTGGCTGAGAATCAATTCTCTGGAGAATCTGGCATGTGTGCAGATATCAGTCCGATTTCCAGATCATCGAGCTGGATGCGGATCTGCCTGCGATTGAAAACCGAGGATGTCGAGAGCCTCCATATAAATAAGCTGTCTATCCGAAGTCCACACCTACAAACCCAAGATAGCAGTTTCTCGGCAGACTTTCCCCAGTCTGAAATCTCTTCCTCCGTCAGGTGCAGACACCCACCTCATGGACGCTCGGACGTCTTGAATAACTGATATCCTCTGATGAAATCTTCGAGCGCGACGAACGGACTTGTCCAGAAGATGTCCGGGTCGTCGTAGTCTGAGAGCGGCGGAAGTGCGGCGTCATTCGTCCACATGACTCGGAGGACGTCGATATGCTCTTGGACACGATCAGCAGGACGCTGCGGAGATTCCGCAATACCGGTCGGCTTCGGATGCTGGGCGAAAAATGCCCAAATCGCTTCAGTCGCGGAGACGTCACTCGTCACGCGACCGAGGAATGGCAGCGAGTGGTCGTCCGGTCCGCCGGGCCATGTGTGCCCGCCTCCCTCGACCGCATAGAGCACGACCGCCCGGCCCGCTTGGCAATCTGATGTCGATGCTTGCCACACTTGCGTCGGATCGTCCGCGTCTCGGTGTGGTAGGTGGCTCACAATGGTTGAGTCGTGCGAACAGGCGGCGACGCGTTGCCAGTGCGCGATCGTGTCCGGCACTGAGAGGGTTCGTCCTCCCAGCGCGCGCACCGCCCCCCCTTCCCAGTGCACGTAGGCATCCCGTGTTCCGTGAAATTCGATCACCGACACGGGCTGGGAGGGAGCGCACGATTGGGCGATCAGATCCGGCAACGTGCCGTCGACCGGTCCGATCGCGGCGAGCTGATCCGACAGCTCGCAAGCGAGCCGCTGCACGAACATCGCGCCGTTCGACATGCCGGTGGCGTACACACGGTCAGGATCGACCGCCAGCTCCTGCTTCAGATGCCGGATGAGCGAGCGGACAAAGCCCACATCATCATAGTTGCGCGCTCCCCAGATCGGGAACGGCGACCGGCCGTCGTTCCAATGGTCCTTGATGCCGCTGGGATACGCGACGATGAATCCTGCTCGATCGGCGAGCTCGCTAAACCGCGTGATCGCCGCGATGTCCTCGGCGGTCTGCAGGCGGCCATGGAAGACCAGCACCAGCGGTATCGGGTGGGTGCCGTCATACGACGCGGGGAGGTGAATGCGATAGACACGCCGAAACTCGCCAACCTGCAACCAGAGCCGCGGGCTCACTTTGAGGGGGACCGTGTGTATAAGCTTCAGGGCAACCGCGTGTGCAAAGGGACAGTGCGCTGCTTGCCCGACGAGGAATAATACCAGCAAGCACGCGACCGATCGAACCCGCCCGCTCCGCATAACTGCGCTCCCGCGCCCACGCTCGTCTCGAGACGAGCTGGCGTGCGTAATAGACCGTCGAGAGCGGCAAGAGCGTCACGAAAATGCCCTATGCGTCACCGCATAGGGCTGGGTGGTGCCGAGTCTTCGGCAACCCAGCCGCCCTGCCCTCTCGGGTGTAGGCCTGTGGCTTTGCGTCCCCGGATTTCTCCGGGTTTGCCCTTTTCGGACCGTCAATAATCGTCTTTATTGCTCAAAGAATTAGTTAAAGCTTATCACAATTTCACAAATCGTGCCTGCCGGCTGACCAGCTTGTTCCTCGAAAAACATGAAGCCGTGGCAGCATGGTACAAGCCGCCGCGGCTTCCGGTCTTGGTGAGTAAGTAGCGGGGCGGGATTTGAACCTGCAGCCTTCGGGGTTATGAGCTTAGACCAGTATATCGACGCTGTTGGCCTGTTTGTCATATTCGTTTGGCTTCATAAGGGTTGCGACAAGCTCGTCTTGCGCCTGTTCCCGGCTGTTTAAGGATCTTGCGGCCTGGTCTGTTAGCATGGCAACGACGCGGGCATCAGGTCGACAGCGCGTACACCACTGGTCGACTTGTCGATTTGCGGATCACCCCACCCGCGACTAAGGGCCGAAGGATGCGGTAGACCTGCACCCGCTCCACGCCGAGGAGCCGCTGGAGGTCTGCCACAGTTGCCCGGCCCCGCCCACGCAGCTCAATGACCAACCGCTCCTGCTGGCGCGTTAAAGTCAGCCATCTTGCCGATCGCGGAAGCGCGAGGTGCTGAATCCGCTCGTACGTGCGCTGCAGCGTCTGTTCGACGGCGAGGGCGACGTACTCCATCCACGAGGTGAGGTCCTCATCGGCTCGGTCGACGCGTTGGAGCACGGCATAGTAGCCTTCGTGATCCTCCTTGTAGTACTGATCGACGGCGAAGAGATGCTCGGTATCAAACCCGCGGTGATAGAGCACCCACGTCGCCAGGGCGCGCGCGAGCCGCCCGTTGCCATCCGTAAACGGGTGCAACCGGGCTAGTTCATAATGCACGCACGCCGACGCGACAATGGGGTGCATCGAGTGGCCCGGCCCTTCGAGCCACGCGATGAGCGCGCGGGTGCCGGGTTTAGCGGCGGCCGGACCCGGCGGCCGATAGACGACCCGGCCCGCCGACATGACGACATTCGCCGTGCGCTTGTAGTGCCCGATGTGCTGCGGCGGGAGTAGTCCGCGCATTAGCAGTCGATGAAGCTTCAGCAGGCTCGCTTCGGTAACGCGTGTGGTCGCCGGTTGCCGGGCGATCCAGCGGAGTGTGGCCAAGTAGTTGAGGACTTCTTGCTTCGCGCGATCCCGTACCCTTGCTTGGCGCGTGCCAGCGAGTGCCTGCACTTCCGGCAGCGTCAGCGGATTGCCTTCGATGGCGGTGGAAAAGTGCGCGCGCCGGATTAGCGCATCAATGCGGATCGCTTCCAGCCAGGCGACCTGGACGGGGGCGGTGAGTATTCGCGTCCGCAGCGCTTCCGCGTTGCTGATCCGCGCTAAGAGCGCCTCCGTGATGGTGTAGTCAGGACGATACATGGCCTGAGTGTAGGGAGCGGCAATCCTGCTGTCAAGGTATAGTGTATCATTAGTGTATCCTTTGTGTGCCGCCGCCCTTCGCGAGCCGCCAGCACGAAGCTTGCTTCTCGGTTCGCGGTGATTTCGGTTGGTGTGGGTGTGGAGTAAGCCTGCCGTGTTGATACCACTGTGGTCCCAGGCTCTCAGATTGCTGCTGGCATCCGAGCGAAAGGGAGCGAGCGGTCCCGACAAACGATCCTTCTCACTTATCTTCACGCATACTCGGGTTGACAAGTCAGAGTCCAGGAACGGTCCTCTTTCAGGCCATTGCGAAGCAATGTGTTGGGGTGGCGCTGGCAGAGTAGCAAAAACGGGTTACGGCGGATTGCCGTAACCCGTTGTGGACGAATGGTAGCGGGGGCACGTTCTGAGACTTACTTCGACGCGCTTGACTATGAGCGGATTAATTTCGGAACCGGCGAGCTGGTGACTGCCTGACGGACGAGCGCGACCGTCACACGGTCTTCAGAAAGCGCCGGACTTGGTCGTGGCTGCCGTAGAGCACGTAGTGAACCAGATCGCCGGAGCGGCGGTAGATGACCCGTGTGTGGATGTCGACGCGAAATTCGAAATAGTCGCCGCGCAGGTGGGTCATACCGAGGCCTTCGGGCCACTGGCGGCTGTCGATGGCGTACTGGAATTTCTCGATGGCTTTGAGGAGCTTGGCCGCTTGCGCAGCGGAGAGCTGGCGAGTGGTGTCGAGGAAGGAGCGCTGATACGCAAACCGCATCAGGCCGAGCGGCCAAGATGACGCTTGAGATAGCGCAAGGAGTCCGCGGTGTTGGTATGCGTGGCCGCAGGCGGCTGGGAGGCCAGCCGCTCAATACTCTTCCACTCCGCATCCGTAAACGGATCGCTGGAGGGCACGGGTTCAATTCGAGTCAGGGCCACGCGGCCGCCCTGGATCACGAACCCGACGAGATCATGTTGCGTCTTCAGATGCAACGCCTCGCGCACTGCCTTGGGCAGGGTGATCTGGGCTTTGGCGCCGACCGGCGAGGTAATCAGTTTTGTCGTCATGAGCATCTCCTGGATTCCGGGATTCCCAACTCAACCATATCACGGCCTTTCTACAGCGTCAAGCTGGAGCCACCAGCGGGCGGCGACACACAAAGGATACACAAATGATACACTATGCCTTGACAGTGGGGTGGTCGCTCTCTACATCCAGGCCATGTATCACCCAGCCTACACGATCACGGAGACCCTCTTAGCGCGGATCAGCGACGCGGAAGCACTGCGGACGCGCATCCTCACCGCCCCCGTCCAGGTCGCCTGGCTGGAAACAATCCGTGTTGATGCCCTGATCCGGCGTGCGCACTTCTCCACCGGCCCGTGGTTGCCAGCAGGCTCATTCGAAAATCGACAAGCCGACCAGTGGTGTACGAGCTGTCGACATAATGTTCGCGCCGCGCCATGCTAACACTGTGCTAACAAACCAGCCGTCAGCCAGGTCTCACCACTGTCGCACCCATCCTGAGCAATTCTCCCTCTCCTGACTGCTCCGCGCTAAAATAGGTGCTTCGGGGGGTACGGGGTGGGGGTGTAGGATTCCTCCTGATTGACTCCCACGCCGCGCAGAGAATTTTGCAGCCCGAGTTCGGATGCCATTCTCTTGATGAGATGAGAAGAGTGCTTGCTGGCCTGATTTTAGTGTTGGGTCTAGGGGCTGCGTGTGCCAACAACGATGAACTGGCGATCAAGCAGAGATCAGACGAAGTGGTTCGAGGGTGTCGCAGCTTTGAAGAGAAAGTACGAGCACTGCGGCAATACGTACATGAGAAAATGAGACTTTTGAACACAAACCTCGATGCGAACAAGGTATATCCTCTGAATACTATCCAAAGGCTCGACTCTAGGTTAGGTGGGTATTGTGACCAGCAAGCAGATGTTTTTATGCACTTAGCCCAAAAACAGGGGATTACGACGCGAATGGTTTGGTTGTATCGCCAGCATCCGAAGAATGACGATGATTCCTGTCATACGATTGCTGAAGCTCGTGACGGTGCTCGATGGGTGATCGTTGATCCGCTGCTCAATCTGGAACTCAAGAACAAAGATGGAAAGATGGCATCACGGGATGATGTGACCGACGACCCCGATATAATACGGCGGCTTCCTAATTTTAAAGAATTAGAACATGAGGCCCCGTGTCGGTTCGAAAATGAGGGATGGATCGAAATATATACTAATCGGAATCAGTCCCGTGTGGTGTGGACATTAGAAGGGGAAACCAATTAGGACACTACAGCCCGCAGCGATGAATCTCAATCAGGATCGTGTCATCAATCCGATTTATCGCGGGGTGAAACGAGGCATACAGGTCGCCTTGGAGAATCAGTGCTGGGGGTCAGCGGTTACTCTCATCTTCTGCGGTATTGATATGCTGGTACACCTGGGAAGACCAGAGGGGCAGGCGGAGGTCACGACAGAGGATTTTGAGGCCTGGGTTGATCGGCACATTGTTATCGACAGTCCGACAAGGATTACTCCTGGCGAATTTTACAGTGCACGCTGCGCCGTGGTGCACACCTACGGTGTCGAATCTCGCCGAACAAAAGGTGGCAGGGCACGAAGAATAGCGTTTGTAGTCCACGAAGGCCGTCCCATCGTATACAACGAAACATTGCATCCTGATTTCCTGCTGTTGGATGTTCCGTCATTTGCTGATGCGTTTTTTCGGGGCATGGATCGATTTCTCATCGAGATCTTCGCTGATCCAACGAGAAAGAAACTTGTGGAGCCTCGATTAGAGGAGCTTTTAAACGCCATGCCCTATGATGAAGCGGCGGTGGATCAATAACGATAATGCTGGTATTTCGCTTACCGACTACAAATCCAGCAGCTTGGACGGCGTGAGCTTGAAGGCTTTGGCGAGCTTCTCCAGGGTATCTAGTCGTGGGTACGGGGGCTGGGCGCTTTCAAGCTGTTGGATGTGTTTGTAATCCAACTCGGCTAGCTCCGAGAGCTGTTGCTGTGTATAGCCTGCCTGCTTGCGTAAGGCTCGAAGCCGTCGTCCAAATCGTCGTCGGATATCATCAGCCATAACATCGTCATTCTTCCAGGCCTTCTGTGAGCTTGACACCGTTAGGAACCGGTGTTATTGTCGGCACCATCAGGGGCAGGGGAGAGGATTGACTGATGCGGAGAAAACTAGGACTCGCGAGTGTGCTATTTCTGCCTCTGGAGTGCGGCTCCGATCCTCTGCTGGCTTCTGAGATGAGAGGATGAAGAAAGCCGTTGTCTTCGCGGCGATCTTTTACTTCCACTCAGTCGCGCCGTGTGCTGCTGTCCTGTTGGAACCAGGCGACATCGTGGTCGTGAATAAGGACGATGCGTCGCTAGGGTTCGGGGGATTAGGCAATCTGGTGCGGGTCAATCCGACGACAGGCCAGCAAACGCTCATTTCGACCGGGGGCAGCCTGTATGATCCGGTCTATGCCGCGATGGCTCCAGATGGGCAGATTGACGTCGTGAATGAGCAGGCGGGAGGCGGGCAACTCGGTAACGTCGTCCGGGTCGATCCCACAACAGGTGCTCAAACCATCATCTCCTCCGACGGCTACCTCTTAAACTCCGAAGGCATCGCCATTGATAGCCACGGCAATCTGATCGTGGCGGTGAAAGATGACGCGGCGTTAGGCTTCGGGGGGCCGGGTGCACTAATCCGCATCAATCCCACCACCGGCCAGCAGACGGTGATTTCTACGGCTGGCAACTTCGCTGACCCGGTGGGGGTAGCCATCGCCAAGGATGGACAGTTATTTGTGGTGGATGACGAGGCGTTCGGGAGTCCGGGGGCTGTCTTTCGCGTGGACCCCACAACCGGCACCCAAACCGTCATCTCGGCAGCGGGATTCTTTGAGAACCCCGAAGGCATTGCGATTGATGCCACGGGGGATCTGATTGTGGTCGACAAGGGGAATGCGAGCCACCCTCCAGGGAAACTCATCCGAGTGAACCCGCTAACCGGGGCGCAATCCCTGATTGCCTCAGGCGGGCGGCTGTTCAGTCCAACCGGCGTGGCTATCAATGCTGACGGCACGTTCATTGTCGTCGATGAACAGGCGGGGTCTAGCGATGCACTGGGTAGCGTGATTAGGGTTGATCCGATCACAGGGTCACAAACGACCATCTCATCGGGCGGTTATTTCCTGAACTCTATCGGTGATGCGATTGTCCCTGAAGCACTACCTGTTGTCCCCGAACCCTCCTCACTGCTCTTGCTCGGTGCTGGTCTGCTCGGACTCGTGGGTGGTGGTGTCTTGCGGAGAAGGGATGGCAGATGCTAAAGAGAAGACAGCAATGGGTGCTTGGGATCACCGCGATTCTAACAGCACTGCTGTGGAGTTTCGTAAACCTCGCACGGCACAATGGCGGCTATGAAGGCAATCCCACCGTCGCATTTGTCTTATTATGGTTCGCAGCCGCGATCATTTGCTGGCTGCTCCGCTAAGGAGCGACGATGTGGCGACGAGTAGGGTAGATGGACGGTATACTAATACAAACGCATCAAGTGATGTGACACAAGCGTCTGATCTTTTGTGGAGACCATGCATGCGTTGTCCGTTGGATCGTGCCCCACGTCGCATCGAGATGCTCAAACCAGCGGTTGGTGGTCGCTTCGTAGCGCACACGCCGCCAGATGCGCTCCTGGGGATTCAGCGCCGGTTGATAGGGCGGCAGATACTCCAGGTGGAGCCGACGATGGGTCGCCAGGAAGCGCCGGATGACGTCGCCCCGATGCCAACTGGCGCCATCGACGTACAGCCACAGCCGATACCCTCGGAGCCGCCGGCACAGGTGCCGGAGCACCAGCACGAAGCCCTCCCGGTTCCCTTTGGGGGTTCTCACGAGCCCGTACCGTCCCAGCAGCGGCGCCACCCATCCCGAGAGATTGAGCCGCTCATGATGCTGGCTGGTCGTGGGAATCCGCAGCCGCGTGCCCCGAAGGGCCCACCCTCTCCCAAGGCGCGGATGCAGGGTAAAGCCCGTTTCATCCTGAAAGACGACGGTCTCGCGCGGTCCCAGGGTCTGGAGTTTTTTTTAACCGACGCTGGAACCGCGTGGCATCGGCCGTCCGCGCCTGCAGGTACGCATGACTGGCCCGCGTCAGACGAAACCCCGACTGGTGCATCCACATCTGGGCTTGCCGCACCTTCAAGCCGATGCCAAACTCCCGCTTCAAGTGCACCACCAGTGTGGGCCCATCCCACTGCACCCGCGGCAGCCCAAAGACCTGGGGCGACTGCTCCAGCTGCTGCGCCAGCCGATGGCGAAGGGCGGGCGTCAGTCGGGCCGGGCGGCCGGGACGGGGCTTGGGCCTCATCGAGCGCACGCCCTCGGCGTTCAGCCCGTGCATCCACCGGTTCAAGCTCATCCGAGTCACACCCAGCACGTCCACGATCCAACTGGGACGCTGCCCTTCCAGGACCAACAAGAGGGCGGCAATCTTCAGGCCGATCCGCGCCCCAGGGATCTCCTTGGCGATGGCCACCAAGCGTTCCCGGGTGGCCTCGGGGTGCCTCAACGCTAACGTCGGGGGTCTCATGCCGCCAGGGTATCATTGGGAGGCTCAGTATGTCACTTTATTTAGTGCGTTTGTATTAGGCGACAGATGAACTTGATTCAGTAAGGCTAGAGCGGTCAATCTGATCCTTGGGGTGAAGTGAGGAAAAATGAGGAGAGGGGGTGGCAGCGAACTAAGCCGAATTTGCGCACTTGTCTTGAGCACAACAGACATCAGTAAGCCTCCCTCCTCGGCGTCCGATCTCGACGCTATCCTGTTCCAAATTAGCCCCGCTAGCAACAAACGCTTCGTCCAGTACGTGCAATCTCTGCGACGTAAGAAACGTTACATCCCTTCTCAGTTTCAGTCCGAGTCAAAGACGCTGCTCCGGCTGTTCCAGCAGTGGAAGCCCTTTGTCACAACGCAGCAGGTCGTGCTCGCTCTTCCTGACTCCGTCATCAAAGAGACAGAGCGGCTCAGCGCATGGGTCAAGCATCTTTTCACTGAGCAAGAAGTTACACGGTTACGCCAAAGATTCGGTTATCCCTACGCATGGCAGTACCCTATCAGGGACTATTTCATCACGGGCCGGATGCCAAGGCCGAGCTTCAAGGCGCGGATCGACTATCACGACGCGCCCCATTTCTCCGAGGCCGCGCTGTCCATCACCATCGATGGCAGCACCACCCTACATGACATCATCAGCCGTCCCTTCTGGAATGTGGTCGAGAGCTATCAAACATTCCTAGCCGATCCTCAATCGACGAGGCAGCGTGTCAGGAACCACACACCGTTACAGGTGACGCACCAGGACGAAGAAATCCGCTTAAGGGTTTTTGCAGACACTACGCAGGCAGTGGTGAAGCAACATTGGAAGACCTTGGGCATTCCACAGCTCCAGGAGACGTTGTGCGGTGCTGGCCTGAAAGCGAGGAAGAGCTTGGGGCCGGATATGATTAGTCTGCTCAACGGGGAAAATCCGATCTCTGATCCGGAGAGAGCGCGAGTGTACCGCTTCAGGTTGAAACAGAAAGGTCTGAGATGATTTAACGAACTTGCGTTCTGTAATGGCGGCCAGTAGGCGGCGCGTTTACTGTGAGGGTAGAGTTCGCTCTACCCTTTCTTCTTTGCTGACATGAGGTGAACCGATGAACAACGAAGCAGCCGCTTACCGCACCCAGAGCCTCTACGAAGCAAGCTTCTTGCTTGCTCGCGGGTTCAAATTGATCGCTGCGAACACCGATGGCCCGAAAGCCACCCTCCTCTTCGCCGATTCTGTCGACCTGCAACAAACGATCTTGGATTTCTACAACAGCAAAGGCATGGTACGAGCGAAACCCTTTGTTGACGCCTATCGGAGTTTGAAGGACATGGTGTTTCGGCGATAGCGACTAACCAAGGCCAGATGAGGTGAGAGGCGAATGGAACGGAACAAACAGCTTCAACGGTTACAAACGCTCCGGGCGACGGTGAAAAAATGGCTCCTTGTTACCGACATGCAGCCCTTAGATGCCGTGCTCTCGACGGTGATTGCGAACCGGATGAACAGCGATCCGTTGTGGTTGTTTCTCATCGGCCCGCCGAGCAGTGCGAAGACGGAACTCATTCAGCCGCTCAAGCAGCTAGAGTACGTCTACCCGCTATCAAGCCTGACCCCGCAGACGTTCGCGAGTGGGTACGTCGGTAAAGAGGAAAGTTTGCTGAACAAACTCAAGCGGAACGACATTCTGACCTTCAAAGACTTCACAAGCATCCTGACCATGCACCGTGACAACCGAGGAGCCATACTAGGCCAGCTCCGAGAGATTTATGATGGACATTACCGCAAGACGTTCGGTACAGGCGGGGATGTGAACTGGTCAGGCAAACTCGGTTTCATCGCTGGCGTGACGCCGATCATTGATACGCATTACGCCGTGTTCAACACGCTCGGCGAGCGATTCATCCAGGTGCGCATGCGGCCCGTCAACGAGATTCAGGTAGCCAGGAAAGCGATGCGGAATAACGGACGTGAAGGGGACATGCGGGCGGAGATCGCCACTGCCATGAAGCAGTTCTTGGCAGGTACGACCATCCCCAACATTGAGGAGATCGAGCTACCCAAGGCGCTCGAAACCCAACTCGCAAACTTGGCAGCGTTTACGGTCAAAGCCCGGAGTGCCATCATGCGGGACGGTCGTACGAGGGAGGTCGGCTACATTCCCGATGCCGAAGCTCCGCCACGGTTCGCTAAGCAGCTCCTCCTCCTGGCCCAAGCCTCACCCATCTTGAGAGCCGCCACACGAGTAGGCAGCCAGGAAATGCGACTCGTGTTACGGGCGGCGCTCGACTGCTTGCCTGCCGACCGATTGAAGGTGGTCAAGATGCTTTGTCGGAATCGAACACCGTTGTCCATCAGCGAGCTTGCCCGGATGCTCCACATGCCGATTCCAACTACCGACAGAGTGCTTGAAGAGCTTACGTGCCACGGCGTGGTTGCATCGGACAAGGCCGGAAGAGAACGGCTGTGCCGCCTCTCCGACTGGTCGCGGATGCGGCTGCGCGGATTCTTCTCCGAAGTGTCAAGGGGGATGCAGTCCGCTACGCCATGTTACTGAGAGAGGCCCTCTGACGTTTCGGAGAAGGTCGAGAGCAAGGATGCCAACTAATACTCCTGCCAAATTGCCCCCCCAAACAAGCCAAGTTTGCTCGGAAATACGCTCAGATGAGCATGGTTTCTGACAAAGTTCTACCTGCTGACGTCTATCGTGCAACTTCTTCTGTGTCAATATCTTCTAGCTACACCATTGCGAACCGACTGTTACACAACCCAGTTGTGAAGGAAGCTGTTGCGGCACATATACTGAGGTACAATTCGGTCAAGTCTCTCGGTCGCGATCTCAAGAAGCTTCGCAAATTTACCCGCCCTATTTGGAGGGGAAAACAGCGTATCGAAATTCCAGATGGAGCTGTCAGGTTAGGAGCTATTCAAACCATTCTGAAGGCTGTCAGCGTTGAGGAGGAGGCCGCCCAGTCGTCTACCTTGATCAATCTCTCAGCTCTCAATGTCGCAGATGTTGAGCGCATCACTGCGGCGCTCGGCGCGGATCAGCATGCCGGACAAGGTTCGGTCGCGCCTCCCGCGTCGCCCACGACGGTTCCACACGGATCACGGCGAGCGGAGGACTCGGCAGCGCATGACGAATGAGACCGACTGACGGAGCACGGTTCAAGCCCGATGCCTGAAAACAGCTCCGCGAACGGACAAGCTATGCAGTGGAGCTGCTCTGACCAGGAAGCTGCTCCGCCTACAGACCATGACGCACGCCTCGATGCAGCCGCCACCCTGCTCAGTCGGTGGCTCATTCGATTGTGGAAGCAAGAGCATCAAAGATCGGTTGACATAAATGATGCAAAATGATATTTTCATTCCATGCCAAAACTGTTGCCTCTGCTTCAGCAGTTGGAAACATACCGACTTGACCGCCGAATCACGCAAGCGCAACTCGCCAAGATGCTCGGTGTAAAAGTAGTGACGGTTAGCCGATGGTTCAATGGGCACACCCAGCCCCGCAAAATGCAGGAGCACCACATCCGCAAGTTGCTCAAGCAGGCTCCGCGATGACACGCGCCGTGGGCTATCTTCGACGCTCGACTGACAAGCAAGATCAGTCCATCGAGGATCAGCGCCGGGCGATTCAACGGCACGCCGTCGCGCAGGGTTGGGAGGTCGTGGGCTGGTTCATGGATGACGCGATCTCCGGTGCCTTCAGCGAAAACCGCAGCGACTTTCAGCGCATGATTGCCGCCGCGCAGCAACAGCCCCGCCCGTTCGACACCGTGCTCGTCTACGACATCAGCCGCTTCAGCCGTGGGGATAACGACGAGGCGGGCTATTACCGCTACTTGCTCCGTCGGCACGGTGTCGATGTTGTCTACATCGCGGATAATCTGCGCGGCGACGATTCCGATGACTTGATCATCGGCACGATGCAATGGGTGAAGCACCAGCAGATCAAGGACATCTCGCGGGACACGATCCGGGGTCTGGTGACGCTGGCTAGCCAGGGCTGGTCGGCTGGCCGACCGACGCCATATGGGTACGTCCGTGCGATTGTTTCCACTGACGGTAGCCGCCAGCGCGTGCCTGTCGGAGTACGCGTCAGCAAACTCGAAACCGATCGCGTCACGCTTGAACTTGGCGAGCCAGCCACCGTCGCCGTCGTCCAACGCATCTTCCAGTCGTACACCGGCGGGTTTGGTCTCCGCACCATCGCCAGCCAGTTGAACGGAGAGCACGTCCCGGCGCCCCGTGGCGGCACATGGACAACGTCCTGCATCCGGGCGATGCTGATGAATCCGGTCTATTACGGCGCATCGGTCTGGAACCGCCGGACGCTGGGCAAATTCCATCGCGTACAGGATGGCCAAGCGGTTGCGAAAAGTCGCGTGCACACTCGCAAGGTGCAAATCAACCCGGAGAGCGCCTGGATCGTCAAGGAACATGCGTTCCCGGCCATCGTGACCAAAGAACTTTGGCAGGTTGCGCAGAGCAAACGGGGTCAGCGAGCCAGCAGTCGTCTGTGGAATGGCCGGGCGACCAGTTCGCCGTATCTATTTTCCGGGTTAGCCATCTGCGGCCACTGTCGGCACCGGCTGCATGGCATGACGAAGGTAGATCGCAAGAAGAACGTCTGGCCAGCCTATATTTGCAGCGGTCGGGTTAATCGAGGCGCGTCGGTCTGTCGTGCTCCGGCCTTTGCGCAGCGAGACTTGGAACCCTGTATCATCAATCGCCTCGCCGAGCGAACCCGCCAAGCCTACAGCCCCGAAAAGCTGCGGTCTTATCTCCTTGCTGGCTTCTCCGAGCGGTCGGCTGATCCAGAGGCGGGGCTGGCAACGATCGGGCAGCTATTGGCCCAAAATGACCGGAAGATCAATGCTCTGCTCGACAGCGTCGACCCGCGACACCGCGACTTGCTAAACCTGAAGCTCGATGAGCTGCGGAAGGAGCGACTCCGGCTTGAGGAGCAAAAAGCGGAACTGACGAACCGGAAAACCGCGTCGATCGATGCAAATCGGGCTACGGACGAGGCGTTGGCTTACCTCAGCCGATTCCCTGAAGTCTTTGGGCAAGGCGCACCGGCCGAGCGAAAAGAATACCTCAAGGCGTTTCTGGCGTCGCTAGAGGTCTTCCCAGAAAAACGAGAAGCCGCAGCATCATGGTACAAGATGCCACGGCTTCCTGTCTTGGTAAGTATGGTAGCGGGGGCAGGATTTGAACCTGCGGCCTTCGGGTTATGAGCCCGACGAGCTACCTGACTGCTCCACCCCGCAGCGAAGACTATAGTTCGATTATAGAGAGTCGACGGCGGAAGTCAACGTAAGCACCCATCGTCGTCGACGGAAATCAGCGGTCGTTGAGGTCGGAAGGGTCGATCGTGACGACGAACTCGTCGCGCTTGGCGACCTTGAACGTCGAGCGCATGAGGCCCTCGACGTAGGTCGGGTTGGACAGCAGCTGCGCGTGCTCGTGCAGGAGCTGCTCGTGCGAGCGCTGCAGCGCGGCGAGCTTGTGGTCCATCTTGCGCTGCTTGCATGCGATGACGGCTTGCTGCACGGCGCCCGGGCCGAGTGCCAGTGCTGCGACCGCGACGACGATCACGACCTGCAGCCGCACGTCCTCGTTGAGCCGATTGAACGCCGCCCGCGCGCGGCCGACCGTTGACGACACGAGCGGCAGTCGCGGCATCACGCGGCCGCCTTCGATGCCGCGCCTTGCCCGGCGCGCTTGCGGTTGAGCGGCCACTGCGTGCCCGCGTAGACCGCGCGTTTGCCGAGTTGCTCTTCGATGCGCAGCAACTCGTTGTACTTGGCCACGCGCTCGCTGCGCGAGAGCGAGCCGGTCTTGATCTGGCCCGCGTTGGTCGCGACCGCGAGGTGCGCGATCGTCACGTCCTCGGTCTCGCCCGAGCGGTGCGAGATGATCGTCCCGTAGTTCGCGCGCTTGGCCATCGCGATTGAGTCGAGCGTCTCGGTGAGCGAGCCGATCTGGTTGACCTTGATGAGGATTGCGTTGGCGGTGTGCTCGTCGATGCCGCGCTTCAAACGTTGGACATTCGTGACGAACAAGTCGTCGCCCACGATCTGCACGCGCGCGCCGATCCGCTGCGTCAGCCGCCGCCACCCGGACCAGTCGTCCTCGCCGAGGCCGTCCTCAATCGACACGAGCGGATACTGCGACGACCACCGCTCGTACATGCCGATCAGCTCGTCGGCGGTGCGCGTCTTGTTCGGCTCGCTCTTGAAGAAATGGTAGCCGCCGTCCTTGACCCACTCGTTGCCGGCGCAGTCGAGCGCGAGCATGATGTGCTTGCCCGGCTTGTAGCCCGCCTGCTCGATCGCCTGCATCACGACCTGGATCGCTTCCTCATTCGACGACAGGTTCGGCGCGAAGCCGCCCTCGTCGCCGACGGACGTCGTCGAGCCGCGCTTCTTGAGGATCTGCTTCAGCGTCGCGAAGACTTCAGCACCCATGCGCAGCGCCTCGGCAAACGTCGGCGCGCCGATGGGCACGATCATGAACTCTTGGATGTCGAGCGTGTTGTCGGCGTGGGCGCCGCCGTTGACGATGTTCATGAGCGGCACGGGCAGCAACGTGGCCTTCGTCCCGCCGAGGTAGCGGAACAGCGGCAGGTTCTTGGAGGCGGCGGCAGCGTGCGCGCACGCGAGCGAGACGCCGAGGATGGCGTTCGCGCCGAGGTTGGCTTTGTTGGGCGTGCCGTCGAGCTTGAGCAACCGATTGTCGACGTCGCGCGCGTCACCGGCGTCTTTGCCCTTCAGCGCCTTCGCAATCGGCCCGCGTACGTTCGCGACGGCCTTCAACACACCCTTCCCGCCGTAGCGCTTCGGGTCCTTGTCGCGCAGCTCGAGCGCTTCGTGGCTGCCTGTCGACGCGCCGGATGGGACCGCGGCGCGGCCGACCTTGCCGTTGGTGAGGATCACATCAACTTCAATCGTGGGATTTCCACGAGAATCGAGGATTTCACGAGCGGTGACTGATTTGATGGTTGGCATGGGGCGAATTATAGCGCACTCCGGCAACACATGGCAACGGAAAGATCAGACCGCCAGAAAATGGACCCTTTCTGATCCCATGAAACCGATTGCTTTTGAATTCAGAGGCCGTTGCAACGTGCTCTGCGGACATGGATAGCAACATGTTTCAATATTTTATTAACAATAAAGCATTCCCATCGTATCCTACGAAAGTCCGCGCGTCATTGACACTCCGAGAGGCCGTATGCTATAGTCAATCTGTTGTACGACAACCACTACCCGCGAGGAGCCATTGTCTTCCGATGCGCAAACTCCGCTATTTTCTTGAGCTTCACTGGGCGAAATTTGCAGTCCTGGCAATACTGGCCGCAACCATTGCCCTCCCAGCGTTCGTTCTCAGCAAGATTGATTCCTACCAGCGTCTTTATATCGTCGCTCTGCTGTCGATTTTCCCGCTTGAGGCCATTATCAGCGCCGCCTCATTTGTCGCCTTTCTCTATTGGCTGCACTACGGCGGGGGCAGCTTCAGCAAGATGTCCAAGAGCAACATCCGGGGCCGAGACATCAACATCAAGTGGGACGAGGTCATCGGCATGGATGAGGCCAAGCAAGAGGCGTGGGAGGTCGTCGAGCTGCTCAAGGACCACTCTAAGGTTGAACAGATCGGCGGCAAGGTACTGCGCGGTATCCTGCTGAGCGGCCCACCAGGCTGCGGCAAGACCTACCTGGCCAAAGCCATCGCGACCGAGGCGGATTTGCCCTTCCTCTCGATCTCCGGTTCCGAGTTCGTCGAAATCTTCGTCGGTACGGGCCCGGCGCGCGTGCGCAAGGTGTTCAAGAAGGCCCAGCAAATGGCGCGCATCCACGGCGGCTGCATCATCTTCATCGATGAGCTCGATGCCGTCGGCACGTCGCGGGGTGCTGACCTTGGATTCGGCGCCCAGACCGAGCGCAACAACACCGTCAACGAGCTGCTGGTCCAGATGGATGGCCTCGAGAGCGCCAAGAACAACATCGTCGTCATCGGCGCGACCAACGCCGGCGAGGACGTGCTCGACCAAGCACTGCTCCGCCCCGGCCGTCTCGACCGCAAGATCTACGTCGACAAGCCGGGCCTCGAGGACCGCGAGAAGCTGTTCAAGTTTTACCTGACCAAGGTCAAGGCCGACTCGTCGATCGACGCCGGCCGCCTCGCTCGCCGCTCGGTGTGGAAGTCGCCGGCAGAGATCGAGAACATCGTCAAGGAATCAGCGCTCATCGCCACGCGCAACAAGCATTCGCTGATCACGTACAAGGACATCTCCGAGGCGTTCGAGCGCATCGATATGGGTTCGAAGCGCCACCAGAAGATGCTCGAGACCGAGCGGCGCGACACGGCCTATCACGAGGCCGGCCACTTGATCGCGCTGTGGTTCCTGCACCCGACCGACGACGTGTTCAAGGCGTCGATCTACATGCGCCGCTCGTCGCTGGGTGTCGTCTACCATGTGCCGCGACACGAGTACTACAGCAGCACACGCGACAAGTTGCTGGCGGACATCAAAGTTGCGCTGGCCGGCTATGTTTCGGAGAAACTCAAGTGCCACTCGACGACTTCCGGCGTCAGCGCGGACTTCGGCCACGCGATGGGTGTGGCGCACACGATGGTGTGGCGCTATGGCATGGGCACGAACGGCTTCGTCGGCAACTACGAAATGCTGACCGGCTCGTGGGTGTTCCGCTCGGGTGCCTCCGGCGACCAACTGTCGGACCGGTTCAAGGAAAAGCTCAACGACGAGACGCACACAATCTTGCAGATGTGCACGAAGGATGTCGAGGAGCTGCTCCGGCGCGAGGACGTGCTGCTGGAGCGATTCAAGGACGAACTGTTGAAGCGCAACGAGCTTGAATACGATGAAATTGAAGCGATCTTCACGGAATACGGACGGCAGCGCCCGCTGCCGAATTATGCACCCACGACGGCGTTGCCGTCGTCATAACGCCGGACCGTGGCGATGAGCAGCCGCTTGCGCGGTCACGGATTCGTCGCGTACTCCCTGGCGGTCGCCCTTTGGGTCGGCGGCTGCACCCCGAGCTACCACTCCGCCCAAATCCCGTCGACGATCCAGCAGATCTGCACCGACGAATACAAGATGAATGTGACCGTCAAGATGGTCGGTCACACGCTCGCAGTGCACCTGCACCACGACGGGATCCTCGAGGCGATCGGCAACCGGGTCGAGCTGGCCGATACCGCCAACGAAATCCTGGGCAACATCATCGAAGTCATCCACCGCGTGATCTTGAGCTCCGACGCGGAGGTGCGCTTCTACCTGGTGCTCGCGTCTGACCCGAAGGTCCCCGGCGTCGCGTTTACGCTCGTGCGGTATCTTGACGACGTCAAGCGCGCCAACGCGAACATGCTCACCCCGACGGAGTTTTATTCGCGCACGGTCTTCGACCTGCGCCAGGTCGGCACCGTGGGCTTGAGCCTCGACCAACTCGTGCCCGGCGATATCCAGATGGAGCAGTTCCTCAGCTGGCAGCTGGCGAAGCGGATCCAGGGGCGGCTCGTCGAGACAATGCAACGGCGCGGCACGGCGGTGCCGGAGCTGCAGTGCGTCGGGGAATACCAGCAAGGCGAGTTCGCGTTTACGCTCGGGCTCGAGCCGCGGCCCGGCACGTCAGCGACGGATTCGGATTTGGTCCAGCAGGCGTTTCAAGACGCGGCGGTCGTCATCGCGCAAGTGCTCTCCGACTACCGCTTCGAGAAGTTCGACACGGTCCGGCTTATCCACCCCACGACCGGCCGCAGCCTCTTGCTTCCCAAGACGCGCCTCGAGCTGCTCAAGTAGCTCGGAGCGCTGTCCGTTTTTTCTATCGTTTCGCGCGATTCCCTCGTACGCCGCTTCGCAACGCAACCTTCGCCACCCTCCCGTCGACCCGCACGCGCCCGTCGAGCATCAATTGGATCGCCCGCGGATAGAGCCGGTGCTCGACGAGGTGGACGCGCGCCAGCAGCGACTGCAGCGTGTCGTTGTCGCGGATCGGCACCATTTGCTGCAGCAGGATCGGACCGTGGTCGACTTGCTCGTCGACGAGATGCACGGTGACACCGGTGACTTTCGCCCCCCACTCGAGCGCGTCGGCGACGGCGTGCCCGCCGGGAAACGCCGGCAGCAATGCCGGGTGGATGTTGAGGATGCGGTGCTGGAAGTGCTGCACGAACGCCGGCGAGAGAATGCGCATGAAGCCCGCGAGGACCACGAGCTCGACGCGGTGGCTGTCGAGCAGCAGCATCACCGCTCGCTCGAACTCGGCCTTGCTCGCGAAACTCTTGGGATCCACGTAGTGCGCCGGGACGCGAGCCCGCTGGGCGCGCGTGAGTGCTACCGCGTCGGCGCGGTCGGAAACAACTAACGCCACTCGCGCGCGCAGACGTCCTGCGCGAGTGGCGTTGAGAATCGCCTGCAAGTTGGTCCCCTGCCCGGAGCAAAGGACGGCAATGGAGGATCGCCCCCGTCGACGAGCCGTCCGCGAGGCCAAGGCCGTGCCCTACGCGAGCAGCTTATCGATTCGGCGCACGAGCTCTTGCTTCGGCTGCGCACCGACGATCCGGTCGACTTCCTGGCCGCCCTTGAAGAGCAGCAACGTGGGGATATTCATGACGCGGTACTGCGCCGCGACTTGGGGATGATCGTCAACGTTCATCTTCGCGAACTTGACCTTGCCCTGATACTGGCCGGCCAGCTCGTCGATCACCGGGCCGATCAACCGGCACGGGCCGCACCACGGCGCCCACATATCGACGAGCACCGGGGTGGCGGACTTAAGGACTTCCTGGTCGAACTTGTTCTCACCGAGCTCTGACACCGCACCTGCCATCGCTTCCTCCGCGTTCCTTCGCGCACGCATCGCGTGCTGCGCCGTCGTCGTAGTCGTAACAATATTATACCGCGAAATGCTGATTTCCGCTCATCGCGCCTGCCCGCCGGCGGCGCGCCCGTCTCGGTTGGCCGGCCGCGAGGATCATGCGGGACGCTCGGTCGGCGCGCCGACGCTGTTGATCCGGTGGATCATCTCGATGAGCCGTCCGCAATCGCGCCGGTTGAAGACGAACACCAGCCGAGGCAGCTGAGCCAAGTCGGGCTCGTCGGCCTCGGCCGGGAGTGCCGCGGCCTGTTGGATCGCGCCCGAGAGCAGGATGTCTTGGAAGTCGCGGTTGAGCCGCTCGACAAACTTCTCGGGCAGCGGGCGCTTGAGGCGCAGGACGACTTGGTTGCCGACATAGCGCAACGAGTGGTAGACGGTGTAGAAATCTTGGATGAATGTCGCCGCGTCCTCGGCGGTGCGGACCACGCGATAGAGCGAGCGGTCGCTCGCCGAGATCATCCCTTCGCTGACGAGCTGCTGATTCATGAACCGCAGCAGCGGCCGCCAGAACGGCCGGCGCTCGGGTTCGATGAACACGATCGGCCGCGGGTCGGACTTGCCCGTCTGCACGAGGGTGAGCGACTCGAATCCCTCGTCGAGCGTGCCGAACCCGCCCGGGAACAGCGCGGTCGCGTGCGATTCTTTGAGGAACAGCAGCTTGCGCGTAAAGAAATATTTGCACGTGATCAGCTTGCCGTCGCTCGCGATGACGGTGTTCGCCTCTTGCTCGAACGGCAGGCGGATGTTGAGCCCGAAGCTCGCCTCGCGCCCCGCGCCCTCGTGGCCGGCGAACATAATACCGCTCGCCGCGCCCGTGATCACCATCCACCCCGCCTGCGCCATCAGTCGGCCGAACTCCTTCGCCATCACATACGCCGGGTGCTCGCTGCTGACGCGCGCCGAGCCGAACATCGCGACCTTGTGGACGCGGCGATACGGCTT
>Ga0209515_10003194_pt1 | contig 23888 bp, 22 predicted proteins | sample Subgroupgradi54m_FD_187454 | JGI IMG/M metagenome (GOLD analysis project Ga0209515, IMG submission 187454) | Subsurface groundwater microbial communities from S. Glens Falls, New York, USA - GMW60B uncontaminated upgradient, 5.4 m (SPAdes)... ... | reverse complement strand
TTGAAGAAATGGAAGGAAAAATTGACGAGTTAACAAAATTGAAGGCTGAGCATGTTATGAGTAAGAAAGTGATTTTTACTCGACCAGACACACCGATTATGCGCGCTCTTTCCAGAATGATTGCACGCAAAGTCCGCCAATTGCCGGTAATCTCTCAAGACAATGTGCTTATTGGTATGGTTACGAAAGGGGATATCTTTGATGTACTTTTCAAGAAACATTTTTTGAGATTTACTCACAAAGACAGCAAAGTAAAAATTCGTCCTTGACAAAGGAGATCCCTCTTCTATAGACTATAATCCCAGGGAGCCTCTGATGAAACACTGGGACTTTTTTTTAGAGAATATATATTATATAAACATATCACAAGAGCTGTAAGGCTCTTTTTTTATACAAGGAGGTTCATATGATGACCAATGGGAAAGCAGAACATTTTCAAAATCTTATCTCTGTTGCCTCGTCGCTTTTTTATGGTACGATTGACCACTATCAAAAAATGGGACTTCAGTATATGGATGTGCCAGAAATTGTGGGTATTACGGGTGCATGCGAAAACGTTGATACTCTCTTTAAAGTAGGAAATCGCTTAGACTTACCACTTTTTTTCACTCAAACGGGCCAGCTAGCGCTGGAACAAGCATTACAAAGTGCGCATGGCATGTATACCATCATTCATTCGGGGCGAGACGAGGAAATAGAGGACGAACGACACCTTCGTCAGTTTCGACTGACAGAAGAAGAATTCGACTGTACGATGGCGGGGATGACGCGTGAATCCTATGATGAGGAAAAAATGTACGAGGCGCTTCTTGTTCACGTAGAAAAAGCAACAAAAGCTATGGTTTCAGCAATTATTGAGACGAATAAAAAATCATTAGCTACCACCTATAAACGTGACCCGGCGGTGCTAAAAGAAATCCTGAATCGGCCATATCTGCGGGTGTTGTATGAAGATGCCATCGAGATGTTGGTGAAAGAAGGGTACGACCTTTCCTTTGGAGACGATTTGGGGGCAGAACACGAAGCGAAAATTGTGGAATTGGTAAACAAGAAGAAAAAGGGCTATGGAGAAAGTGTCGAAACATGTTCGCCGGTGTTTATTATGCGCTACCCGAAAGAGATTAAATTTTTTAACATGAAGGTTTCTACCAAAGACGAACGCGTGGTGCTTTCTGCAGATTGTATCTTTCCTTTTTCGGGCGAGGCAGTTGGCTCTGCAGTGCGAGAACACGATGGAGTAAAATTGCTTGTCCGTCTTTTGACGTCAACCATGTTTAAGCTCCACGAGCAGCGTGGCGGAAAGTATGAAGACTTCCGCTGGTACACAGAAGGGATGATTCTTTCTCAAAAGACCCTGCCCCATGCAGGATATGGTATTGGCAATGAACGGATCATCCAGTTCGCTTTAGGGCAGCGAGATATCCAGCAATGTTGCCTTTTTGCTCTTATGAACGGACAAACTGGTGATTGGGATGCATCTCGACGCGGCGGGCTCCCAATGATTTCCCATCGCAAGACCGTACTTTTATCTATTGGAAAAGAAGAAAACAAAGAAAAGCTTTTGCCGTATATCAAACGCATTCGAAACGATGGACATGTATTTTATGCAACGGATAAAACACATGTGTTTTTGAGTCGCTACGGTGTGCCGTCTACTAAGGTGTATAAGATAAGTGAAGCAGGTAAGCCTAATCTACAGGATTTATTGCGCAGGGACATGTTTGATCTTATTGTTAACATTCCGACGAATCCGAAACATAGCAAAGACGAAGCAACCGATGGCCAGTTTATTCGGCAAACCGCGATTGAAACCGGTACGACGATTATCACGGATGCCGATACTGCCCAGGAACTTCTGGAGAAATTGGCCAAGCGCGCATCGGTCCCTGTTGCCAAGACAACTTCTTGACACAGAAAGAAATATACGATAAAGAAGAATAAGTATGAATGAAGTACTTTTTTATGACGTTGGGCAATCGTATGAGGTAAATTACGGTCAAGGACCGTTTGGAGCATTTGCAGTCACTTCTCCTGAAGTACTGCCAAGAACTGAACAACATACATTTTTAGGATATTCGGTAGATATACCGTTTGGTATCCCCGCTGGTCCTCTGCTTAATAGTCAATTTATTACGGCTGCGTGGGAGGAAGGGTTTTCTCTTACGACATATAAAACCGTTCGAGGAAACGAGTACCCTTGTCATCCATACCCGAATGTGATTAAGATATTTTCTCCAAACAAAGATATTCATCCAGGCGATATGGTGCACGGTGAACTTGATATGTCAACTATTGATGTCACACAAGATGGTATTACCAATTCGTTTGGTGTGCCCTCAAAACCACCGGATATTTGGCAGGAGGATGTCAGTCGGGCGCTTCGTGCGATGAAAAAAGGGAATCTCCTTATTTTAAGTTTCATGGGCACAAAAAAAGAAGGCATGTCACGAGACGAGTATATTGCAAACTTTGTTGCGACGCTGCAACTTGCCAGGCAGACCGGCGCTCCGGTTTTGGAAGTAAACTTTTCTTGTCCAAACGTGGGTCGCGAGGGACTCATTTGTAATGATATCGAAACTTCCCGCGATTTGCTTGAGGCAATGAAACCGGTAAAAGGCAATGTTCCTCTTTTGGTGAAAATTGGGTATTTTGCTAAGGAGCAGCAAAAAGATCTCGAGCATCTTTTAGAAGCAATTCATGCAAATGCCGATGGGGTGGTTGCCATCAACACTATTCAGGCAAAAGTCGTTGATGATAAAGGCGGGCAAATTCTTCCAGGGAGTCCGGTACGATTATATAGTGGCATTTGTGGCGCGGCCATTCGTTGGGCAGGATTAGAAATGGCCCAGCGTATTATGGCAATTAAACAACAAAAAGGATGGAAGGATTTTGCTGTTGTTGGTGTAGGCGGTGTTACAGCCCCTGATGATTACTTTGCGTACATGAAGCTCGGAGTTGATGCCGTACAGTCTGCAACTGGTGCGATGTGGCGGCCCACTCTGGCATTGGAGATTCGTGAGCAACTAGACAAATGAATTTCCGACAGAAACTGAATTTCATTGTCGTAAAAAATAGCTCGCTTCTGTGTGTCGGACTGGATAGCGATATCGAAAAAATTCCCGAGCACCTTCAAAAAGAACACTATCCACAGTTTAGCTTTAATAAAGTGATCATTGATGCGACGCATGATCTCGTCTGTGCATATAAGCCTAATATCGCATTTTATGAAGCAGGAGGACTCTCGGGGATTAAGCAGCTTTTTAAAACGTGCGAGTATATTAAGACGAACTATCCTGATGTTGTTCTTATTGTTGATGCAAAGCGCGCGGATATTGGTACAACGAACGTTGGATATGTTCGATTTATCTTTGATGAACTGGGAGCAGATGCAGTAACACTTCACCCTTATCTTGGTCAGGAAGCGCTGCAGCCGTTTTTAGAGCGTGAGGATAAAATGTGTATTGTCCTTTGTCGCACCTCCAATCCCGGCGCTGGAGAATTTCAGGATTTGATGGTCGGTGATGAGCCACTGTATCTTCATGTTGCACGCAGGGTCTCAAAAGAATGGAATAAGAAAGACAACTGCATGCTTGTTGTGGGTGCAACATACCCAGAAGAGCTTGCAAAGATTCGAGCAATAGTTGGTGACATGACGTTACTTGTGCCCGGTGTCGGGGCTCAAGGAGGAGATGTTGAAAAAACAATAAAAGCGGGAAAGAACTCTAAAGGTGCTGGTATGATTATCAATTCTTCTCGCGGCATTATTTTTGCATCAAACGGAGAGGATTTTGCGCAAAAAGCAAGAAGTGAGGCGGAACGATTACAAATGGAAATTAATAAATATAGGTAAGGAGGATTGTATGAAAGATGTTGTGTCAATTCTTAAAGATGTTGGGGCGGTATTGGTTGATGATCATTTTGTCTATACGTCAGAAAAGCATGGAGGTGTGTACATCAATAAAGATAGCCTCTATCCCCACACAAAAGAAACATCCAAGATTGGGAAAATGTTTGCAGAGAAGTTTAAGAATAAAAAAATTGATGTAGTGGCGGCACCGGCCTTGGGCGGCATCATCCTTTCTCAATGGACAGCCTATCACCTTTCAAAATTAAAAGGAAAAGAGGTGCTAGGGATCTATACTGAGAAGGATACAGAGAAGAACCAAATATTCACACGCGGGTACGATAAGCTTGTTAAAGGTAAGAACGTTTTGGTCATTGAAGATCTGACGACCACCGGCGGATCGGTTAAGAAAGTAGTTGATAGCGTGCGGGTTGCAGGCGGAAATGTGATGGCCGTATGCGTGATGGTAAATCGTGATCCGGTCAATGTGACTTCGGAAACTGTTGGCGCGCCGTTTTCGGCACTTGGCATCCTTAAGGCAGAAGCGTTTGATGAAGCAAATTGTCCGCTTTGTAAAAAAGGAGTTCCGATCAATACATCGGTTGGTCACGGGAAGAAATATTTGGAAGCCGCGAAGTAGTGCTATACTCAAGGAGTGAAAACCTATACCTTGACGATCTGCGGGTTGAAACGGGAATTACCGCTTGTCCACATCAGCAAAACCAATCTTCTTGCTAATTTTACTTTCCTTGGAGATGTTGAGCTTGTGGATTGTCTGGCGGATACGTTGGCTGCCCAACTAAAAAACAGTGGCGCTGACTACCTCGTCTGCCCGCATGTGAAAGTAGTTCCTCTGGTGCACGGTGTGGCCAAACGGTTGGGGCACAAACGCTTTGTTGTGTGTCGAAAAACGGTCAAACCGTATATGAGCTCACCGGTTATTCTTAAACCTCTCCCCCACTTCCCAAAGCATGTGCAGCCGATGGTGATCAACGGTTCGGATGCGGAAGTGTTGAAAGGGAAAAAAGTTATCATCATTGATGACGTCGTTTCTACCGGCATCACAATGCAGATGGCCACAAAACTGATGGCAATGGTTGGCGCAACAGTTATCGAGTGTGTTGCAGTGATTAAGCAAGGGGATACGCTACTTACCAATATTGCTCACCTTACGTATCTTCAGAAACTTCCTATATTTACTTGATTCTGTTTGATCCAGTTGACAACTCATAGTGGTTGTTCTAATGTAGCGGTACAGCGTAATACCCTCGGTATCCCGAGATCAAGAAAAAACCATGGATACAAAAGAGAGAAATCTCAATTTTTTATTATTTATTTTTATCCCGATGGTACCGTCGGGATTTTTCGTCTGATGAGCTCTATCAGATGAGGAAGGAGTTTTATGTCAGTGCAACAAGAAGCGCCAACATTTACTATTCCTCCGCAAGCAATGAGGTTGAATTTCCATTCCGATGGCGTTCGGGCCGTTCTGCCCGACTCTTTTAGCGATATCCCCGAGGTTTTTTCTGTGGTAAATCGTCAAAGAGTTGATGCTGGCAAGCTGGAGGGGGCAGATCCACAACTCATCGCTGATCTTCAAGCTCTCGGATATGCCACGTATACGCTAGAGGCCATGGGGAAGCCGTTATACACTACTATCTTTCAGGACCGTGATGTCTCCCTTGAGCCGTATCAATTCGATCCCTCTGTACGGCAATCGCTTGTGGAGCAAGGTTTCAAACTGCTTCGCACCGAGGTAGGAAATACCACCAGTTTTGCTTCTGGCGGGCAATGGGGAGAAAGCCAGGGGGTTCTTCGAATAGAATATGGTGACGAGCCAATTTTTGTTTCGACGCAAGGAAAGGATGCGTGGTATGCCGTGATGGGAGGGTACAAGCAATTGATCGGTGAGATTGCGGATAACGAAAAGAGAAATGCCATGCAGAGGAATTTCACTCATGGGTATTTTGATCAAGATATTCTTGTGTCTGCAGTTCGGTCGCACATGGGTCCGAATGCGCACATCCGTTACGAGCGGATACCCGTAGCCATACTGGGAAAGCCCGGAGTCACCGGTGAGGATACGCTCGTGCGGTACTTTCCTGATGCACGCGTTGCAGTAGATGAGAACGGACAAAAACTCCCTATTGAAAATGCAGACAAACGGGAGCGTCACGTGGTGCCGTGGGAAGAGATGTATGCAGCACTTCCTGCCTCAACAAAATGAATAATGAATGAAACGTCTATAGTAAACGACGAGTACACGCATATAATGTATGATTACCCGCTCAAACGCGGGATTTTTTGTTCTGTTTGACGGTGGAACGGGACTCGCTATGTTCCATATTGCAGAATGACGCGATTGGTTTCACCTGATAGCACTTTGACATAGTGAAAGCGAAAACGTAGACAGCGGCACTGTGGATGCAAAAAATTGTTTCCAGAACGCTGCTGTTTACTGAAAAACCCAGGTCAGTAAATAAACCGAGCAGTAGATATGAGGTGATTAGGAATTTTCGCTGGGTGAGTTCGCATCAGCATCTACAAGGAGGACATAATGTCCCGCATCAAATTGCTTGTTTTGGTCGTCGTGCTCATTGCGTTGAGCATGTCATCCTTTGTAGGCACCAGTGGTGCTACCCGGTCTCCGTCGCAAGAGGAGAACACCGCGCACTTTGTCGATGAAACAGAAGTTGATGCAGTTGAATCGGCATTCGGCGCCGAACTGCAACTCCTTTTGGGTCAAGCTACCGACAAGAAGGCGTTTGTCATCAACGGTCGTACGTTCACCCGAGCGAAGTTGGGTGGAAAAGAAGTTGTCATGTTTCTTTCCGGTGGCAGTATCTACAACAGTGCTTTGACCACCCAAACGGCGTTTGACAACTTCAACGTCCGCAGACTGATCTTCAGTGGAATCGCCGGTGGAATCAACCCGCAACGGAACATCGGCGATGTGGTCATCGGACGCCAGAGCGCGGAGTACATGGAACTCCTCGCTGCCCGTGAGAATTCTGATGGGACGTTTCAATTGCCAGGTTGGTTTAAAGCCACAGGCAAAAATTTCCTCTTCCTGTTCCCGCAGTCAAACTGGGTTACCAGAAAAGGGGGCCAACCCGATCAAGAACAGGAAATGCGTTGGTTCCCCGGCAATCCGGATATGATTGCGGTCGCAGAAAAGGTAGCCTCGCGCGTTGTTCTCAAGAAGTGCGGCCTCGACAGGGACAACAAAGAAGTCTGTCTCGACAAACAGCCGAAAGTCGTGACCGGCAATTTGGTGATGGGCCCGCTTTACATGGACAATGCTCGTATGCGGCAATGGGTCTATGAAGTGTTCGCGGCTGATGCGCTGGCGATGGAGGAAGTGTACCACGCCTGCTACGTCAACGCCAAACCATGTCTGATGCTCCGATCTCTTTCAGATTTGGCCGGGGGTGGTCCTGGAGAAAATGAGATTAATACTTTCTTCAGGATCGCGGCGGACAATTCGGCGCTGCTCCTTTTGGAGATTTTAAAGGAGCTACCTGCGGAAGTGCCACCAACGGTCGTTGGACTCGTTCTGGTTGGCCCGAAGGAAGATAAGGGCTGGAGCGAGGCTCACTACCGCGCTTCTCAGTACGTGGAACAGCAGATTCCAGGTGTCCGGTCGGTCATCATCGAGAAGCTCAACCCGGCGGATCAACCGAACGTGACGCTAGATCAGGCTGTGGCTGGCATGAAGGCGGAAGGCGCCAAGCTGATCATCACGACCTCCGATGCGTTTCAGGTCGATACACTGGCCGTCGCCAAGAAGAACCCGGATCTCACGTTCATCAACGTATCCGGCGATGACGTGTTGAAGGGTGTGGCACCAGCCAATCTCGGCAATGTCATGGGCCGTATGGAGTACATGAAAATGGTCGGCGGCTGCGCAGCGGCATTGGCAACCAAAACCAATGACATCGGCTATCTTGGTCCGCTGATCAACGATGAGACTCGTCGTTTGGTGTCGTCGGCATATCTGGGCGCGCGCTACTGCTGGCAGGCGTACCGTAAGGGCGACCCCACGAAGCTGAAGTTCGAGGTCAAGTGGATCGGCTTTTGGTTCAACATCCCCGGGGTCACGCTCGATCCCACGGAAGTGGCCAACAGCTTTTACAATAGTGGCGCAGACGTGGTGATGTCCGGCATAGACACGACCGAAGCAATCGTCGTGGCCGGGCAGCGCAGCAATAAGGGCGAAAAGGTGTGGGCGGTGCCTTATGACTACAAAGGCGCGTGCGACATCGCCCCGAAAGTCTGCCTGGGTGTGCCGTACTTTAACTGGGGGCCTGCTTACGCGAAGATCATTGCCGACTTTAGGGCGGGCTCATGGAAGCAAAGCTGGGACTGGAATGGTCCGAATTGGAGCGATGTCAACAATCCTGATACGTCCAACGTCGGATTCACCTATGGGCCAGCACTGACGGCTGATCAGAAGGCGATGCTGGAGCAGTTCGTCAATGACCTGGGGTCGGGTAAGGTCAACCTGTTCATCGGCCCGCTGAACTATCAAAGCGGTAAAGTCTTCTTAAAGACCGGCGAGGTCGCAACCGATAAGCAAATCTGGTATATGCCAGAATTACTTGAGGGGGTGATCGGACAGAGCAGTAGTCGATAACGCTTTCACGTTCTAGTTTTTTGTGGGGGCCGGAGATGGTTCATTGTTGCATCATTGCAGCATCCATTTTCGGCCTCCACAGACATCTACTGATACAGATTGAGCCAATTGACAACGCAAATAATTCCATCTATTCTCTCTCCATACAGCGTAATATCCTCGGTATCCCGAGGGCATGATATGAAAAAGGATACACACGAGAGCAATCTCAATGTTATTTATTTACCCCACAGCGTTCGTCTATGGGGCTTTTTGGTTTGAATACATAACGAATGCATAGTATACAATATTTGCAGAATATATCTCATTGAAGTTCCCGCTCAAACGCGGGATTTTTTGTTCTGTTTGACGGTGAAATGGAATTACTAGGTTCCATACTGCGGAATGACGCGGTTCGTTTCACCTGATAGCTCTTTGACATAGTGAAAGCGAATACGTAGACAGCGGTACTGTGGGTATGTTTTTCAACGTACCTATGTTGCTGCTGTCTACTCATACTCGTCCCAGTTGGTAGAAAATTTACGCAGCAGAAAGAGGTGAAGACGGTTTTGACGGGACGCTCGCTCACAAAATTCACGAATTGACAAAGTGGAGGATTCCATGGCTACGAAAACTGCGCAGACCGTGCGCGCCTATGGCGGGAAGAGTCGAACGACGTTGCTTGTCTTTGGATTGATCATGGCAGCCATCTACGGCGGATCGCTCTTCGCGACGAAGTTTATCCCGACGATTCCGGGTATTACCTGGCTTCGTCCGGGGAACATGCTCTCGGAGCTGTTCGCGGCAAACTTTGGCTGGACCGGGTCGCTCGCCGTCATGTTTGGCAACTCCTTTGGCGACCTGCTGGGCGGGCAGTTTAATCCTGTCTCGCTCTGGTGGGTGTTGCCTCTGGAGCTCGTTTTTACGGCGCTCATCATCTACTGGGGAGTGACTGATCCAAGCTTGCGGACTACACGCGGAAAGATCGAATGGGTGATCTTCGCCGTCGTTCTGCAAGGCCTGTTAACGGGTTTCGGGATCGCATTCTTTGTGTGCTATGTCCAGAACTTCGCGCCGCAGTCGCTCTTTGGCACGATTGGCTGGACCATCACGCTCAATGAAGGCATCCCTGCCATTGTTGCAGGCGTTATCCAGTACGCGCTGTTTCCCCGTATCGTTCGCATGGGGCTGTGGCTGGGTCGCGATTTGGACACCAGCAACGTTCCTAAGGAGCTCCTGGCGGAGCTAAGGAAGTAGCAGATGGTTACGCCACTGGTTCAGATCCAGGACTTCAGCTGGCGCTATAGCGTGGGAACGTGGGTGCTCAACGGCATCAACCTTACGATTTTCCCTGGCGAACGCGTCGGTTTAGTAGGTCGATCTGGCAGTGGCAAATCAACTCTGGTGTTGGCTTTGAACGGGATTATCCCGCAGAGCCTGGCCGGGGAAATGACGGGGCAGGTGGTGGTGGCTGGTAGTGATGTCACCACTACCTCTGTCTCTGAAATGGCTCAGAAGGTTGCAATGGTTTTCCAAAGTCCTGATGACCAAATGAGCCATATTTTGGTTTGCCATGAACTTGCCAGCGGGCCGGCGAATCTTTGTTTGCCGTCTGATGAAATAACAAAGAGAGTCGAGCGTGTTTCCAGAGAGCTCCATATCGAGCATCTCCTGCAACGGGAAACCGCAACGCTTTCAGGCGGCGAAAAACAGAAGGTCGCATTGGGTGCAGCTCTTGCGATGGAGCCACATCTCTTGGTTCTTGATGAACCAACGACGGATCTCGATCCGGTAAACAAAGAGGAGGTAATCCGCATTCTCCGAAGCACCGATGGTGGCATGGCGATTCTCGTTGTCAGTCATGATCTAGAGGCTATCGCCCCATTGGTGAATCGGTTGGTGGTCATGGCTGAAGGAGCAATCGTCGCAGACGGAGCGACAAGCGACATTTTAAGCCAACGTGAGCTCCTCCATGGGTGTGGTGTTGCGCGACCGCAATTGGTTACGTTTAATCACTCCATGCACGAGAAGTTTCCAGATTGGCCGATCCACGCGCGACATGAGGAGATTGTCGCTCGATTGGATCATAGTGCTCGTCCTTACGTTCCTGTGCAGCGAGCCAATACCAAAGGTGAGCCCATCGTTGCGCTTTATGATGTGACGTTCCAGTATCCCCGTACGGAGCAAACAACGGTTGTCGATGTTTCGCTGTCAGTTGCTCAAGGAGAGATCGTGGCAATCGTCGGTAATAACGGGTCGGGGAAGACGACCATCTCGAAGCTGATCATGGGGTTACTCAAGCCGCAATCCGGCACGATAACCGTCATGGGTCAACGGGTTGAACGCGTCCGGCCGGATCTTATCGGCTACATCTACCAGAACCCCGACGCGATGTTGAGCCAAATGACGGTCGGAGAAGAAGTAGCGTTTACGCCAAAAATTCTCCGCGCCTCCAACTGGCAAGAGGTAACCGAGCAGATGCTGTCGCAGTTTAGTTTGCAGACACTCGCAAGCCGCTTCCCACTTGCCCTTTCCAAGGGACAACGGCAGCGACTCGCATATGCAGCAGTCACCGCAGCGCAGCCGCCGGTTCTCATCTTTGACGAACCGACGACAGGGATCGATCAGCCCGGGTGTGACGAAATCATGCACTACATGGATGCGCTTCGCCGCATGGGGAAAACGATCCTGTTTATCACCCATGACATGGCCTTGGCCATGAAGTGGGCGGATCGAATCGTTGTGGTTCAGCAAGGAAGAGTGATGCACGATGGAGCGCCAGAAACGCTTATGGTAGTTCCTGCAGAGAGGCTTGCCGCCTATCATTTGCGATTGCCGCCTATCTGTGAATTGGCGCAAAGACTCGGTCTCGTGGCGACAACGCCGGAAGATTTCGCAATACAGATGAAGGAGGGAGTGCGATGAGGAGGATAGGATTTTACGTTGATGGAACATCAATCCTGCATCGGCTCCATCCGTCAACCAAACTGGTGATGTACCTTATCTGTTTCATCGTTGCCAACATTCTGCCCTGGCAGATGCGGTGGGTCATGCTCGCCATCGTCTTTTTCGGGCTGTGGGCCTGTGGGGTACCGCCGTGGAGGTACAAGGTAATTCTTTTCATCACGGCGGTTTCCACGCTGACGGTCCCACTGCTGAATGGGCTTTGGCCGGAACAGGGAGATCCGATCATTTTTCCTCTTTGGGGGAACATCGGATTCCACAGACAGGGGCTGGAAAATGGACTATCGTTTTCGGGTCTCTATGCTGCCATCGGCATATCAACGATTGCATGGCTTACCACCACGCGGTTGTGGGAACTTGCCGAGGCGCCAACGCGTTTAGGTGTGCATCATGCTGTGGGATTCGGAATGGGCTACATCTTTCGGTATATGCCGGAAGTTGCCACCCATTACCTTGACCTTGCTGATGTTTGGCGCACGCGAGGCGTAAAGTTCAACGGGTGGATATGGGAGCGGTTTTGGACACAGTGCCGACTCCTTGCAGCACTTTTGGTATTGGAGTTTGCTCAAGCCAGAAGTAAAGCGCAGGCGGTAGAAGCACGCGGGTTTTCCCTAACTCGACGGCCGACCCCGTATATCCTCCCTTCAGTTCCTAGAGAGGAGCGATTTTTCATCTGGGCGATACTTATAGGAACAGGTATCGCAACTCTTTTCCGGTTGGTCATTGGAGCATAAAGAGGAGGAACTCATGAGTGCTCTACCAAGGCAAATTGCAGGGATCTATTCCGGAGGTTCGGGAACATGGACCATTCAGTTCCCAGAAGACCTGAAACGTTCCGACGTGCGGATGGTTGACACCATTGATCCAGTGGTCACGCCGTTTGGCAAGTCCGGCCCCATTAAGCTTCTTGATGTTGCTGGCGCACCGGTTCTCCGGTTTGGCATGCACGGCTGGCATCGAGACGAAAAAGGCAAACCGGTGCCGACTTGGCGATGTTCGTGGCAGATTGCCTGGATTGCACAGGAGGTTGATGCCCAATGGGCGGTCATCGAAGGCTCTGTCGGCGGGATTCAAAACCCCGATAAACTTGGGGAGCCATTGCCGCCATGGAGCGTGGTCGTTCTCGACGACTACATCATGCACTGGGTGCCACCAGACGAGTTGCCGGCGATCATCAACGGCGATCAGCCGTTTCCGCGCATGCGTGAGCCGTTCTGTACGGATGTGAGAATGCATCTGGCGGCTGCAGCACGCGAGGAAGAGCGGTTTACCGTCTTCGGTCACGGTGTCTATGTGACTACTCCGCTTGGCCGGTTCGAAACGGACGCAGAGATCCACATGATGGCCGGCTGGGGAGCGCATGTCGTAGGGCAAACTGCCGGGCACGAGATTGCTGTTTTTAAGCAGGTAGGTCTGCACATTGGGCACTTGAGCATTGTTTCCAACCACGCGGAAGACCGATCGAAACCGTGGGTGGGCGACGATGGCCCGGGCGCGATGGCGCAGTTCTACGACGAATGTGCCGAGCCGATGGGCAATGTCATGGCCGATGCGATGGTGGCGATTGTCGAACAAGGCATCGGTGAATGCCATTGCGGCGCCTACCAAAATGTCGGGCTGCGTGCCTTCCCGATAGACAACGCGTAGTTTCGCTTTCACGTTCTAGTTTTTTGTGGGGGCCGGAGATGGTTCATTGTTGCATCATTGCAGCATCCATTTTCGGCCTCCACAGACATTCCTTTTATTGACGTTTTTTTTCATTTCTGGTAGTATTAATCATGCCCACGAAATTTATATTTGTTTCTGGTGGTGTGATCTCAGGCCTTGGCAAGGGCGTCACCACTGCCTCTATAGCACTCCTCCTCCAAAATCGAGGTTACCGCGTTACCCCCGTCAAATGTGAAAATTACCTCAATATTGATGCCGGCCTTATTAATCCCATCGAACACGGTGATCCCTATCTTTGCGAAGATGGGACCGAAGCGGATATGGACATGGGAACGTATGAAAAGTTTTTGGATAAAAATATGTACCGCCATAACTTCGTTACCATGGGACAAGTATATAAAACCGTCATTGATCGGGAGCGAAATTTTGAATATGAAGGCGAAGATGTGGAGGCTATTCCCCATGTGACGGATGAAATCATCAAGCGCATTAAACTCGCCGGAGAAAAAGAAAATGCTGATGTTATCGTTGTGGAACTGGGAGGGACGGCGGGTGAATATCAAAATGTCCTGTATTACGAAGCTTCTCGTATTCTTTCTTTGAATAAAAAAAATAGCGTCGTTCATGTGCATGTGAGTTATTTGCCTACCCCGTCGCACTTAGGAGAGCCCAAAACCAAGCCAACACAGCTTTCCGTGCGTACGCTCAATGCCATGGGCATTACTCCGGATTTTATCGTTACGCGTGCGGAAAAGCCGATGGATAGCAGGCGCCGTGCGCGATTTGCTCTGTTTTGCAATGTGGATCCTGAGCACGTGATTGATAGTGTCGATTTAGAAAGCCCGTATGAGAGTCCGTTATATTTGGAGAAACAAAAATTTAGTGAAAAGATTTTAGAACTTTTGGAACTTTCTCCCAAAAAGCTTACTCTTTCTGCGTGGGGGCACATGACTGATACCATCAAAGCGAAAAAGGCGAAACATATCACCATCGCCATTGTGGGAAAATATTTTGCAACCGGTGAATATCAGCTTCGCGATAGTTATGCCGCTCTCATGGATGCCATTGATCACGCCAGCTGGGCACAAGGAGTGAGTGCGAGCGTCACATGGATTCAGGCAGAAAAACTGGAAAAACGAGACCTTAAAGATCTCAATGATGTTGAGGGGATCATCGTTCCTATCGGTTGGGGGCCCAGAGGAGTAGAAGGGAAAATTTTGGCTATCAACTATGCCCGGGTCAATAAGATTCCTTACCTTGGGCTTTGTTATGGCATGCAGCTTGCCGTGGTTGAGTATGCCCGAAACGTATTGAGATTACCAGGTGCCCATACTCTGGAGTGCGATGCAGATACTGCTCATCCCGTTATTCATATGATTACTGGACAAGAAGAGATTTTGAAACGTCGCGCGTATGGAGGCACCATGCGGCTAGGGCGTTGGGAATGCCGAGTCAAAAATGGCTCCATTGCTGACCAAAGTTACGCAAAACATCATGCGTACGACGATGCCAAAGATAAGATGGTGGGAGAAAGGCACCGTCACCGCTACGAGTTTAATAACGCATACGCCAAGCAGTTTGAAGAAGGTGGCATGGTGCTCTCCGGTAGATCGGTTGTGGAAAATCTCGTCGAAATTATTGAGCTTCCCAAGTCTGTTCACCCATTCTTTTTGGGGACGCAATATCATCCAGAGTACCGTTCTCGGCCGCTTCGGCCTCACCCTCTCTTTTTGGAATACATCGACGCTTGTGTCAAGCGTGGCTAAATGATACAATAAAGTCCTATGGCAAACAGGGCAGTGTGGAAATCAGATACGGAAAATGTATCATTTCATGCGGGTGATACGGTCCGCGTGCACTACAAACTCATTGAAAAAGAAAAAGTGGCCGGGAAAACGAAACGGGAGGTTCACGAAGAAACCCACGAGCGTATTCAGGTGTTTGAAGGAATTGTGATTGCTATTCGGGGAGGCGGCGTTAACACGATGTTTACGGTGCGCCGGATTGGCGCGGGAGCGGTCGGGGTTGAGCGTATTTTTCCGCTTGTATCCCCTTGGATCAAAAAACTCGAAGTGAAAAAGTTGGGAGACGTACGACGAGCAAAACTCTATTATCTCCGAAATAAAAAGGGAAAAGAAGCCACGAGAATCAATGAAGCAGTCAGCACTCCTTCGCCAGTTGCTGGGTAAAAAAGGAGAAGATTTAGCCGCCGATTACCTCAAACGCCACGGTTTTCGCATCATTGGCCGAAACTTCAAAGGTCGCTACGGAGAGCTGGATATTATTGCGCTGGAGGGAAAAACACTCGTGTTTGTGGAAGTAAAAACGCGCATCGGTCGCACGTTTGGAACTCCTGAGGAAGCCGTGACCCCAAGAAAACTTGCAGAAGTCGTTCAAACCGCCCAGTATTACAAACTTCTTCATCCCGAGCTTCCCGAAAGCCTACGGATTGATGTGATCGGTATTGAGCTAGACGTTGATGAAACCATCAAATATTTCAATCACATTAAAAATGTGACAGAATAGCTAAAAATTTGCTATAATCTAGACTATTAATCTGTCGCGAGCGTGCGGTGCGAGAGAGAATAGCTCGCGATACTTATTAGGGAAAATCGTTGGGAAGAAACCGTAAGGTTTCGTCCCAGAATGGGTCGGTAGCTCAACGGTAGAGCAGTAGCCTTTTAAGCTATTGGTTCTGGGTTCGAATCCCAGCCGACTCACCAAAATTGACACCCCGGGTACTATATTCCTGGGTTAGCGCATATCCACGGCCTAATTGAGGTGTTCGAAATTTCTCACCTTCAAAAACAAGTCCAGCGGGGAATATCGAACACCCGATGGCCAATTTTCCTTCAAGTGATGCGCGGGTCCACGCAAGCCGGAGGTGAGAAAAATAAAATTCAATAAAGTTCATTATCCGTGTCGCCTCCAGCTCATCAATCTTAAGTTCACTAATGGCGCCTCGTTTAATAGCCAACTGCTCTTCTAGAGTGTCCTTTAACTTGAGATACCCTTCATCTGTGTAAATTCCTTCCGCGTGTTTCAGATCAATTCGTTCAAGCATAGTAGTAAGTTTTTTGATGTCATTGTTGACTGGTTGCCGTAGCATTTCCAGCGATTCGATGTATAGCTTGTATTTTTCTATAACAATTTCTCCAAACCACTTCATAAATTTACTAGTCATAGTCAATCGATCCATAAGCTGATTAAATGCAATCTTCACATCATCTTTTGGATGAGACACTATTTTATGTTCACCACGTATAGCGCATGAGTAGTAAGCATAGCTTTTAGACTTCCCCTTGCTCCATGCAGCGGTTAGTTTTCTCCCACAGTCGCATCGCAATACCCCTTTTAACGGAAAATCCTCTCGTGCCGGTTGGTAATGCTCATGTTGGTTTGAGCGTTTTCCGGTTAGTACATCACGGACCCGGTAAAACGTATCCATGTCGATCATTGGTTCGTGCTGTCCAGGCGCTTCGCCGTACTTCAAGCTTACTAGTATTCCTGCATAGAACTTATTAGTAAAAACTTTGTGTACCGTTTGAGGCAAAAACTTCCTACAATGTTTTTTCGTAGGAGATACTAACCCTAATTTATTTAATGACTGTGCGATTTGCCGACAAGAGAGATGCTCCACGTCAATACGTGACCACATAGCTTTCACTATAGGAAACCACACAGGATCTTTCACGGCGACACTTTTTCCATTAACCTTTTGCATAACGTAGCCTAACGGGGGCGCTGAGGTTATGTGTCCCTCTAGAAACCGTTTACGGAGTGAATTAGCTACATTCTGTGCTCTACTTTCGTTTTCAAATTGTGCAAAGGAGCTAAGAATTGTCCCGATCATTTTTTCTGCCGGGCTATCGCCGGACCCCGGTTCAGTGACGCTAATAAGTAATATACCGTGTTTGGCAAGGAGAGCCCGTATAGTCAAATAATCGATCGTGTTTCTGTTGAGGCGCGAATATGAGTAAACAATAATAGCTGCAACTTCGTGTTTAGCCTCTTTTACATATGCGAGCATCTCTTGAAGCTGTACGCGGTGGGTCGTTGTTCCGCTGATACCTTCCTCCCGAAAAACCCTAGCAACGGCGTACCCAAGCTGCTCTGCCTTTTTGCGACACAGGTCTGCCTGACTATCCAAACTGTACCCGTCAATCTGTTTTTCGCTTGAAACCCTTGTATATATCACACAGTTATTCATGTATTCTCTGTCGTTTTACGATACTGATTATATTATCCGGTTTGTGTTTCATAAGGTCAATCACCACATCGGCTAGCTTACTATATTGGGCAATAAGTTGTTCGATTTGCTCATCTGACATATTGTTAACTTCCTCTTGTAGCAGCTCCCTGGTTCGTTGGATAGTCATAGTCAAAAATCGAAACGTTATTTCTCCGTAAATGCGTTAAACGCCTGCCACAGATCGGATTTATTGTCGTAAACCCCATCGTTATAAAAATTGATGAGCTTTCCGGCGTAATCTTTTTGCTTGCCGTACGAAACCCGAAGGTATACAGAGGGGCTATTTTTCCAATTAATCGTGCGTAGAATTTTCAGAAAGCGTCTCAATGAGTGAGTCCTTACCTTCTGTAGTGTTTTGTCTGATTTTGAGACGACAACCGAGTAATTCATGCCGCCTCTCCTTTCGAAGATTCCCTGTGTTCACGAGTACCATTGGTACTTCTAAAAATCTTTCTCTTTTGACGACGTTTAATAAGAAACGTGAAGTACGATGAAGAATTTTGTATCTTGGACACACCCCTCTGGTGTTGCTTAGTCATCGAGGCAAGAACGTAGTTAATACGCCTTGGGGGCCAATGCTGCGCAACGTATAACCAATGATCTTTTTGCGTATCGGGATTATTGAAAAGTTGTTCAAGTAAAGAAGCGACTTCTTTCGGAGATGTTCTGTAAGTACATGCTCGTAGCTTTGTGATAACTTGGTGTTTACTTTGAGTTAGCGTTGAATTAACGTCGTGTTTATAGCCACCATTATCATTCCCATTAACACTTACATTTGTTTTAGCATTATTAGTTCTTTTAATTTCATGAATTATCTTGGAGTCAGTATCATCAAGCTCTACAGGAGTGGATTCAGCAACGCTTTCACAGATGAGGAGTTGATCTTGAAGCGACCAGTTTGATTTCGGGTCATATTCGCCGCCCAAATTTTTAATCTTTGCGATGAGCTCGCTCGTGCCGTTACCGAAGCTGTTCATACTCTCCATTCCTTCCATCCGTTCCCGTGGGAACAAAAATAATCCCGGGGTGATCCGTATCGCCGCACGTAGGGCATGGCCGGCGTTCGTAGCCGACGGTAGCTCTACCGTTACAGTTTGGACACGTTTGTGCGTAAAACCTAGGTTTAATTTTTTCTACAAAAGCCGTGGATTGTTCTTCCATACCGTTCGTCCAAAAACCAACAAAAAAAAGACCTGTTCGGCTCCCATTTCTGGGACCTCACAGATCTTTCTCAGATTCTGTCTTCCTTAACTATTAAAATATATCAGAACCGTTTTGAAAAGTCAACGACTCCTTAAGTCAATTACCGCTTACAAACCGATCTTTCCAAATATTTTTAACAACCCAATCAAATACTCCTAATTGAACCATATAATCAGGCCAGAGATAGTACCATTGTCTTGATTTGCAAAGTTTCATTGCGTGTATTCCAAATGCGAATGTTTTTACAGATTCTTCTATTACATCAGGGGGTAGTATATATCCTTGCTTTGTTAGTTTATATAATTGTTCTGAGTTTGCAATATTATTTTTTAACTCTTGGTGTCTCATCACTAATTGATCATGCCACTCATGTCCTCTGGTAAGCGCAGCTCGGACAACGTCAAGGTCTTTTCGTTTGACATATCGTTTTCGCCAATTGAATTTATCATGCCAATATAAGTACCAGTACCAACCGTGTTTTATTCCTTTATAACACCGGCAGGTTTTCTTGCCACAACGAACATATTCTTTTCGAAGAAATCCATTAACCCGCCATGACTCACGGTTTTTACTATCATTTTTCCGGTATAAAATTACACTTTTTTGCTTCATGGTATCTTATAGAGTAATCTATCACTTCTGCCCCTCAAAAGGAAGGTAAATAGGCGTATGAGATTGCATGCTTGATAGGTAGACTATACAATTGAAGTACAATTTAATAGCCTAAACCCCGCCTAGTGCGGGGCATGGCATCAAAAACCTTATCAGAAGTAAGCTCTTCGTCAGAGCATCTGATAAGGTTGTATACCGAAAGGTATGCAGGTAGCGAAAGCTATCGCTGGCGGGGAGCTTTTTTGTATGCTCTCCAAATAAATATGAAAATATGGAACTAATTATATCTTTGCTATTAGGGTATCTATTTTATCTACTTCTCTGGCTAGTAATATGTTCAATAGTATTTACAATTTCTCTGGTATTCAAAACTACAAAACCCGTTAATTTACTCTCTGACACAACACAAATAGTACTTTATATCTTTTACTTTTTGCTAGGAATATATCTGCTTTATATAGGTTATAGATTGTTAGTTTCGGGACAAATTGTATGGCTCGTTCTGTATATCATGTTTGGCTACATGATAATCGCTCAGTTAATACATTGGGTGGTTTTACCATTTAGTTTTCTCTCTCTTTATTTATCCGAACATGCGAAGGAAATAGTAGCTCGATCAGCTAAAAAAGATAATAGTTATGAATCAATCTTAACAGAAGACAACCAAAATACTCAGAAAAAAACACTCACGAAAAGTATTGATGAACCAATTACTGTAAAAAATCTCAAACAACAGATTAGTGAAAAGAAGAATAGATTAATCGAGCTTACCCACATAGTAGAGCAATTAAAAATTGATCTGTCTTTGATAAGGCAAGAGTACAACATAAAAATAGGTAGACTGTATCTAAAGTTAGATCAGCTTGATTTAGAAATAAGTAAATTAACAAAAATTAGAAAATTAATGGACGAAGGATACTCTCTTAAAGAAGCAAAAAGCCATGTCGATGAAGAAACAAGAAGTGAACAAGAGAAAATAGACCAAGAAAACGAGAAAATAAATGAAGAGCAAGAAAAAAAAGAAAACATACAAGGACTGAGTGAGGAAGAAATGAATCAACTCAAATCTTTATATAAAGACCTTGTTAAAAAATTTCACCCGGATTTAGTATTTGACGAAGCTGAAAAAAAGAAGCGCCAAGAGATTATGAAAGCAATTAACAAAGCATATCGTGAACACGATCTGGCAGAACTTAAAAGAATAGCAAGTAAGCAAGTAATATCCGAGGGACAAGAGGATTCTATAGAGGTGATGCAGTCACTACTTAAAGATATTGTAAGTTCCGTAGAGAAGCTGCAACAAGAATATAAATCACTACAGGAGTCAGAGTGGTATCAATGGATGATAAGGATAAAAAATGCCAAGGGGAGAGATTTATTTCAAGAACTAGAAGAAAAGATATTAGATGACATCTCAAAAAAAGCAATGACTCTGTCCAAGCTAAAAAATTGAATATGAAAAAAAATAATTCACTTCAAATAACTCCTAAACTTGATATAACAAATCAAAAGAGTGATCTTGCAAAAAGAGGACTTTTTGATTTAAGTAAACTTGAAAAAGGTAGCACATTTGAAAGTAGAATAAAAACTGAAGAAGCAACTATAAAAAAAATCGCGCTACATCGATTAAGAGGAAATAAAAATTATAATATTGAGGACGTGAATGATATTTATGGTGGACGGTTTATCATAAAAACACCCGAGCAGAAGAACAAAATTATCCAAGAATTCCACAACCTAGACAAAACAGGAGCACTAAAGATTCTAAAAGAAGAACAAGTAGACAAAGGTACCTACCACGCGTATCACATTGATTTTATAAAAGATGAGGTTCGAGGAGAAATACTAATTCAATTGACCTAAACAAAAGCGGCAATGTTAATGCTTAATCCACCTAATGTTTTTTTTGAATCGTAAAAATCTGGATGTAGATTAATAACTAAAAAATAAATTCTTGAATCTTTTACTATTTTGTAGAAAATACCATTAATATTCCCTTGAATACCTTCTAAAAGAATATTATTGCTGCTTCTATTAAAAATAACACAATATCCGTCGCTAAAATTGAGTTCCATCATTCGTTTATGAACTTGGTTAAATACTTCCCTAAAAATAGAATCATTTGCTTCGTAAATTTTACCTTCGGCAATAATAGCATTGGGTAAATTAGAAAGCTCGTTGCTATCTCGAAATCCTATGCTAAAAGCAAAATTATCTATCCTACCCGATGGCACATTGGTCTCGCTTAATGAATAGGTAAACCCATTGTCAAACAAAAACTTGCTTAGATGTTTTTTTGTAATTTCAAGCTCATTTTGCCCCAAAAGTGCTTCTCTTTCATACCATTCACAAAGTATCTTATATCTCTGAAGAACATAAGCTGCATTAATCGAATGTTTAATTTGTAGTTCAATGTAGATAATAATTGGCTCTATACAGTCGTTTAAAAAGCGCTCCTTATCTTTTTCAAATCCTCTTCCTGGGTCTGAGGTTGTATCAGAAAGAAAATGATCAATAATGGCGGCACCTCTAATAAAAACTGCCTTGTCGATATAGTAGATACAAAAGGCTACATATTCTTCAAAGCTTTGAATCTTCTCTCTTATATTTATGAGATCATTCCTCATATTAGGACCTTCAGCTTTATCTAAAGCATCTTTCAAACTTGGATATTTAGCTTGCAAACTGTTGATAATACTTGATATTTCTGGATCGCTTTTTAAAAATTTCAAAAAAAGATTTAAGTTGTAGTTTTGAAGATAAAATCTACCACTTAGTCTCAAAAAACGTGCAATCGAGTGTAATTTGGATAAAGAAGCATTAGTTTCTAACATATAGCAATTTGGTTGCTACATTATAGCATTAGTTCTCTTATGAAATATTTTTGAAATGAATTCTCATGATATAATTTTTCATTGCTAAAACGCTCCGCAAGGAGTTTCGGACCAAGCTCTAAACTCTAAGGCTATTGCGAAGCGGACTAAAATCTATTATAAATAACCTAGGAATTATTCTATAAATTTTAAAATTTTACAGACCAAATAACCCTTGATTAAATTTATGCTATTTACACATAATCATACAGGACAGGACAGGACAGCCTAATTATGGCTTTGTAACTTCTTCCCTTGTCAAGCGCCAAAAAATTTCCCCTCTCTGCTTCGATATAAATCCTCAATTTTTACCCAAAACTTTCCGGCAATTTTCATTAGTCACCATCGGCCGCAAAAAACCGTTGGTCTTGCAATAATATGGCTATAGCAGTAACAACAGATTTAGTAGATGTAAATTTAGCCGAAGCAATAACCAATTATGCGCTACTTGGAACTTGGGCTACGACGATCACTGCCAGCCCCGATACCTACGTACAGTCTGCCAACACAATTGGTGGTCGTGTTTCAGCCAGTACTGCCTGGGCACATACTTCTCTTGCCGCAACGGACCTATCTATTAACCAGCGGCATATTTTTCAATGGCTTAAGTGTATTTCAATTCCTCAACTTGATACGAAGGCAAATGGTGGACTGGTCATCACCATGTCCTCCGATGCCACACCAACACTGGCTGGCGTATCGCCAAATGATGGTCTCTCGAATGGTAAATCATGGTATGTTGGAGGCAACGCGGACACCACATTTGGTTGGGTGTGTTATGTCGTTGACCCGAATTCCACACCTTCTCCAGGCAATGTCCAAGGAACTCCGGTAGTTACTGGTGTTCAGCGCATTGGGATACGCGGGAAGGTAGTTGGAGTAGTCGGCGGCGGTGCCGTAAAGCCAGTAAATATAGTTTTTGATGCCACACGCTATGGCACTGGATTAACTTATTCGGGAGATAATGCTGGTACTCCTGGGGCCTTTTCGGATATACTCACAACTGCGATGTCTTCGGCGAATGCGTGGGGTATTCTCACCTCTACTGGCTCAGTGTATTTCGGCGCGGGGAAGTTTAATTTCGGCACTACTGCTCAGATCGCAATCAGTTCCTTCAAAGACACAAATCAAACCTTTGTATATCAGGATTTTCCGGTTGCTAATACATTTTATGAATGGCTACTGGCTGGAGCAGCAAGCTTCCTCACAACTGTACAGTTAGGTAACTTTGTAAGTAGTGTCGCATCTGCCGGATGCACAGTTCGCGGCGCTGGCGCTGCGGTATGGACACTGACTGTTGGGGCCAACAGTGCATTTAAAGCCTATGCCAGTACGCTCTCGCAGATGCGCCGGGCAACACTCACCAGCACTTCTGAGCTACGATCTTGTACAATTTCTAATTTTGGCGAAATTACGCCGGCCGGGGCAACGATTGATAGCTGTACATTCAATACCGTCGTTACAGCGGTCCCGACAAGCGGAACATGGGCGCTGATCTTCAACGCCACTGCTGATGCAACCGCAGTAACGAATTCCAAGTTCATTAGTTGCAACAAGGCGATTAAGATAAACACCGCTGGTACGTACACCTTTAATAACTTAACATTCTCCGGAAATACCTTTGATATTGAAAACTCCAGTACTGGTCTCGTCACCATAAATGCCACCAACGGGGCAAATCCGGTAACCGTTACGAATACCGGCGTGGGTGCCTCAACGGTCATTGTCAATACGAAAACACTAAAAGTAACGGTCAAAGACTCTAGCGGTACTGTTTTGCAAGATGCCCAGGTGTATATGCAAAAACTACCGACTGACACCGATGTTGGCCATCCGGGCAACCGCTTTACCGCCGGA
>Ga0209515_10003193_pt1 | contig 23891 bp, 24 predicted proteins | sample Subgroupgradi54m_FD_187454 | JGI IMG/M metagenome (GOLD analysis project Ga0209515, IMG submission 187454) | Subsurface groundwater microbial communities from S. Glens Falls, New York, USA - GMW60B uncontaminated upgradient, 5.4 m (SPAdes)... ... | reverse complement strand
TTTTGATGATGTTTGCCGGGTTTGGCCTGAACTGGTCGATCGGGTAAAATCCGCCAAGATGTCCTGCGGCACATTTTTGTCTGAAGCTTTGCCGGTTGATGTGGTGGACGGTTTTGCAGTTTTTGGTTTTCCGGTTCACCTCAAATTTCACAAAGAAGCACTGGAACAGCAAGCCCACAAAGAATTGATTCGGCTATCTTTAAGCGCATTAATTGGGACTGAAGCGAATGTTTCTTTTATTATTAAAGATAATGTTGAGAGCCCGCAAAATCCAATTCTGCCAAAATCATCTTTGCCCGTCAGTCCTGTCCAAAATGAACCTTTGAAAGACAATGACATTGTGAATTCTGCGCTTCATCTCTTTGGGGGCAGCAAAATCATTCACCGAGATTAAAACGAATGGCCCATCCGTATTCAGAACGTCTGCGAAAATTAATGAAATGTTTTACCAAATTGCCGGGCATTGGCCCCAAATCCGCGGAGCGAATTACGCTTCATCTTTTGAAGCAAGATGTCAAGGAAGTAGAAGAGCTCGCGAGGTTCATAACGGACGCGAAGGCAAACACCTTTTTTTGTGAAAGCTGCAATAATCTGAGCGAGAAAAAAAGCTGTCATATTTGTTCCGATCCGGGCCGCGATCAATCAACCGTTTGCATTGTCGAAGAGCCCAAAGATGTCGCTTCGTTTGAACGGACTGGAAGTTTCCACGGCGTTTATCATGTTTTGCTGGGTGCTTTGTCGCCGCTTGATGGAATCGGCCCCAGAGAATTACGACTGGACCGGCTCATTAAGCGTTTGAGCTCACCTAAAATTAAAGAAGTCATTTTAGCCACGAATCCCAACGCGGAAGGGGATGCAACGGCATTGTTTTTGACAGAATCTTTAAAACCGTTTCATCATTTGCGCATCACCCGAATCGCGCGCGGCGTTCCGGTTGGAAGCAATATCGAATATATCGATCAAACCACTCTTCAACGGGCTTTGGAAGGAAGAACGGCCGTCTGATCACTTTTGCCGCTTGTAGGCAACAATAAAACAAGCGTTGCCATTAAATCCCACGCAAACACTTCTGGATTCATCAGCAGTTTGATCATGACGGTAAAGAAAAGACCGGCAATGATTGCCCATTTCCAGAACGGTTTAAATAAGAATGCTGCTGCCAGGAAGAATTCCAATGCAATTGTACACATACTTGCAATGCCGGGGGCGGTTAGAATAATAGATCTCACAAATGTTTGAAGCCATGGCAACGGTGAAAGCGATTGAGAAGTTAAATATCGGTCACCAAGTTCGTAAATGAAAAATGTGCCGGCATATCCCCAAAACGGGCTGAATATTTTGTCCAGTGCCGTGTAAAAAAAGACAATGGATAACTGAAAACGGACCAGATATTCAGGCCACGCCTCTTCGTAAGAAGATTTTCGTTTTTTTTCTTGAAATAAGTCAATCAGCGACAATTTATTTTTTGAAACTGCCAAGATCGCCAGCAGAAGCAAATGAAATTGAGCGGTATGGGAGTAATGCTTGGCGTCGAGCAAAAATATATATAGCCCGCTCATTGACAGAAAACCTGCGCTAATGCGTGGGATGATTCCAAGGAAAAGAAGCCCGCTTGCCAAATATTGAAGGGGAATAAAAATAGGCGCCATTTGAGCGGGTAACGCAGGGATAGGAATCCAGGGCTGCATCGGCAAGTGAAATGAAGATTGAATATATTCGTAAATAACCTGGTTGAGGCGAGGTATGAAAGTAAAAATATTTACGAGCGCAAACAATGTGCGGAAGGTTGCAAAACGGTAAGCCGGAACAAGTCCAAACAAACCGTCCTTATTTGACCTTGGCGTTTTCACTGGAACTTGATTCCGTCGACGCTGTATTCCCAGTCAAGCGGTTCGTTGAGGTCGAAGCTTTTAATCCACCGAATCGAAACACCGTATTGAAACTTTGGGTCTTCTTGCGCAGTAATATAATTGACAAGCCGAATGAAACGATCTTTTATTTCCGCCGCTGTCTGGTAGTATTCGCGTTGGGGCATCGACTGAAGAGATTGATAACCATAAACAAATCTTTCGATATTTGGGATAGGTTCTTTTTGCCCGTGTTTGTTTTTTCGGAACAGGGAAACTTCATAGTGCAAAGCTGGTTTTGAATACATGGCCCAGCTGAAGGTTGCGTAGCGGTATTGAAAAGGGGCTAAATTAAATTTTCTGAAAAATGGAACCGCTGTTTGTATGAGAAGCCAGGCAACAATCAAAACAAGAATCAGCTGGTGCTTACTTATTTTGATCATCATTTAAACAGCGTAGTATTTTGTTCGCACAAATAAAGTGGCCAACGGCTTTAGCTGTGCGGGCCGCACCAAGTTCATTGAAATGAACATCATCAAAAAACGAATCCGGTAAAGGTGAGATTTCGGCATCCAAGTCTAATAGAGGGGTTTCTTTTTTCTTTGCCGTATTCGACAGATTCTCATTAAATTCCCCCATGATTTTGATCATGTCCGGTACTGTGAGGTACGGAGGAGGTTCTCCCGGAGTAGCTGGCGGAAGTTTCCCGAACCACAGCAATTTTTCATCTTCTTTTGGCATGCCAGGCCTAAAAAGCGCGGGTTGTGTCAGAAAGAGAATTTTTGTTTGATGTTTTTGGGAAAGCAGAATCATTTTTTCTACATTGCTCCTATATTCGCTCAATCCCACTCGAATCAAATCCCACTCTTCTTTCGAAAACGAAACTTCTTTCGAACTTTGCCTTTCTTGACGCCGTTGTTCGATCCAGCCGCCAGTTTCGTAATCTTTATAGGAGTACTTTTTTAAAAGACGATCATCGAATCTGGGAGAGAGCTTGGGAGATAAGCACTGCACAAAGTTACGAATTAACTGATAAAGTTGAAGGTCATGATAAGTTTGAATTTTTCTGGGCGCGACTTCAAAGGAAGAACGTAGCAAAAAGTTTCTAACAGTAACATTATCTATTCCGCGCAGATTATAGTATTGGTGCAAGTTGAAAGCATCATTGACTCCGACCAATACAACCACCAAATCAATGTCTGGAATTTGGCCAAGGAGCTTTTCCAGCTGGACAACATGGTTTCTTGTGTTGTGGCCACTGACTCCGGCGTTGCCGACCCAAACACTGCGGCCGGTTTTTTGTTTAAGGCCTTCTTGTAATAGATGAGGCCAGGCCTCCGTATCATCTAAATAAGGGCCTTCTGTAGTGGAGCCTCCGATTGTGAGAATCCTGATTTCTTGATCCCGCAACTCATCGCCACGGAGCCCTAAACGATTAACCGTAAAACGGGTTGGGCCGCTAACGCCGGGAAGATAGCGTGGATCTGGTTTTAAGATAAAATGGCGGTTGGGTTTTCGGATAAGAAATTGATTGTCCATTGTTCTTTCGAGCACTGTTTCAGCGATGAATAAGGACAGGAAAACGGATGAAAGCAGGAGCAATGTTTTGGTCTTCATCATCTTTTTCGGGAACACCTATTTTAGCTTGACGAATAAGCTGTTTCAAGGCAATCTTGACCGCGATGAAACCCCACCGAATTTTGATTGTGATTCCGGGTGTTGGAATCGGCGGTATTACAACAGGGCTTCTCGGCATCATTCGATATTTGAACCTGTCGCAATATCAAATTATGATTGCCGCCAGGCAAGACGGAGTTGCTGTCCGGCTGATCCGAAAGAAGAAAATCCGCTGCGTTGTAATGCCTGCCAAGAACCGCGTTCCTTTTCTTCGCAACATCATGATCCATGAAAAAATACATTTGGTTCAGTCTTGCGATGCAGTCGCCGAAGGTGCGCTTGCAGCCAAGCAATTAGATTTGCCTCACGTATGGCATGTCGGAGGCAAAATTGATTCTGTTTTCAAAGGTCCATCCCAAAAATCTCTTAGCTGGTTTCGGTCCATTATGATCTCCCTATCAGATCAAATAGTCGTTCCATCGCGGTCTCTAGCCCGTGATGTTTTTGCAGATGTGCCTAAGCGAAAACTTCACGTAATTCCATGGGGAATTGATCGACAACGTGCCGCCGGCCATTTGAATTTTGCGGGATGGCTCAAACGCAAATTAGGGTTTAACAAAGATAATTTACTTGTCGGTTTAGTCGCCAATTTTTATCCCCAAAAGCGGCATTTGGATTTTCTCAAAATAGCATCTATGGTTCACAAAAGAATTCCACGTGCACGATTTGTGATTGCAGGCCAAACGTTGGATCATCCAGTTAGCATCAAGTATCGACGGCAAGTTATAAAAGTGATTCGTCAGCTAAAATTAGCAAACATTGTCAAAATTACTCAGTTTTCAGAAGAAGACGGCAGCAAATTTTTCCCCGATCTAGATCTAATTCTCATTCCTTCTTATGAAGGAATGTCTCAGGCGATGTTGGAAGCTGGAATCAACGGTATACCGATTGTTGCTGTTAATATCGGGGCCGTAGCCGAAGTGATTCAAAATCATAGGATCGGATTTTTAACGCCGTTTGGTAACCATAAAAAGATGGCACGAGCGGCGGTTGAGATTCTAAATCATAAAAACTTAAGCATCCGGTTGGGCAAAAACTTCCACCGCGAAATTCTCACAGAATTTGCTGCCGCGGAACAGGCAAAAAAATTCAGTCGTTTTTACCGCCATCTTCTCGAGCCCCAATGAAAACAGGAACTAACGGAGACGAGTATTTTATTAATTATGACTTAATTCAGTCATTCGATTTTTCGGCATTTGATTCAAAAGCTCCGTACCCTTGGCATGATTTTAACCACTTTCTAACTCCGGAGGCATTTGAAGAGCTTCACGCGACCTTTCCGGATATTTCGATATTTGAAAAACAGGTGGGGTATTACCGCGGCAAACAGAAACCTCACGATCGCTATTTGCTTTCTTATGAAGATTCCGTTTACCATCAAGCTGGGTATCAAGGCAGGGGAGTTGTGCATCATCAACAACTGCCGAAGCCGTGGCGTCAATTCATTCGAGAGCTTGAAAGCAGAAAGTACAAAAATTTTATCGCCTCTGTTTTAAAAACGTCCAAATTTAAATTCCGCTATGAATGGCACCTGGGTTTTAAAGGGTCGCAGATTTCGCCTCACGTTGACGTTCATTGGCGTATTGGTAATCACATGTTTTATTTCAATACCAGAGAGGATTGGAATCCCAAATGGGGTGGTTCGACGTTAGTGCTTGGCGGAAATCGCAAGTATAGTAAAGAAAAATCCTATGATTTTTCCGATTTTAAATCGGTTATTCTGGTAAAGAACGAAGCTCATCATAGTTTACTCATAAAAAATACAAACCGAGCTTGGCATGGTGTAAAATCACTCCGTTGTCCTGATGGAAAATACCGGCGAATGTTCATGATCATTTTCGTTCCGCAAAATTTTAAAGCTGACGTTTGGATCAACAACTCATTGTCTTTAGTGCTCCACCGCCGGCAAGAGCTGCTGAAAGGAAGCCGATGAATACAGTTATCAGCCCCCCACAAATCAAGATCAGACCGGTCGAATCCAGCGATTTCGATATTCTCAGCGATCCGAACGGTCCGTGGGGATTTGATAAGATCAAGCGAAGTTATTTAGAGTGGTTTGCTCAATATCGACATGATCGGAACATCATGTTGGTAGCCTGCCTCGACGATCAAATTGTCGGCTATTTTTGGAATTATGCCGTCATGCTTAAGGTAAAAAACGAGGTCGTCGATGCTTTTGGCGGTACTTTGTTCACGCATCCGGATCACCGAAAGAAAAACTATAACGTATTTAATTTATTGGTGAGAGAGGCCATCATTGGGTTTCAAAAAAGAGAAGGTATCCATTATGGTTTTCCGGTCAACAGGCTTGTGCCCTATTATGAAAGAGTTAGCGCCGCTTATAAATATTTTGGGCCCATTCCCAGAAGTTTTCGAATTTTAAATCCGACATACCTTATTGAAGAAATTGTGCGAAACAAAAAGCTTGCTCGGTTTCTTAATTTTTTCTGCCACCCCCTCGTTAATCTTATTTTTTTTGCGGTCAGATCGAGACCTCCAAAAGACATTTTAATCAAAGAGGTTCACTTTTTTGACGTGCGCTTTGACCGGCTTTGGGAAAAAGCGTCCCCCAAGTTTGAAATTGCCATCACACGAAATCAGGAATATTTGAATTGGATTTGCCATAAGGAGTCTAAAATCAGGCCGGTTGTATTTACTGCTGAAAAAGAGGGCGAGCTTCTCGGCTATATTATCGTTGAGCGCATTAATGCGAGTAACCGAAACCGGGGTGTCATTGTCGACCTTTTTGACATTCAGGACAAAACCGTTACGCAAGCTTTAATTGACAAAGCCGTTGCATACTTTAAACAAGAACGAGCCGACAAGATTGAGTTTCACATTTTGAATCCATACTATCAATTTATTCTGCAATCAATGGGTTTCCGGCAAATCAAATCCAAGAAAGACGTGGTAAATCCAATCAATTTTTTAGCCAGATCATATAGTTCAAAAGTAGATCCTGATTGCTTTTACAACCGTCAACATTGGTTTGTCACAAAACTAAACACGTTGTTTACTTGAAAGCACCGTAATTGCCAATGACCGTTTGTACCACACAGCAGCCCCAAATTCGAAAGTTTAAAGAAAAAGATTGGGATCAATTGACAGATCCGAACGGCCCTTGGGCGTTTGCAAAAATTACAAGAACTCGCCTGGAATGGATAACCCAATACTGGCCCGAGAACGACGCATTATTGGTAGCGTCTTTAGATGATCAGATTATCGGCTATTTTCCCAATATCGCCGTGCCTTTTAAAGTAAAAAACAAAATTATTAATGCTTATAGCGGCGGACTTTTTGTTCATCCTGCTTACCGCAATCAAAAATATAACGTTTTCAATTTACTTGTTAAGGGAGCGCACCAAGCAGCTCGAGAGAAAAGCAGCATTGTTTATGGCTTCCCGATTCCGGCGCTTCTTAAATACTACAACCGGAGAATACAAGCGCACGTTCTAAAAACAATTCCCACGTATATAAAAGTTCTAAATTTAACTTATTTCTTCGAACGGGTTCTTAAAAGCAAAAGACTGGCGTATTTTTTTGGTCTGCTTTGTAATCCCTTCATTGACTTGCTTTCTTTTAAATTCAGAATCCCAAAAAGCATCGTAATTAGAGAGGCCCATTCTTTTGATGAGCGCTTTGACCGGCTCTGGCAAAAAGCATCGCCTCTTTTTGAGATTACAGTTGTTCGAAATCGGGAATACCTAAATTGGAAATGCCGTAAGGGGTCCAACATTAATTCAATTACGTTCGTTGCAGAAAAAGAGGGGGAGCTCTTGGGGTATATCAAGCTTCAGCCCGTCGAAACTTCCAAGCAATACAAGGGCGTTATCCTGGACATCTTTGACATGCAGGATCAATCAGTTACAGAAGCTTTGATTGACCGAGCCGTAACGTATTTTCGTGGTCAAGGGGTGAGCAAAATCGAATTTCGAATATCAAACGACTACTACGAAGCCATTCTAAGAAGGTCCTGTTTTTTTAAAATAAAAGACAAAGGCGATACCGACCCTGTTACTTTGCTTGTGAAGTCATATTCTTCCGAAATTGACAAAAAATATTTTCACGATCCCAAAAATTGGTTTATTACGAGTGAAACAATCGTATCTGCTTGAAATAGGGCAGAAAATATTTCTTTTAATCGTTTTTACGATTTTGACCTTGGTTGTTGCCGAGGGCATTCTGCAAATTGTAAAAACCAACCAATTTTTTATCAGAAAACCAAATCGAACCTATCTCTTAAAACCAAACTCACGCTATCTTCCCGGCATTAGCGGTCCAACCCGTTTTACTGTTAATCGTTTAGGACTTCGCGGCGATGAGTTGCGGGATCAAGAAATCAGGATTCTTACAATCGGAGGCTCCACTACAGAATGCGGCTATTTGGACGATGCCGAAGCCTGGCCCCATTTGCTCCAGGAAGGCCTTAAACAGAAAACCGGCCGCAGTGTTTGGGTCGGCAACGCCGGAGTCAGTGGCCACAATGCAAGACACAATATTGTGCAGCTGGCAAAACTCCTGGATCAAATTTCAGATATTGATTTGGTGATTGCCTTAATTGGGGCCAATGAATTAAATATGTCACTGCGTTCAGATTATAACCCGCTCGGGCTTGACGACCCGGCAGTTATGAAAAAGTATTTGCAACAGTCTTTTGAGGTAATCCCACGGAAAATAAGAAATTACCGAGGTCTTGAACTGTACAAGCTCATCCGCAGTTTTTTCAAAGAGAAACCCTATTTGAATTGTCGTATTCTAGGCAGAGATTTAAGCAAAGATTATAGTTATCAAGAGTATGAAAATGGTTCTTGGCTGATGGACCTAAGACTGAAAAGGCGGCGTGCAAAAAAAGTTTCTTTGCCAAAAGGAAAAGAAGCATCTCTTTTGATTGGCTTCGATGAGTATAGAAGGAACATCAAAACGCTCCACGATTTGGGTCAAAAACACGGCGTAAAAGTATTATTTTTAACACAACCAGATCTTACCCTGTCTCAGCTATCTGAAACTGAGGAAGATTTAATGCAAGGAGGAAGTTTAAAAACAATCATTCCCGGCTCAGACGAGTATCTTTTGGTGAGCGAAGTGAGAAGAGGGCAAAATTTACTGAACCAGGTGTTGCTAAAAACGGGAGAAGACAACAACCTGACTGTAATGAATTTGAGTTTGCTGATATCACCCCACCACGATTCATTTTACGGAGGCGGGGGCGGCGAGGGTGGCCCATGCCGTCACTCATTATATTTGTGAGAACAATCTTTTATCGGCCCCGTGCGTCAATGTCTCAGGGGTGTAATTTTGAGATCAGGAGTTTGCAGACTCGAAGCCGGCAGAGCGGGGCGACTTCTTTTCTAAGTTGAGAGACGGCAGTTTTTGTTCCTCGAATCATTTTTTGCGGGTGGCCCAAGATTTCCATTATTTGATCCTTTAATTTGGCAGGATGGACCGGCACTGCACCACCGGCCCGGTCCAGTAGGTATTTTGCAATTTTATTTTTTCTCCAGGCCAGTTTAAACAGCGTCATAATCCTTTCTGTTTCCTTGCCAATTTTTAACGGCCCCTTAAAGTAAATAATTGGAACTCCCTGAATTGCTGGTTCGAACAAATTCCGGTCGTGACCTATGATTGCCAGATCAGCAGCCTTAAAAAAGTCAGAAAGTTCGCCCATCGTATTCAACATTACGATTTCAAATTGACCCAAGCGCGCCCAGCTTAAGTGTGCAACACTCCGATTGGTCGCTTTAAATCTCATTTTAACGAGTCTGTGAACTAAGCGATTGTTTGGAATTCGCAGCGCAACAATGAGCAAAGGTCTTGTGGGCGGATCAATTTTTTGATATGCATCTAGTACAACATTGATCTCATTTGGGTGCGTGGGTGAAAAAACAATTAATTTCCTGGATTCCCTAAGGCCCATTGATTTTTGAAGCCGGTCTTTTTCTATTGCCACGACACGGTTTTTTGGAAAATATTTGTACGGCTCATGATTTAGGATGAGACCCTTCCTGCTTAATTTTTGTTGCCCGATGTTGAAGTCGAATCGGATATCAAATTGACGGGCACCCGAAACAGTGCGGCCGTTTAATTGGCCATCAGGGATAATTTTTTTTACCAAAGCAGCGTCTGCTTCTCGGCCGCAGGAAATTTCAAAATTCTCAGGTCTTAGATTGAGAATTTCGATCAAACCTTTTGCGGCATTGAGTTCCGATACATGCTCAGCATGGAAGACAAGCTTTGTTCTGTTTTTTCGCAGGACACGATTTAACTGGCGTGCCATCATTTAAGCAACAGCCTCGGCATCTTTACCTGATTTCCACAGAAAGTTATCGCGCTTCAAATGTTTTTCCAACCACTGATAACGTTTTCTCCAGAGACCGAGCACTTTTTTATTGATTCCGCGGAACTCAGAAATCTCATGCGCCGGTAAGATTCCGTTTGATAGTTCCGAAAACTGCAGAGCAAAGAAGCGGATTTGGCTTTTAGTCAGAGAAATCCGCCGCAGGGAAAATGGGTTTGTACTCGAACTGTTTTGGCCGGGCAATGTTGTACAAGCGCCCAAATAACCAGCTTCTTGGACAAGCATTTGAATTTGTTTGCTGAAGGAGCGGCTGTTTCCGTAAGGATAGGCAAATGTTTTAACCGGGGATTCTATTTTTTCTTCAATCCGTTTTTTAGACTCGACGATTTCACACCGGGCTTTTTTAAGGCTTAAGTGCCGCAGATTGGGGTGAGTGACCGTATGAGCTCCGCATTCAATAATTCCGGACAGCATCATTTGCCGGATCATTTTCCAAGACAACATTTTTGCCTTGCGCGGGCCGTCCTTTAGACCGTCGACAAATCCCGTTGTGATGAACAAAGTCGCGGGAATTTTATATTCACGAAGAACTGGAAATGCTTCAGAAAAAGTGTCGGCATACCCATCGTCAAACGTTATGGCAATAGCATCCGGCGTAATCGGTTCAGACCGGCTCATTTTTTCTAGAAGTGCGCTTAAATGTATTGGGTGATAGTGTTTGCGAATGTAGTGTATTTGCTCGACAAACATTTTTTTTGTGATCATCAAATAATCAAGACTCGTTTCTCGTCCGATTTGATGGTATACCAACACTGGGAAGCTTGTTTTTTCTGAGCGGATGTTATTTATAACTAAACCTTTTTCCATGCGGCGTAGCGCCCTTTTCTTTTAAAACCGAAACGTTTGTAAAAATCTTCATAAAATCCTTCCTGCTTTATGGACAAAGCGATCTCTTCACACCCGCTTTGGAAAAGCGACTCAAATGCTTTCGTGGCCATGGCACTTCCGATGCCGTTCCTCCTAAATTCAGAATCGGCGATCAATCCAAAAAAATATCCGGTCCGGCTCGTTGATTCTGCGACAGACCACACCCAGGATAAGTCGCTAAAGTCCGTAATTTGTTCATCGAGAAGTATGCAGCAGCATGCAACGACTCTATCTTTTAAAGTGGCAACGAGCATTCTCTTTTTGCCCTCAATTTTGAGAGTGGAACCAAAAGTAGCGGCACCAAATGGATATTGATTCCGGTCGAAAAATTCCCCAATAGCCGTTGTGTCTGATATTTGCGCGAATCTGATGTTTAAATCCGGAATATTAACCGGTTCTTCAATGGAGCGATATTGGTTGTGTTTGACGCGGAGTTCAACGCTTTCTCTGACGGGCCGGAAACCAATCTTGGCCAGAACTTTGGACAGGGAAACAAGCGGAATTCCTGAAGCAGCGTCCTCGATCCGGTGCGGGCCGACAAAAATTTTTTTGATCTTATTTTTCTTAAAATATTTCAAAGTTTCATAAATCAAAACCTGAGCCGAACGACATTTAAAAACGGCATCAGTAAGAGCGGCTACTTCTATAAAGCCATTCTTGGTTTTTGCTGAAGGTTCGAATTGATCTTGCCGCAAATTGGCAAGAGCCCACCCAAGAAGTTCATTTCCGCGCCGAATTAAAAAGCAATTTGCCGGATCGAACCACCGGCTGCCACATAATCTTTTCGTAAATTGCTCGAGCGAAGTTTTGTGATTTGGAAATACTTTGTTCCAAACTTTAAGCATGGCTTCTGTGTCTTGAGGAGTCCATGTTCCAATTTGGATACCTTGTTGTGTTAGCCGGTGCCGGTCGATTAGTACACGGCAAGTAAAAATTATCTTTTCAAGTTTTACGATCCAAGCAAGCGGATTACCGACAATACATAATGCGGAATAGACATGGATTTTTGGAAACAATCTTTTTTCTTCTAGTGCATGCCGAAGATGATTGAGCCAGCTTTTTGCAAAATATTGATAGATTGTTCCTTGTACATAAGAACCCCAAGCGATGAGCCGCCCTATCCATTGCCACCAGAAGCGCTTGAGACTTGTATTTCCGATATGTGTGACTCTGCCAATAATTTGATGCTCGGCCACCAATGGATCCCAATAAGAGCGGTTATCGCCCTTAGTGATAAAGACAATGCTTCCATTTTTTTTATGAATCTTAATGACTCTATGGCTGATCAGCGCATCCGGTTTTTCTTGGTAGGTAATAATATCTCCGGTTCGGATCGAAGTAGCCGGTACAGTTTCCAGCCAAATGTCTTTGCCGGGAGGGATAAAAGGCAACATACTGGTTCCAAATCCGATAATACTGGACAGTTTTTGTCCAGCCACGCCGTCCGAAGCATTATTTAAGAGATCTTGTGAAGTTTCTTGCAGAGCATCTACCACTTGGCTTTTACTCCATAGCGTCTCAGAACGGCGTCTTTGACGATTTTCCTGCCAATTGCAACCCACTCTGGTTTTGGTTGTCGCGAAAGAGATTCGGAACGTTTTCGGTAAACGTAAGAAGCTTTATTTTCTAAGTATTCAAATTCAGTAATTTCCGAAAGCCGGAGAAACAAATCACAATCTTCCAAAAAAGACAGCTCGGAGCGGTAGCCACCGATTTTTTCAATCAGATTTCGGCGGATGAGCGTGCCGCCATTTCCGATTGATCCATCGATTAAATCCCATGTTTTTGTGTGCCCAGGGCTACGGCGCAGCAAATAACGTTTTCCGGTTTCTAATTGTTGAATCAGGTTCCCATAAACAACGCCCATATTTGGTTTTTGATCTAATACATGCACAAGGTGTTTTAAGTGATTTGGAAGCATGAGATCGTCTGCATCACATTGGGCGATGTATGGGCCGCAAGAACGTGCAATTAGGTAATTGCTTATTTTAGACACGCCTTGGTTTTTATTGAATTTCCATACTCGCACTCTTGAATCTTTTTTCGGGTAGTTCTTGATTCGTTCCCAGGTTCCGTCCTTAGATCCGTCATCTCCGATTAATAATTCAAAACTGACCCCTTTTTGTGCTAATACGGACTCGACAGCTTCATCAATATAGGGAGCTACGTTATAGGCGGGCATGATAACCGAAACCTTGACACTAGATGGGGGCATTGTTATACTTCCTTTTTATGAAACCTTCGCGCGGAAAAAAATCTTTTTCCAAACCCAGCAAAAAACGCTATTCTAAACCCACCTTAAAACGTTTGGGTAATTTGCGGCATATCACCTCATTTAGCTAAGCGAAAACAGCTGCCGTTTCCAGTTTATCCAAAACTTCTACCATTTTCCGGCGTTTCAATTCGCTCACAAATTCGGCAAGATCCTTACTCACGCGACTTAAATCACCGGAAAATTCTTCCGAAATTGTTTGGGCAATTTTAAAGCCCGAAGTTTTTCCGTTGCATTGCTGCCAAATAGCCAAACCGACCGGATCTGTCTCGAAATAAGACCCGTTTTCTAGATTCAGCAGAATGCCTTTTCCTTCGATCACTTTCCACACGACATGGTCTGCGCGTTTCACAAATTGCTCAGATAGCGGTGCTTTCATTTTCTCTCCCGTGTTCATGGTTTTTGATTTTCGTTATGGGTATAAATGCAATTTATGATAACCCACAGATTCAATTTTCGCAACAGCCCTAATCACCATTAAAGACCGCTTCATTTCTGTTTTTTGTCTTCTGCTTCGACAAAGGTTGCGCAAAAAAGCATCATTTCCTCAAAGCCTTGCTCGCCGTACCTGACCCATTTATCCGGTTCCGGATTCAATGGATTTTCAGCTGAGTTGTCATAAACAGCGTCGGTTTTAATCACGGTTCCCGCGGGTAAAAATTTGGGTGATTCAAATCTATAAAGATGTTGCCAGTTAAAATTGTAATTTGGCACAGAAAGCAAAATTTCCTCCGTTCCATCCGGATATTTTGCTGTAAAGCGGCCGCTTCTGCCCCTGTAATGCATATGGGGAAATAACTCATAGAGCCAAATATTTTTCCGGAAGGATATGTTCCTGCTTTTTTTGTAATTACTTACTCGCGGTGGTATGTTGATATTTCTACTGTTAGAACAGGTCGTGAAAAGCTGTTTTACAGAAGAAGGATGTGGATGAAAATACAGCCCAAGCAAAGGCTTATCTTTGAGCGGCACTCCAATAGGGGTGTAATGAATTTGAAAAATTAAACGGGAACCTTTCAGAATACGCTTGGCCGTGTTTTCCGGGTAGGCTAAAACCGGCAATCCGGGCGCGTATAAACCGACGTAGTCATAGTTTTCAGAAACTTTGTTATCGTAAGATTCGTTTGTTTCCTTAAGCAAAGAGGAGATATTAATGTGATGGGTTATCTTTGTGTTTCCCGGAAGTATTTGGGCTGCGCGGATCCACAAATTGCGATCAGGGACAAAATCAGACACAATTTTTCGGTATTGCACGATACCGGTTGCCGGAATCTCTTGTTCGGGAATGCTTACAATTAAATCCGGTTCTCCTAATTCCCATGCGCTTGGAGAACTTTTTTTGATTTTTTCCAAGGGGTCCGGCCCAGTGCCCCTGGGCGCACCATTTTCAATCCATTCAAGCAGAGAAGTTCTTTCTTCGGCTGTTAATGATAAGTCATTGACAAATTTTCCAAATTGCGGGTCTGCTTGCCAGGGCGGCATGCGTTTGGTCAGGATGACCTCGCGCATCATAGGTGCCCAACCCCGAACCTTCTTATGATTTGTCATGGTCCAAGGAGCAATGCCGCCTTCAAAATGGCAGCTAGCGCATTTCTTGATTAAGATTGGCGCGATAATTTTTGAATAAGCCGAGTCATTCTCTAACACAGTCTTGTTGTTTTCAAAATGAATGAGGCACCCTTTGATTTCAGCGGGTTTGGATTCAATTTGTTTTTGATTCAAGAAGCGGACAAGCGCTTCTTCGAGAAAATTATTTTTTGCTTTTATTTTTTGAACCTCATAATCTAAGCGGTCATCTATGGGGCCTTTGTAAATGACAGACCAGGAGCGCGGATCGATAATCAGAGTTTCTGCGGTTCTCGACACGCCCAGCGATTTTGTCACAAACTGCGTGTCGTCTTTTAGAATGGGAATGGTAATGTTGCATTCTCGAGCTTCTTGCTGAATGCTAGCCATATCATCTTGAGGAAAAGCGTTGATCATGAGAAAAACGAATCCTTGTTTCTCAAACTTTTCTTTTAATTCCGTCATTTTCGGCAAACTAAGCCGGACGATGGGGCATCCGTTTCCATGCCAGAAAAGGATAACGGCCTTTTGATGTCGGTAACGATACAGTTCATGCGAATTCCCAAATTGGTCCAGCAAGCTGAAATTTTCGACAGCCGTAGCTTTGCGGCTTGGTTCCAAAGAGGACAAGGCAGATTTTGGTTGGATGAAAAAGCAGACGGCAAAACTTAGAATCATCAATAAGGTGTACCGCTTCATTTTATTTGAGTTTATTCCCGATTTAGTCAGTTTACCGGAACATTTTCCATCAGTTCTGATTGAATCTTTTGCAGCACCTCTTCAACGGTGATTTCATTCATACAGCGATATTCAGGGCAATTTTTTTTGTAGGTTGGCTCATGGAACCAACAGGGAGAACACGCCAGTTTTTTTGACAAGGTCGTCCCGGATGAATAGGGTCCGAATTTAATCATGTCCGTAGGTCCAAACAGCATAACAGTTTTAATTCCTAATAACTGGGCCAGATGAGCCGGTCCAGAATCGCTTCCAACGACCAGATCACATTTTTTTAAGGAACACAAAAGTGATTTAAAAGAATCGCTCGGACTGACCCAATACTTTTCTTTAAGAATTTTAGATGCTTTTGCAGTCAATTCCCAATCATCAGGACTCGATAAGATTAAAGGCTGACCCAATCCATTGTCATAAATCTTGCTCGCCAATTTCATGAAATAATCAAACGGCCATTTTTTCCTTTCCCAACCCGCCCCCAAATGAAGTCCGATAATCGGCACTTGGTTTGAGTGATTGTCGTCAAAAAACTTTTGTGTTTCTTCCGACTCAAAAGTTGATTCCTTAAATGGAAGAGCCAGGATTTTTGGGGCATCGACTCCGAGGGCTGTTAAGAGATGAAAATTTTGCTCAATTGTGTGAATATTGGCCGGGACTTCAACTTTAACGGTGTTCAAAAAATTTCCCCATTCGCCCCTGAGTTCTTTTAAATGTCCGATCCGAATGTGCGCTCTCGTGAGCCAAGAAAAGAGATTGCTTTGAGTGTCGTTTTGGAAATTAATGACTAAATCAAAATGTTGGTGCCAAAGACGAAACAAAAAAATGAAAGCTTCAATATAACCCGACAGGTTAATTTTTCGGAAAGGGTCACGGCGCTGCCATTTGGGCGTAAAGAGTTCCGGAACAACCAGAATTTGATCGAGGCCGTCAATTTCTTCTAAAACGTCCGCATATTTTTTTCGAACCACCCAGGTAATTTGCGCATTGGGGTAGCGATCACGAAGTAAGGACAAAGAGGGAAGGGCAAACAGAATCGAGCCCATAGCGCTCATTTGGATCATCAAGATTCGGTTATAGAGCATTGAACTGCTCCGCCGGTGCTTTACGGACAGTTTTAATTGTATTAAAATGCGCCATAACCTGGATCATCGCTTGAAATTATGGCATAGAATCAAGATTTTCTTAAAGTACTATTTAAAACGATCAGACAAAGAGCCCGTCTTTGTGATTTCTGAACGGCGTACGGGCAGTTCGCTGCTTCTGAGCTACTTAAGCTCTATTCCTGATGTTTCAAGCGCAGGGGAAGTCATCCGAAAATTGTGGACCCTTTCACGCAGCGGAGTCCTTCACCACATCCAATACTCCATCAATAACTGCAAACACAAACTTTGCTTTGCCAAACTATTTCAGTCAGATCTTGAAGCCCGAAAAGTCGATTTGAAGGACATCAAAAATCATATCCCAAACGCTCGGTTTGTCATTCTCTATAGAAGATCTCTTTTAGACCAATTTTTATCCTTTAGAATTGCAGAAATGACCAATCACTACAGATGGAACGAAGATTTCAAACTCCCCCCCTTCATCCATGTGAGCAAATCAGAATTGCTGGAATTTTGTGAGGAAACAAAAAATCATTACAAACAGATGTTGAGTCACGATTGGCTGAAGGATTGTTCCATCATTGTTGATTATGAAAATCTGGTTTCAAATCCGCAAAAAGTCTTTGATAAAACCATATTTCCTTTTTTGGGGTTAACGTCTTGTTCGGTTTCAACTGAAATGTGCAAACAAAACACCAAGAAACCGGAAGAATTGGTGGCCAATTACGAAGAAATAAAGCCGTTTGTGAGCGCGCCTTGCGTTTTGCAAGAATATTCTTTTAATGCTTGAAAATCAGATTGACAAAATGTTGTTCAGGAGAAACGTTTTGGGTTTTCGGTCGGTTTTTCCTCAATTTTCCACCGATCATTTTGAATGAAGCATTGTGATTGTGTACCCGGTACGATAAAACAGGTTTGTCAATAAAAGGAATTGGCTGCCGAATTGCGGCTCGCACTAAATATTCCCGGTCTTCCCAAGGTGGAAAGCATTCATTGAACGCGCCTACGCGATCAATTATTTTTTTACGAAATAAAGTTGCGTTTAAGGGGCCCAACGGACACGTCCCGAAGGCAAAAAATTCAGGAATAAGCGGACCTATTTTCGTGAGCCGTTTGGTTATGTGTAAAGCGGATTTTAAATATTGATTAAGCGGATGAGCCGGCAAAAGAGTCTGGTCAGAGTCTCCGATTAAATCTTTAATACAGCCCATGACGCTGAGTGATTTGGAATTGCGTCTTAAAAAATTAATTCTGACGCTTAAAGAATTGAAAGTCATCAGGTCATCACTATCAAAGAAATTGATCCATTCCCCACGGGCCAGCGGAAGGGCTCGGTTGATGGCGGCTGATTTGCCTTGGCGCTTGGTCAATCGGATATATTGAATTCTCGGATCAGAAAAGGAACGGGCAATCGAGTAAGATAAATCCCGGCTGCCGTCATCGACAAGAATCAGTTGAAGTTTTGAATAGTCCTGATCCAAAATACTGGTGATGGTTCTGGCCAGAAAATCTTCCCGGTTAAAAAAAGGAACAATGACGGTTGCGAGGCCACGAATTTGTTTTGGATGACAGATCATTTAAATTTAATTTACGTGTAGTTGGTCGGAAGCTTTTGTGCCAGAGCCGCACAATTCATTGATTTGCCGGTCAAAGGCCTTTCGAAATTTAAACCATTCCAAAATTAGAACGGGTCTGGCTTGTCTTTTGTTGAGACTGAGAAAACGGGTTGGCGGTGTTTTTAAATAAGGGTGCCATTTGAGAAAAAATTCACACCGGGCATCTTGATTTAATCGATTGCTTTTCATCAAATCAGATGTAGACCCTCCTTTTTTGTGATAGACAAACAAGTTTTTTAATCTAACCAGTCGGTATCCTTTTAATTTAAGTCGCACGGAATAATCCAAGTCATCCCAACCGAAGTAAAACCGTTCATCAAAGGGTCCTACGCGATCGATCACTTTTTTGGGGACCATTAAACAAAATCCGCCCAGCCATGAAATTGGATCCGCATCATTTTTGTACCAACGCTGAAAGGTTTCATCGATCAAGCTGGCCGTCGTTTCGTTTGCCGGCAATCCGGTGAGCCAGTCACGGGTCCAGGAAATTGCGTTTGAGACGGGGCCTACCGCGCCAACTCCCGGTTTTTGGGCAGCCGCCAAAAGTCGTTCCATCCATTTGGGCGGAACAACGGTATCGCTATTTAAAAAACATAGGTATTTTCCGCGCGATCGAAGAGCGCCTTGGTTGGCAGCCTTCGTATATCCGAGATTTTTTTGGTTTTGAATGACCCTGGTGTCTTTAAATTTTTTGAGATGTTTCTTGATTGTTTGCCCAGGGCTGTTATTGACTACGATGAGTTCAAAAGGAACTGTCGTATTTTGAATAACACTTTCTAGGCAGGCCCCCGTTAATTTCGGAGTATTCATCGTCACCACAATAATTGAAACTACCGGACGGTTAAGCATTCAGAAACAAGTCTTTATTTTTAAAAAGGACCAAATCGGTCTGGTTGATGTGATAAAGTTTCTTAGTTTTTGCGAGGTTGTTTAAAAATATGTGGACGTCGGGATAATGATAATCATGCCACAGGATCACGCCGTTTTTCGATAACATATTAAAAGCATTTTCGGTGTCTTTTTCGACATACTTGCGGTCGTGATTGCCATCTACAAAAATAAGATCCATGGTCGCTTCCAACGATTTAAAGTTGTAGTGGAGAGAGTCTCCTCTGAGCTGTTTTATTTTATCTTTGTAGGGCGATTCTTTAAATTGCTTGCCAACCTCGGAAACGACGTCGCTATTGACGTATCGATTCTTAAATCGAGAATAAAATTTATGATCTTCTAATTCCAAAGTATGGATGAGGGCATCACTCTCGCTCTTGATCGCAAATTGATATGTGGACATGCCGCTGTGTGTGCCGAATTCAAATATGTTCTTCGGCCGCAGAAATTTAATCATTGCGCAAATACAATATAGATCATTCGGTGACGTGTTTACCATACGATAGGGAAATGAGAGTCGATTAAAATCGGCTTGGACATGTTCCATGCCCGGAAAAACTTTCCAGAGATCGAGAGACGGGTTCCGCCATAAGCGAACGGTTTTGATATATTGTTTGGTCGTCTCTAAAAATTGTTTTATTGTCATGGAATTGTTCTAAGAAACCGGCGGAATAAAGTTGGTGTATTAAAAATATCTTTCTTTCCGTAATCTAGCTCGAAAGCTTTGGTTTTTTGGACCAATTTGGAAACTAAAGAAAGGTGTTCTTCGGAAACTTTTTTCCAAGGCCCGTTCAAATACCAAATAAAATGGTCATCTTGTAAGATTCGGGACAGAGCTTCGCTCGGCGGCAGGGGTGAAATCTTAAGAGATCCTCTCCGATGAAATTTTGGGAAAATGAGTACTTTGGGTTTGCAAGAAACCGTAATCGACCGCGGCCAGATTTGTTCAATCCTAAAGACAATTCGCTCATCAGCAGTTGATTTTAGAATCGGTTTGAGTTCTGAAAACAATCCGGCAACCGGGCGGTCCAAACGGATCTGGCGGGGAAATGAATAAACAATGAGGCGGCCGCCGGCGGCAGATAAAATCGGTTGCTCATCACTTAGAAATTTAAATCCGGCACGAACTGCCGCTAATGACAAAGTGCTTTTCCCCGCTCGTGAATGTCCGACGAGAAGAATTCCATTTCGTTTTTCATCCGAAATACAGCCAGCATGAAGAAAGAAAAGACCTTTTTGTTTAAACCAGGGACTTAACGGTTGCGTGAAGCAATAATGATAGGCCGGATCCGGAAACAGCGAAGGTTCGAGAACTAAGGCGGCTTTTATCTCGCGCTTTTTGGGATTGTTAATGACTGTGATCAAACTTCTTCCGTATCTGGAGACAATTCCATTCGGCGTTTTCCAAAATTGAGAGCTTAAATATTGATATTCTGAAAAATCTGCCGGATAGGCAGTGCCGTTTGGTTTTTCGGGCAGGATAGAGATTTTAAATTTGACTGCATTTTTTGATCGATAACCGTTTTGAATCCGGAACGTCTGCAGATCTTGATCGATCATCTCGAAAGGGACGGGATGATCCGAGGCGACTTCCACGTAAAAACCGTGAATATTGTATGTAGATTTCATGAGCGGTAACTTTTTGACTGTAACAAAATCAACCTTGGCCTGTCAATGACTCAAAATCGACCAAACACGCCCCAATAATTTTTTTGCCAGCTCACCTAAAATCAGTTAACATATATTCTTTGAATGGCATCATTACCATTTATTCCCCGGTAGCTCAATGGCGGATCATTTGACTAGGTTTTGAGCTATGAGATATTCCAGTGTTGTTTTTGCGGCAAGATCTTGTCCTTCGTCGCTCCAATGATTATCTTTAAAACGATAAAGATGATCGGGGCCATTTTTTAAAAAGACTTTAAACAAATTAATGTAATTTATTCCATTTCGGACGCATATTTCTTCAATCGGTTTTGTAAGATTTGTTCTGGAATATTCAGGAAACTTGCCGAGATGTTTATAGGAAATATCTCCGTTTGTGGTTAAGTCGATTTGCGACGGCTGAATTAAAACCAAGAATTTAATGTTTTTTGTGCGCGCAAACCGGTCGGCTCTTGTTAGAATTGCGTCCATGAGCCGTATTTTTTCAGCGGCAGCGGAGCTCTTCGGAAAAAGCGCCACATCCATATCATAATGATCATTCGCCAGAGAAAGCACTCTCGGTTGGGAGGCCTTATAGATTGAGAATTCCTGATCATTTAGGGAGATTAGTTTTTGAATCTTCTCGTCAACGTTTTTTTCGGATTTCATTTCAGGCGCTTCCGCAGCTTTTTTTTCATTTGTAACCCCAAAGATTTTTTTTGTCGCTCGGACTATTAATAACGACGAAGCCAGACCTTTGAATCCCGAGATTCTCGCCAAATCACCGCCCGGAATTATCGGGTCAGTATTTCGAACCAAACGTCCTTGTGAATCGAATTCAAACAACCTGTTTCTAATGATGTCACCAAAATCATTGTCAGCAAAAATACCTAAAATAACCAACTGTGGTTTAAACCGATCTGCCTCGCGTTCAAATTTTATCAAGCATTGGTCAGGACCGTAACCTGCCACGCCCGCATTGACGACTTCGATTTTTTTTCCAAGCGTCTCTGCCGCGTATTTTTGGAGTTTGTACGAGAACGTTTCCTGAAAGTTCGAAAACCTTGCGAGAATATTTGAATCCCCGTAAACCATGATTCTTATTTCAGGGTGATCCATGAGAGGGGCCCCTCTGAATGAGTCTGAATTTGTTTTGAAGACAATTCCTTCCCTCGTTGTTTCCGTATTCGGTTTTAATGCGGCCAAAGTAGATTTGTCAAACCGGTAGAGAGGTCTTTTGATGCGTCCGGGGAACATCATTCGAAGCATTAACTCAGAAAAAAAGAGCAAGGCAAAGGAGATCACCAAAATCAACGCCGTCTGTGTGATTATTTTTTTGTATTTGGCCAATGTAAATATCCCCAATTAGATGTTTCGAGACGCTCTATTTATTCAGCCAGTTAACTTTTATGGACTATACAGATAAAAATTATAGGCGGCAATCGTTTATCATCTTGTGATTATAAGGCAACCGAGAGGCATTTTCCATACCGCCGTCAGTTTTTCCAGTTATGCTTTTGTCTCTTTTTAATTTTGGTAATGAGATATGAGCTTGAGAACGAAATCAGATGATAAATTGGAAAAGCAAACCGCCGTTTAATTTGATTTAGAATATTTAATAAGGAAATATAAAAGATAATTCCGATCCGGTTTCTTCCCATTTTTTCCTTTGATGACGTCTGCCGCATTTAACCCGAGCTCGTGGAATGGGTAAAACCACTAAAATGTCCTGCGGCACTTATCTTTCTGAAGCGCTGCCCGTCAAGTAGAAGGAATTTATGGAAAATTAGATGTTTCCTGGAGAGGAGTTTACTGTTTAAAATATGGCGGACTTGATTTGTCGGCAAACGGAGCACCAGATGCGCTGGGCGGTTTTCGGGTCGTGGAATATGAGCCAGCTAATGGCACTCATTTTAAAGCTGTCGGCGGCGATTCTTTTATTGCAGCAATCGAATTTTCAAACCCGGTACAAGCAAAGGCGCTTCTCGTTTACGGTGATGCTTCGCAGCTGGGATCGCCCCACAGATACGATCAACTTGAATTGTTTGCACATAAAAAACTTCGGCCCGTTTGGAGAACACGTAAAGAAGTGGAAGCAAACACGATGAACAGAACTTCTTTAAAAAAATCAGTAGTCGGTCATAATTGAATCTAAAAAGAATTATTTGAATGCGCTGGCCACCATGAAAACAGCGGGGTCTCTTGCGGTTGATCATCCGAAATCTCTTTGGGAACGTGCAGGCGCTATGTAGATAACGGGTTGCCGCTTGCGTTTGATTTCGAGCTATGGGCACGTTTTTTTAAACATGCTCATCTTTATTCCGTTGCTGCTCCGCTGGCAGTATTCCGCCGGCACCCTCGTCAAAAAATGGCAAATCGATATGAGGAATATACAAAAGAAGCCGAAGAAATTTTGCGTTATTACGGAGGAAAGCAATATAGCAAATTGGAGGCGCTTGGGCGCCGTGCGCTTCAGCGGGTTTTTTTCTTTATACCATTCCGGAAAGTTTTGTCACGCATTGGGCCTCTGGTCCATGGCATGGGTTTTTGTTATCCGGTTAACATTCTTTCGTGGAAGGATGACGCATGGAAAATGACCACGCATTACGTTCCCTAAATTTGGAAAAGTCGCAACGGATTTTATTCATTGCCCATTTTTTGCCTTACCCCCCAATGGGTGGAGATAAAACGCGGGTGGCAAGTCTGATTAATTGGCTTGTTGATTCAGAACATGAAGTTTCATTTATTTTTGTTTCAATCGATTTTCCGGGATAATCTTGATTTAGAAGACTTGTGAGACACCGGCAATCAGTTTTTCTTCATTGAAGACCGGTACGATGATGCTTACCAAGGGGACGGTGATTTCGTGCATAGGATTGAAGAGTTGAAAAATTATATCACCGAAGGGCGATAATCAAAATAGAAAGTTAAGGGCGCTCGGGCCTTCTTAATAGAGGTAGTGAAGGCACTGCGGAGCGCAACATTCCAGATCTAAATTTTTTTTGCCAGCTCACCTAAAATCAGTTAACATATATTCTTTAATTGGCATCATTACCATTTATTCCCCGGTAGCTCAATGGTGGAGCATTCGACTGTTAATCGAAGGGTTGCTGGTTCGAGCCCAGCCCGGGGAGTTTTTACTAAGAGACGTTGCTGGTGTATAATCCCGCAACATCTTTTTTATTGGGGAAATTAATCGAAATTGCCGAGACTATTCGGCCGCCACGTCGGGCCGGTCAATATCCGTTTTACCCTGCTTGAGATCTTCTCTTGCCTGTTGCGCAAGTTTAGCATAGCGGTTTTTGATGTGCAAAAGATCGTCTTCCG
>Ga0209515_10003191_pt1 | contig 23902 bp, 16 predicted proteins | sample Subgroupgradi54m_FD_187454 | JGI IMG/M metagenome (GOLD analysis project Ga0209515, IMG submission 187454) | Subsurface groundwater microbial communities from S. Glens Falls, New York, USA - GMW60B uncontaminated upgradient, 5.4 m (SPAdes)... ... | reverse complement strand
GATTGGCCCACGACCCACCCCGCACGACCCGGCGTGTGCCGGTTTTCGATCCAGTGGGATTGATCAAATGCCCAGCTGCATATGCGGCTTGCCAATCCAACACCCATTGCCACACATTCCCGCACATATCCCGAAGACCGTACCGATTGGCGGGTTTGCTGCCGACCGGCAGGGCGCGGTCGGAAGCGAAATGCGCTTCCTGCGAACTCAAGCTGCCGCTGTATGTCCCGAATTCCTTCTGCTCGCCACCGCGCGCCGCGGCTTCCCACTCGGCTTCGGTCGGGAGGCGCTTGCCCATCGCCGCTAAATACCCGAAGGCTTCAAACCAGCGCACATCAATCGCGGGTTGTTCGTTGTCGGAATATTTTTTATCCGGGTTGCGATCGTTCGGCACCACGCGCCAGCTTTCAAATGAGGCGTTCGGATGCGCGGCACGCACCCACGCGGGCATTTGCTTCGCGGCCGTTTCATCTTTCGCCCAGAATACCAACGTCGGCACACCGGTGCGCTTGTCGATCGCCACACAGGCAAACGGGGTGGCGCCGTACTGCTGCAGATACTCCGCAAATTCCCTATGCGTAACTACGTGTGCGTCCATTGCAAAGGCATCCAACGTCACCTCGTGTGCCGGGCGTTCGTTCGATTCTGAACTATTGTCGTCACCCATCGTAAACGTCTGCGCGGGGATGTTGACCATGCCGTCACGGGATGGACGGGACGGTGGCACAATCAGGCCCTCGCGCACGGTCGGGGCGGGCAACGGACGGAATTGATACGTCGATTCGGCGTCAGCAGACGATTCCGTATCGACAATTTCTGCGTCGGCGACCGTGGCATTGTTGGAGTGTGCCGGAAGTATGGGCGATGCAGCGCGCTGTGCGGCCAAAAGTTTTGCGGATTCGGCGGCGGCGATACGGCGCGCTTCTTGTGCGGCCTGTTGCACTACCTTTTCACGGTCTTGCCGTGCGGCCGCGATGGCTTTGTCGCGCGCGGCGACTAACTTGGGCAACGCGGCGAACACGGTGGCACGCACGCCAAAACCGATTTTGTTCCGCCACTGCACCGGCAATTGGCGCGCGATTTCTTCCAGTAAGGGCAACGCTTGCACGATCTGGTGATCCCGCACGTGCTTCACCGCCCGATGCAACGCCTTCTTTTCCGCGCGAGTCGTCGGCAACGCCAGCACCCACGCGCGGAGTCCGTCCATCGCATCCCGCGTAGCGCCGGCCACGCGTTCGCGTTCCATCTGTTTGACTAAATCATCCGCCGGTAATTGATCACGCTTCGCCAAACGGCGAATGTGCGCCACAGCCACCCGCTCCGGTTGCGTCAGTCGCGTTAAGAGCGGCCACACGGCGTCCAGCATGGCTTCGCCGTCGGGGTGATCCACCAACAGTTCCCTCACAAAACTCGCGTGTGCTTCCAGCGGCACGGCTTCGGGGCAATGCGATAATAAATAGAGAATGAGTCCGCCGGACGCCGGCACGGTGTCGCCCTCGGTTGTGACATTGGTCAGCGGCAGACGATGCAACATAGTCAACATCGCATGCAAAAATTCACGAAAATGTTCGTAGGTCACTCCAGCGCGCTGGCGCGCTTCATGGAATTCGCCCACCACCCACCCGCACCACGCCTGCCATTGCGGGTCACTCACATCAATGCGTTCCGGCAATCGCACCTGCGCCAACATCGCCGTGGCCAGATCGCGCAATTCGCCATTCGATTGTAACGAGAGTTGTTTGAGCGCCTCAAAAAATTCCACGAGCGGCGCTTGGTCCGGGGCCAACGCGGTGGAAGCGGCGGGAACGAGCGCGGTCGTGGAAGTCGTTACGGCATCGGGTGCTGCAACATCGGGGACGGAGACTGTTTCGGTTGGGACATTTGGATGCGGGGTGGGTGACTTGGGATCTCCAGCGGTTGGCGGCGTCGTGGTTTGCCAAAACCGCGGAAGCTGCCGAGGCACGAGTTCTTTTCCGGAGCGCGGTGGACGGGAAATAAACGCAAGACCCGCCGTTCCCGTCGCATACGCGACACCATCCAGCGCTTTTGCCGACCGTTGCAACACCACCCCGCGACTCCGGTGCAACACGGGCCTTGGCCCCGGCACGGCCCGAAACACCGACTGCGGCGGTCGCGCGCGTAAAAACGGACTCTGGCGACGAATCGTCATGGCGCAACAGCTCCCATAATATGGTTATCGGCAGATCGCAGGAAAAGTTGCTAAAAAATTTCAAAGACTGCCGCAGACTACCAAAACGACGTTGACATTCGATCATGCCCATCTATCATCGTTCCTATGGGTTTAACGCATATCGCAGCGACAGTTCGCCCATCGCTGCAAGCCAAGCGCGGGTTGCAGGTGCGATTTTTGGTCGACAGTGGCGCGGTCTATTCTGTGATTCCCGAGAAAGTCTGGAAGCACCTGCGCTTGCGGCCATTTCGCGCGGTGGAATTCACTTTGGCCGACGGAACAACCATCTGCCGCAATATCTCCGAATGTTTCTTCGAAGTCCACGGCGTGCGCGGGACATCGCCCGTAGTGTTGGGCGAAGCGAACGACACGCCGTTGCTCGGCATGGTCACCCTGGAAACTCTCGGCCTCATGATTAATCCACTCTCGCGCGAATTATTACCGATGCAAATGGTCATGGCGCGGATGCGGTAAATTTTTCATTCACAATCCCATCCAGCGCCTGCGGGTTTTCGATCATGCTGATGTCGCCGACGCGTTCGCCCAACCATTTTTTTCGAATCACGCCGCGCACAATTTTCGCGGAACGGGTTTTGGGTAATCCTGACACAAACACGACCGTTTTTGGTTGCATCGATTTGCCCAACCGCTGCGCGGTGTGTGCAATGAGTTCGCGTTGCAGTGCGGCGTCGCCATCGAAATTATTTTTCAACACGACGAAGCAGACAATCGACTCACCTTTAATGTCGTCGGGCACTCCAATCGCCGCGGCTTCCGCAACGCGCGCGTGTTCCATGAGCGCACCTTCGATCTCGGCGGGACCAACGCGCTTACCGGCGACTTTAATGGTGTCGTCGGCGCGGCCTTGTACAAACCAGAAACCGTCGGCATCGACGCGCGCCCAATCACCATGATTCCAGACCTGCGGCCATTTGCTAAAATAGGTTTCCAGGTAGCGTTCGCGATCGTTTAAGAAACCTTTGGTCATGGACGGCGCGGGTTGTTTGCACACTAAATATCCGATTTCTCCGCGCACGGATTCGCCCGCTTCATTAAACACATCGACATCCATGCCCAAACCCGGACCTTGCAACGTGCACGCTTTGAGTGGATGAATCGGCAGCGGCGCCAAATGACAACCAATAATTTCCGTGCCGCCGGAAATATTCATGACGGGACACCGCGCGCCGCCGACTTTTTCAAAATACCAGAGATACGATTCCGCATCCCAGACCTCGCCGGTGGAACCGAGCACGCGCAACGCGCTGAGGTCATGATTGTGCAACCACTCATCGCCTTCTTTTTTGAGCACGCGAATCGCGGTCGGGGCAATCCCTAAATGCGTCACGCGTTGGCGCGCACACAGTTGCCACAGTCGATCGGGTGCAGGGAAATTCGGCAGACCTTCAAACATGACGACCGTCGCACCATGAAAGAGCACACCGATTAATTCCCACGGGCCCATCATCCAACCAATATCGGTGAGCCAAAAAAATCGATCATTCGTTTTGACATCGAAATGATACCCGAGTTCCTTCGCGGTTTGCGCAAGGCATCCGGCGTGCGTGTGCACACACCCTTTCGGTCGCCCCGTCGTGCCCGATGTGTATAAAATAATTGCACTCGACTCCGCAGGCAACGGGCGCGTGGCGCAAACAGTGGATTGGCGGTCGACGAGTTCGTGCCACCAGAGATCGCGACCCGCAATCAGCTGCACCGGAATCAACTCGCGCTGCAGCACCACGACATGTTCAAGCGTGGGCACCAACGCCGCGGCCGCATCGACGATAGATTTCACGGCCACCGCTTGTCCCTTGCGCACACTCGCGTCGGTCGTGAGCACCACACGCGCGTTCGCATCGGCGAGTCGCACCGCCAGCGCCTCCGCGCCGTATCCGGAAAAAATCGGCACGGCGACGGCACCGATTTTCTGGCAGGCGAACATCGCAATCGCCACTTCGGGAATCATCGGCAAAAACAATCCGACCGCATCGCCCACACCGATGTGTAATTCCAGCAACGCATTCGCGAGTTGATTCACCGCACTCGCCAATTCCGCAAACGAGTAGCGACGCGTGTCGCCCAATTCATTTTCCCACACGATCGCCGCCGCATCACGCCGCGCGCTGCTCGCATGACGATCGATACAATTGCGCACGATGTTGAGTTCGCCATCGACAAACCATTGCGCAAACGGAAATCCGCGCGACTGATCGAGGACCTTTGAATACGCCCGATCCCACACCACGCCCAAATCTTTCAACGCCGCATCCCAAAACCATTCGACGTCGCAGGAACGTTTCAGCAACGCCGCGTAATCGGCAATCCCATGCGCACGCATAAATCGCGTGACGTTGGCGTCGGCAATGCGTTGGGCATCGGGGCGCCAAATTATTTCGGAATCGTTCGGCATGGGCGGGGTCATAACAACACTTAGTGGATAGCGTCTAGCGGATAGATCGCGATCAGGATGATGAGGGCACCACCGTTGTCGACCATTCTGATAATGGCCATTCCGTTTGACAGAAGCAGAGCGACACCGGGGGCAATGTTTTTTTGGGGTTCATCCTCGCAACTTGAAACGTTTCAAGTTGCAGGACAACACATTACGATCTGAACCATGTTTGCGGGAGAATGAGCACACATTTTTTGCCATTAGTCCCAGGATGACCCATTTCCTCATCCAATAAATAAAAATATACCTTTGCAAGGCATACCGAATAAAGGTATATATTGGTCTGTGGCTATCCAGTCGTTCACTACTGCAGAGCTCCAAACGTTCTTTGAGACGGGACGAGTGCCAAAAAATGTGGGGTGGCAACGGATCAAGACACTGGTGATCAGAAAGCTGGACATGCTGCACTATGCACATGCCTTGAGCGATCTGCGTTCTCCCCCCGGCAACCGACTCGAAGCCTTGAAGAACGACTTGCATGGCCTGCATAGCATTCGGGCCAACGACCAATGGCGGATTGTTTTTGAATGGACCGATCGAGGGCCCGCGCGGGTTCGCGTGGTGGATTATCATTAATCGAGGAGAACGTATGACACGCAAAAAAAGAAAACCCACCACCCCCGGAGAAATTCTTCACGAGGAATATTTATCCCCGCTGGGGCTCACGCAAAAGGGGTTGGCCGATCATATTGGCTACGAAGTGAAAGTGATCAATCGTCTGGTGAACGGTCGCACCGGCGTCACGGCACCGTTGGCACTCAAGCTGGCGGCGGCGCTGAATACCTCTCCGGAATTTTGGCTCAATGCACAAAAGGCCGTCGATCTGTACGAAGCCTCAAAAATAATTGGCGAGTTGCCCCGCATGCTGATTCTGCGCGGCCATTTGGCGCACGCGTGAAACCGATGCGCAAGGTCACGTGATTCGCACCATGCCGTGCGGCATTGGGCGTGGAGGGCTCGGTGTGAAAACCCGTATGACGGACAATATCACACCAACCGGGATATTTGAGATTGAGATTATGTTGAGTCACAATCCCGACTGGAATCACGCCGCGGCCAACGTCGTTGCGCAGTATCAACGAACGGAATTTTCGACACTCGTCGCGTCACCAGCGGGACTCGCTACGCTTTTCGACAATATGAATCGTCTCGATTTCAATCACGACGGCCGCGCCGATGCGGCGTACGGCAGTGCCTATCTCGGACTGAGTTCACGCAAGGCAATCACCGGTCCCAAGTTGCAAAAATTTCAGACCACACCGTACTGGTTTTCCATCGCACTGCACGGTACGCCCGACTCCGCCAACATCGGCCAATCCAATTCCGGCGGCTGCGTACACCTGAGCGCAGAATCGTTGCGCACACTCATCACGGAAGGCCTCGCCACGATCGGCACCCGCGTGACGATTAGCGATCAGGATGCACCGACAGTGCAATAACAACGATTCGCGCCGGGCGTCGGGCATTTCGTCGTCGTGTACGTGATCGTTGTCGGAATCGGAATCCGCCGTTTCGTCATCCTGAGTTTGCGAAGGATCCCCCGCTAAAACAAGTGTCGTCGGGAGATCCGCAACAAAGTTCAGGATGACCCATTTCCTCATCCTATTCCGTTGCACTGACCGATGTCGTCGATTATGCACGCGGCATGTCTTCGCATGTCCATCTCGTCGGCATTTGCGGCACCGGCATGGCCTCGCTCGCGGGATTATTTTTGGCGGACGGGTGGCGTGTGACCGGGTCCGACACGCAGGCGTATCCGCCCATGGGTCCCATGTTGGCGGAATTGGGAATTTCCGTCGCGATTGGATTCGACGCCGCGCATCTGGCACCGCGACCAGATCTCGTGATTGTTGGCAACGTCTGCACCGCACAAAATCCGGAAGCGCGCGCCGCTATCGACACAAACATTCCGTATCGCACGCTGCCGCACGCGGTCGCGGAATTTTTTGGGAAATCGCGTCTGCCGATTGTGATTACGGGCACGCACGGAAAAACCACGTGCACCAGTCTCGCCGCGTGGTTGCTGGAAAGTGCGGGGCGCGATCCGAGTTTTTTGATTGGTGGCGTGCCGCACAATTTTGCGCGCAGTTACAAACTCGGCGCGGGACGCGAAATCGTCATTGAAGGCGACGAATACGACAGCGCATTTTTTGAAAAGACGCCGAAGTTTTTGCATTACGGCGGTCGCGCAATCCTCATGGGTCCGGTCGAATTCGATCACGCCGACATTTACCAAGACCTCGACGCCGTCCTCGCCGCCTTTCGCACGCTCATCACGCAACTCCCGCACGACGCGCTGCTCGTCGCCTGCGCTGACAGCGCGAATGTCCGCGGCCTCTTGAAAGACGCGCGGTGCAAGGTCATCACCTACGGCGTGGAGGCGGAAACCATCGCCGATGTGAAAGCGTACATTGTTGCCATGGGGCCGAGTGGTGCAGAGTTTGGAATCGTCGCCGTTCGCCGGTCGCCAGTCGCCAGCTACGGCAAAGACGTCGCCAGGGACCGGTCGCCGGTCCCTGGCGACGTTTTTCACTCGCCGCTCGCTGGCAAACACAACGTGCAAAACGCCACAGGCGTCATCACATTGTTGCGTGAACTGGGACTCGCGGCGGCCGAATTGAAAAGTGGTTTGGCAACATTCGGCGGGATTAAACGGCGTCAGGAAATTATTGGCGTGGGCGATGGCGTCACCATCATCGATGATTTTGCGCATCACCCCACCGCGATTCGCGAAACCGTGCAGGCGTTGCGCAGCAAGTTTCCCGGACAGCGATTGGTGATTGCATTCGAGCCGCGCTCCAACACGAGCGGTCGGAAGATTTTTCACGAGGCGTATCTGGAAGCGTTCCAAGGCGCGTCGTTCGTGGTGTTGGGGGCGGTGCATAAAGTCGATCGCATTCCGCCCGCAGAACGCCTCGATGCGGCTGCGCTCGCGCGTGATTTGTCGGCGCGCAACATTCCCGCACACTATTGCCCAGAGTCCTTTGCCATTCGCGCCGCATTGTTGCACGCCGCGCAACCCGGCGACGTGGTCGCCTTCATGTCGAACGGAGATTTTGCGGGATTGCATCATCAACTGTTGCAGGATTTGCAACAACGGAGTCGTTGACGCCAATGCCATGCAACGTATCCGCCGCCACCGCCGCCGATTTTCTTCTCCGTTTCGCAACACATTGCTCATCGTGTGCGCACTGGGTCTGCTCGGCATGATTGTCGTGTATCGGTGGTCCAATATTCCGGCGGTGCAACAATATATTTTGCGCGCGATCAACGCCCACACGACCTGGCAAATTTCCACCGACGGTTGGAGTTGGGATCCCACCGATTCCACGGTGCGCATCAACAATCTGTCGCTCACGCATCAACTCAACAATCATTACGCGCACGCCGATTCGATTGTTCTTGAATACAGTCCCTGGGCGTTTTTGCGCGGCACCCTCAAAATTCGTGCGCTGCAAATTCATGGCATGGTGGGTCGATTCGAACAGATGCCATCGCCCACCACAGAGCGCCGTCACATCTCGTTGCGCAAATTATTATTTTTGCGCAATCTGGAAATTACCGACGCCGCCGTGGACGGCGTGAAAATCACGCTGCCCCACGATCGCATCATTACAGCAGCGCAAATCACCCTCCAATATCATCCGAATTTTTTGCGCGGCGTGCGCGTGCATGTCGAAAGTACTGCGCCCACATTATTGTCGGGGGATCGTCTACTGGTCGGCGCGCAACATTTCGCGCTGTCGGGCACCACCGATCTGCTGTCGTGGGTCGACGTCGCGCCGTTTGTGAACAATGTCAAAGGCGCATTGCATATCGACAACGCCGTGTGGCGCACACTGCAGATGACGCGCGTCGATGCGGTCGCCCAGCTCATCAACAGCAAAATTTCGCTCGACGATTTCTCGGCCACGATTGGCGGACACGATCTGCACGGCAAAGGGGCCGTTGAATTTGCCAACCAACATTCCGCCGCGCACATCGAATGGCCCACGCCGATTACGATTCCGGAATTATTGCCCGACAGCAGTTTTTTTCTCTCGGCGGGCGCGGTCACGGGCAGCATCGATTGGGACGGCACCTCGCTCGAAGCCGCACACCTCAACGGCGCCATGCGCGTCGATCTCACCCAAACGCACAGCGAGTTCACGAATATTCCAGCACACCTGACGAGTCACGGCATCTGGCGCGATGGCATTTTGCATCTCGATGATGGCATTCTGCAAGTCGGCAGCGGTCGCACGACTTTCGGCGGATCGATTAGTCCCGCGCAACATCGCATCGATATCGGATTTTCGGGCGAGCAAATTCCACTCGCGGGCGTACTCGGTCGATTTCGCAATCCCGATTTTCATCCGGTCGATGGCACCGCCCGCGCACGCGGATCCTTCAAGGGCTGGGCGCACGATTACAATTTCGATCTCGAGGCGCACACGAATCCGGGCGCGTCGTACCAGGGCATTGTGGTGGAAGGCGCCGACCTCACCATGCATCTCACGTATCCGAAACTCGCGTTGCAAGGCACCGTCACGCAACACGGTCGCACCACCGGCACGGTGGCGCTGGGCATCGCGTTTGGTGCCATGCAATCCGATGATCACCGCACGGCGGTCATCGATCTGAAGGCGCAAATCACCGATCATCAACTCGGACCGTCGTTTCCGTTGGTCGGACTCACCGGCGTGGGCAGGGGCACGGTCACGATTCGCGGTCCCACCACGAATTATCGGGGCGACGCCAATGTCGAATTACAAGATGGCACGTTTCTAGAAATCCCCTTCGACAACGTCACCGGCAAACTCGCGCTGCGACCCGCACAGGTCAGCATTGTCCCGGTCACCATCGAGGTCCCGAATTTGCCCACGATCTATTTTACGCAACCGCTCACCATGGACATCCATCATGGTTTTCACCTGCACGGTCGGCCCACCACGGGACTCGATGTCGATCTGAATTATCAAGGCGGCGTCGGACTCTGGACTTTTCACAACATCAGTTTCAGCGATCCGCATTTGGCGCATGCGCCGTGTGTGTTGCGCGGCAGCGGGCGCAGTCCGAATTGGGATTTGCACGTGAACGGCACCGCACGGGCCGAATGGTTGCAGTTTATTCCCGCCGTGTTCAGCGAGGCCGAAGGACTGTTGCCGCTGAATCTTTCGATTCGCGGCAATATGCAGCATCCGCAAATCGATGGCACCATGACGCTGCAAAATAATCGGATGATCTTGCGCACGCTCCCGCAGGAATGGAACGGGTTGGCGGGCGTCTTGCATTTTCATGGGAACCGCATCGATTACGAATCAACGCACGGATTTATTGGCGACGGTCCGTTTACGCTCACCGGATGGGTCGAACACGCCGGATTTTCGGCGCCGCGTTTCGCACTGGCATTGCGCGGCAACTCGCTGTCGTACATGTCCGAGGATCGCACCCTGCGCAGCGAACTCGACACCGACGTACACATCACTCGCGCCGATGGCCGCACCACCACCATCGACGGATCGCTCGCCATAACCGACGCCACTTACACGCATGACTTTCGCGTCCTTGAACATGTCGGTCGCACCGACGCGGTCGCCACGCATGTGCAACTCCGCAAGATCGCCGAAGGGTACGACGACGTGCGACTGAATCTGCGGGTGGAGAGTCGCGGCGATGTCTGGATTCGCAACAACGTCGCGACCATTGCGTTGCGCGTCATGACCAACGTCACCGGCACGGCCGCAAATCCGCAGGTGCGCGGCACGATTCAAACCGCAGAAGGCACGATTCATTATCTCGGTCTCGAATTCGATGTCGTGTCCGGCACGATGGAATTTCATCCGCCACTCATTGACCCGTGGATCGATTTTTCCGGCGAGAAAACGGTGGGCACGCATCTGGTGCAAATTATTTTGCGTGGTCCCACCAACAACCTGCGCGCGGAACTCACCGCGGTCCCCGCCGAAGATCGCAAAAATGTGTTGTGTCTGATTGCGTACGGCAACACGTGCGATCAATTGCGCACCACACAATTCGGCGCCAAAGTGGGTCCAGGCGTCTTTGTGGAGCAAATTGGGAAAATCGTGGAACGCCCGCTCTACCGTTTTACCGGGCTCGATGTGGTGCGCGTCGAATCGGCCGTGGGGACCAACGATATTTCGCGACTGCATTTGGGCAAACGGATTTCCGATCGACTCGAAATTAGTTTTGTGACGTCGGTGGGCCAAGCCTCGGCGGAACAAAGTTTCGAGGCCGATTATCGCCTCACGGATTTTTTGCTGTTGAAGGCGCGCCGCGCCACCAACAATAAATCGCAGATCAATATGTCGCTGCGCTTTCGGGAACGCTAATGTCCAGACGTTTTGCACATCTCGCACTCGCCGGATGGATGATGATTTCCATGCCCGCCGCCGCATTTGAAAGTGTCGACGCGAAATTGCATGCGCTGGCCTCGGCACAACTCATTGGCGAAATCGACATTCACGGTAATGCCCCCTTTCTCATGGAACGCGTGCGCCGCCAACTCACGATTCATCCCGGCGACGCCTACAACGCCGACGACGTGCACGCACAGATCGAACGGCTCAAATCTTTTTACGAACGCCAGGGCTATTTCAACACGACCGTCACCACGCAATCGACGTGGCATCCGTACGGCGAAGAAATGCGCGTGAGTTATTCGATTCATCGCGGACATAGTTTGCGGTGGGGGAAATTGCACGTCGACGGCAACACGCTCTTCACCCCCGAACGCATGCGCACATTTTTTCCGATGAGCACCGCCTTCACGCCGCGTCGGTTGCGCGAGAGTACCCGCAAACTCGCGGCCGCGTATCAACACCGCGGCTACGCCAAGGCGCGCGTGCGCGTCACCAACACGACGGCCGATTTTGCGCATGGCGTGATGGATCTCGATCTGCACGTCATCTTGGGACCACACATCGAGGTCTGCTTCGAGGGCAACACAAAAATTCCCGACGTCGATTTGCGCCGCGTGCTCACGTTTTTCGATGAAGGGCGCTTCGACAGTTATGAAATCGACGCCAGCAGTGCGGCGATTTTGCATCGCTACATCGACCGCGGATTTTTAGAAACCGAAGTCCACGCCACGCGCACCCACGACAGCGAGACCGTGCAACGCGTGACCTTTCATATTGTCGAAGGCACGCCGCGCGCCATCTGGCACGTGGGGTTTGCGGGCAATCAACAGAAAAGTCGCACCCAGCTCCAAGAGCAAATTCTCACGCAGCCCGTCTCGTTCGTGAATCGCGGCATCCTCGACCCGACCACACTCGCCGAGGATCGCGTGGCACTGCAGGATTATTACCGACAGGCAGGATTTCTCGACGCGAAGATTCACAACCCGTCGGTTGCGACGATGGAAAAAAATGCCTTCTACGATGTGACGATTCCGATCGAAGAAGGCGCGCAATATTTTGTGGGCGACGTCACATTTTCTGGGAACGATACACTGTCGCACGATGAACTGTTGCGCACACTGAAGCTGCGCCCCAAACAACCGGCCAACACACCCGAGTTGCTCACCGACAAACAATTCGTGCAACTCTTCGAATTGGACCACGGGTATCCGTATGCAGCCGTCACCCAACAGATCGCGACCGATTCCAAAAAACATCTGGTGAATGTGCATTACGACATCAATCCCGGCCCACACGCCACCTTTGGCGAAATTATTGTAAACGGCAATTTCCTCACGACCAGTCGCGCCATTCACAAGGCGCTGCGGATCCATCCCGGCGATGAGTACAGCGACAAGGCGATTGTGGATGCACAAGTGCGGCTGCGACGCTTGGGTGCCTTTCGCAATGTCACGATCGAACGACTGGGGCTCGACGACCATGCCACCACCATTCCGCTCGCGGTGCGTGTGGAAGAGGAAAAGCCGTTTTTTGTGGATCTGGATTTCGGTTACGCCACCGACGACAAGATTGTGGGCGGTTTGCGCTTCACCAACATCAATTCGTTTGGCTTTGGCAAACGCACGCAATTTTTATTGCTCGGCGGCAAACGCCGTGCCCGCGCGGAACTGAGCTGGATCGATCCGCGATTTTTTGGCAGCGATTTATTGTGGACCATGAACGCGTGGATTGATCGCACCAAATACATTGCGTTCGACGCGATCCAATCGGGCGGCGCCACCGGTCTCTTTCGCCAATATCATCGCACCGGATTTCACGCGCGTTATCAGCTCGCACAAAATCGACTACTCAACGCCTTCGATCCCGCCACCGCCCTCGCGGAAGGACGGCGCGACAGTTCGATTTCGCAGCTCAGCACCGGCGTGACCTACGACACCAGAAATAATTTCGGCGATCCCACCAACGGCACGTATCTGTTTGGCGATATTGCGCTGTTCAACGAAATTTACGGACTGCGCGCGAATTTTTTGAAGACGCAAGGCGGGGCGAGTTATTACTACGATTTGTGGCGCGGGGTGGTGCTGAGTCAGCATGGGCGCGCCTCGGCCATTACGGGTTTGGGCGCCGCCGACATTCCAATCACCGAACGATTTTTTCTGGGCGGTGACGACACCGTGCGCGGATTTTCCGAGGACAGTATCGGCAACAAAAATGCGGCCGATCAACCGTTGGGCGGCAACATTCGCTTAATCTACAACGCCGAACTCACCGCACCCATCGGGTTGGGTATGCGCCTCGCCACATTTTTCGACGCGGGCAGTCTGACCAATAGTTGGAGCGAAATTCATCGCAACACGATTCGCACCACCGTTGGTGTTGGTCTGCGCTACCTCACGCCCATCGGCCCCATCCGCGCCGACTACGGATTCAAACTCGATCAACAACCCGGCGAGAGTTCCGGACGATTGCACTTCACGTTTGGGAATGTGTTTTAATTTTTTCTGTTCTTACGTTCCTATGTCCTTATGTCCCTACGTCAAAAACAAATCTGACACTTTCCGATTAAAAGACGTAAGGACGTAGGGACATAGGAACGCAGGGCAAAAAACTCACACCGCATAGCCAACCACCGAACCGTCAATCGCGTGATCGGCGGTGAGACCGGCGAATTGTAGGAGCGTGGGGAAGATATCGGCGGTGCGCATCGCGGATTGCAGGGCCAGCGGCACACTGATCGCGCACGGCACCATAAGATGCGAGCGATGCAAACTGCCATGCGTGGAGTGATACGGATCGGTAAATTCGTTGCCCAGGCTAAATCCGGGCGTCGCGCTGACTACGACATCGCCGGCGCGCGCGGAGCGAAATAATTGCAACGCCTGCACGATGCCGTCGGGGTACGCGCTATCTTGCGTGAACTGCAACGCATCGCTGCGCGACATGCGCGCGGGCAGCGCGCGATATCCGAACGGATCGCCGCCGTGCACGACATATTCAATGTGCGCACTTTCATGGATCGTGGCCAACCCGCGCTGACTCTGCACCACCACGCCACCATCGGGCGCACGGCCGAGCAACAAATCGACCGCCGGTTGTTCGAGGAGTTGCGGAATCACCGGTGCGAGTTCTTGCAACAAGCGAGGTCGCGACCAGGAACGTGCTTCCCGAAAATACACATTCGCCATGCCGTTGCCCGACACCAAACTAATCGCCTCGGCCTCGAGCCAATTGCGAAAACTGGTGGCGCCCGTCACGATGCTGTTGCGAAAACGACGACTCACAAATTCGTCAAGATCGAACTGTTCGCGTTTTTCGCCGTGGCCGTAATCGCCAGTTAAACTCAGCGCCGTGTGCTCAAACAATCCGTGCGTCTTCAACAAATCGACCGCGTCGCCGACGTAGCGATCTAAACGACGATACGCCTTTTCGACTTCGACATGCTCAAGGCCATGCACACGCACCGCGCGATCGATCGACGGAAAATAATAATAAATGAAATCGGGCTGACGATGCAGCGCCTGCGTGAACCAATGAAACACCGCGTGCTCGACCTCTTCCATACCGTGTCGATCGCCGTGCAACCATTGCGGGGATCGCAAAAACGCCGGATCGCGCCGCAGTCCCGCGCCGCGATTGATCTGGCCCAACAAGTTCACGGCTTGGCGCGAATATTCGTAGATCGTTTTCACGTCTTTCGCGAGATCGAAGTCGATCGCGTAGCCGCCCCACCCCGCGTAATCGCGAAACCGTTTCAGCGTGAAGCGTTTGTGCGGTGGCACCGAGCGATCAAACCAGCGCACCCCGGGAATATTGCACGTGCCGGGAAAACATCCGGTGACGAGTGGCGTGGAGGCCGGGCCCGCGGTCGACGGAAACACCGACACCGCATCGGTGAAGGTTCCCGATTCAATCAGATGGCGCGAAATATTTGGCAACGCCCCTTTTTTCAGCAAGCGTTTGAAGGTAGGACCGTGCATGCCATCGACGACAAACAAGACGCAGGTCGCAAACCGCGCCTGCCCGCGCGCGTAACCGTAGCGCGCCAAATCGCGCAACGACTCGCGTCCTGCGCGCGTAGAAAGTTTGGTCAGAATTTGCGGCAGCGTGTCTTCGCCATCGCGCGCGCGATCGGCGGAATCGAGCGCGTCCATGATAAAAATGGTGCGATAGGCCGCGGTGTAAATCGTGAGGAGTGCGATGATCGACACCGAACCCATGACCAGCACCGCCGCACTCTGCGGATACCACCGCATGAAAATCACATCGGCCACCGGTTGCAATACCGACGCGATACTCAGATACGCGATCCGTTCCGGGCGCTGCATGAGTCCCTTTTTGCACACGACGCCGACCCCTTCACCGCGCGCGCGCGCGTAACTCACCATTGTGGAACCGATCAGCGCCAGAATCGACACCGGCATCATCCAGCTGTCGCGATAAAAATAGGCGAGACCAAAAAAAACGACCGCTTCACCGAAACGATCCATGACCGAATCGAAAAATGCGCCGGAGCGGGTCGATTGCCCGGTGAGTCGTGCCACGCGCCCATCGAACATGTCGCAGGTGGCGCCCACGATGACGGTCCAACCCGCGTAGCCAAATTCGCCGCGCGCAAACAAGACCGCCGCCCCGCAACTGATGAGAAATCCGACCATCGTGAGCATGTTGGGACTCAAACGAATCTTCACAAAAAATTTCACGAGCGGATCGGTGAGCCAATACCAGTAGGAATGAAAGACCTTGCTCAAAAATTTCGACTGATGCCGCCCCACCATGTCGGGCACGCTGGGGATTTTATGCATGCGCGTCAGAAAAATCACAAACGTGATGACGGTAATAAAATTAATCACCACAATCGGCGCGACGGTAATCCAGACAGAATGCATACACGGGCCTCCTTGAAGGAATCGCGCAGTTAGCATGAAGGATAGGGAAGGTCAAAACAAACGCCCCGACTGATTGCTCAGTCGGGGCGTTCGCCACATCAATCTTCGAATCAACCGATTAGAAGTTGTAAACGAAGTTCATCGCACCACCGTACACCGAACCCGTTGCCAGACCGGTGTTCTTCACCATGTCGTAACGGCCTTCGAGTTGGAGCTTGGCTCCGTCGGCAATGTGATACTGGCCACCCAAGGTCAGTTCGTGCACCTGGGCTTTTGTTCCAGAACCCGTCAGGAGGTTCGCACCACCCGTAAGGGAATCCGCGGCCACTTTGTTGCTGTTGGCATAACCGTAACGCAGCGTACCATCCCAGGAATCGTTGAACACATAGTTCAGGTTCAACTGACCTGCGAAATACAGCGCCTTGGTGGCACCAACGCCAGCACCGTCTTGACGGAAAATGGCTTCGCCACCGAGCGCGAAGGCGTCGTTGAACCAGACGTTCCAGTCGAAGTCGCCCAAGTAGCTCCAGCGACCCATTTTGCCACCTGTTGCAGGACGGGCTTCCGGTCCACCGGCGAAGCTCATACCGAACGTGCTCTTCTTGCCTTCATCGCCCCAGTTCACGCCAATGCGCGTACCAAACGACGGCAATGCTGAATCATTCACAACCGTGCCCAACGCATCACGCAGGTTGTTGACGACGTAGAAATGCACATCGACCATATCGCTGAACGGATAGTAGAATTTCGCACCCGTCAGACTGGTCGGACGCAGGTGTGTAAAGATCGCACCATGCGAGAAGAGCGTGTTACCACCACGATCGACGGTTTCGAAACCGATCGGGGCGTCGAAACGGCCCACCAGGAACTCCATGCCGTTACCAACCGGGATGTTCACCGTGGTGTAGGCCTGTTCCACGTTCAAACCGCCACCCTTGAGACCGGACGCGGCGCGACCAAACGAAACATCGGCGCGAGCGCGGATGTTTTCGCCAAACGACTTCGACATATTCAGTTCCACTTCGTCCACAAAGAACACCAACTTCTTTTGGCTGGTCGTACCGGGCACCACGTTGTTGTTCGTGAATTCACCCACCGAACCGTACTGAGTGGCACCAGCACCTAGCAATGCGTTGGCGCCCGCGGCACCAATTGACGCACTGGAGGCGTTCGAACCGAACATTTGACCACCCCATCCTGCGCTAACATGTCCACCCAACTCAAAATCGTTATCGGCGGCGACGGCGTTACCGATGAGTCCGGCAACACTGACTGCCGCAATGGTTGCTATGATTTTACGCATACAATGTCTCTCCTTAGAATTTTCAGAATGCTCTTGGGTACAATCACCCAAGAAATTTACTACTCGTGGATTGGTCGATTGCGTGGAGAGATTCACCCCCTTTCCGACCGGTCTTCCACAATATGCATGAATTGTTTTATTAACCTTCCCCCATCAAGCTGGCGCCTTCTATGGCAACCCAACGCATCTTGTCAAGGATTTGAAACCGTTCAATCGGAGTATGAATAATTATCCACCAATTAAGCGTGCGCGAATGTAAATGATACATAATTGATATGCAACATTAATCAACATCGATCAGCGTTTTTTTTCGGGGTGACTGGCGATTGCGAAAAATCGATGTCACCAACCCACACACCACACGACCGCAAATACAGTATCGACGCGATTTGCACGGTACCGATGAGTCACGATTTTTTTTCGCCCTGAGAAAATAATTTGGCAAGTCACGCAAAAAAACTTATAAACAAACCATGTCGGACGCCCCCCATCGCATCGTGATCGTCGACGACGACCCCCAAATCCACAAATTGTTGGGCAAGGTACTGACCGGTCCACAGTATCTATTATATAGCGCGTTTTCCGCGACCGAGGCCTACGCGGTGATCCGCGAACAAATGCCCGACATGGTCATTCTGGATGTGATGATGCCGAAGGTGTCCGGCATCGAGGTGTGTAACTATTTAAAAGCCGATCCCGACTTGGGCAAAATCCAGATCCTGATCCTCTCCGCCAAAGATGGACAGTCCGACCGCATCGACGGCCTCACCCACGGCGCCGACGACTACATCGCCAAACCATTCCATGTGCGGCATCTCGTGCGGAAGATTGAGCATATGTTGAAGTAATTTCGTCCCTACGTCCTTATGTCCCTGCGTCCCTACGCTAAAAACAAAGCCGACACCTTCCGATAAAGAGACATAGGGACGTAAGGACGTAGGGACGTAGGGACAAACTCACAAAGTGACGATCACTTCCAACATCACACACGCCCCGCCGGGGAGTGAGCTGACGCCGATGGGCGTGCGGGTGTGGTGGCCGGCGCCACCGAAGACATCGGACAACAACTGACTGGCCTGATCGAGGACCTTGGCGTGATCGCGAAATTCGGGGCCGGCGGAAATGTAACCGGTGAGCGATACGATTTGTTTGACGCGGTTGAGTGTTCCGAATTGTGCGTGCAACATCCCCAAAGCCTGCACCACTGCAACGCGCGCCGCCAGCTGACCCTGTTCTAATCGCACTTCCAGCCCGACGCGTCCGCGATGCACCAACTTCCCTTCGCTGTAGGGCAGCGCCGAACCAACAACGCACAATTTGCCCGCTTCACGCACATGCAGCACGGGCGCAAACTCGCGCGCGGGAATCGGCAAGTCGATGAGCAGTTCTTGCACACGATCGTCTGGGGTGATGCGAGATGAGGAACTCACGCGCCAACCTCCGCCGATTTTTTCGCCAACACACACAACACGAGTGGTGTGTCGCGCAACGCACGATAGGCCTGTTTTTCCTCGGGGGTGACAAACGCGGCGCGTACGGTTTCGTCGAGAAATGATTCCCGCACATCGGTGATGCGCAAACCGGCGAGGCGCGCGACTTTATAATAGTCGCCCAAACCCCGAAACGCCGATTCGGTGGGACGCACGCGCGCCGTGCCGCGCCGCGCATACGAACCGAACGGGTGAAAGTCGGTGATAATAAGTGAAGCACCAGGTGCTAACACGCGCCCAATCTCTTTTAGCGCGCGGGCGACGTCGCCTTGATACGGCGTGAGCAGATTCGCGACCGCAAAATCGAAGAGCTGATCTTCAAACGGGAGCCGATGCAGCGCGGTGCGCACCAAAAAAACGCGCCCGACCGCATCGGGAATAATTTCCGCGTCACCCGCCCCAATTTCCGCCGCGATCACCAAACGCGAACCATGTTCTTTCAAGCGCGGGGCGTAGCGACCCACGCCGTCGCCAATTTCGAGCGACCGCCGGTCGGCGAGGGTGGGCAACAGTGTGGGCACCATGCGTTCGACCGCCATGCGCAAGACTTCCTTCACCTTCGCGATCGGCAAATGCGCTTCGATCGTGTCTGGCGCGTGACCGGTCGCACCCGTCACCACGGTTTTTTTCGCGGCCTGCGCCTTGCCAATGGCCTTTTCGACCACCTCGCCCATCGATTGCATTCCGCGCCGCAAATAGTCTTCGATTTTTTTGGACATGTCTCATCATGGTATCGGATCCGCTACCAACCTGACAAGTGAAGAGTCGTTGCAAAACCACATTCATTGTACTACGTGCCGCCGACTATGAAATTTACCCTGCAAAAAGGCCGTCTGGAAAAATGTGCCGCGGATTTAGTTGTCGTACTCTGTCCACAACAGGGGAAAAGTGGTGACAAAGAAAAAGCCAAGGCCGTGTTGCAAGACAGCGATGGCGGCGTTGCCCTCGACAAAATCCTGAACGGTCGGCTAAGTACGCTCATCGCCACCGAAGATTTTTCCGGCGACGCGGGCACCTCGCGTTTGGTCGCCACGCTGGGCGCCCTTCCGGCGCGGTACGTGTTGTTGTTGGGCGCGGGAAATTCCAAACAATTGTCCGTGAAAATTCTGCATCGCCTCGCCGCGACCATCGCGCGCGCCGCCGATCAGGTCAAAGCGGTGTCTGCCGCCTGTTTTCTGCAACACGAAACGATGGCCGATTTACCCGCCGCCCGTCGGGCGCAATCGTTGGTGCAAGGTATTTTGTTGGGCCAATATCGCTTCGATCAATTTCGCGCCCCCACCGCGTGCAAACCGTCTTCGCTCACTGCGTTCACATTATTGTCCGATCGCATCAACGCGAGCCTGCAATCCGCGCTCGATCGCGGCCAACAGTTCGGCGCGGCGGCGTGTCAGGCGCGCGACTTGGTCAACTTGCCCAGCAACATTTGCACACCTGATTATTTGGTTGAGCAAGCCCGCGCACTCGCGAAACGCAGTAAACTCACCTGCAAAATTTTAGGGCAGAAGGAACTCGAAGCCGAACGCATGGGGCTGATTCTTGGCGTCAACAAAGGCTCGCCGCGCCCCGCGTATCTCATTCACTTGCGTTACACACCCGCCGCCAAACCGCGCAAAAAAATCGCGATCGTCGGCAAGGGCATTACCTTCGACACCGGTGGGTACGATTTGAAACCATCGCGCAGCATGATCGACATGAAAGACGACATGGCCGGCGCCGCCACCATGCTCTGCACCATGCAAGTCGTCGCCGCTGCCAAGGCGCGCGTGCAGGTCGATTGTTACATTCCCACCACGGAAAATTGCCTGGATGGAAAAGCCGTGAAGCCATCCGACATCATGACGTCGCGCTCCGGAAAATTTATTGAGAACGTCAACACCGACGCCGAAGGTCGCTTGGTCCTGGCCGACGCCATCGATTACGCCGCCGACGACACACCGGATTTAATCATCGATGCCGCCACACTCACGGGTGGCGTGAAATACGCGCTCGGCGAAAATTTCACGGCAGTCCTCGGCACCGATCAGAAAACCATCGACACACTGATTAACTTCGGCAAACTTGCGGGCGAACCAATGTGGCAATTACCGCTCGAAGAGGACTATTTGGCCGGATTTAAGGGCGGCTTCGCCGATCTCAAAAATTGCGGCACGAGTGGTGCGAGCACCATTACCGCCGCACTCTTCTTGGGACAATTCGTGCGCAACATTCCGTGGGTCCATCTCGACATCGCCGAATCCGCGTGGGCCGACGCCCCCGACATCCTCTGCCCCAAAGGCGGCACCGGATCTCCCGTGCGCACATTGTGTGAATTTATTCTGTCACTGTAGTGTCATGCCAAAACGCACATCACAATTGTTGGTGGCAAAATCCGGCAAGATTGCGGCACCCCAGTCGCTCATTCGCGATGTGCGCACCTTAATCGAACAGGCCAGAGATCGCGTAGCACGTTCGGTGAATTCCGGTTTGGTGGCCTTGTATTGGCACATTGGCGCCAGAATTCGCCAAGATGCTTTGCGGGGGAAACGCGCGGATTACGGCGAACGCATTGTGGCGACACTGTCGCAACAATTGCAAAAAAAATATGGCGCCGGATTCAATAAGGAAAATCTGCACCGCATGGTCAAATTTGCCGAGGCATTTCCCGATCACCGAATTGTGGCGACACTGTCGCAACAATTGGGATGGAGTCATTTTGTGGAATTGATTCATCTGGACGATGCGCTCAAACGCGACTTCTACGCGGAAATGTGTCGAATCGAAAAATGGAGTGTCCGAGCACTGCGGCATAAAATCGGCCACTTGTTGTACGAACGAACCGCCGTCGCCAAAAAACCAAAAACGATCATCCGGCGAGAAATCGCATCGCTTCGGAAAACAGATCAACTCACACCCGATCTGGTTTTTAAAGATCACTATTTTCTCGATTTCTTGGGCCTCAAAGGCCCTTTTCAAGAAAAGGATCTGGAGACAGCGATTCTGCGGGAAATGGAATCCTTCATTTTGGAAATGGGCGACGGTTTTAGTTTTGTGGCGCGTCAGAAGCGCATCAGCGTTGATGCCGACGATTATTATTTGGATTTACTTTTTTACCATCGCCGCCTCAAACGCCTGGTCGCTATTGAATTGAAACTCGGTCGCTTCAGAGCAGAATACAAAGGCCAAATGGAATTGTATCTGAAGTGGCTCAATCGCTACGAACGACAACGCGATGAAGCAGCGCCCATTGGTCTCATTCTCTGCGCTGGAAAAGCCGACAAACATGTTGAGCTGCTCGAATTGAGCAAAAGCGGCATTCGTGTCGCCGAGTACATGACCGAATTACCGTCGCGAAAATTGCTGGAGAAAAAACTCCAGCAAGCCATACAATCGGCCCGGGCCATGATCGCGAGGGCGGCATGTTGAAACAACTGGCAGGATTGTTCATCACATTCGAAGGCATTGAAGGATGCGGCAAATCGACGCAGGTTGGGTTGTTGGCGGCGGCGTTGGGGGCGGCGGGGCATCGCGTCGTGCGCACGCGCGAACCGGGCGGCACCGCAATTGGCGATGCGATTCGCACGATTTTACTCAATCCCGTTTTTTCGAATCTGCAACCCACGACGGAATTGTTGCTCTACGCCGCCTCGCGCGCGCAACATGTCGCGGAAATAATTCGGCCCGCACTTGCACGCGGCGACGTGGTCATTTCCGATCGCTTCACCGATTCCACACACGTCTATCAAGGCGCGGCACGCCGAATTGACCAACAGCATGTCGAGGCGCTGCGCGCGTTGGCGACCGGCGGGCTCACACCAAATCTCACCGTGCTGCTCGACATTTCGGTTGCAGTCAGTGCGCAACGTCTCGCCACGCGCGGGAGCACCAAAGATCGTCTCGAACAAGAGTCGCGCCCATTTCACGAAGCCGTGCGCCAAGGGTATCTCGCCCTCGCTGCCAGCGAACCCGCAAGATTCCTGGTGCTCGACGGCACACTCGCCGTGGATGAATTGCATGCGAAGATTGCTGAACAGATAAAAAAAGTCGTCGGGAAGGACATCGGGACATTGGACCTTGGACATCGGGACAAAAAATGATTTTAGGCCACGACCAACCACTCGCCCAACTTCGCGCCGCCATCGCTGGCAACACACTCGCGCCCACCTACATTTTCGCAGGGCCATCCGGCGTCGGCAAATCGCTGGTCGCCCGCTGGTTCGCGCAGACATTGGTCGGCAGAGAGTCCGAGAATCATCCAGACATCATCTGGGTCACGCCGCCGCCCGACAAAATATTGGGCGGGATTGAAATCGATCAGATTCGCCGCATGCAGTCGTTGTTGAATCTGCACGCGTTGGAAGGCGGACGAAAAATTGCCATTCTCGATCCCGCCGATTCCATGAATGACAACGCCGCGAATAGTTGCCTGAAAATTTTGGAAGAGCCGCCACCGCTCACGCATTTTATTTTAATTTCTTCGCGCATGGATCGTCTGCTCCCCACGATTCGTTCGCGCAGTCAGGTGATTCATTTCGGTGCGCTCAACGAACAACTCATCGTGCGCCAACTCATTGCGTCGGGGCTCGATCCCGCCGAGGCCCGCCAACGCGCGATTCTCGCGGATGGCAGCCTGGGGCATGCGTTGCAATATCCCGCCGACGTCATCGCCGAAACCGCCACCGATTTGCACGCACTGCTCACGCAACCCGACGCCAACACCACGCTCGCCGCCGCCGAACGTTGGAGCGCCGACGCCACGCAATTGCCGTGGCGCTTGCAACTCATCGGTCTGTTGTGGCGCGATGCCCTGGCAAAACAATGCGGCTGCGAACGCGCGCCCTGGTTGCCCGGCACCGCATCATTAATTGCGCAATTGCGTCAGCGCCCCGCCGCGCGACTGTCGCGCGAACTCACGCACACACTGCAATCAATCGATCTCGCATGCGCACCGGGCCTCAATAAACAGTTGTGTTGCGAGGCACTGCTATTTAATCTGAGTCAGACATGACACTAAACGATCTATCTGAGGGGCTCACGTCGCCCCCTCCACCGGCAAAGCCGGATGGAGCCTCCCCCTCAACGCCGCACGTGCGGCTGAATGAACAACCATGACTCACGATCTCTACATCACCACCGCCATTGATTATGTGAACGCCACGCCGCACATTGGCACCGCGTACGAAAAAATCGGCGCGGATGTGTTGGCCCGATTCCGACTATTACAGGGGCTCACGTC
>Ga0209515_10003188_pt1 | contig 23910 bp, 18 predicted proteins | sample Subgroupgradi54m_FD_187454 | JGI IMG/M metagenome (GOLD analysis project Ga0209515, IMG submission 187454) | Subsurface groundwater microbial communities from S. Glens Falls, New York, USA - GMW60B uncontaminated upgradient, 5.4 m (SPAdes)... ... | reverse complement strand
GGCCCGAGGCGCTGTACGCGCTCGAAATAAGTACATTTCCGGTGGTCGTCATCATCGACCGGCAGGGTGGAAATTTTCACGAAACCGCCCGGGCTGAGTGGCGAACACTGAGGAGGAGCGGCGCCGACCTTTTAGGTCCGCGGGACCGGTAAACAAACCGGCGGGTGCCGCCGTAAGTTGCTTTAAATGGCCGACGAACAGACCGCAACTGCCACTCTGGATGCGCATGCTATAGTCAACCCCTCGCGCCGGGCGACCCCGCCAGCGCTGGACATCGACCATCAACGCGACGTCCTGGCGCGGCTGAAGCGCATCGAGGGGCAGCTCCGCGGCATCCGCAAGATGATCGAGGAGCCTCGTCTCTGCATCGCCATTCTGCAGCAGCTGGCTGCGGCGGAGGCGGCGATTGGGCGCGTCAGCCATGTCATCCTCAAATTTCACGTCGAAAAGTGTGTTCCGCACAGCCTCACCCAGGGCTCTGACGAACACACCGAAAGCCTCGCCGAGCTGGTCGACATCGTCGACCGCTTCTCCCGCTAATCCGCCTTCGCGCTTCGCGCTTCGGCGGACAAGTCGCCCCTATCCAGAGCGGTGCGGACCTTTCCAAGAGCGGCGCGGACCTTTCAGGTCCGCGATGGGCGCTTGATGGACCGCTGGCGCGTTCATAAATTCGGCGGCTCGAGCGTCGCCGACGCTGCCTGTATGCAGCGCGTGGCCGACATCATCGACAACGAGAAAGGGTCGCGCCTCGGCGTCGTCCTGTCGGCGTGCCGCGGCGTGACCGATGCCCTGCTCGCGCTGATTGCGCAGGCCGAGCGGCAGCAGCCCGTGGACGATGCGGTGATTGCGCTGCGGGAACGCCACGTCGAGATGGCGCGGACGCTCATCCCGGGCACCTCCGCCGACGCGTTCACCGAAGTTCTCGATCGCGACTGCCAGGACATCACCGGCATTCTTCACGCCGTCCATCTCACGCGCTCTGCCTCGCGTGCGGTCCGCGATCTCGTGTCCGGATTCGGCGAGATTTGGTCCACGCGGCTCTTCGCGCGCTACCTCGCCGCGCGCGGGCGGAGGGCCGGACGCGTCATCTGGGTCGATGCACGCGACATCGTGCGCGTGGACTGGAGCGCGCTCGGTCCGAGCGTCCGCTGGGAGGACTCGCGCGCCAACGCCCTGCAGGTGATTCCGCGCGACATCGACGCGACGCTCGTCATCACGGGTTTTATCGCGCGCACCGCCGAGGGCCTGCAGACAACGCTCGGCAGGAACGGCAGCGACTTTTCTGCCTCGATCTTCGCCGACCTGCTCGATGCCGAAGAGATCGTCATCTGGACCGACGTCGATGGCGTGCTGAGCGCCGACCCGCGCCGCGTGCCAGACGCGACCGTCATCGACTCGCTCTCGTACCACGAGGCGATGGAGCTCGCCTATTTCGGCGCCAAGGTGATCCATCCACAGACGATGGCGCCGGCCGTCGAGAAGCGGATTCCGATCTGGATCAAGAACACATTTGCGCCGGAGAAGGCCGGCTCGCTCATTTCCGAATCGCCGGACTCGATTCACCCGGTGAAGGGAATCACCAGCATCGACGGCGTGGCGCTCGTCAACCTCGAGGGCGCCGGCATGATTGGCGTTCCTGGTACCGCGCAGCGGCTGTTTGGCGCGCTCCGCGAGGACGGCATCTCGGTCATCCTGATTTCACAGGGAAGCTCCGAACACTCGATCTGCTTCGCGATTCCGCAGGTCGAGGCCGAGCGTACCGCGCGCACCGTGCGTCACGCGTTTCACGCGGAGTTGAACGGCGGTCAGATTCAGAACGTGGACGTCGTCCGCGGCTGCAGCATCCTGTCAGTCGTCGGCGACGGCATGGCGGGCACGCCGGGCATCGCCGCGCAGGTCTTCGGCTCGCTCGGCGCGGCGGGCGTCAACGTCCGCGCGATTGCGCAGGGCTCGTCCGAGCGCAACATCTCCGTTGTCATCGACGAGCGGCAGACGACCAAGGCGCTGCGGTCGGTGCATTCCGGGTTCTATCTCTCGCCGCACACGATCTCGCTCGGCATCATCGGTCCTGGCGCGGTCGGCAGCGTGCTGCTCGATCAGCTCGCGTCGCAGACCGCCAGGCTGACGCGCGACTTTCACATCGACCTGCGGCTGCGCGCGGTCATGACCTCGCGCGCGATGGCGCTGTCGGATACCGCGATTCCGCTCGACGCCTGGCGCGACGCGCTCAAGGAGGGCAAGGCGCCCGACATGCTGCGCTTTGAGGATCACGTGAACGCGGAACATCTGCCGCATGCCGTCATCCTCGATTGCAGCGCGAGCGACGAGGTGGCGGAGCAGTATCCGCGCTGGCTTGGCGCCGGCATCCACGTGGTCACGCCCAACAAGCGCGCCAACAGCGGCCCGCTCGAGTTGTTCGACGACCTGCAGGAGTCGCGGCGTGCCGCCGGATCGCACTACCTCTACGAGGCGACCGTCGGCGCCGGCCTGCCGATCATCCAGACGCTCCGCGATTTGCGCGAGACGGGCGACGAGATCCGCCGTATCGAAGGGATTCTGTCAGGGACACTCGCGTACTTGTTCAACGTGTGGGATGGGAAGCAGCCATTCTCGGAAGTGGTCCGCGTCGCGAAGGCCAACGGCTACACCGAGCCCGATCCGCGCGATGACCTGTCGGGCACCGACGTGGCGCGAAAGATCGTGATTCTCGGCCGCGAGATGGGCCTGCGGCTCGAGCTCTCGGACGTCGAGCTGGAAGGGTTGATTCCTGCCTCGCTCGGCGGGTGCAACGTCGGAGAGTTCATGAACCGGCTCCCGGAGCTCGATGCGCCCATGCTGAAACGACTCGAAGCCGCGCACGCGAAGGGCAAGGTCCTTCGGTATGTCGCGGCGCTCGAAGCGGCGTCGCAACGCGCGACCGTCGGGCTCGTCGAGCTCGATCGCGTCCATCCGTTCGCGAACATCAACCTCACCGACAACATCGTCCGGTTCATCACGAGCCGGTACGACAAGAACCCGCTCGTCGTGCAGGGACCAGGGGCAGGGCCGGCCGTCACGGCCGGCGGAGTTTTCGCGGATCTACTTCGGGTCTGTGCGTATCTCGGGGCCAAGTTGTAAGATCGGGCCGGCATGGGCTTCTGGAAACAGCCTCGGAAGACGTTCCTCCGCCGCGCGCTCTTCCAGATTCATCTCTGGACCGGCGTGGCGATTGGCATCTACATCGTCCTGATCAGCATCACCGGCAGCGCCGTCGTCTTCCGGCGCGATCTGCTCCAGAGCAAACTCGGCAACGTGCCCGCGAAGGATGCGCCGGCCAGCGCCGTGCGCCTCTCCGACGCGCAGCTTCGCGAGGCGGTGCTGCGACAGTATCCCGGCTACACGATCACGAAACTCACGCCGTCACGCCGGCGGCTGGTGCCGAGCGAAGCGACGCTGTCGAAAGACGGCGGGATCATCCAGGAGCGGTTCAATCCGTACACCGGCGCTGATATGGGCGATGCGCATCCACCGTCGGTGGCCATCATGGAGTGGTTCGTCGATCTCCATGACAACCTGCTGAAGGGAGAAACCGGCCGCAAGGTCAACGCGCTCGGCGGCGCGCTCCTGTGCCTCATGTGCCTGACGGGTGTTTTGATCTGGTGGCGCGCGAGCGGCGCCTGGTACAAAGGCTTCTTCTTCAACCCGAAGCACGGCTGGAAGCGCATCAACTTCGACGTGCATGCGGCGCTCGGTTTCTGGACCCTGGCGATTCTCTTCATGTGGGGCCTCACCGGCATCTACTTCGCCTACCCGGATCCGTTCATCGCCGTCGTCGATTACTTCGAGCCGCCTGACGTCGTTCCGAGCGCGCGGAGGGGCGACGCCTTCATCGCGTGGCTCGTGCGGATGCACTTCGGCCGCTACGGCGGAATGGGCGTCCGCATTACCTATGTGATCATCGGCATCCTGCCCGCGGCGATGTTCGTGACCGGCGCGATCATGTGGTGGAACCGCGTGCTGCGCCGCTGGGTCGCCGAGACGAAGAACCCCCGCGCGCGCGCAGCCTTCCCGGCCCACACGGCGGCGGAACAGGTCGAGTAGTTGGACGCGGTTGCTGAGCGGGCGGTCCGCCGCATCAGCCTCCGTGTCATGCCGTACGTTTTCCTCCTCTACATCATCGCGTTCCTCGATCGCGTCAACGTCGGCTACGCCGCGCTGCAGATGGCCGGCGACCTGGGCTTCAGCGCCGAGGTGTTCGGCTTCGGCGCCGGCATCTTCTTCTTCGGCTACGTCATCCTCGAGATTCCCGGCTCGGTGATCGTCGAGCGATGGAGCGCACGCAAGTGGATCGCGCGCATCATGATCTCGTGGGGCATCCTCGCGATCGCGATGGCGTTTGTCCGGACGGCCATGCAGTTCTACACCGTCCGGTTCTTTCTGGGCGCCGCTGAAGCAGGATTTTTCCCAGGCCTCATCGTCTACCTCTCACACTGGTTCCGCTACCAGGATCGCGCGAAGGCGGTCGCGTGGTTCATGGCCGCGATTCCGATCTCGAATCTGATCGGCTCGCCGATCTCCGGGCTGCTCCTCGGCGTCCACTGGATGAATCAGCCAGGCTGGCGCTGGCTCTTCATCGTCGAAGGCGTGCCGGCCGTGATCTTCGGCGTGATCACGATCTTCTACCTGACCGACTGGCCGCGCGAGGCGAGGTGGCTGCCGGAAGACGAGAAGCAGTGGATCATCCGCGAGCTCGAGACGGAGAAGCAGCAGCGGAAGGCCGTCCAGCAGATCTCGATGTGGCAGGCGCTCCGTCATCGTGACGTGCTGCTGCTCGTCGGCGCGTACTTCTTCGCGACGGTCGGCTTCTATGGCTTGAACATCTGGCTGCCGACGATTCTCAAGGGCGCGTCGGGGTGGAGCGATCTGAAGGTGACGATGGTCGCGATGATTCCGCACCTGGCGGGTCTGACGGGGATGCTGCTGTTCGGCGCGTCGTCGGATCGCACGGGCGAGCGGCGCTGGCACGCGGCAAGCGCGATGGTCCTCGGCGCCGCGGGATATCTGCTCGTCGTCCTCGCGGGCGCCAACCCGCTGCTCGTGGTCGCGGCGTTCTGCGTCGTCGCCGCGGGCGCCGACGGATATTTCCCCGGCTTCTGGCCGCTGCCGACGGCGTTCCTCACGGAATCCGCTGCCGCGGCCGCGATCGGTTTGATTAACTCGTTTGGAAATCTTGGCGGGTTCGTCGGGCCTTACATCCTCGGCTACGTGCGTACCGCCACCAACTCATTCAACATCGGCCTCGTCCTGCTTGCCTTCTCAATGGTGATTGGCGCGATTTGTGTGCTCTCCGTCAGAGCACGGCGGGTTTAGTCAGCGGATATAGAGGTTCAGCAGGGTGGCGATGACGGCCATGAACGTCGCGAACTGAAAACCGACCATCCACATGAATCTGGTGTCGAACTTGGCTTCCAGACGATCGATTTTCGAGTCGAACTTCCCCTCGATCCGATCGAAACGCTGATTCACTTCGACCCGGAAATCTCGCAGTTCTGTGCGCAAGTCGCGAATGTCGGCACGGACTTCGCCGATGGCGCCAGCGTGCTCCTCACCACGTCCTTCCAAGAACGCCACACGCTCTTCCAATGTCGCCATCTCGCGCCCTCGCCGGGCCGCCATGACCCGATTCTACATCGTCGTCTGAGCATGACCTGTGCCCGGCCGTAACGCTTTGATAATCGTGCCGGCGATGAAATTGTTGCCGAGCGGCACCGCGGACGATGTGGCAGAATCTGCGCGGCGCTCCTGACATACGATGCCTCTTGGTCCCGGTACCCGCCTCGGACCGTACGAGATCCAAGCCGCTATCGGAGCCGGCGGCATGGGCGAGGTGTATCGCGCCCGCGATACGCGGCTCGATCGTACGGTCGCCATCAAGGTCCTTCCTTCACATGTCAGCGGTGACCCGGCGCTGCGCGAGCGCTTCGAGCGTGAGGCGCGCACCGTTGCAGCGTTGAATCACCCGCACATCTGCACGCTGCACGACGTCGGGCATCAAGACGGGACCGACTTCCTCGTCATGGAGCACCTCGACGGGGAGACGCTCGCGGCTCGATTGGCGAAAGGTGCATTGCCGATCGATCAGGCGCTGGCGATTGCGATCCAGATTGCCGACGCGCTTGACAAGGCGCATCGCGCCGGCATCGTCCATCGCGACCTCAAGCCCGGCAACATCATGCTGACGAAATCGGGGGCCAAACTCCTTGACTTCGGCCTCGCGAAGATCACACCGGCCGTCGTCGGTGCGTCCGGCCTCTCGATGGCGCCGACTGGCCTGACGCCCGTGACGATGCAGGGGACGATTCTCGGGACGCTGCAGTACATGGCGCCGGAGCAGATCGAGGGCCAGGAAGCCGATGCGCGGACCGACATCTTCGCGTTCGGCTCCGTGCTCTACGAGATGCTGACCGGGAAGAAAGCGTTCGAGGGGAAGACGCAGGCGAGCCTGATTGCCGCCATCATCGGGACGGTCCCGCCGCCAGTATCGACGCGGCAACCGGTCGTGCCGCGCGAGGTCGATCGTGTCGTGAAGCGATGTCTCGCCAAGGATCCCGATGATCGGTGGCAGACGACGGCCGACCTGCTGGCCGAGTTGCAATGGATCGTCGAGAGTCCCGGCCAAGACGTTGCTGGCCTACCCACCGCCCACCGAGCGCGCGAGCGTGTGGTCTGGATTGCCCTGATGGCGCTGCTGCTGGCGGCGACGATCGCGCTCGGGGTTCGCGACCTCCGTCGGCCCTTGCCCGAGTCCGCCGAGATGCGGTTGGAGATCACCACGCCACCGACGATCGATCCCGTTTCGTTTGCGATCTCGCCGGACGGCCGCCTTGTAGTCTTTGTCGCCACGGTCAATGGCAGCACGCAACTCTACACGCGATCGCTCGCGTCGACCTCTGCGCAGCCGCTCGCGAATACCGATGGCGCGAAATATCCCTTCTGGTCACCCGACAGCCGATCGATTGGCTTCTTTGCCGATTCGAAGCTCAAACGAATCGATATCGACGGCGGTCCAGTGCAGATCCTGGCCGATGCGCGCGTACCTGCTGGCGGAACGTGGAACCACGAGGGCGCGATCCTGTTTGCGCCAACCACGATTGGCTCGATCTATCGAGTGTCTGCGACCGGGGGAACGCCTGTTGCGGTGACCCATCCTCAATCGCCGCAGCAGCAGGGTCATGTGTTTCCCTCTTTCTTGCCAGACGGCGGGCACTTCTTGTACTTCGTAACCGGAGTGCCGGCGAATCGTGGCGTCTACCTCGCCTCGCTCCAATCCGGAGAGACCACGCGCCTGTTCGATGCCGATACGCCCGCGATCTACGCGCAGCCCGGGTACCTGCTGTTCGCTCGTCAAGGGGCGCTCGTGGCGCAACCGTTCGATATGAACCGGCTCGCGGTCGCCGGAGAGTCCGGTCCGGTCGCCGGTCAGGTTGCGCTCGACGCGTACACGGCCGCCGTGTCCGTGACAACGACCGGGATGCTCGCGTATCGCACGGGATCGGGTCTCGGTGTGACGCAGTTCGTCTGGGTCGATCGAACCGGACATCGGCTTGGCGCCGCCGGAAATTCGGACGCTTCGAATCTATCGAGCCCTGAGCTCGCGCCACACGATACGTACATCGCAATGGACCGCACGGTCAACGGCAACACTGACGTATGGGTGACCGACCTTGCGCATGGCGTGTCCACGCGATTCACCTTCGATCCAGCGAGCGATGGGACGCCGATCTGGTCTCCGGACGGCCAGCACGTCATCTTCCGTTCGCTGCGGAAGGGCGTCTTCGACCTCTATCAGAAGTTTGCCAGCGGCGCCGGGACGGAAGAGCTGCTCCTGGCATCGCACGACACGAAGACCCCGATGGACGTGACGCCCGATGGCCGGCTTCTCCTCTATCGCAGCGTCGACGCGAACAATCCCTTGAGCAAGACCGGCTGGGATCTCCTGGCGTTGCCGTTGACAGGCGAACGGAAGCCCTTTGCGGTCGTCAACACGGAAGCTGAAGAAGCCGATGGACAGTTTTCGCCGGACGGGCGGTGGCTGGCGTACGCATCGAACGCCTCAGGGCGGTTCGAAGTGTACGTACAGCCGTTTCCCGGCCCGGGCGGCAAATGGCAGGTGTCGGCCAACGGCGGCGTGCAGGCCCGCTGGCGACGCGATGGGAAGGAGCTGTTCTACCTCGCGCTGGACGGCATGCTGATGTCCGTGCCGCTGACGTCCACACCGGATGGACAGGCGCTGACTCCAGGCACACCCGTCGCGCTGTTCCCAGCGCGTCTCGCCAACGGGACGACGCCGAGCGGCGGCCGGCAGCAGTACGCCGTTGCCTCGGACGGCAAACGGTTTCTGCTCAATATGGAGAGCACTGACAGCGCGGCAGCGCCGATCACGGTCGTACTCAACTGGGCGCGGGCTTCGAGGCGATAGGCGGATTGGTTCAGACGGCCGGACGATTCTGGGACCGGCCGTCTTTCCGCCGGTCGAGCCAATCGAGCAGCGCGATGATCCAGACGATGACCGCAATGCCGCCGAAGAGCACCAGGACACCGGTCATTGTTTACCCTCGGCGATGAGGACCGTTGCCGCAATCAACGCGAACCAGAGCGCGATTCCGGCGAGCGCCAGCCCGATCGAAAACGACTGCTGACGAAGGAACTGACCGAAAGCCAATGTCCCAAGCGCAAGGTGGGCCACCGTTGGTATGGCCTGCACCTCAACTGCGCGTCGGGCGTTGGTCAATCGTACCACGTCGCTCCGCCATGAACATCTAGCGAGCGGCGTGCCGGCGCGAAATTCGGAAGGAATGCGGATCCGCGGCCCCAAAGGGCGCAGTTTCCGCCAGTCTCCGGCCATCCTCACGTTGCAAGAAATGAAGCACGCGGCGCGGGACGCGCGCTAATATACGCGCATTCCGCCGCACACCTGATGGCATTGAACGCCGGCACGCGCCTGGGCCCGTACGAAATCGTCGCCGCCATTGGCGCAGGCGGGATGGGCGAAGTTTACAAAGCGCGCGACATGCGGCTGAAGCGCGACGTTGCGCTGAAGGTCCTGCCGGAATTCTTCGCCACTGACCCGGATCGCCTCGCACGATTCCAGCGCGAAGCGGAAGTCCTCGCGTCACTCAGTCATCCCAACATCGCCGCGATTCACGGTCTTGAAGAGAGCGATGGGATCCGTGCACTCGTCATGGAGCTCGTCGAGGGCGAGACGCTGGCGGATCGCATAGCACGCGGGCCGATTCCACTCGACGAGGCGCTGCCGATCGCGAAACAGATCGCGGAGGCTCTGGAAGCGGCCCACGAGCAGGGGATCATTCATCGCGATTTGAAGCCCGCGAACATCAAGCTCCGTCCGGACGGTGCGGTGAAAGTGCTCGACTTTGGATTGGCGAAGGCATTGGAGCCTTCACCCGTTGGGTCGACCGCAGTATCACTGTCGCCGACGATTACCTCGCCAGCCATGATGACTGGCGTCGGTGTCCTGCTTGGCACTGCGGCGTACATGGCACCGGAGCAAGCCAAGGGTCGCGCGGCGGACAAGCGAGCGGATTGTTGGGCGTTCGGCTGTGTGCTGTACGAAATGCTGACCGGTAAGCGGCCGTTCGATGGTGAAGACGTCACGGAAACGCTCGCGGCGATTCTCATGCGCGAGCCGGACTGGAGTGCCTTGCCCCCGGCAACCCCATTGGCCATTCGCACCCTGCTCAAGGGCTGCCTCGAAAAGAATCGACGCGATCGGTTCGCCGACATCTCGACGCCGCGTTTTCTTCTGAGCGAACGGGCAAGTGCACTCGTCGAGCGCGTCGAGGTACCCGTGCCGGGACCACCGGATCCCGCAGTCATTCAGCCGCAGATCGATGCTGCCGTGTCAACGGCACGCCTTCAGCTGGCAAAGCGATCGCGACGGCGCGCGGCGCTCGTCGGGCTGATCACACTGGTCGCCGGAGGTGGGATTGCCGGCGCGGCCGTATGGTTCGCGACGCGACCGGCCCCGCCGCGCGTTTCGCGACTCACAATCTCAGCGCCGCGTTCCGCACTACCCAGCAGCAATGCCAGCGACCTTGACCTCGCCATCACACCCGATGGGTCTCGTGTCGTCTACATCGGAGATAACGGAGCGCAACTGTTTGTCCGTGCACTGGACGCGGCCGGGCCGGCATCGGTGTTCAAGGGTGCGCCCCGTGGCCTGTTCATCTCACCGAACGGCCAGTGGATCGGGTTTGTCGATGGTGTAACCGGCCTGAAGAAGGTCGCCATTACAGGTGGTCCTTCTGTGACGGTGGCTACTTTTGACTCTGCACCCCGGGGTGCCACCTGGACGGCAGATGATTCCATCATTTTCGCGACGCTCAGCGCTGGAACTGGCCTTCTGCGTGTCCCAGCAACAGGAGGTACACCAGTCGTCCTGACTCGCCCGGATCGTGCGCATGGAGAACAGGACCACCTCTGGCCGGAAATGCTGCCCGGCGACCGGGCCGTTCTGTTTACGATTACGGCGCTGGCGGGCGGGTTGGACGCCGCTCAGGTTGCGGTGCTGGATCTGCAAACCGGCACGCGAAAGATACTGATTCGTGGCGGTAGCCATGCGCATTACGTGACGAGCGGTCACTTGGTCTACACCACGGCAGGTACACTGCGAGCGGTTGCCTTCGATCTCGCTCGCCTCGAGGTACGCGGAACGGCGGTTCCAGTCGTTGCCGATGTCGTCACATGGACGACTGGCGGAGCGGATGCGGCTATTGCGCGTAATGGCACCCTTGCGTATCTCTCCGGAAGCGGCACAGGAGCAGGGGCGCGCGTTCAAAGGACCATGTTCTGGGTCGATCGGCAGGGACACGAAACACCGTTACCAACGTCTCCGCAGGCTTTCATCTATCCCAGGCTCTCACCTGACCAGCAGCGCGTTGCTGTCGCGTCGCAAGAAAGCGACATCGATATCTGGCTCTGGGATCTCGCTCGCACGACTCTGACGCGCTTCACCTTCGACCCGGGTATCGACACGTATCCGCTCTGGACGCCTGATGGACGGCGGATCATCTTCAGCTCGGAGCGCGCCGGGGCTCGCAACATCTTCTCGCAGCCGGCGGATGGCACAGGCTCGGTCGAGCGTCTGACCGAGAGTCCCAACATACAGAACGCGTCGGCAGTGTCTCCCGACGGCAGCCGACTGATTTTTTCAGAGACAATGCCACAAACGAATGAGGACATCATGCAAGTGGAGTTGACAGGCAAGCACCGCGTCACGCCGCTTGTGCAATCGCCATTTTCCGAGCGCAATGGCATCGTGTCCCCGGATGGACGCTGGCTGGCATATGAGGCGACCGATTCGGGGCGAGTTGAGATCTACGTGCGGCCCTACCCGGACGTCAACAGCGGACACTGGCAAGTGTCCACCGGTGGTGGCGTGCGTCCGCTCTGGTCGCGCAACGGGCAGGAGCTCTTCTATATTTCGCTATCGGGAGCGCTGATGCGCGTCGGTGTTGAGCGCGGGCAATCGTGGGCGGCGACCACACCCACCTTGCTCCTCAAGGGAGGCTACTACACGAACCCGGGGGCCTTCCTCGGTCGCAGCTACGATGTCTCTGCCGACGGCCAACGGTTCCTGATGCTCAAAGAGGGAAGCGCTTCGGACCAGGACAGCACGCAGTCGAGCATCACGATTGTCCAGAACTGGGGCGAGGAGCTGAAGCGCCTCGTGCCAGCGAAATAGACCGTTCGGATCGTTCGAGTCGTTCGGATTGTTCGGATCGTTCGGATCGTTCTGAATGGAGCTGCGATGTCGAATCTGCTGAAACGCATTGGTGGCCGTTGGCTGATGTACGTATTGACGGCGATCGCCACTGTGCCGCTCCTTGCGGCCCAATCGACAACTGGCTCCGCGAAAGTGGCGCTCTATGCGGCCGTCGGCGAGGAGCTGATTGGCTTCAGCGTGGACGTCGAGCGAGCCACGTTGACCAGACAGTCATCGGTGATGCTTCCCGGCTTCGTGCAGGAAGCGTGGGCAGCCCCATCGACGCCGTTTCTGTACGTCGCGTGGAGCAATGGCGGAGCCAGTTACAACGGATCAGGCGTTGCGGGTCCAGGAAATCGGCATGGCGTGACGGCGTTCCAGATCGATCCCGCGTCGGATGCGTTGCGCAGTCAGGGCGCGCCCGCGTCGCTGCGCGCGCGTCCCATCTACATCAGCGGCGATGTTCCAGCCAGGCATCTGCTCGTCGCCTACAACGATCCGAGTGGCGTCTCTGTCCATACGATCAACAGCGACGGGTCCGTTGGTGCCGAGGTCCCACAGGCCAGCGGCCTGGACGTCGGCATTTACGCGCATCAAGTGCGTGTCGTCCCTACGAACAAGACCGTCATCCTTGTCACACGTGGGAATCAGGCGACGAGCACCACGCCAGAAGATCCGGGAGCGGTCAAGGTGTTCCGCTACGAGGACGGCAAGCTGACGAACCCGGTCTCGATCGCGCCATCCAGGGGAATCGGATTTCGATCGCGCCACCTCGACTTTCATCCGACGGGTCCCTGGGTTTTTCTGACGCTCGAATCGCAGAACAAGCTCGACGTGTTCAAGAGAGTGAACGACACGCTGAGCAGCGAGCCGCTGTTCGGCAAGAGCACGCTGGCGGGCGGTGGCGGCGTCTCTGCCGGCCAAACCGCCAGCAGCGTGCATGTGCATCCCAATGGTCAATTCGTGTACGTGGCCAACCGGGCGGCCGGCACGACGGATTTCGAAGGCACTCCAGTTTTCGCAGGCGGCTCCAATAACATCGCGGTGTTTCGTATCAACCCAGCCACTGGCGAGCCGTCGTTGATTCAGAACATCGATACGCGAGGGTTTACACCACGCACGTTTTCAATCGACCCGAGCGGCCGGATTCTCGTGGTGGGCAATCAGACAACGATGGCGGTCCGTGAAGGAGCGACGGTGAAGACGGTTCCTGCCAGTCTCACCGTGTTTCGGATTCGCGCGGACGGAGAGCTCGACTTCGTGCAGCGGTACGATGTTGCGGTCGGTCGCAAACCGCTCTGGTGGACGGGGCTCGTCGCGCTCCAGTGAGGTGGTTGGTAGGAAGAACCACTAACCACCGACTACTACTAACGAACGGTCACTTCGCCTGAATATGGATCCCACATTCGAGCTTCTGGCCCTGCCAGCGGCCCGAGCGCGGATTATCGGGATCGAGCGGCGGCGTCGTGCACGGCTCGCAGCCGATGCTCGTGTAGCCCACCTCGTACAGCGGGAGCAGCGGAATCGAATGCTCCTTCGCGTACTGCCAGACATCGCGCGTCGTCCACGCGGCCAGCGGGCTGACGCGCTGGATCACCTTGCCGCTCGGCAGGCGGAACGGCTCCACCTCCTGCAGGTTCGCGCGCGACGGCGACTGCTCGCGCCGAAGCGCCGTGAACCAGACGTCATACTGCTCGAGCGCGGCAAAGAGCGGCCCGACCTTGTGAAGCGCGCAGCACTTGTCGGTGCTTTCCTGCCAGAGCCCCGGCCGCGGCTCGGCGGCGCGCAGATTGACCAGATTCATCTTCCACGCGGCCGCCATCTCGTCGCGGTACTTGTACGTCTCGGCGAAGTGATGCACGGTGTCGAGGAAAAGGACCGGGATGTTGGGCGCTGACTCGAGCAGCATGTGCGTCAGCACGACGCACTCTGCCTGGAAGCTGGAGGTGATGCACGGCGCGGTGGCGCGCGCGAGCGCGTCTGCGACGATGCTACCTGCGGCCAGCGTCGTCGAATCCCGAATCCCGAGTCCCGAATCCCGGTTCATGAGAGCAGATCCTCCAGCGCCTTGCGGATGGCCTCGACGGCTTCGGCGTCCGATCCCGCGTGACGCGCAAGCAGCGCCAGCCGCTCGGCCGCGCTGATCGGCGCGTTCACGGCTCTCGTCGCCTGCCGCAGCGGGTTGGTGATCATTCCAGCACCCGCGGTGAAGTGCGTGGCCGGGTCGATGATGATGAAGCTGCCGGTCGCCCGGTTCTCGGTGTAGCGGTCGAAGACGAGCGGCCGCGCCGTCGAGATATTCACGGTGCCGATCTGGTTCAGCACCAGCCCGTGATGAATTTCGGCGGTCACGGTCTTGGTGGACTGCTTGATCAGATAGACGCGGCCCGGGTCCAGCGGCCGCTCGTCCATCCAGACGACTTCAGCCTCGAACTCGGTCCCGACGGTCGGCGGCTCGAGCGTCAGCGTGTCGCCGCGGCTGATGTCAATCTCGTCGTCCAGCGTCAGCGTCACCGACATCGGCGCGAACGCGTAATCGAGCTCGCCGTCGTAGGTGACGATGCGGCTGACGCGCGCGGTGCGGCCGGAGGGCGACGCGATGATGCGATCGCCGACGCGGACCTTGCCGGCGACGATCTGTCCGGCGTAGCCGCGGAATTCCTGGTTCGGCCGCAGGACCAGCTGCACAGGGAACCGGAAGGGGAGCGCCGTCAGGTCGCGCGTCACCTCGACGGTCTCGAGGAACTCCAGCAGGCTCTGCCCGTCGAACCACGGCGTCCGGTCACTGCGCGTAATCACGTTGTCGCCGTGCAGCGCGCTGAGCGGGATCGCGTGGGACCTGGCGCCGGCGAGAATCTCTTCGAAGTCGTCGCGAATCGCTTCGTAGACGTCGCGGTCGAAATCCACGAGGTCCATCTTGTTGACCGCGAGCACGAAGTCGGTGATGCCGAGCATCCGCGCAATGCGCGCGTGGCGGCGCGACTGGACGCGCACGCCGTGCCGGGCATCGACCAGCAGGATGGCGACCTCGGCGGTCGATGCGCCCGTGGCCATGTTGCGCGTGTACTGCTCGTGCCCGGGCGTGTCGGCGAGGATGAACTTCCGCCGCGCGGTCGCGAAGTAGCGATAGGCCACGTCGATCGTGATGCCCTGCTCGCGCTCGGCGCGGAGGCCGTCTGTGAAGAGCGAGAAATCGATCGGCCCCGCGTTCCGGTTCTTCGAGGCCTTCTCGACCGAGTGCACCTGATCCTCGTACACCGACTGCGAGTCGTAGAGCAGCCGGCCGATCAGCGTGCTCTTCCCATCGTCCACGCTGCCGGCGGTGCAGATGCGCAGGAGACCTGACATCAGAAGTAGCCCTCGCGCTTTTTCAACTCCATCGATCCGTCCTGGTCGTGATCGATGATGCGCAGCTGCCGCTCCGACTGCCGCGTGGCGATGAGCTCCTCGATGATCTTCGGCACGGTGTCGGCCTCGGACGGAATCGCGCCCGTGCACGGCGAGCAGCCGAGCGATCGCATGCGGCACTTCACCGTCTGCGGCTTCTCGCCGGGCATCGTCACGACGAACGGCTGTTCCTGGACGATGAGCGAGGCGCCGCGGACGATGACCTGTCGCTCCTTGGCGAAGTAGAGCGGGACGATCGGAATCTTCTCGACGTGGATGTATTGCCAGACGTCGATCTCGGTCCAGTTCGAGAGCGGGAACACGCGGATGCTCTCGCCGGGACGGAGCTTCCCGTTCAGCAGGCTCCACAGCTCGGGGCGCTGCCGCTTCGGGTCCCACTGGCCGTTGGCGTCACGCACGGAGAAGACGCGCTCCTTGGCGCGCGATCGCTCTTCATCCCGGCGCGCGCCGCCGATGGCCGCATCGAAGTTGCCGGCCTGCAGGGCGTCGAGCAGCGCCTTGGTTTTCAGCAGGCCGCAGCAGCGCTGCGTGCCCACCTTGAACGGCTGCGTCCCTTCGCCGATCGCCTCTTCGTTGGTGTGGACGATCAACCGCGCGCCGACGGCGTCGGCCATCTCGTCGCGGAACGAAATCATTTCCTGAAACTTGTAGGTGGTGTCGACGTGCAGCAGGGGGAACGGGATCGGGCCCGGGTAGAAGGCCTTCTGCGCGAGGCGCAGCATGCAGGAGGAGTCCTTGCCGATCGAGTACAGCATGACCGGGCGCTCGAACTCGGCCACCACCTCCCGGAGGATTTGGATGCTCTCGGCCTCGAGCGCGCGCAGGTGATCCAGGCGCGGCGCTATGGCGACGTCCATGTCTTCAGGCAGAGTAATAGTCGACATCCCATTGACCAAGTGAAAACAAAATCAATCCGGTTTCCCGAGCAAAAAAAAACCCGGGGATTTTCATCCCCGGGCTTTCGATCTCTACGCGTTGTCAGGAGTCTTGCTGTTCAGTTGCTCCTACACCGTGACCGATAGCGCGGGGACCCCGAGGGTCCTCATACAGGTACAGGCGCACTGACAACAGCAACTCGCGGTCACGGAACCCAAATTTTCGCCTTGTATGACGCGGAAGTCAATTCGTGGGGTTCGAGTCCCGAATCCCGAGACTAGCCTACCGATGCAGTAGAGTGATGACGTGCTCACCCGCAAGTCCAAATACGGCCTGAAAGCGATGCTGGTGCTTGCCGAAGAGGCCGAAAGCGGGCCGGTGCTCATCTCCGAGCTAGCCGACCGGCATCGGCTTCCGAAGAAATTTCTTGAAGCCATCCTCCTCGAGCTCAAGCGGCACGGCCTGCTGCACAGTAAAAAGGGGAAGGGGGGCGGCTACTTTCTCGGGCGCAAACCGACCGAAATCACGGTCGGGCAGGTGATACGCGTGCTCGACGGGCCGCTGGCGCTCACGCCATGCGTCAGCCAGACTGCCTACCGCCCGTGCGAGGAGTGCCTCGACGAGAAAACCTGCGCTGTCCGCCTGGCGATGAAAGAGGTGCGCGACGCGACGGCCAGGATCCTCGATAACACCACGCTCGCCGGCCTCAACGCCCAGGTTGCCCGCGCCGGGCGCCGCAAACGGGCGTAGCCTTCATTTTCACGTTCTCGGTGTCTCGGTGGCCAAGACTGTTGCTCGAAAAAACTTCTAGCCAATTAATCTACTAGGTATGTAGACTATGTCGGTTTTGAGGCCGGGCACCCCTGCTCGCATCGCCGACGTCGTGTCCGACCGGCCGCCGCGCCGCGACCGGAAGGCCGCGATTCTGCTTGCCGCCACCGGCCTGCTCCTCGCGATCTACGCGCTGCCGACGCCGCCGCCGCTCGAGCGCGCGGGCAATCTGATTCCGCTCACGGCCACCGGAAAGACGTGTCTTGGCATCACGGCGTTCGCCGTCACGCTCTGGGTGACCGAGACGCTGCCGTTCGCGGCGACGTCTCTCCTCGTCGTCCTGCTGATCCCGGCCTTCGGTATCGCCGACTATCGGGCCGTTGTCCGCGCGAGCTTCGGCGATCCGGTCATCACGTTCTTCATCGGCGTGCTGATGCTGTCGGCGGCATTCACGCAGTCCGGCCTCGGGACGAGGCTGACGTATCAGGTCCTGCTCCGCGTCGGCACGCGCACCGATCGCGTGCTGCTCGGCGTGCTGACCGTCGGCGCGCTGATCTCGATGTGGATCACCGACATAGCCGTGGCGGCGATGCTGCTGCCGCTCGGCATCGGCCTGTTGCAGGATGCAGGGCTGCGGCCGGGTGAAAGCAACTTCGGCCGATCGCTGATGATCGCCACCGCCTTCGGCCCGCTCATCGGCGGCATTGCAACGCCCGCCGGCACCGCCGCGAACATCGTCGCGATTGGTCAGCTCAAACAGCTGGCCGGTACCGACGTGTCGTTCTGGCACTGGATGGGCCTCGGCGTGCCGGCATCGCTCCTGATGATCCCGTTCGCGTGGTGGATCCTGCGCTGGATGTTTCCGCCGGAGCTCGATCGGCTGCCGATCAGCACCGAGACGATTCGCGCGCGGCTGCACGAGCTTGGGCCGCTGCGGCGCGCGGAAAGCCGCACGTTGCTGATATTCGGCGTGGTTGTCGCGCTCTGGTTGATCACGCCGCTGCTCGAGGCATGGAGCGGAGGCCGCATCGCGCTGCCGGTTGAAGCGGTTGGTCTGGGCGGCGGCGTCGCGCTGTTTCTTCCAGGCATCCGGGTGCTGTCGTGGAAGGAAGCGGAAGCGCAGGTCGAATGGGGCGGCGTGATGCTGATCGTGGCGGGATTGTCGCTCGGCCTCGCCGTCTACGACAGCGGAGCCGCGCGCTGGCTCGCGTGGGTGCTGCTCGGTCACATCGCGTCGGTGCCCGACGTGCTGCGTCCGTTCGTGATTGTCCTCGCCGTCGCGGGACTGCACCTCCTGTTTTCGAGCAACACCGTCACGGCAAGCATCATCATTCCAATTCTCGTCGCCCTCGCGATCGATCTTCACCTCAATCCCTGGACGACCGTCGCACCCGCGGCCTTCACCTCGTCGCTGGCCTTCGTACTGGTCAGCGAGGGACCGACGACGATCATTCCGTACTCGTCGGGCTATTTTTCGATCCGCGACATGGCGAAGGCGGGGATCCTGATGACGGTCGCGGCGGCGGCGTGCGTGGCGGCGACGCAGTACGTCGCGCGGACGTTATCCCTTGATCTGGGTGCGGTGCATGACGCGCCGCGATCCTGGATCGAACGCGTCGCGCCGGTGCATGACGCAGCGGTTGTCCCACAGCACCAGGTCGCCGGCGCGCCACTGGTGGCGCCACGTCAAGGCATCGGCGGTGGCCGCTTCCCAGATGCGATCGAGCAGCGCGTTCGATTCCTCCAGCGTCAATCCCTCGAGCCACGCATTGCGGCGGCGACCGAGATAGAGATGGCGGCGTCCCGTTTCCGGATGGACGCAGACGAGCGGATGCAGCGTGCCGGGCGCGGTGCGTGGATCGTCGCTGGGCGTGACGCCCGCGCGGAGGTACCCACCGCTGTTGTAGGTGCCGTCATGCTTGACGCGAAGCTTCAGCGCGGTCGCGCGCAGCGGCTCGGGCAGCGCGTCCCACGCGCCGTACATCGAGCAGAAGCTGGTGTCACCCCCGCTCGGCGGGACCTCGAGCGCGAAGAGCGCGCTCGCCTTCGGCGGGTCGGGCAGGTACGACATGTCCGTGTGCCACACGGCTTCGCCGGCACCGAGGCTGCCGATGGCCACGCCCTTTTCGACGACGTTCGAGACCACGTAGATCTCCGGATGTCCCTCGACGAAGCGGCGGCCGTTCTCCTGGATGGGCGCCTGGTCGAGCGCGCCGAAGCGGCGGCTGAACGCGATCAGATCGCCGTCGGAGAGCCGTTGATCGCGCAGCAGCACGACGGCGTGATCGAGCCACGCCTGGTAAATCCCCGCGAAGCTCGCAGCGTCCATCGAACGCAGATCGACGCCGCGGATGTCGGCGCCAAGCGCGGCGCCGGTCGGGACGACCTCGATGGCTTGCCCCGAGCGAAGTCGAGGGGTTCGAACGGCCATGGTGAATACGCGAAGATAACAGATTCTGAACAGACGCAGACACCGCCCGTCGTCGCTGGCTGGGACGACGGCTTCTTCATCCAATCGGCGAACGGCGACTATCGCCTGAACCTCGGCACCGTCGTTCAGGCCGACGGCCGATTCTCGGTGGACGATCCGACGCCGGTGACCGATACCTTCCGCATCCGCAAGGCGCGCGTGGTGCTCGCGGGCCGGGCCGCGAAATACTTCGACTACCGCTTCATGCCCGATTTCGGCAGCGGGTCGCCCGTGATTCTCGACGCGTATCTCGACGTGCGGTTCTCGCGCGCGCTGCGAATTCGAGTAGGGAAAGACAAGACGCCGATCGGTCACGAAGTGTTGATTGGCGACGCATCGCTGCTGTTCCCCGAGCGCTCACTGGCGTCGAGCCTCGTGCCGAGTCGTGACCTCGGCTTCCAGGCGCAGGGTGACCTGGCGAACGGCAAGGTGTATTACGCCGGCGGCGTGTTCAACGGCATCCCCGATGGCACGACTTCGTCGACCGATCTCGACACGAACAATCACAAGGATCTCGCAGGGCGCCTGGTGGTGCAGCCGTTTCGATCGATGCGCGCGCCGGGCAGGGTGCTCGACGGGCTTGGCTTTCAGATTGGCGGCTCGCGCGGCACCGAGGGCGGCGTCGTGCCGTCGTTCAAGACCTCGATTGGTCAGACGTGGTTCGCCTACGCCCCATCGGTCACGGCCGCCGGTACGCGCAACCGCGCGACGCCATCCGTCTTCTACTATCACAAGGCGCTCGGCGCGTTCACCGAGTACGTCCGTTCGACGCAGGTCGTCGCGCATGCCGCCGGTGCGCGGGCGATCGCCAACCAGGCGTGGAACGTGACCGCGTCGTACGTCCTGACGGGTGAAGCGACGTCCGACCGCGGCGTGCGGCCGGCCGATGCATTCGATCCGCAGGCAGGCAAGTGGGGCGCGCTGCAGCTCGTCGCGCGATACGCGGAGCTGACCGTCGATCGCCGGGCATTTGATGGCGGCTTTGCCGCAGTCGATGCGGATCGTCGTGCGCGCCAGTACACGCTCGGCGTCAACTGGTACCCGGCGGCCGTCGTGAAGTACTACGTCAACGTCGAGCGGACCACGTTTCGGGGCGGATACGCGCGGCGTCCCGAGGATGTCTTCTTCGTCCGCGCGCAGCTGGCCTTTTAGAGGATCCACATGAACAGAATCGCAACATCGGCATTCATGCTCGTCGCGCTCGCGGCGGCGACGATCGCTGTTGACGCGCAGACGGTCGCCAATGCGCAGACGCTCGTCAACTCGACGTCGACAGTCGTGTTCGTCGTGCGCAGCGGCAACCCAAAAAGGATTCGTGACTGGAATGATCTCGCCACGGCAGGGCTCAAGATCATCACGCCGGATCCGAAGACTTCCGAGGCCGGCAAGTGGAACTACCTCGCGGCCTTTGGCTATGCGCTGAAACAGCCGGGAGGCAATAACGCGAAGGCGCTGAACTACGTGGCAGCGCTGCTGCGCAACGTGCCGATGCTCGAATCCGACGCCGCAAAGGCGACGGCGAAGTTCCTCGGCGGCACGGGCGACGTCCTGCTCGCGTCCGAAAGCGAGGCGCGCGCCGCCGTTGATCAGGCGAAGAACCGCGTCGAGATCATCGTGCCGTCGCTCGGCGTCGTGAACGTTGACGAACTGTTTGGCGGCTGGCAGAAGGCGCAGCAGACGCACTTCGCCACCGGCGGCACATTCGACCAGGTCTACGAGCCAGGGCTCGTGCAGTAGCGCAGGACATCCACGCGATGGACTCTCACACGATTGCGCTGGTCGGCATCACGCTCTTCGCCGCCACCGTCAACGGCGCGCTGGGGTACGGATTCTCGTCGCTCACGGTGCCGGTTGCGCTGTTCTTCCTCACCAACCGCGTGCTGAATCCGGCGCTCGTGCCGATTGAAGTCGTCCTCAACGCGTACGTGTTGTGGGTGAACCGCGCATCGATCCCGAACGTCTGGCGCCGCACGATGCCGATCGTCCTCGCGCTCGCGCCCGGTGTCGTCGTCGGGACGATGCTGGTGACGCTCGTGAACTCGGACTGGCTGAAGTTCATCACCTACGTGACGCTGCTGCCGCTGATCCTCCTGCAGGCGGCCGGCTTCCGTCGTCCGATTCAATCCGAACGTTCAGCGGGCTTCGCCTTCGGCGGCGGACTCGGCGTGCTCTACTCGGTGACGACCATCTCGGGTCCCCCGCTCGCGGTGGCGCTGAGCAACCAGGGACTTGCGAAGCAGGAGTTCCGCGCCGCGCTCGGCATCATCCGCCTCGCGGAATCGTCGATGACGGCCGCCGCGTACGCCTATGCGGGTCTCTATTCGGTCCAGAGCATGGCGCTCATCCCGCAAATTCTTCCGAGTCTTTTGATCGGCGTGCCGATCGGCGCGCAGCTGATTCGCCACATCCGGCCCGAGACCTTCCGCCGGATCTGCATGAGCTTTGATGCGTGGGTGGTCGCGTTCGGATTGTCCGGCCTGATCCGGACGCTGCATCTTGCAAGCAACGGCGTTGCGTACTTCGAGTTCTTCGCCGTGGTCGCGTTCGATGTGTGGCTGCTGTATCGATTCTTCTTCGTGACGCCGCGAACGAACACGAACCCCTTGAACTCTTTGAACCCCTTGAACCCTCTGAACCCCAACTAAAGCCGCTCGACGACGACCGCGATGCCCTGACCGACGCCGATGCACATCGTCGCGACGCCGTAGCGCGCCTTGCGGCGGCGGAGCGCGTGGACGAGTGTCGCCATCATGCGCGAGCCCGACGAGCCGAGCGCATGGCCGAGCGCGATGGCGCCGCCGTAGACGTTGACCTTCGCGGGATCGAGCTGCAGGTCGCGCATGCAGGCGATCGACTGTGACGCGAATGCTTCATTCAGCTCCCACAAATCGATCTGATCGACGGTGAGTCCAGCTCGCTTCAGCGCCTTGCGCACGGCAGGCACCGGGCCGATGCCCATCACCGATGGATCGACGCCGGCAACAGCCGACACGACCACGCGCGCCAGCGGCGTCAGACCGAGTGCGGCGTCGCCGCCGACGAGGAGTAATGCGGATGCGCCGTCGTTGATGCCGCTCGCGTTGCCGGCGGTCACGCTGCCGCCGGCGGTGAACGCCGGCTTCAGCGCGGCCAGCTTGTCGATGGACGCATCGGGGCGCGGATGCTCGTCCTGCGAGACGACGACAGCCTTGCCCGCCGAAGCCTTGGCGGAGGCGGGGACTTCGACCGCGATGATTTCGTCGTTGAACATCCCTTCGCGGATGGCGCAGGCCGCGCGCCGCTGACTCTCGAGCGCGAACGCATCCTGCTCCTCGCGCGAGATGCCGTACTCCTTCGCCACCTTCTCCGCGGTCATGCCGAGCGGAATCGTCCACTCGGCTTTCATCTTCGGGTTGACGAAGCGCCAGCCGACGGTTGAATCCGCGACCGCCGGCGCCTGGCGGTTCCACGGCTCGCGTGACTTCAACATCACGTACGGCGCGCGCGTCATGCTCTCGACGCCGCCGGCGACGAATGCGTCGCCTTCGCCGGCCTTGATGGCCTGCGCCGCGCTCGCGATCGCCTGCAGGCCCGAACCGCAGAGGCGATTGACGGTCTGTCCGGGAATTTCGACAGGGAAGCCGGCAAGGAGCGCCGCCATGCGCGCGACGTTTCGATTGTCCTCGCCTGCCTGGTTCGTGCACCCGAGGATCACATCGTCCAGGCGCGCAGGATCGAAGGAGACGCGATCGACTGCGCCGCGGACCGAGATGGCGGCGAGGTCGTCGGCGCGGACGTCAGCGAGCGCGCCGCCCGCACGGCCGACGGGGGTACGGACTGCCGATACGATTAGTGCGTCGCGCACTCAGTGAGAATAGCTTCGAAAATCCCAATTCCCAAGTTCCAAGCTCCAACTCCCAAGGTGAATAACCCGGCAAGTGGTAGATGATCGGGACATCGGAGGGTCGCCGATGAAATCATCAGAACTGGTCTCCGTCTCGACATTTCGGTCAACAGCAGACGCCCAGATCGCCAAGGGGATTCTGGACGAGGCCGGGATTGAATCAATGATTCGGTCGGATAACGCAGGTGGGATGTATCCGGCAATCGACGGGGCGAATCTGCTGGTCAGAGCCGAGGATGTCACCAGGGCAAACGAAGCGCTTCACCAGTGCCAAGAAGCTCCCAACGCCCAAGGATAGTCTCCTTGGAAGTTGGAGGTTGGGAGTTGCGCGAAGCTACCAGCCGAACTGGATCGCGAGATTGGCCGTCGGACCATTCAAACGATCGCGCAGCACGTCGGCCTGCGCCGTCTCGCGGTAGCCGACGCCGCAGCTCACGCCGATCGCCTTCGTGATACGCGCAGAGACGTTTGCCTGCGGCTCGAAGACGAGGAAGTCGTCGCGGGTCACGCCGAACCTGATGTCGCGCCCGCCGGTGAGGTTGACCGGCTGCGGGATGCCGCCGCGCAGCCCTGTGACGTCGAAGCCGAGCGTCGCGCGCCCCGCGCCCACGAGCCCGCGGCCTCCGAAGCGGATGCGCCCGAACTCCGGCGACTGCCATCCGACGACGACCCCGCCGTAGGCCATCTTGAAATCACGCGCGTCGTTGGTGAGCCAGTAGCCCGCGCCTCCGATGAACA
>Ga0209515_10003187_pt1 | contig 23913 bp, 26 predicted proteins | sample Subgroupgradi54m_FD_187454 | JGI IMG/M metagenome (GOLD analysis project Ga0209515, IMG submission 187454) | Subsurface groundwater microbial communities from S. Glens Falls, New York, USA - GMW60B uncontaminated upgradient, 5.4 m (SPAdes)... ... | reverse complement strand
GAGTTGGACCAATACATCAACCTGCGCCCGGTCAAGCTTTACCCGGGTGTCTGGACCCCGCTCAAAGACAAGGGACCTGAGCAGATCGACTTCGTCGTGGTCCGCGAGAACACCGAGGGGATCTACGCTGGAATCGGCGGCGTCTTCAAGAAGGGGACGCCGGACGAGGTGGCTCTGCAGGTGGACCTCAACACCCGCAAGGGGGTGGAGCGCTGCATTCGGTACGCTTACGAGTTCACGAAGCAGCGGGACACCAAGAAGAAACTCACCCTCTGCGCCAAGACCAACGTCCTGACCTACGCGCACGACCTCTGGGCCCGCGTTTTCGCGGAGGTCGGCAAGGAGTACCCGGAGGTCACGCAGGATTATTCGCACGTGGACGCCTTGGTGATGTGGATGGTGAAATCCCCGGAGGTATTCGACGTGATCGTGACCAATAATATGTTCGGCGACATCATCAGCGACCTGGGAGCGATGATCCAGGGGGGCCTCGGCATCGCCGCCGGCGGCAACATCAACCCGAAAGGGGTCTCCATGTTCGAGCCGATCGGCGGCTCCGCCCCCAAGTATGCCGGCAAGAACGTGATTAACCCGCTGGCCGCCATTGCGGCAATGGGCATGATGCTGGAATACCTGGGGGAGCGCGGCGCCGCCCAGAAAGTGGAGCAGGCAGTTCAGTCGGTGACCGCCACGAAACTCAAGAGCCTGGCCGCCGGCAAGATGGGGTACTCCACCACCGAGGTGGGGGACCTGGTTGTTGCTGCCCTCTAAATCCTCGTATAACGTCTGTGTGGTCGGAGCCGGCGCCGTCGGGATCGAGATCCTGCGGGTGCTGGCACAGCGAAAATTCCCTGTCGCCAAATTGACCGTGCTGGCCCGCTCGGCCCGGACCCTGCAGGTGGACGGCCGCTCCTACCCGGTGGAGGCGGTCGGTCCCGGCTTCTTCCAGGGACAGGAGATCGTCCTGTTCGCCGGCACGGAGGGGGAGAAGGGGGCCGCCGTCACCTACGCGCAGGAAGCGATCAAGGCCGGTGCCGTCTGCATCGACAATGGAGCCGATTTCCGGATGGACCCCAAGGTGCCGCTTGTCGTCCCGGAGGTCAATCCGGAAGATTTGCGGCAGCACCAGGGGCTGATCGCCAACCCGAACTGCTCCACCATCCAGATGGTCGTAGCGCTCGCTCCGATCCACCGGGAGTTCAAGCTGCGCCGGATCATTGTCTCCACTTATCAGGCTGTCTCCGGCGCCGGCGGCAAAGCGGTGGAAGCGCTGACCGCTGAAACTTCCGCAGCCGCTCAGAAGAAGCCTCTGCCTCCGCCTGACGCCCTGCCGCAGCGGATCCAGGGAAACGTCTTCCCGCAGATCGGGCCTTTTCAAGAACTCGGCTACACCAGCGAGGAGTGGAAGATGGTCAAGGAGACGCAGAAGATCCTGCATGATCCCTCCATAGCCATCACCGCGACAACCGTGCGCGTTCCGGTGGAGCACGCCCACTCGGAATCGGTCTATTTTGAAATCGAGCGGCCGGCCACGGTGGAGGGGCTGAAGGCCCTATTAAGGAAGAGTCCCGGCATCTCGCTGGTGGAAGAGCCGGCCTATCCTATGCCGGTCGACGCCGCGCACCGCGACGAGGTGTTCGTCGGCCGCCTGCGGCCCGACCCCACCCAACCGAACGCCTTCCTCTGCTGGATCGTCTCCGACAACCTGCGCAAGGGAGCCGCGCTCAACGCAGTCCAGATCGCCGAAGCCCTCATCCGCTCATCCTGAGCCTGCCGAAGGATGACCCGCAAGCTCAAGTTTCTGCTCGCCTACGACGGCACACATTTCGTCGGCTGGCAGCGCCAGAAGAACAGCCGCTCGGTGCAGGGAGTCCTGGAAGCGGCCCTCAAACAACTGGCCGGGAAACCGGTCGCCGTCACCGGCGCCGGCCGAACCGACAGCGGCGTCCACGCCGAGGGCCAAGTGGCCCACGCCGCCGTCACCTCGCGCCTCTCTCTTCCTGAAATCCAGAAAGCGCTCAATGCGATCCTCCCAAGCGATGTCGTCGTGCGGTCCGTTGAAATCGCGCCCGACCGGTTCCACGCCCGCTACTCGGCCAAATCCAAATGGTACCGGTACCAAATTTGGAATGACCCCGTCCGCCCCCTCTCCGGCAGGGAACGGATGGTTCACCTCGCGGAACGGCTGAACCTGCCCGCGATGCGCCGGGCGGCCCGCCCACTCACCGGCCGCCGCGATTTCAAGAGATTTGCCTCTTCCGGCCGCGGCGCACCCGCGCCGCGGCATTTCCTCGGCAGCAAGGACGGTACCGCCTCGGTCAGCAGTAGTCCCGTCCGTTCAACCGTCAGAACATTGCGCCTGGAGATCACCCGGAAAGGCCCTCTGGTCACGCTGGATTTCCGGGCCAACGGCTTCCTCTACCACATGGCCCGGCGCATCACCGGCTATTTGATCGAAATCGGCAAGGGCAAACCTGCTCCGGCGATTCCACCCACCGCTCCCGCCCGGGGTTTGTGCCTGATCGAAGTCCGGTACTAATTTTCGCTTGACAAAATAGGCCCCCCTAGCGAAAATGAGACTCGATCTCAATTTCATCCATGAGCCCTAAAGCCGAAGTCATCCTGTTCCCCAAGCACGCGAGAGCGCCGGCACAGCACAAGCGCTGGCTCTCCTCCATCCTGTCCAACTTCGAGAAGCACCTGGAGCGCAAGGGGCTGAACCTGACCCGCCAGCGCAAGGGGATCCTGGAACACCTGATGGCCGCCGAGCGGCACCTGGACACGGACCAGATTTACGACGCGCTCAAAAAGAAGGACCCGACCATCGGCCGGGCCACCGTCTTCCGCACCGTGAAGCTGCTGCAGGAGTGCGGGCTGGTAGCCGAAGTGGAAACCGCCAACGGCCGAACCAAGTTTGAGCTCAAGGCCGACCGGCCGCACCACGACCACATGATCTGCGTGGAGTGCGGGCAGATCCTCGAATTCCAAAGCCCAAAAATGGAGCAGTTCCAGGACGAGGCAATCCGAAAGCACCGCTTTGAGGCCCTCTGGCACCGCCACGAAATCTTCGGCCGCTGTAAAGATTGCGGTAAGGGACGCCCCGCGTGAAGAAGGCCATCTGCCTCTTCCTGCTGGTGGTCACCGCGGCCGGGTGCGCGGGCAGCAAGACAGCGCTGCGCATCGCCCGCGCCCATCCTGACGAGATGGCTCTGCTCTGCAAGCACTGTAACTGCTACATGCCGGCCGATGTGGACCTGGAGAGCAAATGCACGGTCTGCAACTGCGGGTACCGGGCCGGAAAGTGTTACCGGGGAAGATAACGTGCCTGAGTCCGCATTGTTCTCGGCCATCAAACAAGCGCTCAAGAATCTGCGCTACGGCACAATCCAGCTCACCGTTCATGAAGGGAAGCTGGTCAAGATCGAACGGGTGGAAAAAATCCGCATCCCCACCATCCCTTTGGAGGAAGACCTGACCGGAGATTCCGGAAGGCACTAGATTCGCCCTGCAGCCGACCGACCCCATTTCAGGGAGGGAAGCGCTCTGAGGAGTAAAGACTGTGAAGAAATCTTGGCTGTCCGCAATCGCAATAACCGGAGTCCTTCTGGCGCTCAACCCCGGAACCGCCTCCGCCCACATGAGGGATTATGTCTTCAACGAGGGATACCACACCACCCGGAAGGGGGAGTTCGAGGTGGAGCTGTACAACGACTACAACATGCCGAAAACCGACAACAACGGCACGCACAATTCCAAGCACCAAGTGGAGCTGGAGTACGGCTTGACCGACCATCTGCAGCTGGCCTACTACGAGGTCTTTACGTGGGATCGGCCCAACGATTGGCAGCGGAACGCCTTCAAGATCGAGAGTAAGTACCGGTTCCTCCAGAGCGGGGAGCTGCCGGTGGACGTGGCGCTCTACGGCGAATACAAGAACCCCAACGGCCGTCAGGACAGCGCGAGCGACGAGCTGGAGGCTAAGCTGATCTTGAGCAAGGATCTGGGGCCCTGGAATCTGGTCGGCAACCTGATCACGGAGAGGAAGATTAACGAGCATGAGGACCTGCAGTGGGAGTACACGGCCGGCGTGAGCTACGCGGTCAAGCCGAGCCTCCGGGTCGGCCTGGAAATCAAGGATAGCCCGCATGAGCTGCAGTTGATGCCGGTGGTGGCCTACAGTCCGTCGCCGCACACGCGGATCCTGTTCGGGCCGGCCTTCGGGTTGACCGGGCCGGCTGACGACGTGCAATTGAAAAGCATTGTGGAGATCGAATTCTGATGCTAAACACGCTGTTCCAATCGCCGGCTTTTCTTGGGTTCTTCGCGGGGGCCACCATCTTCCTGGGACTGCCGATCGCCCGCCTCAGCCGTGTTTCGCCCAAGACGAAAGCCTTCCTCAACGCCCTCTCCACCGGTATCCTGATCTTCCTGCTGGTGGAGATCACGGGCCACTTGATTGAGGAAATCGAGGAGATGGTGGAGACGGCCGTGGTGAACGGGACCGGCGCGGTGCAGGCGTTCCGTTACGGGGCCCTCTTCGTATCCGGATTCTCTATAGGCCTCCTGGGGCTGGTCCTGTTCGAGCAGCGCTTCATCGGCGCGGCCAAGGACCAAGTGGCGCCTGCCAAGCGGGCGAAGCAGTTGGCCCTGATGATTTCCGTGGGATTGGGGCTCCACAACCTCAGCGAAGGGCTGGCGATCGGGCAGGGGCATGCCGCCGGAGCCATTCAGCTCGCATGGCTTCTGGCGATCGGCTTCGCCCTTCACAACGCCACGGAAGGTTTCGGCATCGCAGCACCCCTCTCCGGGCATCGGGCAAGTTGGGGCTTTCTTTCCCTCTGCGGCCTGATCGCCGGGGGACCTACCTTTATCGGCGCCGTGCTCGGAGGCGCCTGGGTCAGCAAGTCGACGGAGATCTTTTGCCTGGCACTGGCGGCGGGGACAATCCTCTACATCGTCGGAGAGTTGCTTCATCTCGGGCGGATGCTCAAGGGGGAAGCAGTCGTCTCGATCGGTCTCCTGATCGGTTTCTTCTTGGCGACAGGAGCCGAGTTCACGCTGACCGCCGCCGCGGAAAAGACCGCCACGCACGGACCCCGGCACGGCGGCTATTTCGGAGACGCCAACGACCTTTATCACTATGAGCTGGTCCGTGAATCCAAGCGACGCATCCTGCTGTACGTGAACGACCATTACAACCTGCCGATGGATACCCGGACATTGCAGGGCCGCTGGACCTTGAATTCGGACGGGCCTCATCCTCTCACCGGCTTCTTTCAAGCAGCGCCGAACGGCGCCTTCCTGCTTAGCGACCTGCCCGCAACGGCGGCGCAATCCGCCCAGATCAAGATCGAGGTCCTGAAAGGGCGGGACTGGGCCGGCATGGAATTTTTCCTTCCTCCCTCTAAGGATTAAGTGTAGAATAAGCGTTTTCACGGAAACCCCTATGCTGAGAACACCAACCTTTACAGTTAAACACGACGACGTCCCGCGGACCTGGCACTTGGTCAACGCGGAAGACCAGATCCTGGGCAGGCTGGCCACGCAGGTGGCCGTCCTCCTGCGCGGGAAGCACAAGACCGTCTTCACGCCGCACGTGGACTGCGGGGACGGCGTCATCGTGATCAACGCCGAGAAGATCCGGGTCACCGGCACCAAACTGGACACCAAGACCTACCAGAGCTATTCCGGCTATCCGGGAGGCTTGAAGCGGGAGCCGCTGCGCAGGCTGCTGGAGCGCAGGCCCACCGAGGTGCTCCAACGGGCGGTGGTCGGCATGCTGCCGAAGAACCCGCTCGGGCGGCGGGCCGCGAAAAGGCTTCGGGTCTACGCCGGTCCCAGCCATCCTCACGATGCCCAGATGCCGGTGGAAAAATAAAAATGACACCCAAAACGATCTCAACCGGACGACGGAAAGAGGCGGTCGCCAAGGTTTCTCTGAAACCGGGGAACGGCCGGATCCTGGTCAACGGGCGTACGATGGATAGCTACTTCCCCAGGCTTGCCCTGCAGGTGCTGGTTCGGGAGCCGCTGGTCCTGACGCAGATGCTTCAGCGGTACGACTGCGTCGCTCAGGTCAAAGGCGGCGGGCTGGCCGGCCAGGCCGGCGCGCTGCGGCACGGGCTGGCGAGGGCCCTCTGCGAGCAGGACCAGGCTCTCAGGCCTCCTCTGCGGAAGGCCGGGTTTCTCACCCGGGACCCACGGAAAAGAGAGCGAAAGAAATACGGACAAAAGGGAGCCCGGAAGCGATTCCAGTGGACCAAGCGTTAAGCTTGGTCTGATCAGTGACCTATCCTGTCCGGGCGCGCACCGCCCGGGCGCCAAAGGATAGGTCGCTTTCTTTTTAGGGGGGACCATGCGGATTCCAGTCGGCATCGTTGGAGTGACCGGTTACGCGGGGCAGGAGCTCTTGCGGATCCTGCTGCGGCACCCTCATGCCTCCGTCCAATACCTCGGCAGCCGAAGGTTAAAAAAACCGACAACTTTCGGCAACTCCCTGAAGATCCTCCCCTTTAATCCCAAAGTGGCGGCCGCCCGGTGCGAGATCCTCTTCCTGGCCCTGCCGCACGGTGAGGCGATGAGGCTCGCACCCGAACTCTTGAAGAAGAGCGACCTGAAGATCGTTGATTTCAGCGGGGATTTCCGGCTCAAATCCACGAACACCTTCCGGAAAGCGTACGGCATGACGCACACCGCCGCCGGCTCGCTGAAGGAAGCCGTCTATGGATTGCCGGAGCTGCACCGGTCCGAGATCCCGAAGCACCGGCTGGTGGCCAACCCCGGTTGCTATCCGACCGCGACGCTACTGGCGCTGGCCCCGCTGGCAGAGGAAGGATTGATCGCGGCCGACGGCCTGATCGTGGACGCCAAATCCGGCGTTACCGGTGCCGGCCGGGCAGTCAATGAGGATCTGCTCTTCTGCGAGGTCCATGAGGACCTGCGGGCCTACAAGGTGGATGGCCATCAGCACACGCCGGAGATGGAGCAAGAGCTGGCGCGGTTGGCCGGGCGGAAGATTTCTTTGACCTTCGTGCCGCACCTGGTACCGATGAACCGGGGATTGTACGCCACGCTGTACGTCACGCTCAAGCGGCGGCTGCGGGAAAGCGCCATTCGGGAGCTATTCGAGCGGCGGTACGACGATGAGCCGTTTATCCGGATCCTCCCGAAAGGGAGTTGGCCGAGGGTCCAATCGGTGGCCGGCACAAACGCCTGCGAGATCGGTCTCCATCTGGATCCCTCCGGCAGACGGGCCGTACTCCTCTCCGCCATCGACAATTTAGGGAAAGGCGCCGCCGGCCAGGCGGTGCAGAACATGAACCTGCTGTTCGGCCTGCCTGAAACAACCGGGCTGACTCCCTCCAGCGAAAGCTGATCCGATGGAATCCGTCCAGGGAGGGGTAACCGCTCCGATCGGGTTCGCCGCCAGCGGCGTCTCCTGCGGCATCAAGCGCCGGGGAAAAGACCTGGCGCTGATCGTCTCCAATCGGCCAGCGGCGGTGGCCGGGACGCTCACCACCAACCGTCTGCGAGCCCCCTGCGTCGACTGGGCGGAGAAAATTCTCCGGCTCGGCAAGGCGCGCGCCATCGTGGCCAACAGCGGCAACGCCAACTGCTGCACCGGCGTTCGGGGAGAGCGGGATTGCCGCTCCATGGCCGAGTGGACCGCCGGGGCGCTCGGGATCCCCGCGCAGGAGGTGCTCGTCGCTTCGACCGGCGTGATCGGGCAACCCCTTCCGATGGAGAAACTCCGGGAAGGAATCCGGGCCGCCCGCGTCCAGCTCACCCGAACCGGATCTCACTCCGCGGCCGAAGCGATCCTGACCACCGACACCTCTCCCAAGGAGATCGCCGTCCATTGGAAAATCGGCGGCGGCGTGGCGATGGTCGGAGGGATCGCCAAGGGCTCCGGGATGATCGCGCCCAACATGGCCACCATGCTGGCCTTCCTGACAACCGATCTCCAAGCGGATGCCGGTTTGCTGCGGGAGGTTCTGCGCGAAGTGGTCCCCGACACCTTCAACGCGATCACCGTGGATGGGGAGATGTCCACCAATGACATGGTCCTGCTGATGGCCAACGGCGGCACCGGGCTTCCTCCACTCAAACGGGGGACGAAGGTCCACAGAGATTTTCTGGAAGCTGTGCGGACGGTCTGCCGGCATCTCGCCCGGGAGATCGTCCGGGACGGGGAAGGAGTCACCCGGATCTTCACCGTCCGGGTGACCGGCGCCGCCGGCCGGGCGGAGGCGCTCAAGGTCGCGCGACAGGTAGCGAACTCCCTGCTGGTCAAGACGATGGTCGCCGGCCGGGACCCCAACTGGGGAAGAATCGCCGCCGCCGCGGGAGCCTCCGGCGTCTTGCTCCGGCCGGAGAGGCTGACGATCCGGCTCGGAAAGAAAATCGTTTTTCAGAAGGGAGAGCCGGTGCGGCTTTCTCGGGCGATCCTTCTTCAGCAGGTGGACCACCCGGAGGTCCGGATCGAACTGGATCTGGGGCGCGGCAAAGCCGAAGCAAGCCTTCTCAGCGGCGATCTGACCGAAGGATACGTGAAGATCAATGCCAAGTACACCACCTAAATCGCCGCGGATCCCCGCCGCTATCGTGCGGAAGGCAGACGTGCTGCTGGAGGCTCTGCCGTACCTGCAGTCGTTTCGCGGCAAGACCTTCGTCATCAAGTACGGAGGATCGGCCCTTTCCGATCCGGCCCGCCGGCGGGCGGTGCTGCAGGACATCGTCTTCCTGAGTGTGGCCGGGATCCGGCCGGTCTTGGTGCACGGCGGGGGCCCGGAGATCTCGCACCAGATGGCCAAAAAAGGGAAACCGGCGCGATTCATCCAGGGATTACGGGTGACCAACGCCGCGACTCTTCGGCTGGTCATCAAGGCCCTAAGCCAAGTGAACCAGAAGCTGGTCGCGGAGCTGCGGTCGCTGGGCGGCCGCTCCCATGGGCTGCCGGGCTGGGAGAGTGGGCTGATCCGGGCGGAGAAGTACTCCATCCCGGGCGCCGACTTAGGGTTCGTCGGCAGGGTGACCGGCGTCAACACCGGCCCGGTGCAAAGGCTGCTGGCGCTCGGCGTGATCCCGGTGGTAATCCCGGTGGGGGCCGGCTGGGACAATCAGGCGTACAACGTCAACGCGGATGAGGCGGCCTCCGCGCTGGCCGCGGCCTTAAAAGCGGAGAAATTCGTGCTGGTGACCGACGTGCCGGGGATCCTGCTGCGGCGGAATCAACCCGGCAGCTTGCTGTCCCACGTGACGGTCAGCAAAGCGATAAATCTCATCCAAAAAGGGACCATTGCCGGCGGGATGATCCCAAAGTCAAAGGCCTGCATCAGCGCGTTGCGGGGCGGCGTGAAAAAGACTCACATGATTGACGTCGCGGTCCCGCACGGCCTGCTGCTGGAGATCTTCACCGATCAGGGGATTGGAACGGAGATTGTCCGATGAAAACCAAACAGATCGCCGCGCTGTACGACCGATACGCGATCCCGGTCTACAACCGGCTGGGGATCGCGGTCGCCCGAGCCCGGGGATCTTGGATGTGGGATGCCCAAGGGAAGAAATATCTGGATCTCTTCCCGGGCTGGGGAACTAACGCACTCGGCCACTGCCATCCCGCCGTGGTGAAAGCGGTCCAATCTCAGGTGAAGCGGCTGATCCATGTCCCGAATACCTTCTATAACGAGCCGCAGGCCCGGCTGTCTGAAGCGCTGATCAAGAGCAGTTTTCCCGGGAAGGCCTTCTATTCCAACAGCGGGGCGGAGTCGGTGGAGGCGGCAATCAAGCTGGCCCGGAAGTTCGGCAATCCGGCCCGGTGGGAGATTCTCACCATGGAGCAGTCGTTCCACGGCCGGACGCTTGGCGCGATGGCCGCCACGGGCCAGCCCAAGCACAAAAAGAGCTTCGAGCCGATCCCGGCCGGGTTCCGCCATGTTCCCTTCAACGACCTAAAAGCAGTAGAGGAAGCAATCCGGCCGGAGACCGTGGCGGTCATGCTGGAACTGGTGCAGGGAGAGGGAGGAATCCACGTCGCCTCGAAGGAGGTCGTGCGGGGACTCCGGCGTCTCTGCGACGACAAGAAGCTGCTGCTGATCTTCGATGAGATCTCAAGCGGCATGGGGCGGACTGGCACCCTCTTCTGCTTCCAGCAGTACGGGGTGATCCCGGACATCCTGCTGTTGGCCAAGCCGGCCGCGGGCGGTCTGCCGATCGGGATCCTGATCGCCGGGCTTCATATCTCGGACATCTGGGAGAAGGCAAGCCACGCCACAACATTCGGCGGCAACCCGCTGGTCTGCGCGGCGGGGCTGGCGACGATCCAAGCGCTCCTCAAGGGCGGGATCCTGGCCAACGGGCGCCGGCAGGCCGCGACTATAAGGAAGAAGCTGGAGACGCTCAAGAAAAAGCATCCCATGATCCGGGAAATCCGGGGGCTCGGGATGATGCTGGGGATCGAGCTGGACCGGCCGGGCGCGCCGGTGGTAAAGGAGGCTCTGAAACGGGGCCTTCTGCTCAACTGCACGCAAGAGCGGGTCTTGAGGATCTACCCGTCCCTTACGATTACCCGGAAAGAGATCGATCAGGGGTTGAAAATCCTGGACGCCGCATTGACGGAGTGCCGATGAAACCGCGCCATTTCATTACGCTGCAAGATCTGGACCGCCCGACGATCCTCCAGCTTTTTCGGACCGCTTCCGAGCTGAAGCAGGAGCGAAGCGCCTCCGCCCGGCCGGCCGCGACGCACCCGCGCCGCGGCACTTCCTCGGCAGCGGGGACGGTGCCGCCTCGGCCGCTGGCGGGAAAAACACTCGGCCTGCTCTTCCAGAAACCGTCCGTCCGGACCCGGGTTTCCTTCGAGGTCGGGATGGCGCAGCTGGGTGGGACCTCCCTCTACATCGGGCCGGTGGAACTGGAGGGAGGTAAGAGGGAAGCGCCGAAAGACGTCGCCCGCGTGCTCTCCCGCTACCTGGACGGGATCGTCGCCCGGACGTTCCGGCATTCCGAAGTGGAAGAGATGGCCCGATATTCCGACATCCCGGTGATCAACGGCCTCTCGGACGCGAGCCATCCCTGCCAGGCGCTGGCCGACCTGCTCACCGTTCAGGAAAAGGTTGGGCATCTCAAGGGGACTCAGATCGCCTACGTCGGGGACGGCAATAACGTCTGCCACTCCCTGATGGAAGGCTGTGCGCTGCTGGGGGTCCATCTGGCGGTGGCCGCCCCAAAAGGATATCAGCCGGATCCCGCGGTGACCCAGTGGGCTGGACAGCAGGCGAAGAGATCGGGCGCCAAAATAGAGATCTTCACGCGGCCATCGCCTGCAGTGCGGGGTGCCTCGATCGTTTACACCGATGTCTGGACCAGCATGGGGCAGGAGCAAGAGAAGGCCCGCCGGCAGAAGGCCTTCCGGGGATTCCAAGTGACCTCGCGGATGATGAAGCAGGCCGGCCGGGGAGCCCTCTTCATGCACTGCCTGCCGGCGCACCGGGGGGAAGAGGTTTCCGATGAAGTCATGGACAGCCGGCAATCGATCGTCTATGATCAAGCGGAGAATCGCCTTCACGTGCAAAAAGCGATCTTATTGATGTTGCTCAAGCGATGAAAAATCAAACTCCTTCCAAGGTGGTCCTCGCCTATTCCGGCGGATTAGACACCTCCGTCTGCATCCGGTGGCTGACCGAGGCCGGCTGGCGGGTGATCGCTTTCTGCTGCGACGTCGGGCAGGGTGAGGATTTTGGCCCGGTGAAGAAACGGGCGATCGCCTGCGGCGCGGAGAAGGTGATCGTGCAAGATCTGCGGATCCCGTTCGCGCGAGAGTACATCCTGCCGGCACTCAAGGCCGGAGCCGTCTACGAGGGGAAATACCTGCTGGCTACCGCCCTCAGCCGGCCGCTCATCGCCAAAGCGCTGGCTGAGGCGGCTGGGCGGGAGAAGGCGACCGCCGTCGCGCACGGCTGCACCGGCAAGGGGAACGACCAGGTTCGGATCGAGGTTAGCTTAAGGATCCTCAACCCGCGGCTGAAGATCCTGGCCCCGGTGCGGGAATGGGAGATGAAATCCCGGCAGGAGGAGGTGGAGTATGCCCAAGCGCGGCGGATGCCGATCCCGCCGAAGAAGGATTCTCTCTACTCGCTGGACCAGAACCTCTGGGGCATCGCGATCGAGAGCGGCCCGCTGGAAGACCCTTGGGTCGAGCCACCGCCTGAGGCCTACCGCTGGACCAAGGACCCGGCCAAAGCGAAGGCCAACGCCCAAACCGTAAGCATTGATTTCGAGCGGGGGGTGCCGGTGGCGGTCAACGGCCGCTCCGCGCCCATCGTGGAGCTGATCCGCCAGTTGAACCGGACCGGCGCTGAACACGGCGTCGGCCGCACCGACCTGATCGAGGACCGGCTGGTCGGAATCAAGTCGCGCGAACTCTACGAGGCGCCTGCCGCCACGATCCTGCACGCCGCTCACCGGGAGCTGGAACAGCTCACGCTCGACCGGGAGATGCTTTCCTTCAAAGAGATGGTGTCGCAGCGGTACGCCCGGATGATCTACGACGGGCTCTGGTTCACACCGCTGAAAACCGCGCTCGATGCCTTCATCGAAAGCACACAAGCCAAAGTCACCGGCACGGTCCGGGTGAAGCTCTTCCGAGGCAACTGTATCCCGGTGGGCCGGCGATCTCCTTATTCCCGCTACGCGAAGGCGTGGGCCACCTACGGGGGCGAGGACGCCTTCGACCAGGAAGCGGCCGCCGGTTTCATCGCCCTCTGGGGCCTGCCTTACATCAAAAAATGAGCGGTCCATCCCGGAAACTCTGGGGAGGGCGGTTCTCCAAGTCCACCTCCCGGACCGTCGAGCGGTTCACCCATTCCTTAGACGTGGACCAGCGGATGGCCCGCGAAGATTTGCTGGGCTCCATCGCCCATGCCCGGATGCTGGGAAAATCCGGCATCATCGCCAGGAAAGATTCCGCCCGGCTGATCAAGGTACTGACCTCTCTGCTCAGGGAAGCGGAGCAAGGCAAACTGCGGTGGGACCCGAACGCCGAGGATATCCATTCGGCGATCCAAACTCTCGTTGAGAAAAAGGCGGGCCCCGCAGCCGGACGGCTGCACACGGCCCGCTCCCGGAATGACCAGGTGGTCACCTCTTTCCGGCTGTATTCCGCTCGGCGGATCGAAACGATCGAACGGTCCATCCTCTCCGTGCAGAAAAAACTTTTGGCGCAGGCGCAATCGGCGGGCGCGCTCACGATGCCCGGCTACACTCATTGGCGGCACGCCCAGCCGGTCCTCGTCGCCCACATCCTGCTGAGTTACCTCGAGATGTTCCAGCGGGACAGAGAACGGTTCGCCGTGGCGCGGCAAAAAACGCTGGCAGAGCTGCCGCTCGGCTCCGGGGCACTCACCGGAACTTCTCTACCGGTAAACCGGGCGGCGGTGGCCAAAGAGCTCGGCTTCTCCGGGATCAAGCAGAACTCGGTGGATGCGGTGACTGACCGGGACTTCGCCGCGGAGCTCTTGTCGGCCCTGGCGCTCCTGGGCGTCCACCTCTCTCGGCTGGCGGAGGAGTGGATCCTCTGGTCCGCCGCTGAATTCGGCTTTCTCTCCTTCGACGAAGGGATGCTCACCGGCAGCTCCATGATGCCGCAGAAACAAAATCCCGATTTTCTAGAGCTGATCCGGGCCAATGCCGCCAAGCTGATCGGGGATCAGACCGCTTTCCTCACGCTACTCAAAGGATTGCCATCCGGCTACCAACGGGACTTGCAGCTGGACAAGGAGATCCTCTTCGGGGCACTCGACCGGGCTGAGGGAATGCTGGAGACGCTGGCCGACGGCGCCTCCGGCCTGCGGTGGAACAAAGCGGCCCTGGCGGCCCAGCTTCGAGACGACTCTTTGTACGCGACCGACCTGGCGGAATACCTAGTGCAGAAAGGGCTGCCTTTCGCCCAGGCCCACCGGGTGGTCGGCCAGCTGCTGACTCACGCGGACCGGGCAGGGGAGCGGCTGAGCCGGCTGTCACTGGAAACCTTCCGGCGGTTCTCGCCCGCGTTCGGGCGGGACGTCCTGAAGCTGTTCAATCCGGCCGTCTCCGTCGCCCGGAAACGGTCCGCCGGCAGCACCCACCCGGCGGAGGTAGCCCGGCAAGTCCGCCGCTGGAAATCTCTCCTGAAAGGCTAAGCGCTCCCTATGCATCGTTTTGATTACGTCAACGGTCAGCTTGGGTGCGAAGAGGTTCCGGTCGAGGAGATCGTCCGCAAGACCGGGACGCCCCTCTACCTCTACAGTTACAACACCATCCTGGATCATTACCGGCAGATCCAGCAGGCTTTCACGCCGGTCAAGGCGCTGATCTGTTTCGCCATGAAGGCGAACGGCAACCTCGCGGTCTGCCGCGCGCTGGCCAAGGCCGGGGCCGGTTTCGACGTGGTCTCGGGCGGGGAACTGCGCAAGGCGATGCAGGCCGGCGCGAACCCCAAGAAAATCGTCTACGCCTCGGTGGGAAAGAGGACCGAGGAGATCGAGGCAGCGGTCAAAGCCGGCATCCTCTTCTTCAACGTGGAATCGGAACAGGAGCTGGAGCAGATCCACCGGGTCTGTGAGCGGCTGCGCCGCCGCCAATCCGTCACCCTTCGCCTCAACCCGGAAGTGGACCCGCACACCCACGCCTTCATCACAACCGGTCACACCGCCAGCAAGTTCGGCATGGACCTGAAGACCGTGCAGCGGCTGCTGAGCCGGCACCGGGAATTTCCCTGGATCACGTTCGGCGGACTGCACATCCACATCGGCTCCCAGATCCTGGAGGCCCGTCCGTTCCGGGAGGCGATCCGGAAGGGGCTACGTGTCATTTCCTCCGCCCGGAGGCGGGGAATCGCGCTCAACACTTTGAACATCGGCGGCGGCCTGGGGATCATCTATCACAAGGAAAAACCGCAGACTCCTCAAAACTACGCGCGGGCCGTGCTGCCTCTCTTGAAAAGGAGTAAACTCAGGGTTATCCTAGAACCTGGACGCTACATCGTGGGCAACAGCGGGATCCTCTTGACTCGCGTTCTCTACTTGAAGGAAAGCCATGGTCGCCGGTTCGCGATTGTTGACGCGGGGATGAACGACCTGATTCGCCCCAGCTTGTACGGGGCCTACCACCAAATCCAGCCGGTCCATCAGCCGAGGACGCGCGAGAAGGCGGTCCGCACCGACATCGTGGGGCCGGTCTGCGAGAGCGGGGATTTCCTGGCGAAGAATCGCCTGCTCCCTCCGCTGGAACCGGGCGACCTGCTGGCGGTGATGAGCGCGGGCGCCTACGGCTTCGTGATGGCCAGCAACTACAACGCGCGGCCCCGTCCGGCCGAGGTGATGGTGCGGGGGAAAGACTGGAGCGTGGTCCGGACACGGGAAACCCACAAGGACCTCTGCCGGGGAGAAAAGATCCCCTCCTTCCTCCGATGAAAAGCGTCCCGTTCTTCAAGGTGGTGGGATCGGGCAACGACTTCATCCTGCTCGATCAGCGGCGCAAACCGTTCAGCGGCGATCCCTCCCGATTTGCCCGGACCTGGTGCGACCGCAAGAGGGGGATCGGTGCCGACGGCCTGCTGCTGGCGCTCCCTTCACGCAAGGCGGCCGCTCGGATGAGGATCTTCAACCCTGACGGCAGCGAGGCGGAGATGTGCGGCAACGGCCTGCGCTGCCTGGTCTGGTACCTGCACAGCCAGAACGGGAAGAGCCGGTCCCTCTCGGTGGAAACGCCGGCCGGGCTCATGCGGGCGCAGATCATCGGGAAAGACCAGGTGCGGGTTTTCATGAGCCGGCCCAAGAGCCTCCGGCTTGGCCAGAAGCTTAAAGCTGCCGGAAAATCTTATCAGGTCCACTCCGTCAACTCCGGGGTGCCGCACGCCGTGCTGCTGGTTTCCCATCTGGAGAAGGTGGAGATGGAGATCCTCGGCCCGGTGATCCGGCATCATCGGCTTTTCAAGCCGGCCGGGACCAATGTGAACGCCGTCCGCATCGATTCGCCGCACCGGATCGCGATCCGGACTTACGAGCGCGGAGTGGAGGGAGAAACGTTGGCCTGCGGAACGGGAGCGGTGGCCGCCGTCGTGATCGGGACCGCACTCGGGAAACTTGCGCCCCCGGTGCAGGTGAAGACTGCCGGCGGGGAGGTCCTCTCGGTCGGATTCCAGCAGAACCGGCAGCCGTGGGAAGAGCTCTACCTCGAAAGCCCTGCGCAGATCCTCTTTGAAGGAGGTATCCCTCAATGAAGGGTCATCCCAGCAAATGGCTGAAAGGCTCCATGGTCGCCCTCGTTACCCCATTTAGAGACGGTGAGGTGGACGTGGCCACGCTGCAAAAACTCGTGGAGCTCCATATTAAGGAAGGGACCTCGGCGATCGTCCCCTGCGGCACCACCGGCGAGTCCGCCACCCTCTCGCACGATGAGCATGAGCAGGTGATTGAGATGACGATCCAGGCCGCGCGCGGCCGGGTGGCGGTGATCGCCGGCACCGGCTCCAACAACACGCAGGAGGCGCTGCGGTTCACCCGCCACGCCCAGCGGGCAGGGGCCGACGCCTCCCTCCTGATCGCCCCCTATTACAACCGCCCCACGCAAGAAGGGTTGGTCCAGCACTTCCGGGCGGTGGCCGAAGCGGTGGATCTGCCGATCGTCATCTACAACATCGCTTCCCGCACCGGCGTCAACATCGAGCCGGAGACCTTTGCCCGGCTGGCGAAGATCCGGAACATCGCCGCGGTGAAGGAATCCAGCGGCTCGCTGGAGCAGATGTCACGGATCAAGGCCCTCTGCGGCGAAAAGATCGCCCTGATTTCCGGGGACGACGCGCTGACGCTGCCGGTGCTCTCGATCGGCGGAACCGGAGTGATCTCGGTGGTGGCCAACATCGTTCCGGGCGAAGTGGCCCGGATGGTGGCGGCCTTCCACAAGGGGAAGCTGCAAGAGGCGCGCCGGATCCATTACCGGCTGCTGAATCTGGTCCAAGCGATGTTCATCGAGACCAACCCGATCCCGGTCAAGACCGCGATGGAGCTGATGGGCTTGATCAAGGATGCCAGCCTGCGCCTGCCGATGTGCGCGATGAGCCCGGCCAATCTGGCCAAGCTCAAAGAAGTCCTCCGCTCCTACAAATTGATATGACCCGCCTGGTAATCAGCGGCTGCTGCGGCCGCATGGGAACACTTCTCGTTGAGGAAGCGGTCAAGGACCCCTCCCACTTCACGCTGACTGGAGGCCTGGAGCATGCGGGCCACCCGCAACTGGGCCAACCGCTGCCTGCTAGAAGGAGCGTGCGGATCAGCGACGATCTTCAATCTCTCCTGCGGCAGGCGGACCTGATAATCGAATTCACGCTGCCGGAAGCCACTCTGGCCAACGCGAGAATCGCCGCCGAGGCCAAGGTGCCGATGGTCATCGGAACCACCGGCTTCTCGCCGGAGCAGACGACCGAGCTCAAGGATTTCGCGCGGCGGATCCCGATCTTCTGGTCCCCCAACATGTCCATCGGCATCGTGATTGTTCGAAGGACCATCGTCTCGGTTTCGAAGCTCCTATTGGATTTCGGACTGGCGGAACAAGTAAAGGCTGAGATTTCGGAAACTCACCACACCCAGAAGCTGGACAAACCCAGCGGAACGGCCAAGGCCCTCGCGCAGGAGCTGCTCAAAGCCACCGGCTGGCTGATCCGGGATGAGGAGATCGAGGCCAAACGGGAAGGGGATGTGATCGGTATCCACGCCGTCACCTTTCGCGCCCCATCGGAAAACATCACCCTCCAACATGAGGCGACGGACCGCCGCGTCTTCGCCCAGGGAGCCCTGCTGGTCGCGAGGAACTTCCACGAGCTGTGGAAGAAACCGGGTTTCTACAATATGGACGATTTCGTGAGCGCGATCGAAAAGGGGAAGAAACGATGATCCCGGTTGCTAAGCGGCTCACCCGTCTTCCTCCTTACCTGTTCGTTCAGATCGACGCGATGAAAGAGTCCCTTATGAAGCGGGGCAGGGACGTCATCGACATGGGGGTGGGCGACCCGGACGAGCCGACTCCCGGTTTCATCCTGCAAGCGGCGATCAAGGCGCTTAAGGACCGCGGCAACCATCAGTATCCCAGCAACCGGGGACTTGAGGTGCTGCGGACGGCGATCGCCCATTGGTACAAGAAGCGGTTCGGAGTCACGCTGGATCCGGCCACAGAGATCCTGCCGCTCATCGGCTCCAAGGAAGGAATCGCCCACCTGCCGCTGGCGTACGTGAACCCCGGCGACCGGGTGCTGGTGCCGGACCCTTGCTATCCCCCGTACCGGACCGGGACGATCCTGGCCGGCGGCAAGCCGGTCTCCGTGCCATTGCGGATCGACAACGGCTTTCTCCCGGACTTAGGAGCGCTCGCGAAACAGGCGAAAGGGGCCAAACTCCTCTTCCTTAATTACCCGAACAACCCGACGTCGGCCACAGCCGACCTCTCTTTCTTCCGGGACCTCGTCCGGTTCGGACAGAAGACCGGCGTGCCGGTCTGCCACGACGCCGCCTACTCGGAAGTTGCATACAGCGGCTTCCGCCATCCGAGCTTCCTGCAGGTGCCCGGCGCCAAGGAGGTGGGGATCGAGTTCCACTCCCTCTCCAAGAGTTACAACATGACCGGCTGGCGGATCGGCTGGGTCTGTGGAAATCGGGAGATGATCTCTGCGCTGGCCAAGGTGAAATCCAACATCGATTCCGGCCTCTTCCAGGCGATCCAGATCGCTGGGGTGCGGGCGTTGCAGGATTCCGGCGCGCACCTGAAACGGATGATCCGGATCTACCAGACGCGCCGGGACCTGATGGTGAACGCGCTTCGGAAATCCGGCTGGCCGGTGTCGCCGCCCAAAGCCACTTTCTACCTTTGGGCTCCAACCCCAAAGGGGCGCTCCTCCAAGGAGGTCGCCGCCGAACTAATCAAGAAAGAGGCGATCGTCGCCACCCCCGGCGTCGGGTTCGGCGACTGCGGGGAAGGGTATGTCCGCTTCTCGCTGAGTGTCCCCACGCCGCGCGTGAAGGAAGCGGCCCGCCGGATCGAGCGCCTGGCGATCTGGCCGCGCTGATCGTGGCGACTGCCTTCATCGGTCTCGGTTCCAACATGGGAGACCGGGCCGGACATCTCCGGGCCGCCCTCGAACGGTTGGCGCAACTGCCGCAGACACGGGTGATCCGCTGCTCCTCCTGGCATGAAACAGCCCCGGTCGGCGGGCCGCCGCAGGGAATGTTCCTCAACGGTGTCGCTCGGATTGAAACCTCTCTGAAACCAAAAGATCTCCTAGAACGCCTCCAACTCATCGAGGAAGAGCTGGGCAGGCCGCGGGAGCGGGTCCAGTGGGGACCCCGAGTGATCGATCTGGACCTGCTGGACTATGACGGCCTTACGCTGAACCTGCCCGGCTTGGAGCTGCCGCACCCGCGGCTGCGTAAACGGCCGTTCGTTCTCATCCCTCTTGCCGAGATCGCACCGGAATGGCGCCACCCCCATGCGGATCATCCGAAAACCGGCTGATCTTCGCCGGCGGGTCCACCAAGCCAAGCGGCGGGGCAAGAGCATCGGTTTCGTCCCCACGATGGGGGCGCTGCATGCGGGACATCTCTCCCTCATCCGGCACGCGCGCCGGGACACGGGCCTCGTCGTGGTGAGCCTCTTCGTCAACCCGATCCAGTTCAACAACCGGGCGGACCTACGTTCGTATCCTCACACGCTGGCTCGGGACGCACGGCTGGCGTTTCAAGCCGGCGCCGACCTGCTGTTCGTCCCGAGCGCCCGAGAGATCTACCCGTCGGATTTCCAGACGTTCATCGAGGTGACCCGCTTGAGCCGCCGGTGGGAGGGGAAACTCCGGCCCGGGCATTTCCGGGGCGTCACCACCGTGGTGGCCAAGCTATTCAATCTGGTCCAGCCGGACGTCGCCTACTTCGGGCAGAAGGACGCGCAGCAAGCGAGGATCGTCCGGCAGATGATCCAGGATCTCAGCTTCGACATCCGGCTGGAGGTGCTCCCCACGGTGCGGGAACCGGACGGTCTGGCCATGAGTTCCCGCAACCGCCGTCTCCCGTCGGAGGCCCGACGAGGAGCGCCTGTCCTGTTTCAATCTTTACAGGAGGGGAAGCGGTTGATAGAATGGGGGCTCCGTCGAGAAACGGCGATTCTCCGACGGATGCGGCAAGTGATCCGGCAAGTGCCGGGTGTGCGCATCGAATACATCGCCGTCGTGGATCCCGAGTCGCTGGAGCCTCTGCGTATAGTCAAGGGCAGGGCGTTGCTCCTGCTGGCGGTCCGGATGGGAAAAACGCGGCTGATGGATTGTTGCGAGGTGAGATGATGCTCCTGTCCATGATGAAATCGAAGATCCACCAGGCCACCGTCACGGAGGCGAACCTCCAGTACGAGGGCTCGATCACCATTGACCGGAATCTTCTCCGGGCGGCCGAACTGCTGCCCGGAGAACAAGTGCATGTGGTCAATCTCAACAACGGAAGCCGCATCGAGACCTATTGCGTGGAAGGACCGGCAGGATCCGGGACCATCTGCATGAACGGGGCCGCCGCGCGATGGGCCCAGGTGGGGGACCAAATCATCATCATCTCCTACGCCCTCATGGAAGAGGAACAAGCTCGGCTGCACAAATCGAAGGTCGTGTTCGTGGACCGGCTGAACCGGATCCGCGAAACAGCTGCCGTCCACTAGGTGATCGAGATCGGGCTGGTGGGGTGCGGGAACATCGGTTCCCACCTTGCCCGGGAAATTCAACGCAGTTTTAGGGGAACAGCCCGATTGATCGGTCTCACTGACGCCCGTCCATCGCAGGCTCAGCGGCTTGCGCGATCGCTGCACCCCCCGGTTCCGGTGATCCCTCTTTCAACGCTTGTTCGCCGTTGCGACCTCCTGATCGAAGCCGCCTCCGCCCAGGCCGTGGCCGAGCTGCTTCCACTGGCGATCCGGCAGCGCCGCGCCACCCTGATCCTCTCGACTGGCGCTCTTCTTCTAAAACCGAAGCTGCTCCGCAGCGCCATTCGGAACAAAACTCCTCTGTATCTGCCCAGCGGCGCCCTCGCCGGATTGGACGGCGTCAAAGGGGCGGCGGTCGGCCGACTCCGCTCGGTGTCGCTCACCACCCGCAAACCGCCGCGCGCGCTGGCCGGAGCGCCCGGCATTCTCCGGCGGAAGATCCGGCTCGAGCGCCTGCGCAAACCCATGGTGGTTTTTCAGGGGAGCGCGCGGAAAGCGGCGGCCGATTTCCCACAGAACATCAACGTAGCGGCCACGCTGGCGCTGGCCGGGCTGGGACCGGCCCGAACGAAGGTGAAGATCATCGCGGATCCCGGAATCCGGACCAACATCCATGAGGTGACGGCCGTCGGGGATTTTGGCAGGTTGACGGCTCGAACCGAGAACGTTGCATCCGCGGACAACCCGCGCTCCAGCCGGCTGGCCGTCCAGTCGGCGGCGGCCACGCTGCGGCAAATTCTCCGGCCCTTAAAGGTCGGGACGTAAAAAACCTGATGGGGTCTGACCCCGCGGGGTCAGACCCCTAACGGTAACCAGAAAGGGGGTGATATCAAAGAATGTCTGAGAAGATCGCAAAGGCAGGCATCAAGCGCGAGAAAGGCTATCTCTACTACCTCGATAAGCAGGGTGATGTCTCGAGGGCCAAGATGGCTCGCGGCGGCAAGAAGGGCGGTTCGCCCACAAAGGTCAAGAAGGTCGGCGTGAAGCGCAAGCCCGGTTATCTGTATTTCATCGACAAACAGGGTGACGTTTCCGCGGCCAAGATGGCCCGGGCCGGTAAGAGACGCTAAAAACCGGTTCCAATGCACCCCGCCGTGTCGTCGGGATCCACCGGCGGGGTGCATTTCTTCTCTCTTTAATGAAGCCATCACCCATCGTCATCCGCGGGGCAAGAGAGCACAATCTGAAGGGGGTGGATCTGACAATCCCCCGGAACGCCCTTGTCGTCTTCACCGGCCTCTCCGGATCGGGAAAATCGTCGCTGGCGTTCGACACCCTCTACGCCGAGGGCCAGCGCCGGTACGTGGAGAGCCTCTCCGCCTACGCCCGGCAGTTCCTCGAACAGCTCCAGAAACCCAATGTCGAGCAGATTGAGGGACTCTCGCCGGCCATCGCCATCGAGCAGCGGACCGCCGGCGGCAACCCCCGCTCTATCGTCGCCACGCAAACGGAAGTGTACGACTACCTGCGCCTGCTGTTCGCCCGGATCGGAACACCGACCTGCACCCGTTGCGGCCGGGTGATCCGGAAACAGTCGGCGCAAGAGATCGTGGATCAGGTCTTAAAGAGCTGCGGCGGGCAAGCGGTCGTGATCCTGGCCCCCTTGGTGCGCGGGCGCAAGGGAGAGTACCAGGAACTGTTCAAGCAGGTACAGAAAGAAGGTTTCGTCCGGATCCGGGTGGATGGGACCTTAAGGGAACTCTCCTCGCTGATTCCGCTCGACAAGAAGAAGACACACACCGTCGAGGTGGTGGTGGACCGCCTCCAAGCGGAGCCGAAATCCCGGCAGCGCCTGACCGACTCGATGGAAACCGCATTGAAAGCAGGGAAGGGGACCGTGGTCGTCCTCTCAGGCAACCGCGAAACCCTCTTCAGCGAGCGATATGGCTGCCCTTCCTGCGGGATCAGCCTGGCGGAATTGGAGCCGCGACTCTTCTCCTTCAACAGCCCGTACGGCGCCTGTCCCACCTGCCATGGGCTGGGCACCAAACCGGAGGTGGACCGCGACCTCGTGGTGCCGGACCCCTCCAAATCGATCGCCGAGGGGGCGCTGGAGCCCTGGCGGCGAGGCGGGCGCGGCTACATCAACTATCACCGGGCAGTGATCCGGGAGTTCGCCGACCAGATGAGGATCAACCTCGAGACTCCGTTCCGCAAGCTGACGGAAGGGATCCGGAAGAAAATCTTGTACGGCGCCCCGCAGGTGCAGATCTGGGGCCGCCCCTTTGAAGGAGTGATCCCGAACCTGGAGCGACTATTCCGCGAAAGCGATTCCGACTTCGTGAAGGAAGAGGCCGCCAAGTACATGTCGGTCCAGCCCTGCCCGACCTGCCGGGGCGCCCGGCTGAAACCGGAGGCGCTGGCGGTGCAGATGAACGGCCGATCGATCGTGGAGGTGATCCGGCTGACAGTGAGAGAAGGCCTCTCCTTCTTCGATTCCCTCAAGCTCTCCCCGAAGGAACTCACCATCGCCGCTCAGATCCTAAAGGAAATCCGGGCCCGGCTCCAATTCATGGTCAACGTCGGTCTCGATTACCTGAGCCTGGACCGGGCGAGCTCCACCCTTTCGGGCGGAGAGGCGCAGCGGATCCGTCTGGCCACCCAGATCGGGGCGGGGCTGGTGGGCGTCCTCTACGTCCTGGATGAGCCCTCCATCGGGCTGCACCAGCGGGACACCGGCCGGCTGCTGGAGACCCTGAAGGCGCTGCGCGACCTCGGGAACACCGTGATCGTGGTAGAGCACGACGAAGGAACCATCCGGGCCGCCGATTTCATCGTGGACTTAGGGCCCGGCGCCGGAAAGCACGGCGGCGAGGTGGTCGCGGCCGGATCTTTAGAGGAAATACTGATCTCTCCCCGGTCGCTGACGGCGAAATACTTAAGGGGGGAGCTGGCGATCCCAATCCCCGCGAACCGGCGGCCTACCCGCGGCCGGCCCTGCCTGGAGATCATCGGCGCGCAGGAGCACAACCTGAAAAAGATATCGGTCCGGATCCCGCTGGGGACATTCTCCTGCGTCACCGGCGTTTCCGGTTCCGGAAAATCCACGCTGGTGGACGACATCTTGTACCGGGCGCTCGCCCGCAAACTGTACCGATCCCGCCTGAAACCCGGCGCGCACGACCGGATCACCGGGATCGAGCAGATCGA
>Ga0209515_10003185_pt1 | contig 23919 bp, 22 predicted proteins | sample Subgroupgradi54m_FD_187454 | JGI IMG/M metagenome (GOLD analysis project Ga0209515, IMG submission 187454) | Subsurface groundwater microbial communities from S. Glens Falls, New York, USA - GMW60B uncontaminated upgradient, 5.4 m (SPAdes)... ... | reverse complement strand
AGGGCAAATCACGGGCATCTTGCGGATGGCAATCGACGGGAATACGGATCTGACCTTCAGGGCGGGTGGCGGCGAGTATCCCGCCCGGGTGCGCATGACGGATCGAGGGAAGCCACTCGCCATCAGTGATGTGCCGGACGTCTTGATCGGAACCGTCAATGGGCAACCCATCTACACTCGGGACGTCGCCACCATCCGCCTCGCAACCGGGCCCACTAGGATCGACCGACGCGACCGACAACGGGTGATCGATGTGACGGCCTACGTCCAGCCGGGGTATCATGCGGGAAACGTGAACCGTGCGGTGAGCGCGGCCATTCGGGATATCCAGCCGGTCGGCGTCAAAATCGAAGCTGGCGGAGAGGCACAGCAGATCGCAGAGACTGGTGGATCGGTGGGGGTCGCCCTCGTGTTGGCCATCGTCCTCGTGTTCATTCTGCTCGCGGCCCTTTTTGAGAGTCTGTTCACCCCGTTGGCAATCATGCTGGCGCTCCCAACTGCGCTGGTGGGGGGGATTCTTGGTCTCGTCCTTACCGGCAAGACCCTCTCATTGGTCAGTGTGATCGGGTTCATCCTTCTCACTGGGCTCGTGATGAAGAATTCCATCCTGCTCGTTGACTACACGAACACCTTGCGCGCACGCGGGAAGAGTCGGACGGAGGCCATTCTAGAGGCTGGACCAACCCGGCTCCGTCCGGTGCTGATGACCACCCTTGCGATTATCCTAGGCAGTTTGCCGACGGCGCTGGCGTTTGGGCATGGTTCCGAGCTCCGTGCTCCGCTTGCGATCGCAGTGATTGGAGGGCTCGTTTGGTCAACGCTCCTCACACTTGTCGTGATTCCTGTGACGTACACGCTCTTGGACGATCTGCGGGGCTGGCCGAGCCGCCTACTCAGTCGAGCCCGACCCTCTCCGGAGCCCGTCAGTGAAGGTCTTCACACATTCGACGAGGTAGGCAAATGAGACTCGTGATCGTGGTCTATGAGGCAGCAGTGGAAGAATCGATCCAGCACTTGCTCACCCGCCTTAACCTTGCGGGGTGGACAAAGCTGGAAGGGGCCACTGGGTTTGGGCGAAAGGGACTACGTGAAGGTACGGCCATCTGGCCGGGTACGAACAATCTCTTGTTCGTCGAACTCTCGGAGGGACAGCTCACACCATTTCTTGACGCTCTCGCAAGATTGAAGCGGAGCTATCGACGACCACCTGGTGTCCACGCATTCGTGCAAGCGGTCACCGGGGCTCCCTTGGGTGTAGAGGATATTGTGCAATGATCGCGGCGACCTTGAGATGCGGAGTCTAATAGGCAATGGTTGCATCTCACCGGGCAGCGCCATGGGCAGTAGGCGTACCGGGAGACCCACCCTCGCCTGTGAGCCCAGTCTAGTGGATGACGTTATGTGAGTCGACGTCGGCCTCGAGAGGAGGGGTACTATGGAGGATGTCGCTGCCCGCTGCGTTAGCCGAGCATTCGAGCTTAAGCCCCTCGTTCTTCCTCTCCGTAAGGAAAGCGTAGGATGACAGGATCCCACCCGGCTCCCCAAGTCCACCGTGGGCTTCCAGCGATTCCCTGTTCGGTCGGAGATGCTGGGAGACGATCTCTCCTTCCCATCGGTTGGAGTGCTTCCCCGCAGATCGAATCCTAGTAGCCTTGGTCTCATGTTCCACCCAGGATCGTGCGCTTCCGCTGGCCTTGCGTTCCAAGTTGAGGCGGAGTTTCGTACTACTGGCAGCGCACGATTCCCATTGCCCTCACCTTCAATCCCCGTGCGCCAGGTTTTGGAATCTAAACGTGGGACATGGGCCAACCGTCACCAGCCCCCCGCCGGATCCCGGGCGATTGGACGACGCAATTTGACGTTCGGGGCACTCCCCCAGAGGCCGAATGGACCGAATACGTGTTCGCTTCCGGACCTGTCCGCAACCGAACGGCTCTAGAGCGAAGGGGCAACCGGCAACCCTTGGCGACAGTCTGGTTCCCATTGAGAAGACATGGGCTCCCCATTGTGCCTTCTTGCACGAGCGTGGAGGAGGTTATCGTTATGCGTCGAACTACGCGCCCAATCGTTCCCCAAGCACGCTCTCAAACACACTCAGCCTCAGATCCGCTGCTCTCGTCTTTGATTGTTCCATATAGGGGGCGACAGCTGCTCTGACAAGGAGGAAACATTGATGCGCAAGATTTTGGCCATACTCGTGGCCATGGCTTTGCTTATTGTGACGATGGCGATCGCCGCCCCGCGTCACAGCACTGGCCTTGGACTGCGAGTCGCAGAGGGCGATGACGATGGGTTGCCAAGCGCCAAGGAGCCATTGTGATGGGGTCTTCCCAACCAAACCGGCTGACTCATGACTGAACAAGGGTCAGTCCTTAACCGTCCGAATGGAGAGGCGAACGGCACTCTGGGAGGACGCCTCAGAGCGGCGCGTGTCGCTCGGAGGATGACCCAACGGGTCCTCGCAGCCGGTACCTTGTCGGTTGGGTTCATCAGCATGTTGGAACACGACAAGGTGCGGCCGTCGTTGGAGACGCTGGAGACGCTTGCCCAGCGTCTTCGCCTGCCGCTTGGGTACTTCACTGTCACCCGGCATCCGGGGGTCGAGCTTGAGGCGGCGATTCAGGAAGGAGAGGGGTACGTCCGCCAGCTTCATTTTACCGAGGCATTAGAAGTCTTTTCTACCGTCGATGGCCTCGCCAATGAGAGTGAGGATGTTCGCCTCCGGGTGCGATATCTGCTCGGCTTGGGAAGAGCCCTCACCGGGATCCGTCAATTTGCTCTGGCCGAAGGGCACTTGCGTCGCGCGGGGGAACTCGCCGAGGTCGATGGATCCGTCGACCTGATCGGTGCGACAGCCTACGAGCTGGGCCTTTGGGAATTTGGATCCAGACGGTTCCTCGAGGCCAGGGCGACCGCGCAAGATGGGCTTACCCGTCTCCGCGCCGCTGGGACGCAGAACCCCAAGATCCTTGGGAAGATCTTGCTCCTCTTGGGCCGCGTCTACCTCGAGTTGGGTCTGCCCGCCCAAGCCTTGGAGTACTATCAGCAGGCCACCGAGCACATCGAGCGGGCGGCTGACCCCATCATTCAGGGGTTGTTGGAGTTCAACATGGGGATCGCCTACCGGCGCCAGCAGGCGTTTGGTCTGGCCCAGCAGCATCTGGAACGCGCCAGCAATTGCTTCGCTGTGCAAGAAAACCTCCATCTACTAAGCGCCGTCAAGCGGAGTGTAGGGAACCTCCAGCTCGCGCGTGGTGAGGTCGAGGATGCGATCGGCTCGCTGGAGGAGAGCCTCCGCCTCGCGCGACAGGTGTGTCACGACGATGGCATCGCACAAGCACTCTTCCAGGTCGCACGTGCGAGGTTGAAGCAGGGGCTGATTGCCTCCGCTCGCAGCGCCGCGGCTGAGGCGCTGGCGTTGGCTGCGCGCATTGCGGATCCCGCGGCGAAGGCGGACGCGGAGGCAGTGCTCGCGGAGGTTGCCAGCACTGAAGGGCGTCTCACCGAAGCGATCGCGCGGTTCAAGTCGGCCATTGCGACGTTCGAGCGGCTGAGCATGCACAGTGATCTGGCCCGCGCCTACCGAGACTTGGGGTTCGTGTACATGAAACAGCGCCAGGCCGCCGCCGCTGCCAGCTGCTTCAGCCGGGTGTTTGAGTTGCGGGCGTTGATTGTCCCGCTACGCGAAGAGTCCACGTAACCAGGGACCCTCTAGTTTCACTGAGCAACACTCCCTCTGCGGTTCTCCCACCGAACCGGACCCAAGCGAATCGACTCAAGAGCACAGTCATCGGATTGCCGTGCCCCGCCCTCCTCCACGTGAGGCCATTTCGAGGGTGCGCTCCCTTAGGTGGCGCGATTCTGTCTCCCCGTAGTACCATGGGCGTGTGGACGCGATCACGGCGTTGAAGAGTTTCTTCTCGCGCGAACGGGACGTTGCCGCGGTGTACCTTTACGGACACTACGCGGAGACGCGGACGTGGGCGGATAGCGACCTCGAAATCGCGCTGCTCTTTCAGGAGCGCCTCAGCGAAGAGGAGATTGGCGCCTATCTGGAACGCCTCTCTAACGTCAACCCCCTGGGTGACGTCCCGGGCGTGGTGATGCCCTCCGCCCTGAACACCCATATCCTCCCCGTCATCTACGAGATTCTCGTGGGCGCGACGGCGATTGTGACCAACGACCCAGACGCGAAGGACGCCTTCGCCCGTGACGCCCTCGCCCGCGTGGAGGAGGAACGTCAGACGATGCTTGAGGAGGCCCAGGAAGCGATCTTGCAGGCCCGCAACCTCGGGCTCGTCGTGACTGGGACATCGGGGTTTGTCTTGCCGCAGCCGCCCAAGTACCTCGACCCTGTGCGGATCGGCTGGCGCTTGGCGCGCATCTTGGCCTCCGCGGCGGTGATCGAGCCCTCGACGCGCGATTCGGACGCGATCGGGCGCGACCCCGAACGCCTCGGGCAGCTCATCGGGTGGTTCAGCAATGCGGCGGGAGCCGCGACCGGGATCGCGAAGGCGATGTTGAGTATCTTTGGGATGCCCCGCCCGTCGCGCCGCTGGGAAGTCTTTCTCCCCCTCGCCGATGCCAACCTCATGACGACGGAACTCGCCCTCCAGCTAGCCTCGACCGTGGAATCGCGCTGGCAACTCCTTACGGGGACCGGGTTGACGGCCCCGGATCGGATCGTCGGGACCGTGCGCGGATCGCTGGCGCCCATCGTCGCCTTCGCGAGGTTGGCTGCGTGGTACGCGGACATCCCTGGCGCGAAGGCCGACCAGAAGGTTCACTGAGACACGAGACAGTTCGTGAGGTCCTCGGGGACAGGGCCCCGGGGTGCGTGTTCAGCGTAGCGGGGGGAGGTTCCTTAGAGGGCGACGACTTCGAGGGTAGCCTCGGCGTGGTAGAGGAGCGAGTCGGCCGAGGGGCCGGCGTCGGGGAAGGTGGCAATGCCTGCCCGCACGCGGAACGTGATCTCACTGCGAGGGCACTCGAGGTTGTCCTTAACTACCTGGTCCCGGATCCGCTGGACAATGCCCTTGGCCTGAGCCTGATTCACCCCCATCAAGAGCAGTCCATATTTGATGTCGTCGAGTTGTGTCGAGATATCGGACACCCGGAGAGTCGTTTCGAGGCGACTCGCAAACAGCGGGATGCCGTGCGCCCACGCGGGAGTCCGCGTGGAACTGGCCACGCGTTCCACCCCTTCGAGCACAATCACCGCCACGGAGAACTCTGCGGGGCGGGCCCGGGTCGCGTCGATCGCGCCTTCAATCCGAGACAGGAACAATCCGGTCGTGGCCCGCCGCAACAGTTGCTCGCCCGTCGCTCCCGCTTCAGGGAACGCTGCGATCCCCGCCCGGAGCCTGAAGGTGACCTCCGCCGGCGGACTGTCGAGGTTTTTCTCCAGGACCTGCGTCGTGATCCGCTGGACTACTGCGTTCGCCTGATCGCTCTTCACGCCCGCGAGCAAGAGCCCGAATAGCCCATTCTCAAAGTCGGCGGCGACATCCGCGGCGCGGAGCGCTTTCTGCAACTGCTCGGCGCACCGTTGGATCAAGCGCTCTCGATCCGGCCGGGGGAGGGGTGGGGTGGTTTCTCCCAGCCCTTCCAAGGCGAGCACCGCGACCGAGCACACGCCCGGAGGCCTGCGCAAGTGGGTGAGGGCTTCGTTTATCCGGGCCGCGAACGCATGCGCCTTGGTCCGCGAGGCGACTGCCGCGCTCGGTGGGAGTTCCTCGCGGGCGGGTGCAAGTTCCTCATGAACAGGTGCGGGTTCGACCGGCATTGCGATGGCGGCGCGTTCCGGGGGGCTGACCGGTGCGCTGGCTTGGGGCGCAGTCTCCTCTGGCGCTTCCGCGGATGGTGCAACCTCCGGCGCAGGGGCCTCTTCAGACTTCGTCTCGGACGGCGTGGCAGGCATGGGTATCGTTTCGACATGGACAGAGCTCTCGTCGACTGCCTGTGGCGCGGCAAGCTCAGGCGGAGGTGGTGCGGGCGCCACGTCTGTATGTGGCGAGATTTGGTCGCTTTGAGGAGGCGATGCAGGGACCTCGTGGGCCTCGGGCGGCTTCCGTACCGCGCCCTCTTCCTGCGGTGTCGCGCTTGGCTCAGGGCGATGCCGGTAGGGGGAGGAGCGATAGACGACCTGCCGTGGACGCCCTGCAGGTGGCGGATTCGCAGGTGCGGCAGCTGGGGGCGCCCCCGTCATTGGCGCCTTCGAGTCGACCGGAGGCACAGGGGCGACTGGCCACTTTCGGACCACGGTAGGATTCAGGGGCACGGGAGGCGCCGGAGCAACTGGTTTTGCCGAGGCTGGTGGTGGTGTCTGCGTGACTGGTCTTGCCGGGACTGGTGGTGGTGACTGGACGACTGGTGGTGGCGGCGGGATGGTCGCCTGAGGCGGTCGGTCGGCCCGCTCTTGCCGAGCCGGCGCAGGTTGCCCGGAGCCCTCAACGGCGAGTTCTGGCATCTCCTCATGCACGGCCTGCCCGAGGTCGTCGAGTCCTTTGTAGAGCTGATGGCGGAGGTTCCCCAGATGGGTCGTGCGCGAGCCCACGACGACGGCCACGACCGAGTTGCCGAGGGGTGCGATCACCAACGCTTTTCCACGATAGAGGACGACGACGCCCTCGGTGGTGCCGTGGTGGGTATCCTCACCCATCCGGTGCGACACGGAGACATAGCTTGCGGCGTACATCGCGATCGCGGTGAGGTTGAGCCCGGCGTCACTGGCTGCCTCGAGGATCGACCCATCGCCGGTGCAGAGGAACACTGCCTCGCCTGCGGCTTTGGTTTTGATGTCCTCGAGGACGCGTGCGACCTTCGTCATGCAGAGGTCAACTCCACGGGCATGGTACAATCGGGGGCCGCAACGGCGGCCCCGCTCTCCTGAACTGTACCCTTCGTGCGAGTCCTTCAGGCCTCTGCGGCTGCGTCGGGGGATTGAAACGTGGGGGGGCCTGACTAGTGGGAGTGGCCGTTTTTGGCCAGGATCTTGCGCACGGTGGCGAGGAGTTCAAGCGCATCAAACGGCTTCGTGAGGATCCGGGCCGCCCCCGACTGGTTCGCGCGATCCGCGAATTCGCTCGTCCCGAACCCGGTGATGAGGATGACCGCGATCGACGGGTACAGCGCCTTGGCGCGCGCGAGCACGTCCATCCCGGAAATGCCGGGCATGCGAATGTCCGAGATTACCAGGTCATAGGGTGCATCCTGCAGCCGGGCCATCGCATCCTCGCCCGTACTGGCCATCGTGACCTCGAACCCGTTCCGTGTGAGCACGCGCGCGCAGAGATCCCGGATCGACGCTTCGTCATCGACGACTAGAATGCGTGGCGCGGCTCCCAGGTGTCCCGCTTGCAGCGGCATCGTCATCGCGGTGCCGGGACCGGCAATTTGATCGTGAACCGCGTCCCGAGGCCCTCTTCGCTGGTGACTTCGATGCTTCCCCCATGGCGTTCCACGATCCGTTTGGTGATGGGGAGCCCGAGGCCCGTGCCCTTCCCCGCTTCCTTCGTCGTGAAGAACGGGTCAAAGATCTTCGAGAGCTGATCGGAAGGAATCCCCACCCCATGATCCTGGAACGCAATCTCGACCCGCGGGCCCAGCCCGTCCCCGTTGATCGAGCGGGTAGACACTTCGACCTCGCCCCCCTGCGGCATCGCATCGATCGCATTGTTGAGGATGTTGATGAACACCTGCTTGAGCTGATTCACGTCCGCCAGGATCGGCGGCAGGCCAGGGTCGAGCTTAGAGGTAATCGCCACCTGGCACATCTCCGCTCGCCGCTTGGCGAGCGGAATGACGCTCTCGAGTGCGGCGTTGACGGGCGTCTGCTCCATGCTCGACTCCGTTTGCCGCGCATAGCCGAGCAGATCGCGCACAATCGCGCGGGCCCGCAACGCTTCTTTCTCAATGACCTCCAGGTCCGCCCGCTTCGGGTCGGTCGCGGCGGTCTCGCTGAGGATGAGCGACGCGTACCCTAAGACCGAGGTGAGCGGGTTGTTGATCTCGTGCGCGATGAAGGCGGCGAGCTCGCCGATGGTGGCGAGTTTGGCCGACTGGAGCAGTTGGAGCTGCGTTTGTTCCAGGGCGGCCATTTGCATCTGGAGGCTTTCGAAAAGTTGGGTCTTGTCCAGCGCAACGGCCGCTTGTCCCGCCATGGTGAAGAGGAGATCGAGGTCCTGCGCGCTCAGCGGCTGGCGCGGTCCCAGCAGGATGAGCCCGATGGTCCGGTCCCCCAGCGTCATGGGGACGACGGTAATGCCCGCGGCACCCGCGAGCTGCCGGGACGGGCTCAGCGCCTCGACCGCGGCGCGGTCACGATTCGATTCCAGCACGACCGGCGCCGTCGCCTGGAGGAGCCGGGCGATCACCGTCTCGCCCGCGGACCGCACGAACGCGCTCAGCGGCCGGTCCCCGAGGCGCACAAAGCCGAACTTCACTTGATGGGCGTGGAAGTCGTAGAAGCCGACGGCGAACGCTTCCAGTTCATAGCTCCGTTTGATCTGCGTGTAGAGGGCTTCGTAGACCTGACTGCGTTCGATGGAGCTCGTGAGCGCACGGGTCAGCTCGTTGAGGCTGATCAGTTGCCGGGCGCGATCCTCCGCTTCCCACTGACTGCGGCGGATCCGTTCGGTGTCTTCCAGGTGCATGCGGAGCATTTGCGAGAGCGCAATGAGCGGCATCGCGAGCAGGCTCGTGAGCCAGGGGTTCAGCCGCCAGAGATCGGCGACGAGCACGCTCAACCAGATCAAGACGAGTTCGCGGTAGAAGCTGGCGCGCGAGAACACGCCGACCTGCAGGAGCGAGCGTCGGCTGGCGAGGGCGATCGCGATCGTCACGAGCACGCCGTTGACGACGTAGAACGTCAGGCCCGTCGCGAATGCAGCCGCATACCACTGGACCGCAAACCCCACTACTGCTCCAACCGGTTTCCCCCCGTGCCAGATCAACGCCGCGAGCACGACCGCAATCTCGTGCTGCGCAATGTTGAAGAGGCCTTGGTACCACGGGTACCGGCGTTTGATCCAGTACGCGCCGAGCGTGAGCAGAACGAGAAGCGTGACGCTCCCGACGGGGAAGAGGATGATCGTCGCGATGAGGACAGACGAGAGCAGGGACCACGCTTGACCCTGCTCGGCGGTGGTCGCCATCCGGACGCCTTGGAGCTGGGTGAGCAGCGCAGCGCCGGCGAAGATCGCGAACGGGAGGTTGAGGACCGGCCGCCCGCCAGGCAACAGCATCGCCCCGACCGCGACGAGGCCGCCGAGGACGATGATGGAGAGGACGTAGACTCGTGCGCTGGCCGGTAGGCCCTTCATCGGTCATCTCCGCTCACGGCGGCACGCCGCCAGCGAGGCCGTAGTCTGGGCGCAAACGACAACAACACACCTCCTGCTGGGGTACAGCGTCCCAGCAGCAGGCGTGTGCTCGACTTCACGGGCGGGCCTGATGGCCCCGCGACGTTACTCCCAGGTAACGCCCGAAGGCCGATTATCACAGCCCTCGTCGTTGCACGCTCCCGACTGATTCTGGTCCGGGGCGGTCTGGTTGGCGTTCCCTCCCCACGCCATAGACCCTCCGCTCAACAGCGCGGCCAAGACGAGCAGCCCTGCGATAGCCTTCTTCATGGTCCCCACCTTCTCCATGAGATGATCCGCAAGGGATCGACAAGGGGGAAATAGGAGCAATCGCAGTGCCAGAGGCCACATTCACGATAGGGTCCCTCACTATTCTCGGCTGTCCGCTGCAGGGTCGCCTACGCTTTTTGTGCCCATTTCCTCCTGTCGAAATACCACTGATGCCAGTGAAATGGAAGCAAGTTTCGTGCCACGAGGCCTCCCGGGCTCTAGGACCGCCCGGTGCCGGGGGGATCTTCATGCGCTCGATCGTCCCGCAGAGGACCCGACCCGGGTGCGCTGCCCAGCCGCGGCACTAGAGCAGTCCGCGACACCACCATGCGTGCTTGTCGGCACATCGCGGACCCACTGGCACCGGAGTTGCTATTCCAGAGGTAATTGATCCGCACGCCACACCATGACGGGCGCGCGGAAGAGGCGGACTGCTGTGAATGGGGACGGGCTTCCCCGCGAGCTTGCGCACGCGGCTGATCGCGAAGTGTACTGCTACCAGCAGCTGGTCGTGCTGGCGCGGATGAAGCACTGTTTCCTGCGCGCGGGACGGTGGCCGGAGGCGGTGCGCTTGGCCGATCTCGAATCCCAGATCCTCGCCCACCTGGAAGTTTTCGAACTCACGCGTCGGGGGTTGGTGGCCGAGCATCTTGGTAATCCTGCCTTGGCCCGCGCGCTTCACGCGATGGACCAGGCTCGCGCCGCGCTGATCCGCCGGCTCCGTCCTCTCACTCGAGCCAATCGCGCTATGCAGCGCCGTCGGCCGTCCACCCCTCGCCGTCACGCGGCACACGATCTGCCCACGCAGGATGGCGCAGGCGCCAGTCGCCTCAGATCGGCTCCCCCTGAGGCGATTTGACCATGGGCGCGGAATGCGGTGGGCTTAAGGTTCCCCTCCTTCGACCGATAAATGGAGTGACGTGGGAACGCTACCCGGCCGGGGGCGGAGCGCGGAAGGGCGTGAAACCCCCAACCGTGACCAACTCGAGCTGGGGGCGCCGCCCGACTAAGACGCAGCGTTGGACTAGTGTGCCGTATGCTCCAGGGAAGGTGGCGGAGCTCTCGGCGCGCGCCCGGGGCGCGCTCGTGGAGCATCTCCAATCATCGGTGGCAGACGCGCTCACGATGCTCGGTGGGCCCCGTGGCGTATGCAGGGCCGAGGAGCACCTCGCCGCACAGTTTGTCCTCACTTCGATGCCCCCGGGCCTAGCGGAACGCGGCACCGTCCGCTGCCCGAGGCCGACCCTCCACGATCACCGGCCCGACTCTTGTCGCGCCCGCGCCGACGGCACCCGTGTTCATTCCGGACGACTGAGCACTCGCCGCTTCATCTAGTCCACGGTTCCGCATTGCGCCAGGCGACCACCAGGGGGGCCGCTGACGCGCGGCGCGCCGTTCGACCGGGGGAGCGGCGAGGTCTTTTTCCCGCGTGCCCCCGCCTGCCGGTGGGTCCCTCCGAAGAGGTGTATTCTCCTGCGCCGATGGGTATAATCCCATCGATCTGGACGCTCCATCCCCACGAGACTGAGGTGACCTTCCAACGGCGCAGACGATGCAGAAGAATCCTCAACGCGTTCTCGTCGTCGATGACGAAGAGCCCCTGCGCACGCTCCTGACCAAGATCCTGACCGAGGCGGGGCTCGTGGTGGAGACCGCGATCGACGGCGAGGAAGGCTTGGCCAAGTACAAGGACGGGAGTTTCGATCTCGTCCTGCTGGACCAAAAACTGCCCAAGCTGGATGGCATCTCGGTCCTCCGCACCATCATTGAGCACGACCCCGACGCACAAGTGGTTCTCATCACCGCGTTCAGCTCCATCGATACGGCGATCCAGGCGATCAAGCTGGGCGCCTACGACTACGTCGCGAAGCCGTTCCGTCCTGAGGAGCTGATGATCGTCGTCACCCAGGCGCTAGAACGGAACCGCCTACTCAAAGAGAACCGCGCGCTCCAGCATGAACTCGTCACCACGATCAAGTTCGAAGGGATCGTGGGCACGTCCACCAAGATGGCGGACGCGCTCAAGCTCGCCGCCACCGTCGCCCCGACCGATGCGACGGTGCTGATCTACGGGGAGACGGGAACCGGCAAGGAGCTCCTCGCCCGCTCGATCCACTTGCAAAGCCGGCGGGCAAGCGGGCCGTTTGTGGTCGTGAACTGCGGGGCGATCCCCGAGACGCTGATGGAGACCGAGCTCTTCGGGCACGAGAAGGGGGCGTTCACGAGCGCCGTGACGAGCCGGGTCGGCCGCTTCGAACGCGCGACTGGAGGCACGATCTTCCTCGATGAGATTGGCGACATGACGCTGGCGATGCAGGTGAAGCTGCTCCGGGTCCTCCAAGAGCGGGTCGTCGAACGCGTCGGGGGCGGGAAGACGATCGATGTCGACGCACGCGTGATCGCCGCGACGAACAAGGATCTCCGGAAGGCGATGGAGACCAATCAGTTCCGCGACGACCTCTACTACCGGTTGAGCGTCATGCCCATCGATATCCCGCCGCTGCGGGAGCGTAAAGAGGACATCCCCACGCTCGCGTACCATTTCTTGAACAAGTACGCGGTCGCGTTCGGCAAGCGGATTCGCGGGTTCACGCCCTCGGCGATGAAGAAGCTGCGCGGCCATTCGTGGCCTGGAAATGTCCGCGAACTTGAATATACGATTCAGCGGGTCGTGATTCTCGCCGCTGGCGAGCTCATCGGGGCCGAAGAAGTCTGGATCGACGAGCAAGACCCCCGAGGTCCGAAGTTCCCCAAAGCCCTGTCCTTGGAACAAGCCGAGCGGCGGCACATCGAGGCTGTCCTGAAAATGACCACCTGGAACCTCACCGACGCGGCTCGCGTACTTGGGATCGACGTCTCCTCGCTCGAATCCAAGATCGAAGACTACAAGCTCTCCGCTGAGACAGGCTAACCCCTCCTTCCGCGAGGATCTCCCCGACGGCCTGGGGTCCTTCTCCCCGTGGCATGAAACTTTCTTCCAGCGGCCCGCGTGCCACCCCCCGTAAACGGACTACGCGCCGCCCGCGCGGGCAAGATGCCATACAGAGGGTCTTGAGGCATGGTGCCAGCAGCGAGCGCCTTGATCACGTCTGACCACGCACCTGGCCGCGCCATGGGCGCGCGCAGGCTGCCGCACTGGGCCAGGCGCGCGGTCTTGGCGCATCCGCACGCGACCATGTGTCCCTTGCGCGCGCAGACCCGCCGTACCTGCGTCGGAGGCCGCTAGGCATGGATCAGCAGTTGCGCGCAAGTGTCTCCGCGAAGACGGGACTCCAGCAGCGCATGGTCCCCAAGTTGATGATGGTGAACGCGCTGTTGGTCCTGCCTCTCAACCAGCTGCTCCAGCGAATCGAGCAAGAGCTCGGCGAGAATCCCGCGTTAGAGCTTGACGAAAAAGTGCCCTCGACGGAGCCCACCGACGGGTCGTGGGAAGGCGGGGTGCAGTCGCTTGCCGCGTGGACCCCAGATGACGACGACTACGATCCGTTCGCCCAGGTCGCGGCCCCCGTCTCGCTGCCGGAGCACTTGATGATGACGTTGCAAGCGCAGGGGCTCTCCCCGCGGGATCATGCTATTGGGGAGCGGCTCATCGGCTACATCAACGATAACGGGTACGTCGAAGTCACGACAGTGCAAGTCGCGCAAGAGCTCAACGTGGAAGTGGAAGAAGTGGAAGCCGTGCTCAGCCGCATCCAGCGGTTTGAGCCTATCGGGGTGGGAGCGCGCACCGTTGAGGAATGCATCCTCCTCCAGCTGCGCGTCATGGACCAAACGCCGGTCAATCGGCTTGCCCAGCGGATTGTGGAACACCACCTCGCCGACCTCGCCGCGCGGCGGTTCGAGGCGGTCGCGAAGGCGCTCTCCGTGCGGCTGGCCGATGTCAAAGAGGCCCACGAGTTCGTCAAGGGCAACTGCTATCCCTATCCCGCGGAACGCTACCGGCTTGATCAGGACGGCGGCCGCCTCTACCCGGGCGAAGTCGCCCGGCCGGACATCATCATCCGGCGCACCGACGAGGGGTTCACGATCGAACTGTGCCGGCAAGACGCCTTCGCGCTGCGGGTGAACACTTTCTACGAGGATCTGCGGCGCCAAATGCGCCGGGCCACCCCGCAGTACACGGACCGATCCCGGGAGCACGTGCGCGACTACGTGAGTCGAGCGAAGATTTTCATCGAAGCGGTCCAGCGCCGCAACTGGGTGTTCGCGAACATCGTGCAGACCGTCGTGACGACGCAATGGGAGTTCTTGGCGCGCGGGGAGGTCCACCTCCGTCCGCTCACCAAGGCGATGATTGCGACCGAGTTGGGGATTAGCGAGTCCACGGTGAGTCGGGCGTTGGACGCGAAGTTCGCGCAGCTGCCCAACGGGCGCGTGGTGAGCTTCGACATGTTCTTCGATCAATCGCTCCCCGTCAAGGAGCGCATTCGGGAACTCATTGCCACCGAGCCCCACGCGTTCACCGACGAGGAGATCGCGCGGAGACTCACCGCTGAAGGCACAAAGATCGCTCGCCGAACCGTGACCAAGTACCGCGAAGAGATGTCGATTCCCGCCTCCACAGTGCGGGCGCCGGCTGCTCCAATCACGCAAGCGAAGTAGTACGGGTTTAGTCCCGCCCCCCTGAGGTTTCACCCAATGTCGTTGGGTCGGCGCGCGGCAGTTACGCGGCCTTCCCGCCGAGCATCATAGGCTGGCACTGAAGTTGCTTCGGCTTTTCGCCGACAGCGCCCGGGCAGGAAGCATGCCATCGGGGCGAGGAGGAAGGCATGGGGCGGAATGCGCCTCGCGGGTCCCTGCGGCCATCGCGGCAGGTTCCCGCCAGCGACGATCAGACCCAAGAACACCGTCCGGCGCGGCCTCGGCATGAGAGTGCCAACGGCGGGGCGGCCACGCAGCCGCCTCTGCGGGCGCTTGGCCCGAATCCCCCGTCCCAGCCCGAGACCCGTGCGGGCGATCCCTCCAGCCTCTCTCCCCAAGAGCTGACCTTGCACCTGGAGTGCGTGAAGTTGACGGAAGAACGGCTGCCGCTGGGGATCGCCTACCCGCGATTCCTCGAGATCGTGCGCCGCGTGGTCGGCTTTGACCACGGCACCCTCTACCTGACCGAGGGCCCCGGCGGCGCGCTCATCCCTGCGGTGGTGCTCGGGAACCGGGTCGACTTGGCCGACCAGGTCCGCTTCGCGAAAGGGCCTGGTCTGTCGGCGTGGGTTGCGCAGGAAGGACGGCCGGTGCTCATTCCCCATCCCGTCACCTCCACCGACCTACAGCCGTTTGCCGACAAGGGCCTTCGCGCGTTCACCGCGATCCCGCTGATCCAGCGCCGCTGGGTCACTGGCGTGCTCGCGCTCTCACGGACGGAGCAGGTATTCACGGTCCACGAATTCGACCAGTTGGTGCACTCCAGCGAGCGGCTGGCAACAACGCTCTCTCGGTTGCGGCTCCAGGCCCAGTATCGCGCGTGGACGCACACCGACGCACACACCGGGCTGAGCGCGCGGCACCATTTCCTCGCCCGGGTGGAGGCAGAGTTGGATCGAGCACAGCACCAGTCCAGCGAGTTTGCGGTCGTCGTGGTCGCCCTCGACGGGTTCGTGCTCTCGGGCGGCACGGGGCAGACCCAGCAGCGCGTGGTCCGCCTCTTCGCGGACCGCTTGCAGGGGAGCATTCGGTCGTGCGACATGGCCGCGCTATTGGATGAAGGGACCTTCGGGGTGTTGCTGGCGGGCGTGAACCGCCAGACCGCAGGGACGATCCTTGAGCGGATCGTCGGGACCATGCTCCACGGGATTCCCACGTTGACGCCCCCGCCGGGGACGGTCCGGGTGTGGGGCGGCATCGCGGCCTTTCCAGAGATCGCGGCGTCACCGGATGATCTGGTTAGTCACGCGCGGGCAGGCCTCGTGCCGGTCGCGTAGAGGAGTTCGAGTGGCAATGGCGCAGGAAGCTGTCTCACCAGCGACCGCAGAGCTGTGGCGGGCCTTCAAAGACCGCCATGATGCAAGCGCACGCGAGCGGCTTGCGCTTTCCTACATTGCATTGGTCCGGATCCAGACCCGGCAGCTGGCGCGGCGGCTCCCCTCGTCGGTGAAGGCGGAGGACCTTGAAGGGTACGGGATGATCGGCCTGCTCGAGGCCATTGATCGCTTTGATCCGAGTCGCGGGATCCCGTTTGAGGCGTTTGCGCGCCTGCGGATTCGCGGGGCGATGTATGACTACTTGCGGACCTTGGACCAACTCCCGCGGCTCGCACGCCGCCAAGTGCAGCGGATCCAGGCCCAGGTCCACGTCCTGAGCCGCACGTTGGGGCGGATGCCCACGGAGGCCGAGCTCGCGCTGGCCGTCGGGGTGAAGACGCCCGTGTTGGGCCGACTGCTTGCGGACGCGCACGCCGCCGTCGCTGCGTCGTTGGAAGACACGAAGGAGGGCGATCGGTCTGCGGACGCGCAGGCCCGCGATGCGAATGCGGACGTCCTCGGGCAGCTCGAACGTGAAGAGCTCGCAACAGAACTCTGGGGCGCCATCAACGCGCTCCCTGTCCGCCACAAGCTCATCATCGGATTGTATTACGGCGAAGGCCTGACGCTCAGCGAGATCGGCCGCGTGCTAGGCGTCACCGAATCTCGCGTGAGCCAAGTGCGCACGCAGGCGCTGGCCAGTCTCCGGAATCACCTGGTCGTCCGGGCGTTTCTGGAAGGCACGCCGCCGCCGCGTCGACCCGGTGGACACGCGAGTGGCGCCGCGTAGCTGGTATGCATCGACACCTGTCCGGGCATGGTGGGGAGGAGCGTGAAGGGTCATGGAAAAGGTCACGGAGCTACTGAACCTCATTAAAGCGCAGGCGAAGGCGCATGCGGTCGTGCTCGTGACCGGGGACGGCCTCATCCTCGACGGCGCCGCAGAGCCCGACACCGACATGGACGCGATCGCGGCTTACGCGGCCAGTTATGCGGTGACGTCCGCCCGAATGGCGGAAGAAACGCAGTTCGGCCCGGTCGACTCGGTGTTGGTCATCTACCGGGACCAAGCGATGATCGTCGCGCCAGTGGACGCTGAGGTCTCCATCGCGGTCATTGGCACGGGCGGCGCGCAGTTGGGTAAGCTGCGTTTGCTGGTGCAGCGCCACCTCACGGCGATGGCGACTGCGCTTCGGGACGATGCACAAAGGTCCTTCGTACCGCTCATCCCGGTCACCGAGGCGACGAACGGGGAACACACCAACGGCGCGGAGGGCCGCACCCCGCAGAGCGCCTCCCTCAAAGCCTCCGGCTAGTCCTGGCTACGATCTGCCCCGCTCGTCTTCCCGCGTCGCATCTGTCAGCGAGGCTGTCATCTTACCTCCCGGGCATGACCAACGGTGTACCCGCGTGCCGACGCTTGACGCTCCCTGCGGGAGCTGGTTGGCGGGTGGAGCCAGATGTCCTCTTCTTGTGAACACATGTACTCATTTCGAGAACATTTCATGTTGCTGCGGACTTGCGCGTGGCACGAAAAGTGTCAAGGCAACGAGGGCCCCGAAGCGAACGGAGAGGGTTGAGCCGCGTTCCCCTCAGGGAGTTTGACCAGTGGTCTGGCCTCGGAGACTATGAGCCTTCTTTCACCTCAAAGATTTCATCAGCCACTAGACCATGCGCCTCGCGGTGAACTCTTTCAGCCGCCTCCTTATTAGGTGCCTCCACGAGACAGAAGATCTTCCCTTTGCTCTCGTCTAGCCAATACTTGAGGTATTTGACTCCGTGTTTCCCTTGGACCTTGAGGTCTTTCATGTGAGCGTCGGCCACATCTTTGGCCTTCGCGCCCGGGACGTGATGATGAACATCCAAGAACAACGGCATCTTGCTTCCCTCCTCTCGAAGGTTGAATTTGGAATTTCCGTTTTGGCTTTTCGACTCATCTTCAGTGTGCACCTGCACACCTTGTATTGGAGGATTCCACACCGTTTCCTCCAGCCCGGGCCCCAGAAGAGCCCGTTCTGCCCTGCCTGAGAACGCCAACACCGGAATGGCGCGCCGGCTGGCGATTTCCCAGACACCTCTCCGTCCTCGGCTGCTGTGCTGCCCCGACCTGTCTGCACCGGACAGTGTTTGCCTACCCTGCGGGCCCAGGCAGGGCGACAAGCCGTCGCAGGATCGCCCCGAACAGAGTCCGCGTCAGGTGTCCTTCGGCCAGCAGCAACCAGTAGTCGCGCGCGTGTTTCACGAGCCGGCCACCCGTCTTCACCCACTGGGTATGCACCTCCACAGCGTCATCATCGCGTTCAAACCCGCACCAATAAAGACGTTCGACGCATTCCTACGGTTTCCAGTAGAAGGCCGAATCGGAAATCCAGGGTGGATCGGATCTTGTTGGGGAGGGCCCCCTCACGGTACCCTGAAGAGACACAAGCCACTCAAGCCACTGGTCAGCGCGGCGGCCCGTGGGTGAGGGCCTCCGCTGCAGGCGCCGGGGCCCTAGAAGGAGGGGAAGGCGTGACGGGTTTTGACGGGGTCGTCATTGAGGTGCAGCCGACACCGAACGTGAACGCGATGAAGTTCCGACTGAATCGACGGGTGACCGAGGGGCGGAGCCAGACGTTCCGTTCTCCCCAGGAGGCCGCCAGCTCGACGTTGGCGGCGGCGCTCCTCGTGATTCCGGGAGTGGTCCAGGTCTTTTTCTTGAACGATTTCATTACGCTTACCCGCAACCCCGGGGCCGAGTGGCCCCCCATCATTGCGCAGGCCGAAACCCTCATGCAGACCCACTTAGGACAGGCGCCGTAGGGGGCTTCGATCAGGTCGGCAGGACCAGCGTGAGCGGACTCTCCAGCAGGCGTTTGAGTTCAGTGAGGAACTGCGCGACTTCCGCCCCATCCGTGACGCGATGGTCAGCGGAGAGCGTAAGTTTCATCACGGACGCGACCGTGACCTGGTTTTGGTGAACCACCGCCTGGGGGTGCGCGCTCCCCGCCGCGAGGATCGCCGCGTGCGGGGGGTTGATAATGGCGACGAAACTGTCGATTGCCGGGAACATTCCCAGGTTACTAATCGTGAACGTCCCGCCCTCGTAATCGTCGGGGCGCAGGTGTCCGGATCGGGCGCGCTCGGCGAGCGCGCCGGCCTCGGCGGAGACGATGAGCAGACTCTTCTGATCACAGTCCCGGAGCACGGGAGCAATGAGTCCCTCGGGCAAGGTAATGGCTATCGCGATGTTGATCCGCCCGTAGCGACGGATCACCCCGTCGAGGAACGCGCTGTTGAGGTTGGGGAACTTTCGCAATGCGAGCGCAGCGGCTTTGATCAGGATGTCATTGACGGACACCTTGCGGGACGTCGCCGCCTCATTGAGCTGTTGGCGCGCCCGCAGCGCCTCATCCATCAGCACCTCGACGGTCACGTAAAAGTGCGGGGCGTGCTGCTTGCTCTCACTCATGCGTCGCGCGATGGTCTGGCGCATCCGGGAGAGCGGTACGTCGGTATCCGCTTCGACGCGCGGCGGCGCGGCGGCGGTGGCCGAAGGGCTTGAGGCAAGCAGGGCTTCCACGTCTTCCTTGATAATGCGCCCATCGGGGCCGCTTCCGCGCACGCCTTCGAGGTTGATCCCGTGCTCGGTGGCGAGGCGCCGGGCGAGCGGAGACGCGCTGATCTGCGCTGCCGCAGGCGCACGTCGGGGTCCAGGGGTCGCCTGGGGAGGTTGGGGACCTCGCGCCTCTGGCGATGGCGCGGCGGCGGGCGGCGGCGGGACCGGTGGGGACGGACGCGGGGATGCGACGGAGGCAGGTTGCTGACCGGGCGCCCCGATGCGCGCGATGGGTGCCCCGATCGGCGCAGTCTGGCCTTCGCCGACCAGGATCTCCGTGAGCGTCCCACCTTCTTCCGCCTCGATGTCGACGTTGACTTTGTCAGTCTCGATCTCGGCGATGGGTTCGCCCTTGGTGACGGTGTCGCCGGGCCGTTTCCGCCAGGTCAGGACTTTCCCCTGCGTCATCGCATCGCCCAGCTTTGGCATGATTACCTCAGCCACGGCCTTCTCTCCAATCTCACATTAGCCTCCGGTTCCATCCGTCCGAGGCGGCGTCGAGTCCTGCCAGATGTGTGTGGTGTTGCGCTCACTCACTGCTTGTAGAGCGTTCGCTTGACCGCGCGGATGATGTCGTCTTCGTGGGGGAGCGCCAGTTGTTCTAAGTTCCGCGCATATGGCATGGGGACGTCCGCCCCGGTGACTCGCTCGACGGGGGCGTCCAGTTGGTCGAACGCCTCCTCATAGATGCGCGAGGCGATCTCGGCTGCGGCGCCAAATGGTTTCCACTGTTCCTGGACGACGACCGCGCGATGCGTGCGCGTCACCGACGCGGTCACGGTCTGGCTGTCGAGTGGACGCAAAGACCGGAGGTTGATCACCTCCGCCTCAATCCCCTCCCCGGCGAGCTGCGTGGCCGCGGCGAGCGCCAAATGGAGCATCCGGCTGTAGGCGACGATCGTCACGTCGCGGCCCGGGCGAGCGATCTCGGCACGGCCGAACGGGACCGTGAAATCACCGTCCGGGACGTCGCCTTTCATCCCGTAGAGGGCCGCGTTCTCGAGGAAGATCACGGGATCCTTGCCCCGAATGGCCGTCCGTAGCATCCCCTTGGCTTCCGCGGGCGTGGCGGGCGCCACGACGTAGAGGCCCGGGAAGTGCGCGTAGGTCGCTTCCAGACTCTGGGAGTGCTGGGCCGAGAGCTGCACGCCTGCCCCGTTTGGCCCCCGGATCACCAAGGGGACGTCGACTTGTCCACCGGAGAAGTACCGGACCTTCGCGGCGTTTTGGACGATCTGGTCCATCCCCAACACGGAGAAGTTCCACGTCATGACTTCGACGACGGGACGGAGCCCGAGCATCGCCATGCCCACGGCCGCGCCGATGAAGCCGAGTTCCGAGATCGGCGTATCGATCACGCGGCGGGGCCCGTACCGGGCAAGCAAGTCGGCGGTCACGCGGAACGTGCCTTGGTAGAGGCCGATGTCCTCTCCCAGCAGCACGACGGTGGGATCACGGTCCATCTCTTCTGTGAGGGCCGAGCGCAGGGCTTCGCGATAGATCAGCTCGGGCACAGCTAGGCCTCCGAGCTGTAGATGTCCCGGGTGAGTTCCGCGGGGGATGGCGGGGAGCTTTCTTCAGCAAACCGCACCGCCGCCTGGACGGTTTGCTCGACCTCGTCGTGAAGACGGGCCACCTGCGCGTCGGTGAGGAGCCGCGCCTCCCGAAGGCGCGACTCGAGAATGAGGATCGGGTCCGTGTGGCGTTGCGCTGCGACTTCTTCTTTTGACCGGTACGGCTGGAAGAGATCGGCCGCGCCGTGCCCACTGTAGCGATAGGTGAGGAGCTCGACGCCGAAGGGGCGGCCACTCTGCCGAACCTGGGTGATGGCCCGGGCCGCGAGGCGCCGGACCGCAAGGAAATCGTTCCCCTCGGCGCGTTCGTGGTCGATCCCATAGGCCGCGAACCTGGAGGCGAGGTCGGTCACCGCGGAGGAGCGCTCCACGGACGTGCCCATGGCATAGTGGTTGTTCTCAATGATGTAGACGATGGGGCACAGCCCATCGCGTCCCCACAGTCCCGCCATGTTCACCGGTTCATGGAACGACCCGCTGTTGACCGCGCCGTCCCCCAGGAAACAGAGGCAGACGCGGTCGGTGCCATGCATGCGCAGGGCATACGCCGCCCCGGTCGCCAAGGGGATGTGCCCGCCGACGATCCCATACCCGCCGTAGAATCCGCGGCGGACGTCGAAGAGGTGCATGGAGCCGCCCTTGCCCTTCGCGAGCCCGGTCGCTTTCCCATACAGTTCCGCCATCACCGCGCCGGGGGGCGACCCCCGAAGGAGGGCGTGGGTGTGATCGCGGTAGCCGGTGAAGAAGATATCGTCGTCCCGGAGTTCCGCGAGGAATCCGGCTGCGACCGCTTCTTGGCCCGTGTAGACGTGGAGGTACCCGCCGATTTTTCCGTGCCGGAAGGCGCGCTCCGTCTCTTCCTCAAACCGCCGCGAGAGAACCATCTTCGCATGCCACTCCACAGCGGCGGCGAGCTCGTCGCGGCTTCCCACCTCAGGTGCCCGGACCCTGACCGCTTGGCGCTCTCCGGAGTTTGTGTGGCGCGGTTCCGTCATCGCCCAATCACCTGTCCCGTGCGCCCGCTGTTCAACCCTGGCCCCAGGACGATCATGCCGCGGCGCAGCGGTGTTGAGGCCCGCGACGATGCGATAATATTAGCATACAGGGCGCGCGATTGCGTAGCGGGGCTGTTTCGCTCCGAGCGCAGTCACGCGAAGGGTAAGGAGAGTTAAGTGCCGACGAATATCCCGACTAATCGTGAGGTGTGGGTGCGGCTCGAAACCAAGATCAGTGAAGCTCGGGCCGCGCTCATCGATTCCGCCGCAGCTGCGGGATTGGCGCCGGAGCAAGAGGCAGCCTACAAGCGCCTCGTGGCTGCCCTCGACGAGTTGCTCGCCCGCATCCGGGCGAACGTAGCCACGGCGGGCGCGACCGAACCGTCAGGGTTGGCATCCCCGTTAACGGAGGGACTCGAACAACCTGAGCATCCCCGCTGATCGGCGTGATCGGTCGTTGCTTTCCCGAATGGACGTGGGGATGCTCGCGGGCTGGTTGCCTTGCCACCGTCTCTGGGGCGTCGGTATAATGGCCTCGCATCTCCACCGCACCTCTTCCCAGGAGTGGTCGTGTCCGCGGAACTGTCGTTAGAGTCGATCCAGCAACTGCCAAAGATCGAACTCCACTTACACCTCGAAACTTCGCTCCGGCTCCGCCGCATTGCTCTCGCCCGGCCGGCGTCGCCTCCAGAAGAGCGGGACCCGTACCTGGTCGCCGATCCCGCGAAGTTCACCGGCTACGATCGGTTGCGGCGTCTGCGCTACGCGCGGCGTGGCGCGTCCGTGCCGGACGCCCTCTATACCGAAGAGAACATCGAGCGCATCACCTATGACCTCCTCGCGGATGCGGCTCGCCAGCAGGTACGTTACATCGAGGTCCGCGTAGGCGGCCGGCGCGGGTTCACCTTGCTCGGGATGCGGCGAATGCTAGAAGCGATGAGCCGGGCGGCGGCGCGCGCGCAACAGTCGCTAGGGATCCGCACCGGGTTCATCGTGACCATTGTGCGGGAACGCGGGCCGGAGGAAGCAATGACCCGGGTTCGCGAGGCACATGCCTGCCGTGAGTGTGGGGTCGTTGGGGTTGATTTGGCTGGGGATGAGGCGAACTACTCGCCGACCTTGTTTGCCCGGGCCTTGGCCACCGCGCGTGAGGCGGGGTTGGGGATTACCGTCCATGCCGGAGAATTCGCAGGACCGGCGAGCATCTGGACCGCGCTGTACCAACTTGGTGCGCAGCGCATCGGACACGGCATTCGTGCCGCCGAAGACCCTGAGCTGCTGGCCTACCTCCGGGAGAAGCGGATCACGCTAGAGGTCTGCCCCTCCAGTAACCTGCGCCTCGGCCTATCGGCCTCGTTGGCCACCCATCCGCTGCGCCGGCTGCTGGAGAGCGGGGTTGCAGTGACGATCAACAGTGATGACCCGTTGTTGCTTGGTACGGACATCTCCAAGGAGATCTTCGCGGTTGCCAGCACGTTTGCGCTGTCCCGAGTCCAGGTTATCGAGTTCTTGACGGCGGGCGCCCGAGCGGCGTTTCAGCCTTCCGCGGATCGGACGCACCTTGAGTCCACGGTGATGGCGCGTTAAGTGGTCAGTACACAGCGCAATTGCGTCGGGCGAGGGGGACGGGCGTCACCGTTCCGGGTCTTCCACGGTCAATGGCCCCCTGCGGTTGACACCCCCTCCTCACGGGGCTACACTGAGCGTAGCCGCAGTTCTTGAGTATTTTAGTCCAGAATGGTTTCCCTGCGCTCAAGTACTGGGGCCGAATGCCGGAAAGGGCGAGTGGTGGATGGCAGATCTTCAGATTGGCGATTTGACGGTCCAGGTCGAGGACAAAGTCATCCTTAAAGGGGCGAACCTGACGATCAACAGAGGGGAAATCCATGCGCTCATGGGGCCCAACGGGTCGGGAAAATCGACCCTGGCCAATGTGCTTATGGGAAACCCCTTCTATCAGGTGGTGAAAGGGGAAGTCCTCTACAAAGGCGAGGACCTCCTGGCCATGGCGCCCGATGAGCGCGCGCGCAAGGGGTTGTTCATCGCCTTTCAATACCCCGTCTCGGTCCCAGGGGTGACGATGTCGAACTTCTTGAGAACGGCAGTCTCGGCGCGCCGCGGGTACGCCAAAGAGCTCATCCCCATTAGCGAGACGGGGTATTG
>Ga0209515_10003183_pt1 | contig 23927 bp, 24 predicted proteins | sample Subgroupgradi54m_FD_187454 | JGI IMG/M metagenome (GOLD analysis project Ga0209515, IMG submission 187454) | Subsurface groundwater microbial communities from S. Glens Falls, New York, USA - GMW60B uncontaminated upgradient, 5.4 m (SPAdes)... ... | reverse complement strand
AAGCCGGCCGAGCCGACTGCGAGTTGAACCCAGCGCGGCGTGAATTCATCACGCGACACGAGCCAGCCGATCAACACGGCTGCGCTCACCGCCAGCACCGCCAGCACACCCAGGCGCCAGACGCCGAAGCGCGTGACGCTGACCTGGAATGCGGGGGATGCGCGCATCGGCGCAGCGCGACGGAATCAGGCGCGCTTGAACACCAGCGTGCCGTTGGTGCCGCCGAAGCCGAAGTTGTTCTTGACGGCGATGTCGATCTTCATTTCGCGCGCCGTGTTGGCGCAGTAGTCCAGGTCGCACGCGGGATCCTGGCTGAAGATGTTGATCGTCGGCGGCGAGATCTGGTGGTACAGCGCCAGCGCCGTGAACACCGACTCGATGCCACCGGCGCCGCCCAGCAAGTGGCCGGTCATCGACTTGGTGGAGTTCACCACCATCTTCTTCGCGTGCTCGCCGAACGCCAGCTTGATGGCGTTCGATTCGTTCACGTCGCCGAGCGGCGTAGAGGTGCCGTGGGCGTTGAGGTACTGCACCTGGTCGGCGTTGATGCGCGCGTTGCGCAGCGCGGCCTTCATCGAGCGCTTGGGGCCGTCGACGTTCGGCGCGGTCATGTGGAACGCGTCGGCGCCCATGCCGAAGCCGATCAGCTCGGCGTAGATCTTCGCGCCGCGCTTCTTCGCGTGTTCGTACTCTTCGAGCACCATCGCGCCGCCGCCTTCGCCGAGCACGAAGCCGTCGCGGTCCTTGTCCCAGGGGCGCGATGCGGTGCCGGGGTCGTCGTTGCGGGTCGACAGCGCACGTGCCGCCGCGAAGCCGCCCACGCCGAGAGGCGAGACGGTGGCTTCGGCGCCGCCGGCCACCATCACGTCGGCGTCGCCGTATTCGATCAGGCGTCCGGCCTCGCCGATGCAGTGCAGCCCGGTCGTGCAGGCCGTCACGATCGCCAGGTTGGGACCCTGGAAACCGTAGTGGATCGACACGTGACCCGAGATCATGTTGATGATCGAGGCCGGCACGAAGAACGGCGAGATGCGGCGCGGCCCGCGGTTCACGAGCTCGGCGTGGGTGTCTTCGATCAGCGGCAGCCCGCCGATGCCCGAGCCGACCAGCACGCCGATGCGCTCGGCTTGCTCTTCGCTCAACGCGTCGTTGGTCGGCAGCCCCGAATCGCGCACCGCCTGCATCGAAGCCGCCATCCCGTAGTGGATGAAGGTGTCCATGTGGCGCGCTTCTTTCGCCGGCATGTACTCCTCGACGTTGAAGCCCTTCACCTCGCCGGCGAACTTGCAGGCGAAGTTCGACGCATCGAACTTGGTGATGTTGGCGATGCCGGTCTTGCCGGCCACGAGGTTGGCCCAACCCTCGGCCACCGTGTTGCCCACGGGGCTGATCAGACCCAACCCGGTGACGACGACGCGACGACGAGTCATTCGGGAACTCCGATCAGGCCTTCTGGTGCTTCAGCGCGTAGTCGATCGCGAGCTGAACCGTGGTGATCTTTTCGGCTTCTTCGTCGGGGATCTCGATGCCGAACTCGTCTTCGAGGGCCATCACCAGTTCCACCGTGTCAAGCGAGTCGGCGCCCAGGTCGGCCACGAAAGCCTTCTCGTTGGACACGTCGGACTCGGGAACGCCAAGTTGTTCGGCAATGATTTTCTTGACGCGGGATTCGATATCGCTCATGACTCCTCCAGGAGTGATTACAGGGAAACAGCCCGGGATTCTAAGGGTTGTGAGGTGTCGTTACCGAGACACCCCGCAGCGACGTTCCGGCCGGGCGAAACCGGGTTGGAAAGCTCGAGTCTCAGTTCATCAGCATGCCACCGTTGACATGCAGCTCGGTGCCGGTGATGTAGCCGGCTTGCGGCGACGCCAGGAACGCCACCGCATGCGCGATGTCGCTCGCGTGGCCGAGCCGGCCGAGCGGGATCTGCGCCATCAGCGCAGTGGTCTGCGCCTCGGACAGTGCCTTGGTCATGTCGGTTTCGATGAAGCCGGGTGCGACGCAGTTGACGGTGATGCCGCGGCTGCCGAGCTCGCGCGCCAGCGCCCGTGTCATGCCGGCGACGCCGGCCTTGGCCGCCGCGTAGTTGGCCTGGCCGGGGTTGCCGCTCGCGCCCACCACCGAGGTGATGCTGACGATGCGGCCGTAGCGCTGTTTCATCATCGTGCGCATCACGCCGCGGCTCAGGCGGAACACCGCCTTCAGGTTGGTGTCGAGCACGGCATCCCAATCGTCGTCCTTCATCCGCATCGCCAGCGTGTCGCGTGTGATGCCGGCGTTGTTGACGAGCACGTGCAGGGCGCCGTGTTCCTTGACGATGGCCTCGATGGCGGCGTCGACACCCGGCCCGTCGTTGACGTTCAAGGCCAGGCCGCGGCTGCCCGGATGGGCTGCCAGTGCGTCGCCGATGGCTTGTGCACCGGCTTCGGTGGTCGCGGTGCCGATGACTTTCAGGCCACGCGCGGCGAGCTCCATCGCGATCGCGCGGCCGATGCCGCGCGATGCGCCGGTGACCAGCGCGACCTGTCCCGCGAACGGCACTTCGCTCATGTCAGCCCCCACGGGGCGTTCCGCCCCTGCCCCCCGAGGGGGCGCTCGCCATTCTTGAGGCGGCTCGGCGAATGGCTCATGACAGAAGCCCCTTGGCTTCGAGCAGGCTCATCGGATCAAGCACCGTAGCGGTCGTGGCCTCGCCATCGATGCGCTTGACCATGCCGGCCAGCACCTTGCCCGGCCCGCATTCGATGATGTGGCTGATGCCGCGCGCGCGAATCGCCTGCACCGTCTCGACCCAGCGCACCGGGCCGAAGGCCTGGCGGTACAGCGCGTCGCGGATCGCCGCGGCGCCCTGTTCGTCCTTCACGTCGACGTTGTTGATGACGGGAAAGTCAGGCGTCATGAAGTTCGCCGCTGCCAGCTTGTCCTTCAGCCGCTCGGCCGCCGGACGCATCAGGCTCGAATGGAACGGCGCCGACACCGGCAGCGGCAGCGCGCGCTTGGCGCCCTTGGCCTTCAGCGCCTCGCAGGCCTTCTCGACACCGGCCTTGGTGCCTGCGATGACCGTCTGCTTGGGATCGTTGAAGTTGACCGCCTCGACGACTTCGCCGCTGGCCGCCGCCACTTCAGCGCAGCCGTCGCGCACCGCCTGTGCGTCCATGCCGAGAATCGCCGCCATCGCGCCGACACCAACCGGCACCGCCTCCTGCATCGCCTGCGCGCGAAAGCGCACCAGCGGCAGCGCGTCGGAAAGCGACAGCGCGTTGGCCGCGACCAGCGCGCTGTATTCACCCAGCGAGTGCCCGGCCACGACCTGCGGCTCCATCCCGGTCTCGGCCATCCAGGCGCGGTAGCAGGCGACCCCCGCGGTCAGCATCACCGGCTGGGTGTTGGTCGTCAGGTCGAGCTGATCCTTGGGGCCTTCGTGGATCAGGCGGCCGATGTCTTCGCCCAGCACGGCCGACGCTTCGGCCACCACCTGGCGCACCGCCGGGTGGTCGCCCCAGGCGTCGAGCATGCCCACGGCCTGAGAGCCCTGGCCCGGAAAAACGAACGCGAACGAAGCCATCGCTTGAGTCTCTCTGATTGTCTCGGACGCTGCGCGGCTCAGAAGTCGAGCAGCACGGCGCCCCAGGTGAAGCCACCGCCCACGCCTTCGAGCATCACGGTGTCGCCGGGCTTGACCTTGCCACTGCGCACCGCCACGTCGAGTGCCAGCGGAATCGACGCGGCCGAGGTGTTGCCGTGTTCGTCGACGGTGACGATCAGTTTGTCCAGCGGCAGCTTCAGCTTGCGCGCGGTGCTGGTCATGATGCGGATGTTGGCCTGGTGCGGGATCAGCCAGTCGATGTCGGCCTCGCTGCGGCCGGCCTTGACCAGCACCGAGCGCGCCACGTCTTCGAGCACCCCGACCGCCAGCTTGAACACCGCCGGCCCGTCCATCTTGAGCAGCGGGTCGCCGAGCACCTTGCCGCCCGACACGTTGCCGGGCACGCACAGGATGTCGATGTAGCGGCCGTCGGCGTGCAGCTCGCTGGCCAGGATGCCGGGCGTTTCGCTCGCTTCGAGCACCACCGCGCCGGCGCCATCGCCGAACAGCACGCAGGTGGTCCGGTCGCTGAAGTCGAGGATGCGCGAGAAGACTTCGGCACCGATCACCAGCGCCTTGCGGGCGGCGCCGGTCTTGATCATCGAGTCGGCCACCGTCAAGGCGTAGACGAAGCCCGAGCAGACCGCCTGCACGTCGAACGCCGGGCAGCCCGCCACGCCGAGCTTTTGCTGCACCAGGCAGGCGGCCGACGGGAACACCATGTCGGGCGTGGAAGTGGCGACGATGATGAGGTCGATCTCGGCCGCGCTGCGCCCGGCTGCGTCCAGCGCCGCGCGGGCCGCCTCGACGGCCAGGTCGCTCGCCGTGACCTCGGGCGCCGCGAAGTGGCGCGCCCGGATGCCAGTGCGCTCGACGATCCATTGGTCGGAGGTTTCGACGCCCTGTGCGGCGAGTTGGGCCGCGAGCGCGTCGTTGGTCAGTCGGTTCGGCGGCAGGAAGCTGCCGGTGCCGGTGATGCGCGAAAAAGAGGAAGCGTTCATGCAGTGGTGACTACTACGGCCGGAGCCTTCAGTTCTTCATCGCCGACCGCCGCCGGCATGGCCTGCAGCGTCTCGAGAATCCGGTCGTGGACTCGCTCCAGCAATCCGTTGCGGGCGGCATCATAAGCCCGATTGAGAGCCTGCTCGAAGGCGTAGGCATCGGACGAACCATGCGCCTTGAACACCAGCCCGCGCAAGCCGAGCAGCGCGCCGCCGCTGTAGCGCCGGTGGTCCAGGCGCCCGACCAGGCGCTTCAACACCGGCCGCGCCACGGCGCCGGCCAGCTTGGTCAGCGTGTTGCGCCTGAACTCCTGCTGCAGGAAGTGCACGATCAGCGAGGCGACGCCTTCGGATGTCTTCAGCGCGACGTTGCCGACGAAGCCGTCGCAGACGACGATGTCGGTCGTGCCCTTGAAGATGTCGTTGCCTTCGACGTTGCCGACGAAGTTCATGTGCCCGGCGGCGCCCACCGCGCGCAGCAGCTCGCCGGCCTTCTTGATCGCTTCGTTGCCTTTGATCTCTTCTTCGCCGATGTTGAGCAAGCCGACACTCGGGTCTTCCTTGCCGTCGACGGCGGACACCAGCGCGCTGCCCATCACGGCGAATTGCATCAGGTGCTCGGCCGTGCAGTCGACGTTGGCGCCGAGGTCGAGCATCGTCGTGTAGCGGCCGAGCTTGTTCGGCAGCACCGCGGCAATCGCCGGTCGGTCGATGCCCTCGAGTGTCTTCAGCACATAGCGCGACACTGCCATCAGGGCCGCGGTGTTGCCGGCCGAGACGCAGGCCTGCGCCGCCGACGTGCCGGCCGCATCGGGCTTGACCTGGTTGATGGCGACCCGCATCGACGAGTCTTTCTTGCGCCGCAGAGCGACCTCGAGCGAGTCGTGCATCTCGACGACTTCGGCTGCGGCAACGATGCTGCAGCGCGGCCAGGTCGCTGCCGCTGCGAGTGCGTCGGCGCGGCCGACGAGGATGACTTCGGCTTCGGGGTGGGCGGCCAGGAAACTCTGGCAGGCCGGCAGCGTGACCGCGGGGCCGTGGTCGCCGCCCATGCAGTCGACCGCGAGGCACACTTTGTCGACGTGAGCGCTCGGGTTCATGTCAGTCCAGCCAGTCCGGCCGGTCGGGTGACAAGGGGTGCATCAATGCGAACGCCCGGCTCTGCACGCTGGCGCAGGCCGGGCGCTTGACGCGGCCGCGGACTTACGCGTCCGCCTTGGTCTTCAGCACTTTGCGGCCACGGTAGAAGCCGGTCGGGCTGATGTGGTGACGCAGATGGGTTTCGCCGGTGGTCGGCTCGACCGCCGTGCCCGGCGTGGCGAGCGAGTTGTGCGCGCGGTGCATGCCACGCTTCGAAGGCGACTTCTTGTTCTGTTGAACGGCCATGGGATTCTCCTGGGGCTGCTGGGGTTCTCCCGGGGTTCAGCACCGGAAGTGAAAGCTTCGGGCCCGTCGGCAACAGGTCCACCAGCTGGAAAGCCTTAAATTCTAACATGAAGCGTCACTTACGGGTCATCCCGGCGAACGCCGGGATCCACTGCCCAAGGGCCCACGTCGTATTCCGCTGCGCACTGCGCGAACGACTGGATACCGGCGTTCGCCGGTATGACCGGGTAGGCTGAAACATGTCGGTCGGGCCCTTCGTCAACTGGCCGGTCCGCGTTTCAGGGCCGCCAGGGCGGCGAACGGGTTCGGCCGCTCGGGCTCGATCTCGGCATCGTCGGCCGGTACCGGCAGCGGCTCGGGGCAGACCGGGTGGCGCGGCACCAGCGGTAGCGCGAGCAGCAGCTCGTCTTCGACCAGCGCGCGCAGGTCGAGCGAGCGGGTCATTGCGAGCACGTCGTCTTCGCTGTCGGCATCGAGCTCGGCGGCGCTTGCTTCGTCGGGCGCGAACAGGAAGTCGCGCCGCGCCTCGATGTGTTCGAGCAGCGGCGCGAGGCAGCGCTGGCAGATCAGCGACAGGCTTGCCTCGGCGCTCAGGTGCAGCCAGACCTGCGCCGGCGCGCCGCGCATCGGGCGGCTTTCGCCGACGGCACGCCAGCGCGCGACGTCGCAGTTGGCGGGCTTGGCATCGGCGTGCGCCGCGTCGACCAGGCGCTCGAGCGAGGCGAGTGGCCATTCGCCGTCGAGCTCGCCGGCCTCTTTGGCAAAGGCCGCCACAGCCAGATGCAGCGGGTCGAACGGACGCGGTTTCATGCGGCAAGTGTAAGGTTGGCACGGCTCAGTCGCCGCCGGCACCGATGGGACAATCGCTCGCATGACCCCGCCCCCGATGCTGATCCTGGGTTCGAGCTCGCGCTACCGGCGCGAGCTGCTGCAACGCCTGCACTTGCCGTTCGAAGTGCACTTGCCCGAAGTCGACGAAGCGCCGCTGTCCGGCGAGGCGCCGGCCGCGCTGGCGCTGCGCCTGGCGCTGGCGAAAGCACAGGCGGTGGCGGCACGTTTTGCCAATGCGGTGGTCATCGGGTCCGACCAGGTCGCCGACCTGGACGGCGTTCCGGTTGGCAAGCCCGGCAGCCACGAACGTGCCGTAGAGCAGCTGCGTGCGATGCGCGGTCGCAGCGTCGTCTTCCACACGGCGGTCGCGGTGGTGCGTGCCGACACCGGGTATGCAGGCTCGGCACTGGTGCCTGTCAGCGTTCGATTCCGCTCGCTGAGCGACGCCGAGATCGAGCGCTACCTGCAACTCGAGCAACCCTACGATTGCGCCGGCAGCGCGAAAGCGGAGACGCTGGGCATCGCCTTGCTGGACGCCATCGAATCGAACGACCCGACCGCGCTGGTCGGGCTGCCGCTGATCAAGACCTGCGAGCTGCTGCGCCAGGCCGGAATCGACCCCCTGGGATGAGCGGCAAGCTGATCCTCGTGCCCAACACGCTGGACTTCGGCGTGGAAAGCGCCGGCACAGCCCCCGACCTGCAGGACGTGCTGCCGCTGGCCGTCATTCGGACTGCAGCGCGGCTTGAGCATTGGGTTGCCGAAAACGCCAAGACGACACGTGCGTTTCTCAAGCGGGTCGACGCGGTCGCGCCGCTTGCGCGGGCGTTGCAGGCGATTCAGATCGTCGAGCTGCCACGGCCGCAGAAGGGTGCAAAAGCGCCTACTTCGAACGACCTTGCTGCCTTGCTCGCGCCCGCCTCGCAAGGCCAAGACATCGGGCTCATTTCAGAGGCGGGATTGCCTGCTGTCGCCGACCCCGGCGCGGCACTGGTGCAAGCGGCGCACACGGTCGGCATCGAAGTCGTCGCGCTGTCCGGCCCAAGCTCGTTGCTGCTGGCGCTGGCCGCGAGCGGCCTGAACGGCCAGAGCTTTGCGTTCGTCGGCTACCTTCCGGTCGACGCTGCCGAGCGCGGCACGCGCATCCGCGAGCTCGAAGCGCATTCGCGACGCTTCGCGCAGACCCAGCTGATGATCGAAACGCCCTACCGCAACGAGGCGCTGCTCGGCGCGCTGCTCGCGGCCCTGAGCCCCGCCACGCGGCTGTCGGTGAGTTGCGGCTTGACCTTGCCGCAGGGCTGGACCCGAACCGACAGCGTCGCCGCATGGCGCGCCGCGCCGGGCCAGATTGCGAAGAACATCCCCGCGGTGTTCAGCCTGCTCGCCGCCTGAGCGGCATCACTCGGCCTTCTTGGCCCCGAACAGCGCCGCCACCTTGCGCTTGGGCTTGATGTTGGGCGACAGCCCACGCGCCGCCGACGTTTGCACGACGGCCTTGGTGTCCCACGCCGGGTCCGACGAGGCGCTGGCTTCGTAGGGGCGTTCGAAGAACGGGTCGAGCGCGGGCGCAGGCGGCATGATCGCGCTGCGCATCGGCGCGGCGGCGCGGCGCGGGGGCGCCGCCTCGTCGTCGCCGTTGCGCCGGCGTTCGGCGCGCGGGTCGCGGCGCGGCGGGCCGTCGTCGAGCTCGAGCGGCTCGAGCTCGATCTTCTTCTTGATCAGCTTTTCGATGTCGCCGATGAGCCGGTTGTCGTCGCGCGTAACGAGCGTGATCGCGAGGCCCGAGGCGCCCGCCCGGCCGGTGCGGCCGATGCGGTGCACATAGTCTTCGGCGTTGAACGGCACGTCGAAATTGAACACGCCCGGCAGGTCGACGATGTCGAGCCCGCGCGCCGCCACGTCGGTGGCCACCAGTACGTCGACCTCGCCCTTCTTGAAGGCATCGAGCGCCTTCAATCGCTCGTCCTGCGACTTGTCGCCGTGCAGCGCGTTGGTGCGCAGCCCGTCGCGCTCGAACGAGCGCGCGAGGCGCGCGCAGCCGAGCTTGGAGTTGACGAAGATCAGCGCCTGCGTCAGCTCGCGATCCTTCAAGAGCTTGAGCACGGCGGCGCGTTTGTCGTCGGTGCCGACGCTGTAGAAACGCTGCTCGACGTTGGTCGCGGTCGCGTTCGGTCGCGCCACCTCGACGAGGACCGGGTCCTGCAGGTAACTCTCGGCCAGGCGCTTGATCTCGGGCGAGAACGTGGCCGAGAACAAGAGCGTCTGGCGCTGCTTGGGCAGGTAGCTCAGGATGCGCTGCAGGTCGGGCAGAAAGCCGATGTCGAGCATGCGGTCGGCCTCGTCGAGCACCACGTATTCGACCTGGTTGAGCACGCAGTTCTTGCCTTCGATGTGGTCGAGCAGCCGGCCGGGCGTGGCGATCAGCACCTCGACGCCGGCCTTCAGCTCGGCCGTCTGCGGCTTCATGTCGATGCCGCCGAACACCACCGTCGCGCGCAGCTTGGTGTGCTTGGAGTAGCCCTTGACGTTGTTGGCGACCTGGTCGGCGAGCTCGCGTGTCGGCGCCAGCACCAGCGCGCGCACCGGATGGCGCGCCGGCGACATGCTGGCGTTTTCGTGCTTGAGCATCTTCTGCAGCAGCGGCAACGAGAAGGCCGCGGTCTTGCCGGTGCCGGTCTGCGCGGCGCCCATCACGTCGCGCCCGGCCAGCACGATGGGGATCGCCTTGGCCTGGATCGGCGTCATCGTCAGGTAGCCGGAATCGGCCACTGCGCGAAGCAGCTTGGGGTCGAGCTCGAGGGTGTCGAAGCGGGCAGGCGGCGGGGGCGCGGCCACGGGGGCGGCAATCGCCTCTAGGGTTTCGGTCATCCGTCGATTATCGCTGTTGCAGTGCAGCGTGCCCGGAAGCATGAGGAGGCCCCACTAGAATCCACGGTTGCGCTTCACTTTGGCGGCTACATGATTCTTGTCACAGGCGGTGCCGGCTTCATCGGCGCGAACTTCGTTCTCGACTGGCTGGCCACGTCCGACGAGCCGGTGCTGAACCTCGACGCCCTCACTTACGCGGGCAACCTCGAGAGCCTGGCGTCGCTGGACGGCGACCCGCGCCACGTCTTCGTGCGCGGCGACATCACCGACCGGGCCTTGCTCGACCGGCTGCTCGCCGAGCACCGGCCGCGCGCGATCGTGCACTTTGCCGCCGAGAGCCATGTCGACCGCAGCATCCACGGTCCGGGCGCGTTCATCCGCACCAACGTCGAAGGCACGTTCACGCTGCTCGAGGCGGCGCGCACCTTCTGGTCGGCGCTGCCGGCGTCGGACAAGCAGGCGTTCCGCTTCCACCATGTGTCGACCGACGAGGTCTACGGCTCGCTGCGCCCGCATGCCCCGGCGTTCACCGAAGACCACGTCTACGAACCGAACAGCCCCTACTCGGCCAGCAAGGCGGCCAGCGACCACCTGGTGCGCGCCTGGCACCACACCTACGGCCTGCCGGTGCTGACGACGAACTGCAGCAACAACTACGGGCCCTATCACTTCCCCGAGAAGTTGATCCCGCTGATGATCGTCAACGCACTGGCCGGCAAGCCGCTGCCGGTGTACGGCGATGGCCAGCAGGTGCGCGACTGGCTGTACGTGAAGGACCATTGCGCGGCAATTCGCGAAGTGCTCGCGCGCGGCCGGGTCGGCGAGACCTACAACATCGGCGGCTGGAACGAGAAGCCCAACATCGACATCGTGCGCACCATCTGCGCCCTGCTCGACGAGATGCGGCCCGATGCCACCGGCAGCCACAGCCGCCTCATCACCTACGTCACCGACCGGCCGGGGCACGACCGGCGTTATGCGATCGACGCGCGCAAGCTCGAGCGCGAGCTCGGCTGGAAGCCGGCCGAGACCTTCGAGACCGGCATTCGCAAGACGGTGCGCTGGTACCTCGACCACGCCGACTGGGTGGCGCGGGTGCAAAGCGGCTCCTACCGCGACTGGGTGTCGAAGAACTACGCCGATCGCTCGGCCGCTGCATGAAGATCCTGCTGCTGGGCAAGAACGGCCAGGTCGGCTGGGAGCTGCAGCGATCGCTCGCGCTGCTGGGCGAGGTGGTGGCGCTCGACTTCGACAGCCCGGGCCCGTTGAGCGCTGACTTCACGCAACCCGAGTCGCTGGCCGCCACGGTGCGCGCGGTCGCGCCGGATGTGATCGTCAATTCGGCGGCTCACACCGCCGTCGACAAGGCCGAGTCCGAGCCCGAGCTGGCACGTGCGATCAATGCGCTGGCGCCGGGCGTGCTGGCGCGCGAAGCCGCGGGGAGCGGGGCTTGGCTGGTGCACTACAGCACCGACTATGTGTTCGACGGCAGCGGCAGTGCGCCATGGGTCGAAGACTCGCCGACCGGCCCGCTGAGCGTGTACGGGCGCACCAAGCTCGAAGGCGAACAGCTGATTCGCGAGAGCGGCTGTCGACACCTGATCTTCCGCACCAGCTGGGTCTACGGCGCGCGTGGCGGCAACTTTGCCAAGACGATGCTGCGCCTGGCCAAAGAGCGCGACAAGCTGGCCGTGATCGACGACCAGATCGGCGCGCCGACCGGCGCCGACATGCTGGCCGACCTGACCGCGCTGGCCTTGCGCCGGGTGCGGCGCAAGCCCGAGCTGGGCGGCACCTACCACGCGGTGGCTTCGGGCGAAACCAGCTGGCATGGCTACGCGACCCACGTCATCGAACGCGCGCGGGCCGCCGGGCAGCCGATCAAGGTGGCCGCCGGTGCGATCGAGCCGGTGGCCACCAGCGCATTCCCCTCCCCTGCGACCCGGCCGCACAATTCGCGGATGAACACCGACAAGCTGCGTGCCGCTTTCCACGTCACGCTGGCGCCGTGGCAGGCCGGCGTCGACCGCATGCTGGCCGAAGTGCTTGGCTGAAAGACACACAGGAACCGCATGAGCGCGCAACGCAAAGGCATCATCCTCGCCGGAGGTTCCGGCACCCGGCTGCACCCGGCCACGCTGTCGATCAGCAAGCAACTGCTGCCTGTCTACGACAAGCCGATGGTGTACTACCCGCTGTCGACGTTGATGCTGGCCGGCATCCGCGACATCCTGCTGATCAGCACACCGCAGGACGTGCCGCGCTTCGAAGCCTTGCTGGGCGACGGCGCGAAGTGGGGCGTCAACATCAGCTACTGCGTGCAGCCGAGTCCGGACGGGCTTGCGCAAGCTTTCATCCTGGGCCGCGACTTCGTCGGCGGCAAGCCGAGCGCGCTGGTGCTGGGCGACAACATCTTTTACGGTCACGACTTCCAGGGCCTGCTGCACTCGGCCGCCGAACGTGGCGACGGAGCATCGGTGTTCGCGTATCACGTGCACGACCCGGAGCGCTATGGGGTGGTTGCATTCGACGCGCAACAGCGCGCCGTCAGCATCGAGGAAAAGCCCAAGGTCCCGAAGAGCAACTACGCCGTCACCGGCCTGTATTTCTACGACGGCCAGGTGTGCGACATCGCGGCCGACATCAAGCCGTCGGCGCGCGGCGAGCTCGAGATCACCGACGTGAATGCGCGCTACCTGAGCCAGGGCGAGCTCAACGTCGAGATCATGGGCCGCGGCTACGCGTGGCTGGACACCGGCACGCACGACAGCCTGCTCGAAGCGAGCCAGTTCATCGCGACACTTGAGAAGAGGCAGGGGCTGAAGGTGGCGTGTCCGGAGGAGATTGCGTATCGGTCTGGGTGGATCAGCCGCGAGCAGTTGGAGGCGATGGCGCAGCCGATGTTGAAGAACGGGTATGGGGCTTACCTGATGCAGATCGTCAACAGCCAGGTGTTCTGATGAAAGTGATCCGGACCGACATCGATGGCGTCTTGATCCTCGAACCCAGGGTGTTCGGTGACTCGCGTGGTTTCTTCCTGGAGAGTTTCAATCAGAAGGCGTTCAACGACGCGGTGGGTCACGACGTTTGCTTCGTGCAGGACAACCACTCGCGATCGGGCAAGGGCGTGCTGCGCGGGCTGCATTTCCAGCGCGCGCCGCATGCACAGGGCAAGCTGGTGCGAGTGACCCAGGGGAGCGTGTTCGACGTGGTGGTCGATATTCGCGCCGACAGTCCGACGCGAGGGCGCTGGTTCGGAATGGAATTGAACGGCTCGGAACACAAACAACTGTGGATACCGCCCGGACTTGCGCACGGCTTCCTCGTGACCAGCGACAGCGCCGACTTCCTGTACAAGACGACCGACTACTACGCACCACTGGCCGAACAAAGCTTGAAGTGGAACGACGCCGACCTGGCAATCCAATGGCCTGACGTCGGTATTGCACCCTTGCTTTCCGAAAAGGACGCAGTTGCGCCGTCGCTGGCGGAGCTGGTAACAGCTGAATGAAAATCACCGTCATTGGCAGCGGCTACGTTGGATTGGTCAGTGGCGCTTGCCTCGCCGACGTCGGCAACGACGTACTTTGCCTCGACCTCGACCACAGCAAGATTGCCACGTTGCAGGCGGGCGGCATTCCCATCCACGAACCCGGACTCGACGACGTTGTCCGGCGCAACGTGCTCGCTGGACGCCTGAGTTTCACCACCGACGTCGAGCAGGCCGTTCGATTCGGCACGATTCAGTTTCTGGCCGTCGGTACGCCTCCCGGCGAAGATGGCTCTGCGGACCTGCAGCACGTCGTGGCCGCTGCGTGCAACATCGGGCGCCACATGACCGAGTACAAGCTCGTCGTCAACAAGAGCACCGTTCCTGTTGGCACAGCGGACACCGTGCGCGCGGCGATCTCGGAGCAACTGGTGCAGCGCGGCGTCGACACGCCGTTCGCGGTGGTGTCCAACCCTGAATTTCTCAAGGAAGGCGCGGCGCTGGAAGATTTCATGCGGCCGGACCGCATCATCGTGGGTGCGGACGACGAACAGGCCGTGAGCCTAATGCGCGAGTTGTATGGACCGTTCAACCGCAGCCATGATCGCCTGATCGTGATGGACGTCCGCAGTGCTGAACTGACCAAGTACGCCGCCAACGCCATGCTGGCAACGCGCATCAGTTTCATGAATGAGCTTGCGAACCTGGCCGAGGGGATTGGCGCGGACATCGAGATGGTTCGACAGGGCATCGGCTCGGATCCGCGAATCGGCTACCAGTTCCTGTATCCGGGCTGCGGGTACGGAGGCTCTTGTTTTCCGAAGGACGTACGGGCGCTGATCCGTACCGCTCGCGTCGACGCCGGCGTGGACCTTCGGGTATTGACCGCGGTGGAGGCCGCCAACGACCAGCAGAAACTTGTGCTGCCCAACAAGGTTCGCCAGCGCTTCGGCAGCGATCTGAGCGGCAAACACTTCGCGCTGTGGGGTCTCGCCTTCAAACCCAACACCGACGACATGCGTGAAGCGCCCAGCGGCTACATCGTCAGGGCACTGATCGAAGCGGGTGCCACCGTCACCGCGTATGACCCGGTGGCGATGCCGGAAGCGCGGCGAGCATTCGGTGCACTGCCCGGCATGCGGTATGCCGACTCGCCGATGGATGCGCTGACAGGCGCCGATGCACTACTCATCGCCACCGAATGGAAGGAGTTTCGCAGTCCGGACTTCGACGCCATTGCGGCGGCGTTGAAGCAGCCGGTGATCTTCGACGGCCGCAATCTGTACCCACCGAGCGCGGTGCGCGGCCGCGGGTTCGAATACTTTGCGATCGGCCGCTGAACCGCGCAGGACAGAAGCGTGAAGATTCTCGTCACAGGAGCAGCCGGTTTCATTGGCATGCACACCTGCGCTCGCCTGCTCGAGCGCGGCGACGAGGTGGTGGGCATCGACAACCTCAACGACTACTACGACCCCCAGCTCAAGCAAGATCGATTGGCGCAACTCACGCCGTACGCCAATTTCCGGTTCCAGCGCCTGGACATTGCGGATCGCGCCGCGATGTCGGCGCTGTTCGCCGAACCGCGGTTCGAGCGCGTCGTTCATCTGGCGGCCCAGGCCGGTGTGCGGTACTCGCTGCAGAACCCCCAGGCCTACATCGACAGCAACCTGGTCGGGTTCGCAAACGTGCTGGAAGGTTGTCGCCACGGTGCGGTTCAACACCTGGTGTATGCCAGCAGCTCCAGCGTCTACGGCGGCAACACGAAGATGCCGTTCGCCGAGACCGATTCGGTGGACCAGCCGGTGAGTCTGTATGCCGCCACGAAGAAGGCGAACGAGCTGCTCGCGCACAGCTACAGCCACCTGTACGGGCTCCCGAGCACTGGATTGCGCTTCTTCACTGTGTACGGGCCTTGGGGGCGGCCCGACATGGCGTACTTTCTGTTCACGCGTGCGATCCTCGCGGGTCAGCCGATCGACGTGTTCAACCACGGCGACATGAAGCGCGACTTCACCTACGTGGACGACATCGTCGAGGGCGTGGTCCGCGTGCTGGACAAGCCGGCCACACCTGTCGACGGCTCCAGCGTGCCGCATCGGGTGTTCAACATCGGCAACAGCGACCCGGTGGGGTTGCTCGACTTCATCGGCTGTATCGAGGAGAAGTTGGGGAAGACGGCGCAAAAGCGCCTGCTTCCGATGCAGGACGGGGATGTACCGGCAACGTACGCGGATGTCAGCGCGCTGAACGAATGGGCGGGGTTTCGGCCGACAACGCCGCTGGCGCAGGGCTTGGAAAGGTTTCTTGATTGGTACTGTGAGTATCGTGGCCCCGTTTGCGAGGCAGCCAGATGAATCAGTCGGAACCTGTGAAACAGGCGAGGCCGAGCCCGAACCCGAGCTGGCACGTGCGATCAATGCGCTGGCGCCCGGTGTGCTGGCGCGCGAAGCCGCCGCGAGCGGGGCCTGGCTGGTGCACTACAGCACCGACTATGTGTTCGACGGCTGCGGCAGCACGCCGTGGGCCGAAGACTCGCCGACCGGCCCGTTGAGCGTGTACGCTGGGTCTACGGCGCACGTGGCGGGAACTTCGCCAAGGCGATGCTGCGCCTGGCCAGAGAGCGCGACAAGCTGGCCACCTCCAGCAAAGGGTTCGCTTCGATCTTCACAGCGAACGCTTGGGACCCTTACCCCTTGTCAATCACTTCATCGAGCGCATCGGCCTGGAAGATTTGCTGCGCAAGCATGTCCCCTCTGATGCCAGGTGCGCCGTCGCGCATGCTCGCGCTCTGGGCGTGCTGCTGCGCTCGCTCATCGTCGAGCGCGAACCCATCTACCGCCAGCACGAGACCGTGCATGGGTTTGCCAGCGGCATGTTCGGCATCGATGCCCAAGAGATGGAGCGCCTCAGCGATGACAGGCTCGGGCGCGCTCTGGATCGACTCTTCGATGCCGACCGCGCAGCGTTGCTGACCGAAGTCGTCGTGGCGGTCGCAGAGCGCTTCGGCCTGCGCTTCGACGAGTTGCACAACGACAGCACCTCGATCAGCTTTTGCGGCAGCTTCCGTGCCGCCACGGGGCGAGCGATCCGAGGGCGCAGCGTGCCGGCCATCACCTATGGGCACTCCAAGGCCCATCGCCCCGATCTCAAGCAGCTGCTGTTCATTCTCACCATGACCGCCGACGGCAACGTGCCCGTGGCCTTCCGCTGCACCGACGGCAACGTCAACGACTCGCGCACCCACATCGAGACCTGGAATACGCTGCGTACCGTCGCCGGGCGCGCCGACTTCCTCTACCGCGACGCTGGAGAAGCGGCAGGGCCTGAAGGTCGCCTGCCCGGAGGAGATCGCATTCCGCGCTGGGTGGATCTCCGGCGAGGAGCTGGAGGCGATGGCACAGCCGATGCTGAAGAACGGCTACGGACAGTATTTGATGCAAATCGTGCGGAGCCATGTGTTTTGAAGGTTATCCAGACGGCGATCGAAGGTGTACTGGTCCTCGAGCCGAAGGTGTTCGGCGACGAGCGCGGCTTCTTCATGGAGAGCTTCAACCAGCAGAGGTTCAACGACGCCATCGGGCGCGAGGTGTGCCTCGTTCAGGACAACCACTCGCGCTCGGCGAAGGGCGTGCTGCGGGGCCTGCATTTCCAGCGCGCCCCGCATGCGCAAGGCAAACTCGTCCGCGTGACCCATGGCAGCGTGTTCGACGTCGCGGTCGACGTACGGCCGGGCAGTTCGACGTTCGGCAAATGGGTGGGGGTCGAGCTGAGCAGCCGCAACCATCGCCAACTTTGGATCCCTGAGGAGCTAGCACACGGCTTCCTGGTGACCAGCGACAGCGCCGACTTCCTATACAAGACGACTGACTACTACGCCCCCACGCCGAGAGCCGCGTGCGCTGGGATGATCCGACGCTGTCCATCGCCTGGCCGCTGGACGGCATGGCACCGTAGCTGTCCAGCAAGGATGCCGCGGCCCCGTTCTTCGCTTCCGCCTGAGTCCGCGTCCGGCAGCCGCGCCGCAAGACGCGGCTGATCGTGTGTCGCATCGCCGCATCGGCGCCCGGGAAACGCAGGTATCATCGCCTTCCGTTCAATCGTTGAACAAACTCCGCGTGCCCGATCCGAACCTCCCCGAAGACCTGTCCTACAAGCTGCTGCGCGAGCTGACCGCCCAACCGACGGTCAGCCAGCGCGGCCTAGCCAGCCGCTTCGAGATCAGTGTCGGCAAGGTGAACTACTGCCTGCGCGCCTTGGTTGAAAGGGGCTGGGTCAAGGTCGGAAATTTCCGCCGCAACGACAACAAGTGGGCCTATGCCTACCTGCTGACCCCATCGGGCGTGGCCGCCAAGATCCGGCTGACACGTGACTTCCTGGCCCGCAAGGAGTTGGAGTTCGAGGCGCTGCAGTCGGAAATCGCGCAGTTGCGAGGGGAATTCGAGTCCGTGTCGGCATCGTCGCCTGAACAAGCTGAGAAACAATGAAAATCACCGTCATCGGGACCGGCTACGTCGGATTGGTCACAGGGTCCTGCCTCGCCGACGTGGGCAACGACGTCCTCTGCCTCGACATCGACGAGGGCAAGGTCGCCCGCCTGCAGGCCGGCGAGATACCGATCCACGAGCCGGGCCTGGCGGAGATCGTTAATCGCAACAGCGCAGCCGGCCGGCTGCGCTTCACGACCGACGCGCAGCGCGCGACACGGCACGGCACGGTGCAATTCATCGCGGTCGGTACGCCGCCCGACGAGGACGGCTCGGCCGACCTGCAGTATGTGCTGGCGGCCGCGCGTGCCGTCGGCCGCCACATGGATGCCTACCGCGTTGTCGTCGACAAGAGCACGGTGCCGGTAGGCACTGCCGACAAGGTCCGGGCCATCATCACCGAAGAGCTGGCCGCACGCTCATCCGGTCTGTCCTTTGGCGTCATTTCGAATCCCGAGTTCCTGAAGGAAGGTGCCGCGGTCGAGGACTTTATGCGCCCCGACCGCATCGTGATCGGCAGCGACGACGAGCAGGCCACGCACCACATGCGGCAGATCTATGCGCCGTTCGAGCGCAACCACGCAAAGCTGATGGTGATGGACATCCGCTCCGCGGAACTCGCGAAGTACGCCGCAAACGCGATGCTCGCCACTCGCATCAGCTTCATGAACGAGATGGCGCTGCTGGCCGATGCGCTCGGGGCCAACATCGACGCGGTGCGCCGGGGCATCGGCAGTGATCCGCGCATCGGCAGCCACTTCCTGTACGCCGGCTGCGGCTACGGCGGCTCTTGCTTCCCGAAAGACGTCAAGGCGCTGCTCCGCACGTCACAGGAAGCCGGCACGCCATCACAGCTGCTGAACGCCGTCGAGGCTGCGAATGAGCGCCAGAAGCAGGTGCTGATCGGAAAGATCGAGCGGCGCTTTGGCACCGACTTGTCCGGCCGAGTGTTCGGGCTGTGGGGCCTCTCCTTCAAGCCCGGGACAGACGACATGCGCGAGGCTCCGAGCCTGGTCGTGATCCGCGAGCTACTGCGCCGCGGCGCGCGTGTCAGCGCCTACGACCCGATCGCCGCGCCCGAGGCGAAGCGTCTGCTCGGCGACGTGCCGGGGCTGAACCTCAGCACCCACTCCATGCACGCACTCGAAGGCGTCGACGCGCTGGTGATCGTCACGGAGTGGAAGGAATTCCGCAGCCCCGACTTCGAACACATGAAGTCGCTAGTGCGCCAAGCGGTCATCTTCGACGGCCGCAACATCCTGGATCCCACCGCCGCACGCGAGGCGGGTTTCGAGTACTTTGGAATCGGAAGACCATGATCAACTTCGCCATCATCGGTTGCGGCCGCATCGCCAAGCGCCACGCCGAGCTGCTAGGCACTGGCCAGATCGCCGGCGCCCGCTTGGCCGCCGTCTGCGACATCCGACCAGAGCGCGCGCAGGCCTTCGCCGAGAAGTACGGCGTCCCCGGCTTCACGTCGATCGGCGAGATGCTCGCGACGCCCGACATCGACGCGGTGTCGGTGCTAACACCCAGCGGCATGCACGCCGAACACACGATCGCAGCGGCGCGCTCGAAGCGGCATACGATCGTGGAAAAGCCGATGGCGCTGACGCTCGTGGATGCCGACGCGATGATCCGGGAGTGCGACAAGGCCGGCGTCGGCCTGTTCGTCGTCAAGCAGAACCGCTTCAACGTGCCGGTGGTGAAGGCGCGCGAAGCGCTGGACGCCGGGCGCTTCGGGCGCCTTGTACTCGGCACGGTACGCGTGCGTTGGTGCCGCGACCAAAGCTACTACGCGCACGACGAATGGCGCGGCACCTGGGCGCAGGACGGCGGCGTGCTCGCCAACCAGGCTAGCCACCATGTCGACATGCTGAGCTGGTTCATGGGCGAGGTCGAAAGCGTGCATTGCCGCGCCATGACTGCGCTGGTCGACATCGAGGCCGAAGACACCGCGGTTGCCACCTTGAAGTTCCGCAACGGCGCGCTCGGCGTCATCGAGGCCACGTCGGCGACCCGCCCGCGCGACATGGAAGGCTCGCTATCGGTGCTAGGCGCGACAGGCGCCGTGGAGGTTGCCGGCTTCGCGATGAACAAGATCCGCACCTGGCAGTTCAGTGACCCGCAGCCCAGCGACGCGGACGTAGTGGGCAACTTCTCGGTGAACCCGCCCAACGTGTACGGCTTCGGCCACCAAGCCTACTACGAGCACATGGTCGACGTCCTCGCCCGCGACGCCAAGCCGCTGGTCGACGGCCACGAGGGACGGCAAAGCCTCGAGCTGATCATGGCGCTGTACGAATCGATCGCCTCGGGCCGCGAGGTGTCGCTGCCGCTGAAGGTCGAGCACTGCAAACTGGGCCGCTGAAGCCGACCCATGAGCCACGCCCCTCGTTTGACCGAAGCCGCCGTGCGCGACGTCGCTTGCGGCCAGAACGTGCGCATCGTCATGCCGGCGAACGTCTACGAATGCACGCTCGGCGACGACTGTTTCGTCGGCCCCTTCGTCGAGATCCAGAAAGGCGTGCAGATCGGTGCGCGCACGAAGGTGCAGTCGCATGCCTTCATTTGCGAGCTCGTCAGCATCGGCGACGACTGCTTCATCGGGCACGGCGTGATGTTCATCAACGACCTGTTCACCCGCGGCGGCCCGGCGCGCGGCGACAAGTCGCTGTGGAAGTCCACCCGCGTCGGCAACCGCGTGTCGATCGGCAGCAACGCCACCATCCTGCCGGTCTCGATCTGCGACGGCGTCGTCATCGGCGCGGGCGCCGTGGTCACGCGCGACATCTCCGAGCCCGGCGTCTATACCGGCAACCCCGCCAAGAGAATCAGGACCCTCGCTTCATGATCAAGTTCCTCGACCTCGTCTCGCAGTACCAGTCCATCCGGGGCGACATCGACCGCGCGATCGCGACAGTCATTTCCGAAGCCGCCTTCGTCGGCGGACGCCACGTCGCCGCCTTCGAGCGCCAGTTCGCCGAATACGCCGGCGCGAAGCATTGCATCGGCGCGGCCAACGGCACCGACGCGCTGGAAGTCGCGATCGAAGCGGCCGCGCTGCCGCCCGGCTCCGAGATCATCGTGCCGGGCAACAGCTTCATCGCCAGCTCCGAGGCGGTGACCCGCGGCGGTCACCGCGTCGTCTTCGCCGACGTCGACCCCGGCTGCTACACGCTCGACATCGAATCGGTGCGACGCCACCTGACGCCCCGCACCAAGGCGATCGTCGCGGTGCACCTGTACGGCCATCCCTGCGACATGGACCCGCTGATGGCGCTGGCGCGCGAGCATGGCCTCGTCGTCATCGAGGACTGCGCCCAGGCCCACGGCGCCGAATACAGGGGACGACGCATCGGCGGCATCGGCCACCTGGCCTGCTTCAGCTTCTATCCCGGCAAGAACCTCGGCGCCTATGGCGACGCCGGCGCGATCACGACGCAGAGCGACGACCTGGCCAGGCAGTGCCGCATGATCGCCAACCACGGCCGCATCGCCAAGTACGACCACGAGTTCGAGGGCCGCAGCTCGCGCCTGGACGGCCTGCAGGCGGCGGTGCTGTCGGCCAAGCTGCCCCACCTCGAGGCGTGGACCCAGCAGCGGATCGCGATCGCCGACCACTATCTGAAGAAACTGGCCGGCGTCGGCGATCTCGCGCTGCCGGTGCGGCAGCCCTGGGCGCGGCAGGTCTACCACCTGTTCGTCGTGCGCACCGCGCGTCGCGACGCGCTGAAGGCGTTCCTCGGCGAGCAGGGCATCGACAGCGGCATCCACTACCCGATCGCGCTGCCCAAGCTCAATGCCTACCGCTACCTCGGCGAGCCCGACCCGCAGGCCTTCTACAACCGCACCGATTCGACGCTGCTGAGCCTGCCGATCGGCGAGCACCTGTCGCTCGAGCAGGCGCACACCGTGGTGAAGGCGGTCCGGGGCTTCTTCGGATAAGCAATGGGCAATGGCAAGCGGCTCCTCGGTTCGGCGCTGGTCTACACGCTGAGCAATGCGATCAGCGCGGGCGTGCCGATCCTGCTGCTGCCGATACTGACGCGCCGCCTCCTGCCCGAGGAATACGGCGTGGTGGCGATGTTCGGCGTGGTGCTGGCCGTGATGGGGGCGCTGACCGGGCTGAGCGTGCATGGCGCCGTCGGCGTGCGCTTCTTCGAGACCGACCGCATCGACCTGCCGCGCTACGTGGTCTCCTGCCTGCTGGTGCTGCTGCTCAGCACCGCGGCGGTCTTCGTGCTGGCCTGGGCGCTGCTGCCGCTGATCGAGTCGCTGACGCAGGTTCCCGGACGCTGGGTGCTGGTCGCCGTGGCCGTCTCCGGCGCGCAGTTCGTGCTGCAGCTGCAGCTGTCGCTGTGGCAGTCGGCGCGACGGCCCTGGCCCTTCGCGGCGCTGCGCAGCGGGCAGGCGGCGATCGACGCCGGCGGGTCGCTGGTGTTCGTGCTGGCGCTGGGCCTGGCGTGGGAAGGCCGGCTCGGCGGCATCGCGCTGGCCGCCGGCGCCTGCCTGCTGGTGGCGCTGGTCACGCTGTACCGCGGCGGCTGGGTGAAGGGTCCGGCGCGGCGCGACTACGTGGTCGACGCGCTGCGCTTCGGCGTGCCGCTGATCCCGCACACCATCGGCTCCATGCTGGTGCTGATGGCCGACCGCCTGCTGATCAGCCATGTGCTCGACGTCGGCAGCACCGGCATCTACATGGTGGGCATGCAGCTCGGCATGGTGCTGGGCCTGCTGACCGACGCGTTCAACCGCGCCTTCGCGCCGTGGCTGATGGGCTCGTTAAAGAACCACGACCCCGCACGCGACCGCCGCATCGTGCGGATGACCTATCTGTACTTCGCGACGGTGACCACGGTCGCGCTGCTGTTCGGCTGGGCCGCGCCCGTCCTGCTGTCGTGGCTGGTCGGTCCGCAGTACCAATCGGCATCGCAGGTGCTGGGCTACATCGCCCTCGGCTTCGCCTTCGGCGGCATGTACTACATGGTCACGAACTACGTCTTCTTCGCCAGCCGCACCGCCGGGCTGGCGGCGATCACCTTCGCCAGCGGCGTGTTCAACGTCGGCATCACCTACCTGCTGCTGAAGCAGAACGGGGTCGTCGGCGCCGCGCAAGGCTTCATGCTGTCGCAGGCGGCGACCTTCCTCGCCACCTGGTGGCTGGCGCAGCGGTCGCACCCGATGCCGTGGCGCCGCTGCCTGGAGCCCGCATGAACGCACCGGCGCGCACAAGCCTCGCGCTGGCCGACATCCTGCAGGTCGAGGACGATCCGGCGGTGCTGGGCATCGCCTGCCCCGAGACCGGCATCCCGCTGTGGACGATGCTGCGCATCCCGATGCTGCGCTCGATCATGTCGGACGCGCTCTATGCCACGCCGATGGTCGGCGCGCCGGCCGCGGTGCCGAAAGCGAAGGCGGCCGCGACGATGGGTCGGGCCCTGCTGCACAACGCGGTGCACGCGCGCCGGGCCCGCGCCGACGTGCTGCTGATGGCCACCGGCGTCGGCAACCTGCAGCGCGACGGCCGCTGGTTCAACCGCCTGAGCGATCACTTTGTCTCGGCGCTGCCCGCGCAGACCCTGGTGGTCGAGGACTTCTTCAACTGGCGCTGGCCCTTCCCCCGCCACAACCCGCGGGTGCTGTTCAGCGCGCCGACCCAAGCCGCCGCCGCACTGCATGCCGCGGCGACTTGCGATGCGGCCGATCGCCAACGCGCCGCCCAGCTGATCGACCTGGTGGCCGAGCGCGCCCGCCGCACGCTCGGCTGGCAGCTGTCGCCGGCACGCGCCGCGAGCTTGCAGCACTGGCTGGCCCGCAAAGCGGCCGCGACTCCGTGGCTCTACCAGCGCCACCGCGCGATGCTGCAGGCGCTCGCGCCGCGCGTGCTGATCAAGGAGGAGGCCTGCTACGGCCCGTCGGCGGTGCTGATCCGCGCGGCGCGCGACCTCGGCATCGCGACCGCCGAATACCAGCACGGCGCGATCTCCGGCGGCCACGACGCCTACAACGTCGCGCCCGCGCTGCGCGACAGCGCCGCCTGCCGCAGCACGCTACCCGAGCACCTGCTTGCGTACGGCCCTTGGTGGGTCGAGCAGATCGACATCCCGGTGCGCGGCGTTGCGATCGGCAATCCGCACCGCAGCGCGCAGCTCGCGCGCGCCGCGTCGACCAGCGGCGCGGCGCGTGACGTGCTGGTGCTCGGCGACGGCATCGAGACGCTGCTGTACATGTCGCTGGCCGAGCGGCTCGCCGCGCGCCTGGCCGGACGCTTCCA